>Ga0126372_10000038_pt1 | contig 31896 bp, 28 predicted proteins | sample PanSoiMetaPlot_6_FD_92762 | JGI IMG/M metagenome (GOLD analysis project Ga0126372, IMG submission 92762) | Tropical forest soil microbial communities from Panama - MetaG Plot_6 | ecosystem: Environmental > Terrestrial > Soil > Tropical forest > Bulk soil | place: Panama | collected 2016-02-17
CACATCTCTCCGGCGCGGTCTATGCGGAGCGCTTCCTCGCCTGGGGCGCGCAGGAAGGGTTTTGCGTTGATGTCGAGAAGGTCGTGCTGGCGAAGCCGCAGTGCGACCGGGCGGGGGCACGGCCACTGTCCGACGCCATGCGCGACCAAAAATTTTATGACCGCCTCGTCGATGCGTTCTCGATGCGCGACTTCCTGCCGACGCCCGCCCTTCCCGCAGGCCGCGACGAATTCTTCGCGGTCTTCGACCGGTTCGGAACGGTGTCCGGCTCACGTTTCGTCGACATGACGGTCGACCAGCTCAAGCTCTATGACAGCCAGAACGTGCAGTACGTGGAGTTCATGACCTCGGCCTATTGCCCGAACGATCGCGGGAAATTCGTCGCCGCCGTCGCCGCTGCGAGCGACGACGCAGCCAAGCTCGCGGCGCTCGAGGCGAGCGGGCTTGCCGAATGCGTGGCGGGCAAACGCCGCGGCCGGTGGTGGTCGAGATCAGCCTCACCAGCAACGACCTGATCCTGGGCGTGCGCGGCAAGGACCATCCGTTCCCCGTCTATCTGGCCGCCGGCGTGCCGGTGGTACTCTCAACGGATGATGCGGGCGTCTCGCGCATCGATCTCACCAACGAATACTTTCGCGCGGTACGCGATTACGGGCTGGGCTATGCGCAGCTCAAGGCGATCGCCCGCAATTCGTTGAGCTATTCCTTCCTCGCCGATAACCAAAAGCGCGATCAGCTCGAGCGCTTCGAGCACCGCTCCGCCGAATTCGAGCACGCCGTGGCAAGTCGGCAATCGCCGTTCAGCAAGGCCGTTGCGCTGATCAAGGCCGCAGTCATCGCGCCTCCCTGACACCGGGACAATCGGCGGGCAGTTCGCTGCGCGGCGTCTCCTTCTGCCGTGGCGGGATGGTGACGAGCAGATAGCGCGCGGGCTTGCCGTCGACGCCGAGATAATTTCGGGACACCTCGATCTCCGTCTGCTTGCCGGGAGGAGAACAGCGCGCCCGCCGCATCGCGGCGTTGGCGCACCAATCTGCGCCCGATCCTCGAGCCGGACAAAGCAACGCGATGCCATCACGCGCGATGCGCTCCTCCACCGCCGGCGAGACCGTGCTATCGAGCACGTGCACCGCAAGCGGATGGCTGCGCATATAAAAGGTCACGCCATCGGTGAACTCGTCAAAACCGCCGAAGAAACGCAGCGGCGCGTCGGTGGTCTCGAGCCACAGCCGTTCGATTGGTTCCGCCAGAACGGAGGCATGGACGGAGCCTGGCGGGGGACCCGCGCGGTGGATGACAAAGGCGACGGCAGGCGCCGCCGCCACCATGACGACGGGCAACGCCACCGCAACCGTGAGGACGCGAACGGCGTCGCGACGCGCGAGTGCGACGAGCGGCGATGACAGCAGCATGACAGGCAACAAGGTGAAAGCCGACATCGACCACAGCGATACCAGCCGCACCCCGGCTAACGGCGCGATCGCGGCGGGGGTCAGCAGCACCGCCCAAAACGCGGCCGCCGCCAAGCGGCGTTGCGGCGCCGGCGGCCATGCCATGTCCTTGACGGCTGCGCCGCTCGGCCGCGCCATGAGCAGCACGAGCAGGAGCGGCAGCGCGACATAGGCGATGCTGCCCGCGAGATAACCGAGCGAGGCGGCGAGCGTCGACTCGAACGAACCTTCCCCGTGCAAGGTGACCGCATAGGAGAACGGAGCAAAGCCGCTCCCAATCAGCCAAGCGAGATGCGGCGCGAGCGCGAGCGCCCCCACCGCGATCGTCACCCAAGGCACCGGCGAGGAGAAATAGGTGGCGCGGCGGCGGTCGATGAGCGCGGCAATGCCGAGCCCGATGAGCAGCACGATCGACCAGTATTTGCCGTACATTGCCGCCGCCGCGAAAAGGCCGGCGAGCGCGGCGTCGAACACGCGGCGCGTCTCGAACGAGCGCAGAAACCACAGCGTGGTCGCCGCCCACAACGGCAGCAGGATCGTGTTCACGTTGAATTTGAGGCCGTGGAAATTGAAGAACGGCACCAGCGTGAGCAGCGCGAGACCCACGACGCGCTTTTCGCCATCGAGAAATCGCGCCGAGACGCGCCACGCGATCCACAGCGCAAAACCGACATTCGCCATCGCCAGCAGGTAGTAGGCCCAGTCGGCGGTGGGAAAGACGCTGAACCAGGCGCGCACCACGACCATCGCCAGCGGCGGGTGCTTGGGATAGCCGAAGGAGAGCTCGCGGGAGAGCGCGAACTGCTCCGACATATCGGCGTGAATGTCCTGGCTGCTCTTGGCGATCGCCCCGTAAAGCGTCCAGAGCGCCACATAGCTCAGCAGAACGGCGACGACCGTGCGCTCGCGCCGGGCGGGATCGGCGAGCGCATCGAGCAGCCGCTCGATCACGGCGAGGCGGCGGCGCCCGCTCTGCGTCATGGCCGTCATTGCAAGCACCCGATCTATCCGGGCGGCAGCCTATGGCACGACGTACCTTGGAGGTCCATATCAAGTCCGCCATTGCTTTGCCGCATCCGGCGGCGATGCTAGAAATTGCTTCGGAAGAGGCCAGGGAAGATCCTATGTGCCGGTGGATTGCATATCGCGGCGAAACGATCCCGCTGGAACAATACGTCACCGCCCCCGCTCACTCGCTGGTGGTGCAGAGTCAGCGCGCGCTGGAATCGACCGCCGCCACCAACGGTGACGGGTTCGGCATGGGGTGGTACGGGGAACATCCAGAGCCCGGACTCTATCGCGAGGTGCGTCCGGCCTGGTCGGACGAGAATTTGCGCTATCTCTGTCGACACATCCAATCGCATCTCTATTTCGCGCATGTGCGCGCGGCGACCGGCACGCCGATCACGCGGCCGAACTGCCATCCGTTCGCCTGCGGCCGCTGGCTGTTCATGCACAACGGAATCATCGGCAACTGGGCACGCTTGCGGCGCCGGGCCGAAGCGCTCATTCCCGACGAATTCTACGGCTCTCGCATCGGCACCACCGATTCGGAAGCGGTATTTCTCGCCATTCTCGGCGCCGGCGGCGACAAGGATCCGGTCGGCGCCACCGCGCGCGTGCTCACCAGCCTGACCGAGATGGTCAGCAGTAAGGGCTATCATGAGCCGCTGCGCTTTACGGCGGCGCTCGCCAACGGGCACGATCTTTATGCCTTCCGCTACGCCGCCAATGACCAAGCCAATTCGCTCTATTATCGCGAGTCGGGCGACAACGTGGTGATCGTGTCGGAGCCACTCGATGCCGACCGGGTCCGTTGGAAGCAGGTGCCGCCCGGCCGTGTGATCGTGGCCCGCGAGGGAGAACGGGTGGCGATAGAGCCGTTCCTGGCGGAGCAGCGGGTCGCGGCGGAGTGATGCGGTTCCGGGTCCCGATTCGTCATGCGCGGGCTTGACCCGCGCATCCATCTTCTTACGAAGAGGGATGGATTGCCGGGTCAAGCCCGGCAATGACGGTGGACGGGTCTGCGCGGGCGCTCCGTCGGTATACTCGACAGGCGAGACCCCAGTCCTTGCCGCTCGCTGAGGCGGGTGCTAATCCGCGCGCCATGAATGCGGCCATCGAGAACATCCGCAACTTCGCGATCATCGCGCATATCGACCACGGCAAGTCGACGCTGGCCGACCGGTTGATCCAAGCGACCGGCGGGCTCACCGAGCGCGAAATGGTGGAGCAGGTGCTCGACTCCATGGACATCGAGCGCGAGCGCGGTATCACCATCAAGGCGCAGACGGTGCGGCTCAAGTACCGGGCGCGTGACGGCAAGGACTACGTGCTCAATCTGATTGACACGCCGGGCCACGTCGATTTCGCCTACGAGGTCAACCGTTCCCTCGCCGCCTGCGAAGGCTCGCTTTTGGTGGTAGACGCTTCGCAGGGAGTCGAGGCGCAGACGCTCGCCAACGTCTATCAGGCGATCGAGAACAATCACGAGGTCGTGCCTGTCCTCAACAAGGTCGACCTCCCCGCGGCGGAACCGGAGAAGGTGAAGCAGCAGATCGAGGACGTGATCGGGCTCGACGCTTCGAACGCGATCCTGATCTCGGCAAAGACCGGCCTCAATGTTCCCGACGTGCTCGAGGGCATCGTCACGCGGCTGCCGCCGCCCAAGGGCGACGGTGAGGCGCCGCTCAAGGCGCTCTTGGTCGACAGCTGGTACGACAGCTATCTCGGCGTCATCGTGCTGCTGCGCATCGTCGACGGCGTGCTCCGGCGCGGCCAGCGCATCCGCATGATGGGGAGCGGCGCCGCCTACGAGGTCGACCGGGTCGGCGTCTTCACGCCGAAGATGGTGGACGTCGACGAGCTCGGCCCGGGCGAGATCGGCTTTCTCACCGCCTCAATCAAGCAGGTCGCCGATACCCGCGTCGGCGACACCATCACCGACGACCGCAAACCGGTGAGCACGGCGCTACCCGGCTTCCGGCCAGCCGTTCCCGTCGTCTTCTGCGGCCTCTTCCCGGTCGACGCCGCGCAGTTCGAGGATTTGCGCGCCGCCATGGGCAAGCTGCGGCTTAACGACGCGAGTTTCACCTACGAGATGGAGACGTCGGCCGCGCTGGGCTTCGGCTTCCGCTGCGGATTCCTCGGCCTGCTGCATCTCGAGGTCATCCAGGAGCGGCTTGCGCGCGAGTTCAACCTCGACCTGATCGCGACCGCACCCTCGGTGATCTACAAGATCACGCTGACCAACGGAAACAAGCTCGAGATCCACAATCCCGTCGATATGCCGGATCCGGTACGGGTCAAGGAGATGGAGGAGCCGTGGATCCGCGCCACAATCATGACTCCGGACGAATATCTCGGCAGCGTGCTCAAGCTCTGCCAGGACCGGCGTGGGGCGCAGATCGACCTGACCTACGTCGGCAACCGCGCGATGGTGAAATATGACCTGCCGCTCAACGAGGTGGTATTCGACTTCTACGACCGTCTGAAATCCGTATCGAAAGGCTACGCATCGTTCGACTATCATCTCACCGACTTCAGGCCGGCGGATCTCGTCAAGATGCAAATTCTGGTCAACGGTGAGCCAGTCGATGCGCTCGCCATGCTGGTGCATCGCACGCGCGCGGAGAGTCGCGGCCGCGCGATGGTGGAAAAGCTCAAGGAGCTCATCCCGCCGCACATGTTCCAGGTGCCCATCCAGGCCGCGATCGGCGGCAAGATCATCGCGCGCGAGACGGTGCGTGCGTTGCGCAAAGACGTCACCGCCAAATGTTACGGCGGCGACGTGACGCGCAAGCGCAAGCTTCTGGAGAAGCAGAAGGAGGGCAAGAAGCGCATGCGCCAGTTCGGCAAGGTGGAGATCCCGCAGGAGGCCTTCATCGCGGCACTGAAGGTGGACGTGTGACGCCACGGCATCAATTGCTGACTCGTCATGCCCGGGCTTGGACCCGGGCATCCATCAAAAGAAACCCTTCATGCGAAGAGGATGGATTTCCGGGTCAAGCCCGGCAATGACGGTGGATGGATCAGTGCCAACGGCCGTCGGCGCCGTAGCTCTCACGTCCCGCCGCGTTCGAGATCGTGATCCGGCATCGCCACGAAGATCAGCACGGCGATGATGGTGATAACGAATCGGAAGGCACTCGGCACGCCGTTCCATTGCTGCGACTGCCACATGCCGAACCATTCCCCTGCGATCGACATGAATCCGACCTGCCACAGCAGAAACCCGAGCGTAAGGCCGAGGACGGCGAAGCTTTTGGCTCGATTGAACGTGGCGGCATCGGCGCGCAGGGCGCGCGCGAGCGCCGCCGCGCCGACCCAACACAGGAGCGCCGTTGCTGCCTGCGTCGCGATGATGAGCGCGTAGGCGGCGTGCCAAAGCGCAGGATTGGTGATCGCCCGGTATTTAATGGTCGAGAACGGAAAGATCGTGCCCATGGACATGACGTGCTCGACGAACGCAAAATTGGTGTTGTAATCGGTCAGGTTGCCGAAGACGACCAATGTGGCGAACAGCGCGATCGCCGCCACGGTTGCCGCCTTGGCCGCACGAATGGCGATCATGGAGATCCTTGCAGCTTATTCGTCACGACCTTCCGAAAAAGTTGAGCAGTTTTATCACACTGGCGCTCCCAGCCGATTGCCTGATGAAATACTGATCGGTTGCCCGGTGTTCTTCGAACACGGGATTCGCAAGGATGGCGTTCCCGCCGCGAAAGAGGGAGGAGATCAATGAACAAAGGTATTGCAAGTATCGCTGTCGCCGCGCTGACGGCGTTTGTGATCGAGACACCCATGGCGTTTGCCGAAACCGTCAACCTCAAAGCCAGCCTGAACGCCGCGCAATCGGTGCCGCCAACCAACAGCGACGGTACCGCCAGGGCAGTTACGACACTGTGACCAACCAGTTGACGTACACGGTCACGTATTCCGGCCTAACGGGCAATGCCACCGCGGCGCATTTTCACGGGCCCGCCGATCCGGACAAAACTGCCGGCGTCATCGTCCCGGTCCAGGGCTCAGTCGCAAGTCCGATCGACGGAACCGCGACGCTGACCGATACCCAAGCGGCCGATCTTTTAGCCGGTAAATGGTATTTCAACATTCATACCGAGGCGAACAGGCCGGGGGAGATTCGCGGGCAAGTCACGAAGTGACATTCGCGAACATGATGTCGCGCTCGCGCCGATTGCGACAGGCAGTGCCACATCGTTCCCTCCCCCGCTTGCGCGGGAGGGACCGGGAGGGGCACGCAACAAGATAGACCTTTGAGCTCGCCCCCTCCCTAACCCTCCCCCGCCTGCCCGGTCGGATCCGGATTTTTGCGCTGGCTATGAGTGCTTGGCCATGGCAAGCAGCCTCTCGATAAACTTCGCGTATCGAGAGGACCAATGACGCCGAGAGCGAACAGCCTAGCCGCGAGTCTCGCGCTCGTTCTCGCCGGGGCCCCGGCGAGCGCGCGCGCCGGCGATATCATTCTTAAAGACGCGGCCTCCATGAGCGGCGCGATTCTGTGGCTCAGCTCAGGCGCACCAGGCCTCGTCCTGGCGGTGGTGCGCGGAGACGAATCCGTCGTGCTCGGCTACGGCGAGACGCGCCCCGGCAGCAAGGTCGAGCCCGATGGCGGCTCCATTCTGCGCATGGGCTCGATCGCCAAAGTCATGGCGGGTCACGTGCTCGCAAGCATGGCGGCCGACGGCGCGGTAAAGCTCGTGCATCCGCTTGCCAAATACGCGCCGGCCGGCGCGAAAGTGCCGGCATTCGCCGGGCGCGAGATCACGCTGCTCGACCTTGCGACCTACACGGCCGGGCTGCCGCGCGAGCTGCCGGATGTGCCGGATCCCAAGCCCGGAGAGAACCCGTTCATGCACTTTCAAGCCGATGCGTATTGGCGCTGGCTCGCGCAGGCCACGCTGCCCTACGCCCCGGGCTCCGGCGCGATGTATTCCAATCTCGGCTTCGGGCTGCTCGGCGAGGCGCTCGCCAAAGCCGGCGGCAAGCCCTATGCGGCGCTGCTGGCCGAGCGCGTGGCGACGCCACTGCGAATGGTCGACACGACCACGAAACTTTCCCCGGCGCAGACGCCGCGCGCCATGACCGGGCTTGATCTCGACGGCAAAGAGGCGCCGCTGTGGGATACACCGACGGCGATGGAGTCCTCCGGCAACGTCTTCACCACCGGCGACGACATGGTGAAATGGATGCGCTGGCACCTCGCCGACGACGCCACTGGCGCCGAAGTGCGCACGATCGACCAGGCTCCCTACCGCTGGCACGACGGCCTCAAGGCCGCTGTCGGTGTCGGGGGCGAGAAGATGGACGGGCTGGGGCTCGGCTGGATCATTTCGCTTCCCAAGGAGAAGCGCCCGTTGATCATGACGAAGAGCGGCGGCATCGCCGGATTCATGACCTATGTGGTGCTGGCGCCCACGCGCGGAGTGGGCGTTTTCGTCGCGGTCAATCGGCTCAACTTTCCCATGTTCGAGGGGCTCACCAGCGCCGCGCACGACCTCGTCGCCGATTTGGCGCCGCGCTGAAACGCACGAGCGCATCAAAACTTGGAATGATGCCCTCTTACGATCTCTTGACGATCGGCCACTCCAATCTCGCGGCCGATCGTTTCATGGCTTTGCTCAAGAACGCGGGCGTGAGCGCCGTCGCCGATGTGCGCTCGGTCCCGTTCTCGCGCTGGTGCCCTTGGTTCTCCGCAAAACAGCTGGCACAGCGGCTCGCGGAGGAAGGGATGACCTATATCCAGCTCGGTGACGCCCTGGGCGGTCGCCCGCGCGATCCAAAGCTTTACCGCGATGGGGTGGCCGACTACGAGGCAATGGCCACGCGAGAGGAATTTGCGGCCGGCCTCGGGCGCGTGGTGGATGCGAGCGAGCGCCAGCGCGTCTGCCTTCTTTGTGCCGAGCGCGAACCGCTCGATTGCCACCGCTGCCTGCTGGTTGGACGGGCGCTCGTCGAGCGCGGACTCGCCGTCGGCCATATCCGCGCCGACGGCACGATCGAGACGCACGCAGCTACGGAAGAGCGCTTGCTCGCGATCGGCGGCGCCGACCTCTTCCGCGATCGTGCGCAGAACCTCGCCCATGCCTATCGACGGCGCGCGCGGGCGATTGCCGCGCGGCTCAAAGACTGAATGTGACGGGCGCGCGAATGGCCCCGGATTTGATTTGGGGGCGAAGAGCCCAGAGGCCGCATGATAGGTGCAGAGTGCGCCCTTCCATACAATCGCCACATGCGATGTCCCTCATCCCCGAAGGGGCACAAGATTCTGGATCGGATGCTGCAAGGATGAGAACGATAGAGCCACCGAGCGCATCTCGCACGATTGTGGTGCGTGTCGCCGCATTGGCGCTGGCCGCGTTGCTCGCGCCCTCGGGCGCAATCGCGCAGGACAAAGGCACCCTCAACCCGCAGCCGTTGCCGCCGCTCGCCAAGCCTGACGACCCCGCAACGCCAGCCAAGGAATTGTTCGGGCGCAAGACCGCGCCCGCGCCTCTGCAAGCGCGCACCATCGGCTTCTATTCCAAGGGCTGTCTCGCCGGCGCGGTGGCGCTGCCGATCAACGGGCCAACGTGGCAAGTGATGCGGCTCTCGCGCAACCGCAACTGGGGCCATCCCAAGCTGATCGAATTCCTCGAGCACCTTTCAGCACAAGCGCCGAAGACCGGCTGGCACGGCCTCCTCGTCGGCGACATCTCGCAGCCGCGCGGTGGCCCGATGCTCACCGGCCATGCGAGCCATCAGGTTGGGCTCGACGCCGACATCTGGCTTACGCCGATGCCCGACCGCGAGCTCACGCGCAAGGAGCGGGAAGAAATCTCAGCGACGATGGTGGTGGCCGAAGATCGCAGGGACGTCGACCCGCAGGTATGGACGCCCGCGCACACGGCGGTCATCAGGGCCGCGGCGAAGGATCCGGAAGTCGCCCGCATCTTCGTCAATGCGGCGATCAAGAAAGCGTTGTGCCGCGAGGCCGGCAGCGACCGGCGCTGGCTCGGCAAGGTGCGGCCGTGGTGGGGACATGACTATCACTTCCACGTGCGGATCAACTGCCCGTCCGATAGCCCAGACTGCGCGCCGCAGCCGCCGCCGGAGGCGGACGACGGCTGCAGCAAGGATCTCGAGTACTGGTTCACCGAGGCAGTGCTGCACCCAAAACCGTCACCGGTGCCGGCGAAACCCAAGCCGCCGCTGAAGATGGCCGATCTGCCCGCCGCCTGCCGTCAGGTGCTGCTGGCGCCGTAGGCGCCAATCTTGTGGCTGCCGAAATATTCGCGCTGACTTTGCCTTTCCGCACAGCGCTATAATACGGACGTCAGTTGTTCTCGACTCGTCATGCGCGGGCTTGACCCGCGCATCCATCGCAAAAAAGCACTTCATGCCTAAGCGATGGATTGCCGGGTCAAGCCCGGCAATGACGCGATGGGTCAGTGGCAAGGCCCTTGATATAATGCTGTTCCAATGATCGAAGGCGGCACGACCAATCCCAGCGCGCGCGAGCTCGCGATCCTGCACGAGCTCGAGAAAAAGGTGCTGTGGCTCGCGAGCTGGACCATCCATCACGCCAACCATCTGCGCGAGAACCTCGACGGCGTGAAGGTCGGCGGACACCAGGCCTCCTCCGCCTCGCTCGCCACCATCATGACCGCGCTCTATTTCCACGCGCTGCGGCCGCAAGACCGCGTCGCAGTCAAGCCGCACGCAAGCCCGATCTACCACGCGATCCAGTATCTCTTCGACCGGCAGACTCGGCAGAAGCTTGAGGATTTTCGCGGCTACAAGGGCGCGCAGAGCTATCCCTCGCGCAGCAAGGATATAGACGACGTCGACTTCTCGACGGGCTCGGTTGGGCTCGGCGTGGCGCAGACGCTGTTCTCTTCGCTTGTTCAGGACTACGTGCGGGCACATGGTTGGGCGTTAGAGCGGCCCGAAGGCCGCATGATCGCGCTGGTCGGCGACGCCGAACTCGACGAAGGCAACATCTTCGAGGCCATCCTCGAGGGCTGGAAGCAAGGGCTGCGCAATTGCTGGTGGATCATCGACTACAACCGCCAAAGCCTCGATGCGGTGATCCGCGAGGGTTTGTGGGCGCGTTACGGGGCGCTGTTTCAAGCCTTCGGCTGGGACGTGGTCATCCTCAAATACGGCTCGCTATTGCAGCAGGCATTCCGCGAACCGGGCGGCGAGCGTCTGCGCCAATGGATCGATAACTGCCCCAACCAGCTCTATTCCGCGCTCGTTTTCCAAGGCGGCGCCGCCTGGCGCAGGCGCCTCCTCGACGAGATCGGCGGTCAAGGCGCCGTCACGCGGCTGATCGAGGCGCGCTCCGACGAAGAACTCGCGCGGCTGATGACCAATCTCGCGGGCCACGACCTGCCCTCGTTGATCGAAGCCTTCGCCAAGGTCGATCACGAGCGGCCGATCTGCTTCGTCTGCTACACCATCAAAGGTTTTGGCCTGCCGTTCGCGGGGCACAAGGACAACCATGCAGGCCTGATGACCCCCGCGCAGGCGGAAAGCTTGCGCGCCGCGATGAACGTCCGTCCCGGACACGAGTGGGACAAGTTCGAAGGATTGAGCATCGCGCCGGCCGAGCTGCAGGAATTTCTGCGCCGGGTACCGTTCCCGGCCGGAACGCGTCGCCATCAAGCCGCGCGCATCGAGGCGCCGGCGGATTTGCCCGTGACGATCAAGCCGGTGATGTCGACGCAGACGGGTTTCGGCGCGCTGCTCAACGAGCTCGGCCGCGGAAAAACCGCGATCGCGGAGCGCATCGTCACTACGTCGCCGGACGTCACCGTCTCGACCAATCTCGGCGCCTGGGTCAACCGGCGCGGACTATTTGCCCGCGAGGCGCTCGCCGATACGTTCCGCAGCGAGCGCATTCCCTCGACGTTTAGTTGGGATTTCTCGCCCAGAGGCCAGCACATCGAGCTCGGCATCGCCGAGATGAATCTGTTCATTCTCCTCTCCGCGCTCGGCCTCTCGCACGCGATCAACGGCGAGCGCCTCATCCCGATCGGCACGCTCTACGACCCGTTCATTCAGCGCGGGCTCGATGCGCTCAACTACGCCTGCTACCAGGACGCCCGCTTCATTCTGGCGGCGACGCCGTCTGGCATCACGCTGGCGCCCGAAGGCGGCGCGCACCAGTCGATCGCAACCCCGCTCATTGGGCTCGCCCAGGACGGGCTCGCCGCCTTCGAGCCGGCATTCGTCGACGAGCTCGCGGCGATCCTCGCGTTTGCCTTCGACTACATCCAGCGCGATGCCGAGGGCGAAGCCTCGGAACGCAACTGGCTGCGCGACGAGACCGGCGGCTCGGTCTATCTGCGGCTTTCGACCCGGCCGATCGAGCAGATCAAGCGGGCGATGACGCCGGAGCTGCGCCAAGCGATCGTCGACGGCGCCTACTGGCAGCGCGCGCCCGGCCCGAATTGCCAGGTCGTGGTGGCCTATACCGGCGCCGTGGTGCCGGAGGCGATCCAAGCGGTCGGGCTGATGGCCGAGGACCGCCGCGACGTCGGCCTGCTTGCCGTCACCTCGGCCGACCGGCTCAATGCCGGTTGGACCGCCGCGCAACGCGCGCGCGAGCGCGGCCTCGTGCACGCGCGCGCGCATATCGAAAAGCTGCTGGGCGATGTGCCGTCCCACTGCGGGATCGTAACGGTCATCGACGGCCATCCGGCAACGCTCGCCTGGCTCGGCGCTGTCCACGGCCATCGTGTGCGCGCGCTCGGCGTTGAGCATTTCGGGCAGACCGGCTCGATCCCGGACCTCTACCGCCACTACGGTATTGACGCCAACGCCGTCGTTGCGGCGGCAGCGGCGCTCACGCCGGGCCGGCCGATCCGCCACCTCAAGGCGCTGCCATAGCACGCCAAACTTCTTCTCGCTTGGTCAGGTCATTGGGAGTGCCCCCGATGCAAACAGCCCTTTGCAAGCTCTTGGGCATCGACGTGCCCATCATTCAGGCGCCCATGGGCGGAGCCGTGGGTCCTGCCATTGCCGCGGCGGTCAGCAATGCGGGCGCACTTGGCATGTTGGTGCTTTGGCGAGCGGACGTTGAGGAGGTGCGGCGGCAGATTCGGGAAACCCGCTCGCTTACGCGGCGACCGTTCGGCGTGAATCTCAATTTGGAATTTCCGCAGGAAGAGCGTCTTGCGGTGTGTCTCGACGAAGGCGTCCCCATCATCTCATTCTTCTGGCGTGATCCTGCGGCGCTCGTGCCGCGCGCCAAGGCCGCAAATGCGATCGTTCTTCACACAGTCGGGACAGCCGAGGCGGCGCGCCGAGCCGTGGACTGCGGCGTCGATGTCGTCGTTGCGCAAGGGTGGGAAGCGGGTGGCCACGTCCGCGGAACGGTTGCCACCTTGCCGCTCGTTCCCGCCGTCGTCGACGCAGTCTCACCCACACCCGTCGTTGCCGCCGGTGGGATCGCCGACGGCCGCGGCCTTGCCGCGGTCCTCGCGCTCGGAGCATCGGGCGCATGGATCGGCACGCGGTTTCTCGCCAGCAACGAGGCGGCGATTCACCCGCGCTACCGTGAGCGGTTGGTGAAAGCGACGGAGAACGACACCGCGTTCTTGGAGGAATTGTTCGATGTGGGCTGGCCGAAGGCGCCGCATCGGGTGCTGCGCAACAAGACCGTGGCCGCCTGGGAAGCGGCGGGGCGTCCCCCTTCCGGCAAGAGACCAGGCGAGGGCGAAGTCATCGCGACATCAAAGATCAGCGGTCATATCGTTCGTTATCAGTCCTACACGCCCGGCGCCGACGCGGAGGGCGACATCGAAGCGCTTTCGCTCTGGGCCGGCCAAAGCGTGGGTCTAGTATCGAAGGTGCAGCCAGCCGGCGAAATTGTGCAGGAGATTGCAAAAGAAGCGCGAGCGATTCTTGGAAAGTTGTCAGCGTGACCGCACACACAGTTACGCCGCCGTCCAATCCGGCCGGATCGGTCCGGACACCCCGTCGAGCGCGCCGTCCGCGAGCTCGCAGACGAGGAGGCGCGCCGGATCGACCGGGCCGGGCATGGTCGCGCGACCCTTGGGAATGACTTTGAACCCGCTCTTGCCGTAGTAGGGCTCGTCGCCCACCAAGAGGACCAGCCGGTGACCCTCGGCCTTCGCTTCGGCGAGCGCCCGCTCGATCAGCGTATAGCCGACGCCCCGTTCGCGAAAGGCAGGGTCCACGGCAAGCGGCCCGAGCAGCAGTGCCTTGGTTTTGCCGATGCCAATCGGCGACAGACGCACCGAGCCGATCAGCAGCGTGCCGATACGTGCGGTGAACGACAGGTTGAGTCGATGGCCCATGCGCTCGCGCAGCCGGTACGCCGACTTGGCATAGCGGCCAGGGCCGAACGTGCGCTCGTGCAAGCGCTCGATCGGCACCGCGTCGTCAGCCGTTTCCGGCAGGATGCTAAGGGACAGGTCCGTCATCTGCTCAAGCTGCGCGCTTAGCATTTGCCGGCGGCGAGGTCCATTGTCCGGCAGGAAACCTGCGCGACGGGCGGAAGAGCTGCAAGCTCTCGTGCGAGTGCTTAGATAATTGCGACCCCGGGAATGGAGAGCTTGGCCATGGGCCTTTTAGTCGACGGAGTTTGGCGGGAAGAGCAACACAGCGAGCGCACGCCCGATGGACGCTTCATGCGCCCGACCACGCGCTTTCGCAATTGGGTGACGCAGGACGGCAGCGCGGGCCCGACCGGCGAAGACGGCTTTGCCGCCGCACGCGCCCGCTATCACCTCTACGTGGCGCTTCCCTGCCCTTGGGCGCATCGAACGGTGATCATGCGCTTGCTCAAGCGGCTCGATGATACGGTGTCGATGTCGGTGCTCGAGCCGCTCTATGGACCGCGCGGCTGGCGCTTTGGCACGAGCCCGGGCACCACGCCCGACACCGTCAACGGCGCAAGCGAGCTTTATGAAATCTATCTGCGCGCCGATCCACGCTACACCGGGCGCGTGAGCGTGCCGGTGCTGTGGGACAAAGAGCGGCGGGCCATCGTCAACAACGAATCGTCCGAGATCATCCGGATGCTCAACGGCGCTTTCGGTCGCTTCACCAACGTGCATACCAACTATTACCCGCCCGCGCTGCGCGAAGAGATCGACCGCATCAATGCGCTCGTTTACGAGAACGTCAACAACGGCGTCTATCGCGCCGGTTTCGCCACCTCGCAGGAAGCCTACGAAGAGGCGTTCCGCGCAGTGTTCGGCGCGCTCGACGACGTCGAGCGGCGGCTCTCGCGCCAACGCTACCTCGTCGGCAAGGACATCACGGAGGCGGATTGGCGGCTGTTCACCACGCTCGTTCGTTTCGACGCGGTCTATTACAGCCACTTCAAGTGCAACCTGCGGCGGATCATCGACTATCCCAATCTGTCAAATTATCTGCGCGACCTCTACCAACAGGACGGCATCGCCGCGACCGTGAACATGGATCACATCAAGCGGCACTATTACGCCAGCCAGCGCCACGTGAACCCGACCGGCATCGTGCCGCTTGGGCCGCAACTCGACTTTTCGGCGCCGCACGATCGCGGCAGATTCGACAATTAGATCGTGCTCTCATGAATCGCCGGCCATGTCCGCTTTCGGGCAAACCGGACATACCACGCGGACTTCAGCCCCGAATTCAGAACAATTCAGATCCGTCTCCGAGACTTGTCCGCTCCACTGTGGCAGGCTGCACCGACAGCAGACCAAGTGCAGAGGAAGAAGTCGCGGTGTTCAATACAAGACGGCGTGAGCTCATCACGTTTCTCGGCGGCGCGGCAGCATGGCCGCTCGCGGCAGTTGCCCAGCGGCTCAAGGTGCCACAGATCGGTGTCCTCGTGCTGACGAACGCTGATGGGCAGTCATTGACTCGGGAATTGCGGCTCGGACTCCGAGATCTCGGCTATTCTGAGGGTCAAAGCTTTGCCTTCCAACTGCGTTCCGCGGATGGGGATGCGGCTCGGCTGCCGCAACTGGCTACTGAGCTCGTGAGCTCGCAAGTAGATGTGCTTGTGGCAACCTTCACCCCATGCGCTCTGGCTGCAAAGCAAGCAACAACAACCATTCCAATCGTGATGGCCGCTGTTGCGGACCCTATCGCTGTGGGACTAGTGACCAGCTTGGCGCGCCCCGGCGGCAATATCACAGGGTTTTCCAACATGGCCGCCGAAACGGCCGGAAAAAGCGTGGAATTGTTCCGGGATATGCTGCCCTCGATAGGTCGCGTTGCGGCTCTGGCCAACCCAGCCGACCCCTTCACGGCTCCTTTCTGGAGCAGGTCCAACTCGCGGGTCGGACTGCCGGGATTCGCATCGAACCTGTCGCGATGGCCCGAGGACCTGAAGAAGCAGACGCCGCCTTGGCCACAATATCCCAGGAGGGGGCCGAGGCCGTCGTTGTTCAGGGAATTTTCTTTTCCAAAACAATTGCTGAGCTGGCTTTAAAATACCGCCTGCCCACAGCCTCAGTACTCCGTCAATTCGCGGAAGTGGGAGGTCTCATTTCGTATGGCGCCGATATACGCGACATATACCGGCGCAGCGCCACGCTCGTACACAGGATCCTGCAGGGTACGAAGCCATCTGACTTGCCCGTTGAGCTACCGACGAGGTTCGAACTTGTTTTGAATATGAAAACCGCGAAGGCACTGGGGATCGACGTGCCTTGGTTTTTTCAGCAACGCGCCGATGAGGTCATCGAATGAATGACGGACGTCCGCCTCCACGCCGCTCGCGGGGGGGGGGAGGGGCCATGGCGAATGAGTACACGTCCTAGACCGTGCCTGCCGAAGCACCCCTCTTTCTCAGGCGCGCGGTGGCGACGAGATCGAGCCGTCCATTCGCATCGATGACCACGCCATAGTCGCGTTCCGCGTCCTGCGCGGTGATGAAGCCGTCGAGGACGTCGTCAAGCACGCGCTGCGGGTCGCGCGCGCGTGGGTCGCCGACGCCGCCGCCGCCCGGCAACTCGAGACGGATCGCATCGCGCGGCGGCACCGTCTGCCGTCCTTTGGGCCGGATGGGGCGGCCCGAGCGCAGCGCCACCGCGCCCGCCGCACCGGGATGGCCGCCGTCACGCCCGCGCGCAGGGTTGTGCACGCGCTCGAAGTTGCACAACAGCGCGACCGATGCGGCACCGGCCCCGCCGAGCTCGATCACTTGGCCGAGCCCGCCGCGCGATTTGCCAGCACCGCCGGAGCGCTCCCGGAATTCACGGCGATAGAATACCACGGGAGCCACGCTCTCGGTTGCTTCCACGGGAATGGTGCGCACGCCCGATGGGAACGCGGTCGCGCTGAGCCCATCCTTGGTCGGCCGTGCCCCGGCTCCGCCGCAGTGGAAGATCACGGTACTGAATTCCGGCAGCGCGTTGGCGTCGGTTCCCTCTTCGACTTCATCGACGAGCGAGCCGCCGCCGAAGATCTGTGGGTTCCACAGCGAAGAGGCCCCTTCGGCCGGCACCGGCATCACCTGGTGGAGGCAGCCGAACACGACGTCGGGGAGCATCTGACCGACCGTGTGGCGTGCCGCGACCGGCCACGGCCGCTTCACGTTGAGCACACACCCTTCGGGCGCGCTGACGCTGATCGGGGCAAGCGAGCCCGCATTGTTCGGCACCTCGGGCGCCACCAGGCATTTGACCCCGAACGCGGTGTAGGCGAGGCAATAATTGTACACGACGTTGATGCCGTGAGATGACGCCGGCGACGTGCCGTCAAAATCGACGTGGATGCCGTCATTGGAAATGGTCAAGGCGGCATTGAGCACGAGCGGCTTGTCATAGCCGTCCATGGTCATGCTGTTGCGATAGGTGCCCTTCGGCAAGGCGCGGATGCAGCCGAGCGTCGCCTCGCGCGAGGCTTCGATGATGGTCTCGCCGAGCCGGTCCAGATTGGCGATTTCGAACTCGTCCATCATCTCGAGCAAGCGACGACTGCCTTCATCGTTGCACGCCGCGGTCGCGTAGATGTCGCCTTCGACCTGCAGCGGCTCGCGTACATTGGCGCGTACCAGGCGCAACAGGTCATCATTCATGCGCCCCTCGCGGGCGAGCGGCATGATCGGAATGGATAGGCCCTCCTCAAAGACCTGCCGACCGTCCGGCCCCATCCCTAGCCCCCCGATATCGACCACATGGATCGTGTTGGCGAACAGAGCGACGGCTTCGCCGCGATAGAAGCTCGGCGTCACCACCGTGATGTCGTGGAGATGGCCCGATGTCAGCCAGGGGTCGTTGGTGATGTAGTGGTCGCCGGGCTTCATGGTCGGGAGCGGATACACGTCGAGAAAATGCCGTACCGCGTTCGCCATCGAATTCACATGTCCTGGGGTACCGGTGACTGCTTGCGCCAGCATGCGGCCTTGGCGGTCGAAGACGCCGGCTGAAAGATCGCCGGCCTCGCGCACCGAGGTACTAAACGCCGTGCGCAGCATGGTCTGCGCCTGCTCTTCCACCACGGCAATAAGCCGGCTCCACATGATTTGGCTGTGGATCTGCGCGAGCGCGACGTTGGGGCGGTCGACCATAGCTCAAGCCTCGTTGCGGATGAGTTCAATATAGCCGAAGGCGTCGATGCGGGCGTCGAAGCCTGGATTGACGACGGTCGAGGTCTCGTCTTCCGCGATCACGGCCGGGCCGCTGATACGCGCTCCAGGCGCAAGCTCGTTCCGCCAATAAATGTCCACCTCGCGGAAGTCGCCGGTCTCCGAGTCAAAGATGGGCCGCCGCGAGCGCGGTTCTGGCTCGCTCGGCCGCTCGAGGGCCGGCGCGCCGAGGTGCCCTTCCGATGGCGCGCTCACGGAGACGACCCAGCTCAATATCTCGATCTCCACGCCGGGGATTGCTCGGCTGTAAAGCCGGCAATAGGCCGCCTCGAACAGCTCCCTGATGGTAGATTGGTCGGCAGAGGTAAATTCCCGCACTGGAAGCTCAAGCGCGATCTCGTGGCCCTGACCGCGGTAGCGCATGAAAGCCGAGCGATGCTCTGCAAGGTTAGCGGCGGGCGCCGCACGCCGCACGATTGCCTCGGCTTCGGCGCGCATCTCACCGACCAGCCGATTGGCTGACGCAGGCTCGAATCTGCCAAGACGCATGAGCCGGCTACGAACCACTTCGTAGGCGATGGGCGCGCGCAGCAGCCCGATCGCCGAACCCACGCCTGCGTTGACCGGGACGAGCACGCGGCTGATGCCGAGCTTTTCCGCCACGCGCGCGGCGTGCAGCGGAGCCGCACCGCCAAAGGCGATGAGCGTGCGCGGCGCAAGGTCTTTCCCGCTCTCGATCGCATGCACGCGCGCCGCATTCGCCATGTTCTCGTCCACGATCTCGCTGATGCCGAGGGCTGCATGTTCGGTTGTGAGTTTTAGGGGATCACCTAGGCGCTCAGCGAGAATGCGCTGGGCCGCAGCAACGTCGAGAGGCATTTTGCCGCCCGAGAACGTCATCGGATCGATGCGCCCGAGAACCACATCCGCATCTGTCACGGTCGGTTCTTTCCCACCGCGGGCGTAGCACACCGGACCCGGCTCCGAGCCGGCGCTGTCGGGACCGACGACGATGCGGCCGAGCGTATCAACGCGCGCAATCGAGCCGCCGCCAGCGCCGATCTCGACCATTTCGATCACTGGAATGCGCAGCGGCAGCCCGCTCCCCTTAAGAAAGCGGTAAATCCGGGCGACTTCGAACGCACGCGCGGTCTGCGGCTGCGCGTTGTTGATGAGGCAGATCTTGGCGGTCGTCCCGCCCATGTCGAAAGACACAACCTGATCGCGCCCATGTTGACGCGCGATGCAAGCGGCGAAGATCGCGCCGCCCGCCGGGCCGGATTCGACCAGCCGCACGGGAAGGCGGATCGCGGTCTGGGTGGTCGTGATTCCTCCGCCCGAGGTCATCAGTAGCAAGGGACAGCGAAAGCCGGCACGCACCAACTCGTACTCGAGCTTCGCAATATACCGGCCAATCAAAGGCTGGAGATACGCGTTTGTACAGGCGGTGGAGAAGCGCTCGTATTCGCGCATCTCCGGCGATACCTCGCAGGACAGCGTCACTGCGACCTTAGGCAAGCGACGGGCAATTGCATCCCCAACCCGCCGCTCGTGATCCGGATTGGTGAAGCTGTGCAGGAAGCCGACCGCCACGGCCTCGACCTCGTTCGCAGCGAGCGACTCGATCGCGCGGTCGACGCTTGCGTCCTCGAGTGGGAGAAGCACCCCGCCGTGTGCATCAATCCGCTCGCGGATCGGCAGGCGTAACCGCCGGGGAACGAGCGGCGGCGGCAGATCCATGTTGATATCGTACTGTTCGAAGCGATTTTCGTGACGGATCTCGAGCACGTCGCGGAAGCCCTCGGTGGTGAGAAGGGCCGTTCTGGCGCCCTTGCGCTCGATCAGCGCGTTGGTGGCAAGCGTGGTCCCATGAATGATCAGGGCGAGCTGGCCCGGTTCGACGCCGGCCGTCGCAGTGACCGAGCGTAAAGCGGCGAGCACGCCATCTTGCGGCGCCTGGGGCGTGGTAAGGATCTTCGCCGTGAAGCGCCGCTCCCCCACTTCCAGAGCGACATCGGTGAACGTGCCGCCAATGTCGACGCCGACCCTGACTGTAGGAGAAGGTGTCACGCGTGAGCGCTCAAGCCAGTGTTTACGTCAACTAAATCGGCTCGTTGCGCAGGAAGGCGGCGATCCTCGCATCGCGCTCGAGGTTCGCGAGATCCTCCGCCGAAGGCAACTGCGGCTTGTCGCGCGTGGCGTTCACCATGCAGAGAAATCCGAGCGGCTCGCCCTTGCTGGCGCGGAACTGGTGCCAGGTCATTGCCGGAACGGTGACGAGATCGCGCGTCTCGACCGGTCTGACCTCCTCGCCGACAAGGCAATGACCGCGACCGCGCAGGATCATGACGGCATGCATATGCTGGTGCCGCTCAAGCGTGGAGTAGCCGCCCGGCGCCACCTCGAAATAGCGTAGCTCCCCATAGAGCTTCGGATCGGCGAATAGCACTTGCCGAGTGACGGACTTGAACAGCGCGCGATCGTCTTCCTTGTACGGAAGCTCTTCCACGCCTTCCCAGCGATAACCTTTGGCCTGACGGTGAATGGTCGTTTCGCGGCTGGCCATGACATCATCCGTAGGAATGTCGGTGGACCGCGGCGACGAAGGCCGTGGTCGCTTCGCGCAAATGCTCGCGTGCCTCGAGCAGCGCTCCGCCGATCAGCAGCATCACGTCGGCCCCATAGAAATCAAGCATCTCCGCCACGCGATCGATGTGCATGCCGCCGGCCGGCACCGGCATGGCGGGCCGCAAGCGATCGCGCTCGTCCAGGGCCGCACGCGCCAGGGCCCGGCAAATATCTGGGGAGTAGCCGAAGCGTCCGCCATAGTTCGGGAAGATGACCGCGTCGGCCCCCAGCATGCGGAACAGCTTGCCTAGCAACAGCGGGGGAGAGATCCGCGCCGCCCCGGCCATGGTGGGATGGGCAATGAAAGCGACGGTCGGATTCTCGCGCACGAGCCGATGAAAATTGGAAAGGCCTGCGATCATCGGGGCGATCATGACCGTATCGAGGCCGGCTTCCTTCGCGGCCGCGATCTGCGACCGCATGGTGTCGAGATCGCCGGACAGGCTCGGCACGTAGCGCGCTGCCTGGCCGTTTTTCTGCTCGAGCTTTCGCAAAGCGGCCGCCACCGCTTCGAGCCGCGCCGCCAAAGGCGAATAGGCCTGCTCGGCAAGCCCGTGGTCGTCCTTGATGTAGTCGATGCCTGCCTGCGCAAAATCCTCGGCAAGCCGCGCGAGGTCGGCCGGAGCCAAGCCTTGCGGCTTGAGCGGCGAAGACGTCAGAGCTCGCGCCCGCGCGCCGACCCGCCGCCGCAACTCGTGCACGCCCTGCCGGGGGCCGCCGAAGTATTCGATCAAATCATTCGGCAGCGCGACGTCCGCAAGCTCCACGTCCTCGTGGAGCGACGTGTTCCCGAACAGCATATTGATGAGCTGTCCAGGGTCGCGACCGACAGTCTCGGCCGCGAGCGAGATGCGGATCTCGAACAGGCCAGCTTTCCTCTCGCTGATCCCCTCGACTCGGCCGACGATGTGCGAGCGCACCCGGTCGTCCGCAATCGCCGCGACCGGCATCTCGACGCTTTGCTCGACCGCAATCGCGCGCGCGCGCTCCTCGATCGAGCGCGCATCGCAGCGGACTAGATAAATGGCCTGCAGGCGAGAGTGCAAGGAACGCTTCCTATAGAACGTCTCGGCGTCCCCACTCACCATCGCTCGCTGACCGGCGCGCCGCCGAGCACCTCGATGATGCGCGCGCGCGTTGCGGCGGTGGTGTCGTTGGGCAGCGCATCGAGGGCGAAGAACCCGTGCGCGACGATCTCATGGTCCGGAACCGGCGCGGCCGCCTGACGGAACGCCCGCACGACGAAGAGCGCGACATGATCGCGCCGCGAATCGCGATCGTTGAAGAACAGGCCGTGCAGCTGCGGCGCGGCCATCATTTCGATATTGCCCTCCTCCTGAAGCTCCCGCGCCAGCGCTTCACTGATCGTCTCGCCGGCCTCGACCCCGCCGCCCGGCAGGTGCCAGCCGCTCACGTAGCTGTGCTTGACTAGAAATACCCGCCCCTCCTCATCGATCACCAGCGCGCGCACCCCGAGCGTCATGGCGCGCGCGAAGCGCCAATAGGTGTGCAGGACGCGTCGCAATCCCGGCTCGAGGGCACGGCGCGTCGCGTCGAGGCTGGGGCGTTTCATGCCGGTCTCATCTCCTTCCACCGCAAGTGAGCGCCTCCGGCTTGTCAAAAGCGCGGCTTTGCTGTCTAGAAGGGTTCTAACATAGCTCAATCACGAGTGCGGGCCCGTGAAACGTTTTGCCGAACTCACCGAACAGGAGATTCTCGCGCTGGCCATCACCAACGAGGACGAGGATAGCCGCATCTATCGTGGCTTCGCCGAGGGGCTGCGCGAGACATATCCCGCCTCGGCCAAGGTCTTCGACGAGATGGCGGAGGAGGAGGTGCGCCACCGCACCATGCTGTTCGACCTCTACCGCTCGAAGTTCGGCGAATATCTGCCGCTGATCCGCCGCCAGGACGTCAAGGGTTTCATCCAAAAGAAGCCACTGTGGCTCATGCACCCGCTCAACCTCGACGAGGTGCGCAAGTTCGCCGAGAACATGGAATACGAGGCGGCGCGCTTCTACCGGCGCGCCACCGAGACCACGCGCGACACCTCGGTGCGCCAGCTCCTGGTCGAGCTCGCCGAGGCCGAGGTGGAGCATGAAAGCCTTGCCCACAAGCTCGGCCAGCAGATCCTGACACCCAGCGCGCTCGCCAAGGAGGACGAAACCGCGCGGCGCATGTTCGTGTTGCAATACGTGCAGCCCGGGCTTGCCGGACTGATGGACGGCTCGGTCTCGACGCTGGCGCCGCTGTTTGCCGCCGCGTTTGCTACCCACAACACCTGGGAGACGTTTCTGGTCGGGCTCGCCGCGTCGGTGGGCGCGGGCATTTCCATGGGCTTTGCTGAGGCGCTTTCCGATGACGGCTCGCTGACCGGACGCGGGGCACCGCTGGTACGCGGCGTGGTCTGCGGGGTGATGACCGCGATCGGCGGGCTTGGACACACGTTGCCCTATCTCATTCCCAATTTCTGGACCGCAACCGTCGTCGCCATCGCGGTGGTCGCGGTCGAGCTCGTCGCCATCTCCTACATCCGTAACCGCTTTATGGACACGCCGTTTCTGGCGGCGACCTTTCAGGTCATCGTCGGCGGCGCGCTGGTGTTTGCCGCGGGGATTCTGATCGGGAGTTCGTGAAGTCAGTCCCGAGCCTTATGTTCGTTCTCGCACATCTGTCGGACCCGCATCTTGGACCGCTGCCGACCCCGCGGCTCGTCGAGCTCGCCGGCAAGCGGGCGGCCGGCTTTTTCAACTGGCGGCGCAAGCGCCACCGTATCCACCGCGCCGACGTGCTCGCGCGCATCACGGCCGACCTCAAGGCGCAAGCGGCGGACCACATCGCGGTGACCGGCGATCTCGTCAATATTTCGCTTGTGGCCGAATATGCGCCGGCGCGTACGTGGCTTATCTCGCTGGGCACGCCGCACGACGTCACCTTGGTGCCGGGCAATCACGATATCTATGTGCGTGCCGCCGCGGCGTATCCGCAGTCCCACTGGGGCGACTATATGCGCGGAGACAATGCGCCAGAGACGAGCTTTCCGTTCGTGCGCCGGCGTGGCCCACTGGCCCTGATCGGATTATCAACGGCAGTAGCGAGCGCGGCCTTCTTGGCCACGGGCCGGCTCGGCCGCGAGCAGATCGCCTTGCTTGCCGCGGCGCTGGAGCGCCAGCGCGAGTTCTTTCGCGTGGTGCTGATTCACCACCCGCCGATCAGCAAGCCGGCGCGGCATCTCAAGCGTCTCGTCGACGGCGCTGATTTTCGCGCGGTGCTGGCGCAGCACGGGGCCGAGCTCGTCATCCACGGCCACGACCACGTGCACTCGTTGATCGAACTCGACGGGTGGCACCGCCGGATCCCGGTCGTCGGCGCGCCGTCAGCGTCCGCAGCCGCAGCGCCGCCGGGCGAGCGTGATTGCGGCGGCTACAACCTTTACCGGATTGAACGCGACGCTGGCGGCTGGCGCTGCGAGGCGATCTGGCGCGGCGCTACGCGCGCGGGCGCCGCTATCGTCGAGATCAAGCGGATCGTCCTTAGCCCCTAGTCCGCGCCAGAAATCCTCTCACTGGCACTTTAGCGGGCTCTTACACGCAGCGGCCGCCGTCGACCTCCAGGACGTTCCCGGTGAGGAAAGACGCCTCCTCGGACGCGAGAAACAGCGTCGCGTTGGCGACGTCCTGGATCGTCGCAAAGCGCCCGAGCGGCACCGTGGCCTTGAACTGCGCACGCAGCTCCGGCGAATCGCCACCCATGAAGGTCGGCAAGAGCGGCGTCTCCGCCATGACCGGCGCGATCGCGCACACGCGGATGCCGTCGCCTGCGAGTTCCGCCGCCATCGATTTGGAGAGGAGGTTCACCGCCCCCTTCGAGGCATTGTACCAGGTCAGCCCCGGCCGCGGCCTAATCCCGGCGGTCGAGCCGATATTGATGATCACGCCCGACTTTTGCTTGCGCATCAGCGGTACGGCCGCATGCGCGAACAGGAAGATGGATTTGACGTTGACCGCCATGAGGCGGTCGAATTCAGCCTCCTCCACCTCGAGCATGGGCCGCCGCACGTGGCTCATGCCGGCGTTGTTGACGAGAATGTCGATTCGCCCAAAAGCGTCGACGGTCGCCTTGACGCAGGCCTCTACGTCCGCGCGCTGGGAGACGTCGCAGCGCACCGCGATCGCCTTGTTGCTGGTGGAAGCCGCGGCTTGCCGCGCCGCCTCAGCATCGATGTCGACGACCGCAACACGTGCGCCTTCGCGTGCGAACGTCTCGGCGATGCCTTTGCCGAAGCCCGATGCCGCGCCAGTGACGAGCGCAACCTTGTTGTCAAGACGCATGGTACTTCCTCTTTCGCTCCGTTGCTCTCTCAGAGCACCGCTGTCGTCGCCGCGCAAGCGGGGACTTATGTTCCAGAGCCGGTGGTTATGGGTTCCCGCTTTCGCCGGAACGACGCAGTCGGATTCCACAGATCAATCTGGCTTGACTCCATAAGCCCGCGCCCAGCCCAACCCGTCTTCCGTCTTCGCGCGCGGGCGGTACTCACAACCCACCCACTTGCGGTAACCGAGCCGGTCGAGCGTCGCGAAAATTTCCGAGTAATTCACTTCGCCCTCATCGGGCTCGTGCCGCGACGGCACGGCTGCGATCTGCACATGGTCGACCAGGGCAAGATGTTTCTCGAAGCGCCGAATGAGGTCGCCGCCGACGATTTGCGCGTGATAGAAGTCGAACTGCATGCGCACGTTCGGCCGCTCTACCTTGGCGATGATGTCGGCCGCCTGCTCGGCGCGGGTGAGAAAATAGTCCGGCCGGTCGCGTGGATTGATCGGCTCGATCAAGAGCGTGATGTCCCTCTCCTGTGCCGCATCGGCGCTGCGCATCAGATTCCTGATGAAGACCATCTCTGCCGCCGGCCGCTGTTCCGGCGGCACTTTCCCGGCGAGGCAGTGAATTTGGCAGCCGCCGATGACGCTCACGTAATCGAGCGCTTGCTTGAACAGCGCGGCAAACTCGCGTTCGCAGCCAGGCACGGCTGCGACGCCGAACTCGCCGCCCGACGCCTGACCGGACGCGGTGTTGATCCCGAGCATGGTCAATCCGTGGCGGTCAAGCTCGGCTCTCACGGCGGAGGGGGCGTGGTCGTAGGGAAGTTGCAGCTCGACGGCGCGAAAGCCGGCGGCTGCCGCCGCCGCAAACCGCTCAATCAGCGGTCGCTCGGTGAAGAGATAAGCAAGATTGGCGGCGAAGCGGGGCATGCTGGGTGAACCGTGCGGAGACACTCTTATAAATGAAATCTGAGAAGGGTGGAGCATGCCGCGTGGGCTGTGCCACTATCCGACATCGACCTCCTAAGCACGCTCTCGACCTTCTGGCATGCTCCCTAACGACAGCTTCCATATCGCCGTCTTGCCCGGCGACGGCATCGGGCCGGAAGTCATGGCGCCGGCGCTGGCGGTGCTTGAGAAGGTCGCAGCATCGACGCCGGGCCTCAAATTCCGCTTCACCGAGGCGCCGGCGGGTGCGAGCCATTACCGGGAGGCCGGCACCTCGATGCCGGCGTCCACCATCAAGCTATGCGAGCAGGCGGACGCGATCCTCCTCGGTGCCTGCGGGCTGCCGCACATCCGCTATCCCGACAATACCGAGATCATGCCGCAGGTCGAGCTGCGCTTCATGTTCGATCTCTACGCCGGCGTGCGCCCGTGCCGGCTGATCCCGAACGTTCCAAGCCCGATCGTCGGCGCGGCCGAGCGCGGCATCGATCTCATCGTGATCCGCGAATCGACCGAGGGGCTGTTCGCCTCGATGGGCAAGGGTGTCGTAACGGAAACGGAAGCGCGCGAGACGCTGCTGATCACGCGCAAGACCTCGCAACGGCTGTTCGATTTCGCGTTTCGCCTGGCACGCCGGCGCAAGGAATGTGGCGGACGCGGGCTTCTCACCTGCGTCGACAAGGCGAACGCTTTCAAAGCCTACGCCTTCTTCCGCGGCATGTTCGACGAGTGCGCCGCGCGCTATGCCGACGTCGAGACCGATCGCCTCTACGTCGATGCATGCTCCGCCATGCTGGTGCGCCGCCCGTGGGACTTCGATGTGATGGTAATGGAGAACATGTTCGGCGACATCATCTCCGATCTGACCGCCGGCCTAATCGGGGGCATGGGGATGGCGCCCTCGGCGGACATCGGCGATGCGCATGCGGTGTTCCAACCTTGTCACGGCACCGCGCCCGACATCATGGGCAGAGGGCTCGCCAATCCGACCGCCATGATTCTTTCCGCCGCGCTGATGCTCGACTGGCTCGGCGACCGTCATGCTCATGCCGGGGCCGCCAAGGCCGCCCGCGCCATCGAGCGCGCCGTGGACCGCGCCTTTGCCGAAGGGCTCAAGCCTTGCGAATTCGGCGGCGGCGACGACACCGCTGCGATCGGTGCGGCCGTGCTGCGCGCCCTTGACGCGCGGGCCGGAACATAAGGGTTGTTGCCCACTACCCTGCGGGATCCGTTCCATGATTCAGACGGATCCCGCACTATATTACGTTGGAAACATCGCCCTTTTAGCGGTTGGGATTTATCCCACCACTCCTCCCACCTCCGCGGTGGGACCTTTTGTGGTTGACGCAAACTGCGGTGCCTGGTTCGCTATGGGCCCCTTCCCGCGCAGCCGTCTCCTGAGGCATCGCGCAGGTTCGGAGCAAAACCCCGAGGCGTTGGCCCCATGAACGCCCAGGAACTGCTGCAGCAGATCGCCGAATATTGCCGGCACACCGGACTAGCGGAATCAACCTTCGGCCGCCGCGCCGTCAACGACGGCAAGCTCACCGCGCGGCTGCGTAACGGCGGCCGCATCACCACCGAGACGTTCGACCGCATCCGCGGCTTCATGGAGAATAACCGGCCGGCGCCTGCGCCTGCCGCCGTCATCGAGCGTCCGCGCGAGCCGCGGCCGGCCTTAGCGCCGGCGCCCGCCGGCCAGCGCGATCCGCAGCGCAATTTCCGCTTCTTCGACAACCGGCAGAAATACCTTCTCTTCGTCAGCACCTGCAGCGAAAAATGGGTGATCGCCAGCCGGGTTGCGCTCGAACTCGCCAATGTCCATCCGCGCCCGCCGGCGCTGCGCGTGTTCGACGCTGGCGTCGGCGACGGCACGGTATTGCTGCGAGTGATGCGCGCGATGCACGACCGATTTCCAACCACGCCGTTCTACGTGGTGGGCAAGGAGATCAGCCTCGAGGACGTGCGGCTTGCCTTGCAGAAAATGTCCGACCGTTTCTTCGAGCATCCGGCAACCGTTTTGGTGCTGACCAATCTTGCCTATGCCGACGCGCCGTGGCTGGCGGTCAAGTCGCTGTCCGCGGCCTCGAGCATGGTGTGGCACGAGGTGCCGCTCTCAGGCGATTCTGCCTATCGCTTCGAGCAGCAGATCACTGATCTCGTGCCATTCCTGTCGCAGAACTGGAAGGCAGGGGTAAGCCCGAAGACCGGCAACCCGGTCTACGAGCGCCCGGTGGTGCTAGTGCTCTATCGCGCCGACCACAAGTTCCTACTCGACCCGATCATCCCGCGTCCCGGCGGCACGATCGCCAATTACGACCTCGTCATCGCATCGCAGCCCTATCGCGCGCGCGCTTCGCTCGAGTTCAAAGCCAAGCGCGTGATCGCACCGCTGGCCAAGGCACTGGGACCAGGCGGCAGGCTGATCGCCATCCATTCCCACGGCAACGATCCGGGCATGGAGATTATCCAGCGCGTGTGGCCAGGCGACGATCCGTTCATCCACGACCGCCATCAGATCATGAAGGCGGCGAAGCACGAACTCGGCCCGGCCGGGCGCGAACTCAACTTTAACGCCTATGCCGACAACCGCTCGCTTTTCCGCTACGAAATGCACACCTTGCCGAGCGAGATTTCGGATCAGTCGATCGGCACCTCGACCCTTTTTGCCGCGTGGAATGCGGCAATCTACGTGGCGCAGATCGAGGACGACCGCCTCGCTGAGGTCGTCGCCGATGGGCGCTATCTCGAGTCCACGCGCGAGGTTCTGCGCGAGCGCGGGGGACTCTGGTTCTACGATGAGTCCTACGTGATCTCGCGCCGGCGCGAGTGAGGGTATAGCCGCAGTTTTCCGCCGTGATCACCGTCGACGGGCGATGGATTCCGTATCGAGCCAGCGCCGGGGACAAGGCGCGGCGATAGGTCGCCTCAATACGCCGCGGCGAGCAGCGTACGCACGTCTTCCGCCGACACTTCGCGCGGCGCGAGGATTTTCATCGCCGCGATCTGCTGTGCGACGAAATCGGTCTTGGCGCGATCAAAGCCCACCTCGCTGAGCCGCTGCGGGATGGGAAAGCCGGCCAGCATCTGGGCCAGACGATCCGCGCCTTCGCCGCCGAGCGCGGCTACGAGCCGCGTGCGCGCGTCCGTGGCGGCTTCAAGATTGAACCGCGTGACATGCGGCAGAATGATCGCGTGGGTCTCGGCGTGCGGCAGTCCAAGGCCGCCGAGGACATGGGCGAGCTTATGCTGGAGCGCGGTGCCCGAGGCGAGCACGACGCCGGCAAGCCACGCGGCGACGAGACATTCTGCGCGTGGCGCGCGGTCGCTGCCGTCGGCAACCACGCGCGGCAAGTACGTGGCAAAGCGGAGCAGCGCGTCGCTCGCCAGTGCCATCAGGAACGGAGTGCGGTTCGCGACCCAAAACCCCTCGACGCAATGGGCTATGGCATTCATGCCGCTCGCCGCGCTTATCGCCGCCGGCAGCGCCAGCGTGAGCTCCGGGTCATAGATGATCGTGCGCGGCAACACGCGGGCATCCTTGCCGGTGAATTTCTGCTCGCCGTCGCTGAGCCCCCAGATCGCGGTTGCTTCCGAACCGGAATAGGTGGTCGGCACCGCGATGATTGGCAGGCCGAGATCCCGCGCGATTATTTTTGCGAGTCCGATCGCGGCGCCGCCGCCGGCGGCGATAAGGCCATCGGCACCGCGCGCGGACGCGACGCCCGCCTCCGCCACCGCCTTCGGGACGTGCAGCGCCGCCTGCGCATGTAGCCCCGCCGCACGGCCCCCCAAAATGTTGACGATCCGGCCGCCGAGCCGCGCGCCGCTGCCACGGGTTGCGATCACCAGCGCGCGATTCAAGTCCAGGCGCGCCGCTTCGTCGGCGACTCGTGCGACCCCACCCAGCGCGAATACAACGCGCTGACCTTGGATGTCGTGAACGAAAGATGCGACCATCCGACGCGCGGCCTACACCGATTGACCTGCAGCAATCATTGTAACTCGCCTTGCCCGGCGCGTCGTGCAAATATAATCGCACTTGCAAGGGAGCCCGCGCTTGGGTTGCTCCCAAGGGAACAATAGACACTCACCGGAGGGAGCCCATGCAGTCCATCACACGCCGTGCGCTTGCAAGCGCGGGGCGCCTGGTCGCAGCACTGATGCTGGCCGTGGCGGCGAACGCCACATCGGCGAGTGCGCAGACCTACGGCTTCGCTACGCTGCAACCCGGCACGCTTAATCACACCACCGCGTCGGCGATCGCCAAGGTGCTCAAAGAGAAAGCCGGGCTCAACGTCCTCGTGCAGCCGACCGCCGGAGACCAAGTGATCGTCCCCATGGTCGCGCGCGGCGAGGCCGAGATCGGCATTTCGAACGCGATGGAGGTGCACGATGGACTGGCCAAAGGGTTCAAGGAGTTGCGCATCATCGCCGCGGCGCACGCGTTGCGCGTCGGATTCTTTGTACGCAAGGATAGCGACATCCGGACCCTCGCAGACCTCAAAGGCAAGCGCGTGCCGTATGGATTTTCAGCGATGCGCGCCCTCGAGCCCACCGTGCGCGCCATGTTGGCGACGGCCAATCTCAGCGAGAAGGACATCAAGCCCGTCCTTGTGCCCAACGTGATCCGTAGCGCCGATGACTTTGCTTCCGGCGCCGCCGATGCATTCTACTTCGCATTCGGTGCGCCTAAGGTGCGGGAGGTCGACGTCACGGTGGGGGGCATACGCATGGCCGAGATCGACGAGCAGGGCATGCCCGCCGCGCGCAAGATCGAGCGCTGGGGTTACTTGACCGACATCAGCCCGGGGCCCGCCTTCATCGGAGTTGAAAAGCCGATGAAAGTCTACAGCTTCGACAACCTGCTCTTCACCAGCGCCAAGACGAGTGACGATTTCGTCTTCAAGATGCTCGACACGCTATTTAACAACAAGGACGAGCTTATCGCGGTCCAGCCTGTGCTACGCGAGTTCTCCGCGCCCTTCGCCTACAAGCAGTACGAGGTCACGTACCATCCAGGTGCCGTGAGGTATTTCAAGGAGCACAATGTCGGGCCCAAGGCGATCGACTGATCAAGCTCCCGCGAAGACGGGACGCAAGCGAACGCCGTACAAAATCACGTCCGGGAGGGAACGACCATGGCCATACCACGCTACCTGATCGCGGCCTGCGTTGGTGCGACCGCGCTGGTTTGTGCAAGCGCCGCCGCCAACGCGCAAACGTTCGGTTTCGCGGCGATGCAGCCCGGTACCATCAATCACACGACCAGTTCGGCGATCTCGAAGGTGCTAAAGGAAAAGGGCGGCATCAATGCACTGGTACAGGCCACGGCGGGCGAATCCGTCATGATCGCGATCGTCGGGCGCGGCGAGGCGGATTTCGCCATGGCGAACGCTCCGGAACTCGGCATCGCGCTCGCCAATAACGGCCAGCCGGACATTCGCATCATCGGTCCGATCTATACGCTCAAGACCGGTTTCTGGGTTCGCAAGGACAGCAACATGCGCACTGTCGCCGATCTGCGCGGCAAACGCGTGACCATGGGCTACTCCGCCATGCGCGCGCTCGAACCGATGTCGCGGGCGATTCTCGCAACCGGCGGACTCACCGAGAGCGATATCAAGCCGGTGCTGGTTCCCAACGTCGTGCGCTCGGCGGATGACTTCGTCGGCGGGGCGGCCGACATGTTCATGTTTGCCTTCGGCGCGCCGAAGGTCCGCGAGGTCGACGTCACGGTCGGCGGCACCCGCTTCTTGGAAGTCCCCGAATCCCCGGGAATAGCCGCGGCGCGCAAAATTTCACCGTACGGCTATCTAACCAACGTCGAACCGGGACCGATCTTCGTCGGCGTCGAAAAACCGATGCAGGTCTACACCATCGACAACATCCTGTTCACCCACGCCAAGGTGCCCGACGACGTGGTGTACAAGGTGATCCAGACGATGGAGGCCAACAAGGCCGAGATGATCGCTGTCGCTCCGAACCTGCG
>Ga0126372_10000041_pt1 | contig 31474 bp, 48 predicted proteins | sample PanSoiMetaPlot_6_FD_92762 | JGI IMG/M metagenome (GOLD analysis project Ga0126372, IMG submission 92762) | Tropical forest soil microbial communities from Panama - MetaG Plot_6 | ecosystem: Environmental > Terrestrial > Soil > Tropical forest > Bulk soil | place: Panama | collected 2016-02-17
GGCTGTGGCATGATGCCAATCAGAACGGCGTGGCCGATGACGGCGAAGTCCAAACTCTTGAAGAGGCCGGGATCACCGGGATTTCGCTCGATGACCACGAAAGCAAATACGTCGATCCGTTCGGCAATACCTTCGAGTTCCGCGCTCAAACCTGGGACACGGAGGGCAACGGCAACAACCGCTCGTATGATGTGTTCCTGTCCGCGCAGTAGAATCAACTTGAAAGCCGCCTAAGCCCGGCCTGATCAGCCGGGCCGAAGGCCGGGAAAAATTCCCTCTTCCGGCCGGGCGGCTTTTTCCCGAAAAGGAGAAACCCCTTTGACCTGTGAAGCGTGCGGAATCCGGGGACGGCGGCGCAAACGGTGCCCGGCATGCGGCGGAATGCTCTGTCCGCGATGTTACTCCGAGCACGTATTGCTTGATCAGGCGATGGCTAATGCACAAAGGGACATTCTGCGGGCACTCAAGGCAGAATCAGAGGAGCCGCACAAGCAAACCGCGATTATCTTTCTGGGACTCGCCGCCATACTGCGAAAGTACATCAGGAGAAGCCATGAGCCGCGGCCGTGGTACGTCAATCAATTGGCCGATCAACTGGATGCCGCATTAAACCATTTGACGGCAGGAATGAAGAAGGGCGACATCTTCGGGACGGAACCGGAAGCCGAGCCCGCCAGACGCGAGACGATCCACTAGGACCGCATCACCACAATTGCGGCGACACCCACCAGGGCCAGGGCCACAATTGCGGCGGTTGACACTCCGCCGCCGTCTCCAGGAGCTCCCAGGATCGATCCGAACACGTCCGGTAGGGGTGTAACCGCGGGAATTCCCGAGGAGCCGTCCTGGGTGCCCGCAAGCGTGTTTAGCGGCGCCGCGGGGTCGATTCCGATCCAACCGGCGACCGTGGCGGCGTACTGCGCCGGGTTGTTTGAGTCCGCGGACGGGGCGTACCCGGGATATCCCCCGGGCACCACGTTTCCCGAGCTGTCCCGCTGACCGGCAAAGAACGTGTTCAGCGAGAGCCCGCGGCTGATATTGAGATTGATCTGGTTCGCGAGGGCCGCTTCGCCGGTCGCCACGTCCGGGAAGATCGCGTACCCGCCCGCGTCCGTGCCGATCTGGCCCGGCCCGGCGCGGAGGTTGCCCGGGTTGTTATTGCGCTGGGCCACACTGCCCGGCGTAAAGAACCCCTCAAAGCGTTCGATCGCCTGAACCAGGGAATCCGTCAGCGTGCCCATGGACCTTTAAAAGCGAAACGGCGCCCGGCATCCACCCCCGGGAAATTAGAAGGGGCTCAGACCGGGCGCCGCACAATGACAACCGCTTACGAGCATAACAGGCTTACAGCGTGGTTTCCCACATCCAGCCGCAGAAAATCGTAATGAAATAATTCGGGGCGCCGGGCGCGATGGCGAAGGTAGTTGTCACCTTCGACCGCAGAATATCGAGCGGTCCCAGGATCTCGGGCATGGGGAGCGGCCAGGGATCGTAAACGCTTTGTGGCCCGGCTGACGCGCTGAACGCCATGCCGCCTTTGGGAATGTTCGAAGGACTGAGAGCCTGGACGGAGTAGCCTTGACCGGTTGTCCCTGCAACCGTTCCCAAAGGCGTATTGATGTCCAGAACCCAGACTATATCCGTCGATCCGAGAACAAACCCGGTACCGGTGAATACCTGAATCAGATCCGTAAAGGCGAACTGGAAGCCGTCCGGAACCTGATACTGAAGCACCACGGTCTGCGTGTTGATGGCAGGCGCCGCGAGGATTCCTTCGGGCTCGACTCTCACGGCTTGCGGGGGCGGGTAAACGTGCGTATAAGGCCAGTCATTTTTGCGCTGATTCTGCTTGTTCAGCGCGCGTTGCGCGGGCATTGACGAAGGCCCGGCAAGAATTCGATCGACACCCGGGCTAATAGCCGCGGGCGGGCCTTTTTGCTGAAGGATCGTTCCGCCACGCCGGAACGGGGGTCTAATCGGCCGCGGCGGGACGCCCGGGTGCGTAACGCCGGGGGGATATGGCGGGCCTGGAGGCCGCGGAGGCCCGGGGCGATGGGGTGTCATTCGGTGCGCTCCAGGACTCCCAAAACACACTCGATCCGCTGTTGTACGCCGGAAGTCTCCCAGATCTGCACCATAAAAAGCCCGTTGCCCGTCACGGCGTACGGATCAGCAAAAAGGTTCGGGGCGCTTCCGAACTGCCCGGCCGAAGGGAAGGGAAGGGCTGACAGATACGTGAACTTCATGTTAGCCAGGAAAAAGGCCGGGATCGGCTGGTCAAAAAGGTCGTAATCCTCAGTTGACGACTTGTCCGTGATCTGGATATTCCAGAACGGGGCTTGAAAACTGTTGGCCAGGGCCGGGAGATAGATGCCGTAAATCAGGCTTCCGGGCGTGATCTGTAGGGTTTGGGTGACGAACCCGAAGGCCGGCAGGACTTCCTGTGCGGTGAGCGGCGTCTTGTAGAACTTATGCTGATAGCATCGCTCTTGCGCCGTGGGGCTCAGCCGCGCGATTGCCAGGGGATCAAACTGACCCCATAAATCACGCGTCATCTGATCGAGCGATAACGGGCTGATCGGCAACCCCAGAACCGGCTTTGGAGCAGCCGCGCGGACCAGCCCGTGACTGGAAAGGGCGCCCGCACTACCCATGAGAAATCCTCTGCGTGATGTAGGCATGGGCTGTCCTAACCGAATCGAACAGCACCCAATGAAGGGCAGCCGCGAGAGATCCAACCCCTATAAACATCCAGGCGTAAATTTGAGAAATTCCGCGCCAAAACATACGACCCTTCATGTGCGATCGAATACTTTAGCCCCGACCATGGTGATTGGGTAGTCCTGGGTGACCGCATTGAGACCTCCCTGTGTGAAAGCGCTGTCCTGTCTCAGGATGTCATACCAGAGAACCTGATTCTTGGGAACGTAGATCTCCGGAAACCAGACGTTAGGCATCGATGCGCCAGTGCCGAGCGCTGTTAGATTGGTTGTGCCCGTGGGAAATTCCAGGGTCGCAGGTTGCCCGGTCTGCCCGCCGTAAACGTCCAGATGTACCCAGCCGGTCGAAAAGGGTTTGTTGTCAAAATCCCGCAGTATCAGGAAAGTCTCAAAACAAGACAGCACAGAGACCGGGCCGGAAGCCATGGCTCGAATCACGAAATCCGCATCGTTCAGCACTTTGAACGGCTGCGCGAGGCGGAGTTCAGAAACCTGTAGGGACTGGATGACTCCCAACGTGTTCGAGGTTGTGACGGGGTTGATCGGGTACGCATACGGCAAAGTGGAGCAGATTTCGGGGTAACGGTAGTCCGGCCGCGTTCCCCACGGGAAAAGCTTCACTCCTCGGAAATACAGGGTGACGTTGGTCAGCGTGAGAGGGCCATTGTTGACGATATCGACCAGGAACGAGCCGCCAGCGGGGTATGCCACGCCCGGGTAAATTGGTTTCCAGGCGCCGTACTGGCCGAAGAAAGCGCCGTCGAGATTTTGGGGAATCATTCCCTGCTGAAGATAGTGATGATCCCATCCCGTGAACCGCACCATCAACTGATTGATGCCGGTTTCGAGATGGACAAATGGGGCCTGTGCAGTGTCGTAGCGGACGCGCAAAGCCCGGCGCCGCATCACAAAGGGCGCGTCTTTATCTAGCGTGACAGGTAACCCGATGATCTGCTGACCGGGCGCGAGGGAAGACAGCACGGGCGTCTCGTTGGGGAGCTGGGGAACAGGCGAAGACGTAGGCAGGAGCGGAGGCCCGAGCACATAGATGTGATCGCGTTGCTGGAATCTGGGGAGTGCTACCGGCTGTGTCATTTTGCGATCAGCGGACCTCGCTTCACTCCATACAAGACTACCCGGGGAAGATTCACCGTACTGCTGGGGGCCGGATTCGCGATGTACATAACCGGGTTTGATCCGGCCGGGCAGGGAATTTCGGGCTCAATCGCTACCGTCAGGCTTCCCCAGCCGGTTGCACCCGAAGGGAGGGCAATGTGTGCGATCGGCACGGGCGCGAGGCTCAAATAGTTGCCCATGGGATCCTTCCACTGGACGTACAACGGCATCACTGCGATCGAATAGGAAATCACCTTCCAGCCGCGCCACATGAACACCTCATCCGGTTGCAACGGGAGCACGATGTTCTGAATGAAAACACCGCTCGCGATCGTGCCCGAGAGCAAAGGCGTGTTGGTGTTGCCGTCAAAGGAATACGAAAAGTCCTGATCCGTGTAACCGTCCGGAGTGGCATACGCAAATTGAGGCCGGTACATGGGAGCTATCCTCGACGGAGCGAAGGCGGAACGGTCCGCACCGGACCGCCGCCAGCCGGAACGATCACTTCCCGCGAAATATCCGGCTCCTGTGGAATCTGGAGAGCGGAAGCCGTGCGCGGGTACCGTTTGGCGCCTTCGGCGAACGCTTCAAAATACATGTTGCCCGTGCCCGTCGCGTCCACCATGTTTAAGTCGAAAAAGATCTGTTCGCCCGCTTTGATGTTCAGATCGTGCGCCAGCATTCCCCCCGAAATATAGCGAAAGACATCGAAGTAATCGTTGGTGATCGCATAGCCCGATGAAATGCGGATCCGCGCCAGGATCGAGCCCGCGGACACCGTGGCGTCAGCCTGAATCCAGAAATAAAACCGCCTGCAAATGAAATCGCTCGCGCGCTCCAGTTTGATCGTGGCCGATGCAACGGTGGATCCGGTCAGCGGAATTGTGACTCCCGGAAACCTCGTCCCGTTGATGATCTGCGCTCCCGAATCGTAGGTGAACCAGACATCTTCCCAACCGTCCGGCGTGCCCGGGCCGTAACCCTGCACCCATGACGGGGCCATGATGTTCTGGTTGGGGTTCCCCAGGTAACGCGGCAGCCGTTCGGCGTACGCTTCCGGGGCCGGGTGCGTCACACCGGACTTCACGTAATACTTGTACGCGCCTTCGAGCAAAAGCGTAATATTCTGTGCGACCGTTGCGGCCGGTAAGTTGGTATCGAAGGCGATAATGATCTTGGAATTTGTGGGGCACTCGATCGGTCTGCTTGCCGTCCACCGGTTCGAGCCGTAGCCCGCAAAGACCAGATCATCCTCCAGCACATTGGACAGATAGCTCCCATCGGGAAGCTGGATCTGAAGGTACACCAACTGCCCGGCAAACCAGTTTGCCGAAATCGACCGCAGTTCCCAGGTTGTGTCTCCCGAGATGATCTTGGTAAAAGTCTGCGTCGATCCCACCGCGAGCGAGCGCGGCACAACGTCCTGAACCAGGAAATACTTGAGCCGATAAACAATCGAAATGCCCTCCGCTGGCGGTAGCGGTTGGCCGCATTTGCTCAGAGTCCAATCGGCTTCCTGAAGAAATTGAATATCGGGCATCTCAGAACCTTAAGCCTTTTTTCCCGCCAGAGACCGTGAACAGAGCAAAGGCCGCTCCCACCAGCCACACCCAGGAAGGAATCGAACTAACTAAAGCCTGAAGCGATGGCGGGGCCGGGGCGGGCGAAGTCACCGGAGAATTACCCCACGGCGTACCGCCCGGCGTGATTCCCGGAGTGGGTGTTCCCCGCGGTGTTCTGGTGATGAGCGGGACGGCCGCGCTCACCGGGATATCGAGCGGGATCACCCTGGGCGGTTGCGAAAAATCGGTAGGTGTAGGCGATGGCGTGGCCGCGGCCAGGGCATTAGAGCCGGTCAGGAATCCCTGTTGCGGCGCCCGTGCGACATCGGCCATGATCTGCGGTCCCAGGTCCACAAAATCCACCGGGTTGGGCGCGCACTCTACCCCGGCTTTCCCTCGCGCTGCCCATAGTTCGAGCTTGGCTTTGCTCATAGTCATCAAAGCCAGCGCAAAGGCCGGGTAAGGTTGCGTCGAATGTGGCGGAAGCGGATCTGTGACGCGGGCGTACAAAACAGATCTCCTTTTTTTAACGGGGAGGCTTCACTGGTTCGTGGCTGCCCCCCCGCTCCTTCGAACGCGCCACGTCCCTTGCGAAGCCGGGCGCGCCGTGCAACTGATTGTAACAGAGGCCTATTGTTCAGATTTAAGAGTTGTTAGTCTTAAACTACTGAACGGCTCTGTCTGTCAAACCTTTCATAAAAGCTATCAACCACGTACCGACACCCACGCCGGACGGTCCGGTCGAAGGCAACAACGTGGGAGTGGCTTCCGGGAAATACGCGATCAAACTGTAACGCTGCAAGGGAGCAATGTACTTCGCGAAATTCCCGAACCGGAAGGTCGCTTGCATATTCGGTATTCCGAGTCCGAAAGTAGATTCCGCGGTTTGCGTGGTGACACCCGACGCGCCGGTCCCGGGCGGATGCATCCAGAATTTGCCCTCAAAAAAGATCTTATCGTCGATTTTGAATTCAAAATAGGCGTTCTTGGTGATTGCCTGGATGTCCGCTAACCTCGTGTCGATCTCGAAATGGAACCCCAGTTGATCAAGAATCAGATCGCGCGGCGGGTTGAAGAAATTCGGGTTGGGAATGTTGGTTTCGAGCTTGGTTAGAGTGCTCGAAGTATTGTACGGATCCGTCTGGCCGATCGAGGCGCCGAAGAACGAGTACTGCGTTCCCACGGTCGCGCCCGCGGCGATCTTGATCGTGTAGTAGTACGTCCAGATTCCGCGGTCTGTGTAGTTGGCCAGGATCGAGTTAATATCCGGCTGGCCTTTGGTGGTGACGGGGATCATCTTCCCGCCCATGTTGACGAGGCGGCTTGCTGCGGCTGCTGAGGGCATCATTAAATAACTCCGTTGCATTGGTGGTATGCCGGAAACGGCGCCGGGCACCACGTTTTAAACGTTTCGAGGTTTAGGGCGGGGAAGGCTTCCCTTCCCTGCCCGCTTCAAATCAGTAGAGATCGTTTCCGTACACCGATGGAATCGGCGCCGGAAGATAGCCCATTCCCGGAGGCGCCGCGGACGCGATCGGGATCTGCGGTTGCGGCATCCAGGACATATCGTAGTTTTGGTTCGTCAGCGAGAACGGATCACCGTCGAGGCGTTGCGGCATCCACCAGTTAGCGACCAGATAGTCACCCATGCCGAGCTGTGACGAGTACTGGCCGAGCAACGAATTATCGGCGATCACGCGGCCGAGAATATTCAGCACTCCGCCTACGCCCACCATGAACGCATCGGACCGGTTTTTGGTGAACGCGTGAGTCGCCCAGCTTAAAATGCCGGTCGCTACGGCGTTGCCGAAGTAGCCCATGAACCCGGTGTTACCGGCGCCGAGTACCGCTTGGGTCGCGATCTTCGAACCCAGGAAACCGACACCGGCCGCGACCGCCGAGCGGACCATGCCCGCCATTTGCCCGGGGTTGTGCCTCCGCCGATGGTGCCTCACACGAGCGTGGCGCACGCGCGCCGGATTTCTGTGGCGCCGTCCAGCGTGGCTAGAGGCGCGTTTTCTTCTGTGTCTTGCCATTTTTCTCCTTCCTTTCGCTGGATTCAGCGCCGTTAAGGCGATGATTTCACCAGGATTTGAACGTCTCTTTCTGCGCACTACGCGCACTCTTCGATGGCGCCGCCGCGGAGCCGCTACACGCACGCGTCGATGGCGCCGCCGCGGGGCGGCTACCGTCGCGCGCCTGTGCCGTCTCGCGCCGGGGTTGTGTTTTCGTTTGGATTTGCTGCGCTTGCGCTTCATGCTGGCTTTCGCCGCGGCGCGCTGGCGCGGTGTCCCAAAGTGGAGCTTCTGTTTGAGGGACGCATTCCGCGGTAGTCCCATCTTGCGTTTCCTTCGCTTTCCGGCCGGTCTTCTAGCGGGGTTTGCGATTACGGTAGTTACTTCCGCTACGGCCATGCTTCAAACCCTCTTTTACTGCGAAGCCTGCCAGGGGCGCCGCATCACTACCAGCACCGTTCCCGCCGTCGATGCGAGGTTCGTTTTCTGAACCACGATGGCGTTGGTGTTGAAAGAGCCGATGTACAGAGCCGCGGGCGCACCCGTCACGTAACTGATGTAGTTCAGGATCACCTGAGGCTTATACAAAGCCGTGTTCGGGTATGGACTCGTGAACGTAACCGGCAACTGGAAGTTATGGGTGACGGTCGCGATCGTGTCGGCGTCGATCCACTGAATCAAGGCCGTCACTTCGTTCACCTGTGCAGCCAGTGCCGTGGTGGGCGGGCTCGTAACCGGCTGCGTCGAGCCGGATGGAACAGGCCACACGTAAGTTACCGTTGCCGTGCCCGCCGTGTCCCGCAAGAATTTCCAGACCCGGGGCCATTGGGAGGGGAGCAAGCTAAGGACTAAGCCTGCAACCGCCAGCAACACGAAAATTTCAAACATTGTCTTTCTCTCCTTCTGGCCCGAAGGCCCTCGATTCTCTGCCGCCACAAAGCAAAAGGGGCTACCCAACCGGACGCCAAAAAGACATCCGATCGAGCAACCCCTTTAGCTAAAGGTTGCCTTGTGGCTTTACTACATCACCCGAACCGCTGGCCAGCAGAGCGGATGAACCTGCAAAAACTTCTAATCTGCGGCAGATGTTTTCGGCTGTTTATGCAATTCAAGCCACGCCCGCGCGTGACTCTGAACATCTGCGATCTTTTCCTCTAGTGATGGATCCTCAACGTCTGGCGCCCGGCCGGTCAAAGCCAGCGCAATTTCCTCTCTCGACGCGGGAACCGGTCCCAGCGCTTTTAGTTTCAGATGAGGCACAAACACGCGCGAATCGACGTAGATCCGCCCGCCCGCATCCGTCAACCGCTTGCAAAAACTGATATCCTCGCCGCACTCACCCCACGGAGACTCCGGGCACGGATAGTGCGTAAAGGGATGCTTGCCAACCTTTTCGAGCGCCGATACGCGCATCAGAACCAGGGGAAAGCCGGACCAGCCAACCTCGAAAACCCCATTCGCCGATTGGACCGAGCGATACTCCGCATAAGAGAGTTCGCCTTTATCCAGGTTCATCCGGCCGCACGAAACCTGAGGCTCGTTTGAGTGCGGACCGCTCGAAGCGATCCACGTCCAGCCCGCGAACAGATCCACATCCGGGAATTGGTCCGCGTCATTGATCAGCATGGCCACCTGATCCGGTTCCACGATTTGATCGTCATCCAGCCACAGAATGAACTCAGGATCAAACTGGCCTTTCAGTTCGCGCACACTGTTGACGATCGTTTGCCGCGTGATCCCGGGTTCAGAGGTGTGCTGTAGCATCGTGCAATAATTCCAGCCGTCCCGTAACAGTGCGGTTGTGATTTCCAGGAGCTTCGCGACCCACACGTTAGAAAACGATTCGCCGGGCAAAGCCAGGGCGATCCCTCTGTGCTTCGTGCCGTCCGTCGTCTGCTTTACAGTCTGGCTTCGCCCACGGCCGAAACTGAATCCGAAGCGGCGGCTGAAAATCTTCTCTCCCAGGACGTACGCTTCGCGCCGGTTCTGCGCCGCGTAAGCCTGATCGGTATGGATCCACTTCCCATCGCCGCGTTTATCCCAGGCGCCCGGTTCTCCTAGTGGGTGCCGGTGCGGAAACATGTGATGCCGCGCGTCTATGATGCATTTATCCCGGACGGCTTCCGAGTAAAAATCATTGTCCGCATAGACCGATTCGTATTCCGGGAAAAAGACGTAACCCAGGCGCTCGTACCGGACCCGCGACAGGATCGGCATGACGATGATTCCGCGCTCGTGTTCGTAGGGAGTGCCGGTCGAAACGGTCAGCACGAATTCTCTGTCTAACACCTTCGCGTCTGACTTGATCATGAGAGACGCGGCGATCCGTTCATCCCAATATTCACAGGGGTACTGATCGTCCGCGATCACGATCAAAATCCGGCCGGTCGAAGCTTTCGCCGCGATGTTGACCGAATCCACGTAGCACTGGCGCAAAGTGTTCCAGACGATCCGGCCCGGCGTCGTCCAGTAAGTCTTTCCCCAGGGCATATCGGCGGGGATGCTCGAAACCGTATCCGCAAAGCCCGGGAATTCGGCGAAACCCCAGCGTTCATCCACACACAACACGTACTCTACGTTTTCAGGATGCGCCGCGGAAGTCATCCAGTCTTCGTAGATCTCCCGCCACTTCTGCGGCCGGGCGGAGGGATGAAGGATTGAGAAAAGGGGCGCCATTAAATTTCTACCGCGTAGATTTCGCCTTTGTACTTCGAGTACGGCTTTGGGGCCTTGCGGACGGCCGCGCGTTTGGTCTTCGCCTGGACTACCGCGATTTCCTGCCCGGTGGGAGACCACACGAGGCGATAGGTTTTCATGCCGGGATTAGATTGCAGCCTTCTTCCCTTCAGCCCACGGAGAATCCCTAGGGTTGTGGCGTCTCTTCTGCTTAGCGCTCCCGCCCGCTCTTTCCTCACAAGACGTTTTTTGTGCTTGCGAATCGAGAAAGGTCCCGCGTTGACCTTCACCGGCGTGACCGAGAACCCGCCGCCCGCGAGCCGCTTCACCCGCACTGCGGCCGGGAGCTTCTTTCCCGGGTTCATCCGTCGCCACGCGACGACCGCGGCGTTTACCTTGCGCCGTTTTGCGCCCGCGCGTTTAGCACTCGCCCGGCGTTGCGTTTTCGTCATAAGTCCTCACCGTCTTCGTCGCCGTCGTCCTCGATAATCTGGGAAACCGATTCATCGAAATCAAGGATCTGATCCGCGGTATGTGTGTGTGGCTTGAGCGATAAAGTGTTCAGCATGAATTCCGCCTGTTCGGGGCTGAAGCCGTGACTCCCCGCTAGCCGCATGAATTCCGATTCCGTCACAGGTTGATCCCTTCCGCGATCAGTTCATAACTACCGCCCGAGAATTCCAAGTGCTGATCGAGCACGCGGTAAATGACATCGGGGTAGCGCGCCCAGCGTACTTTGACTTCCGCGTCTCCCTTTCTGGTGCGCCGGAATTTGTGCTCATAGACCGCTTCGCCGCCTTCATCCCCGAGGTGCACCTTATTCGTTTCGTAGTGAACCGCGGTAGCCCTTCCCAGTGTTTCCACTTCGTGCGAGCGATCAGGATCGATCCCGAAATCTGCCAGATCTATCGACTGATCTCCGCCTTCAATGAACAACTGCGCACGGGCTTTGCCGGTGCGGGAAAGATCAGCGAAAGCCTGTTCGTTCGCCGCCAGGAATGCGCCTCTGAAACTCTTGAGCTTTACCTTTGCCGTTTGATCAACGGTCAAGATCGTTAGATGCTTGAGAGTTCCCACGCTCCACAGATGATCGTGGTGATGAACCGTTCGCGTTACTGTGGTGATGCGCGAGGGCGGCTCACCGTGGAATCTTTCGTAAGCTTCGGCCGCGGCGCTCGCGGGGTTGCCGCGCGAAGAGTGGTACACATGATACTTCCCGCTGGCCTTCATCTCTTCGAATTTTTCACGAGTCAGAATTTTGTTCACCCGTGAACCGGACCGCGGGTATACGAACTGTACCGAATACTTCCCGTCGTTTCGTTCTTTGAAAAACGCTCTGGGTTCGTCGTCTTCAGGATTCCCGCGCGCCGCCCGGCGCTTCCCTGCGATCGCGCGCCGCGTCATTTCCGCCTGTCCGTACTTCTTTCGTCCGGCCGTCGCACATACCGCCCGCGGATCATACGCCGATCCGCGCGCCTTCACCGATTTGACGCAACGTTCAAACGCGCCCGGATTTTCAACGACCTTGATTTCGTCGCCGGGTTTTTTCCAGCCCTTAGCCCAACTGATCGCGCCGCGTTTGCTTTTGCGCGTCTCAATTGGATAGCCGGGATACCCCACTTCCCACCGACCTTTGAAGCGCTGGCTGGGCCGTACCGTAATTACCGCCATTACGCCATGCTCCCGACGCGCTGGTAGACCTTGCGCGAGGCCCGCCGCGTTGTTCTGACCGCCCGCTTGGTATCGCCCGCAAGGCTCATCACCAGATACGCGCCCGCGGCGAGAATCCCCCACTCACCCAACCCCCACGTAGTGAAGTCCGCGGAATCGAAAAGCCCCATGCCGTGCCGATGGCCGCGGAGCCCGCCGCAACTCGCACAACTGCCGCCGCATTTGCAGCCACCGGAAAGCCCGCGCCGGTATCCGCTCACGCCGGGCGACACACTGGCGCCGGGCGTCAGATCAAGCGGGCAGGTTGTGCGGTTGACGTACATTACCGCTCCTTCCTTGTGCGCCGCCATCTATACGGGCGCCTCATCCACGAAGGAAACATCATTACCATCAAATGCAGCGATAGCGGCCATTTTGTTTCATGCCAGTGCGCGTACCGCCGTTCACCCGCAGGAAGCCGCGAATCCCGGTACATCTCTAGCGCCTCCCCTTCCCGCTGGTCAACACCGAAACCAGGGCAAGCGCGCCGATCGCGATCGCGCCGATGCCGAGCAGCGTTAAACCACTGGGCGGAGTGGGCGGAGTAACGCCCGTTGCCACTTGGCCGAAATAGTCTTGCAATGCTTGCTGATACGCTCCCCAGTCGGTAGCCTGAATTGCGGCGGAGGGCGTCCAGGTTCCGAAGACCGTTTCTTGTTCAATGGTGGAAGGCCCGGCCACGTGCGTAGGAGTCGGCACCAGGGCCGTCTGATACGCGATCGTGGGCGCGTTTAGCGCCATCGCCGCCGCGTGCGTTCCCTGCCCGGCGACCGCATCGCAAACACTCTGGCCGACAGTCAGACACCAGCAAGCCGGATTTGTGAGGCCTTCGCCGCCGAACGGGAGCACACTGCAATCGAGACCGCCCGGACTGGGCGCCGAACTGAATAACCCGCGGAGTCCGCGCACACCGCGCGCCGCGGGACGCGCCACTCCGCGCTGTGATCCTCGAATCCGATAATTGCCCGGGGCTCTCATACGAATCTCTTCAATGCCCGCGCCGTCTTGTCCCAGAACCGCTTTTCACTCTTTAGCTGATTCCTGACGGCCGCGCGTGCGATCGCCGCTCCATCAAGGCCCGTTGCCTGTCTCAGGTGCGCCGTCAGCGGATGATGATCGACGAACCGCCTGAGGCACAGATCCGCGATCCGCTCAATCACCACATCCACGCGCGCCGCGTCCGGGTTGCCGGGCTCGAGATTTTTCGGGCGTTTCATTTCACAAAAGCTTTCCAGGCGACCAGAAAAATAGTGGTCCCGATAATCGCCGTAAGCGCGTTGGAGTTCAGCCACGTCGTAAGAGTCTGCCCGCCCGCCGCGGCCGTGGGCTGGTTGAAGTAAGCCGCGTTTCCAATACTCAGGGCCGCGATCTGCGCCGGGCTCAAGGGGGCGCCGATCATCGAATTGGAGTCCGGCTGAATGTTGCCGGGGCAACCGGGATCACCCGGACAATTCAACTGTCCGAGTCCGCGCCGGTAACCCCGCATGCCGCGCACGTACATATCTAGCGCCGTCTCCCAGCCGTCAGGGCCAACCGCCCGAGCCCGGCGAGACGCCCGAGACCTTGCAAGCCGCGCTGTTGTGCGACGACCGGCGCCGCCGCCGCCCAGTATTGCGCGCTCGTCATGGTGGGCCAGTTGGTGGAACGATTGAGGGCCTGTCCTCCGAAATTGAGAGAAAGCGAATCGGGCGCGTTCCCTTCGCCGATCACCTTATTGAGGTAATAGCCCCACTGATCCGCATTCAATAGCGCGCCGGTCGGTTGCCCGGCCGCGGCTGCCGCCGCGACCATCTGGGCGTACATCGAATCGAGCGCTGAGATGTTGCCCGCGCTGGGCGTGGGCGTGGATGCGTTCGCCGCGGCCGTGAGCGTGGGCGGAATATTTGAGGTAGGGGCGCCGGTCGGTACCGCGGCCGTCTTAGACCACCACTCATATAAGAGGTACGCGCCGCCGATCGCCGCCGCCCAGCCGATTACCGAGCCGATGCCGCCGCCGTCTCTCGCCATTTAGCGTTTTCCTCCCCGGGTGATAAGGATCAACCCCACTGCCGCCACTCCCCAACCCCACAGAGGGATCGAAGCCAGGATGCTCCCGAAGTCCGGGACGGCCGGACCGGTCGCGCCCATGTCGATCGGGATCGCCGTCCCGGGCGTCGATCCGTTTGAAACCGTCCCGGGCGGGGTTTGCGTCTGTACCGGCGTGGGCGCCGTGGCGGGCGCGAGCACTCCGCCCGGCGCCGCCGCGGGTGATGCCGATTGAATCGGCGCCGGGCGCGTGGGGCGGGCGGGCACAGGAGCCGCCGCCGCGGCCGGAGCGCTAAGCGGAGCTGAGACCGGCGCGGGCGCGGGCTGTACGGTCACAGTAGGAACGAATCCCGAAACGGTGTTGTACCCGGTCCCTATGGCCGCGGTTCCGGCTGGCGTGGTGTACTCCTGAACCGATACCGCGGGCGATCCGGACACATCACACACCACGTTGTGACACGACATCGGATCGCTTGTCCAGGAGGCAAGATCCGCGGAAATGGCCGCGGATCGCGGACCTTCACAGGCGGGATCATACGGGGGTGGACAGGCGGGAAAACTAGCGGCTACTGCATTCTGAAATGAATTGAAGTCCGCGTATCCCACGGGCGAGATCTGCCCGAGTCCCTGACCGACCCAGGCAGGGCGCCAGCCGAGGCCGCGGCGCCGGGCGCGCGCCCGTCCCGGGATAAAGAGACCGACAGCAGAGCCGCGCGGAACGATCATCTTACTGTGACCTCTTTATCCCCCGGCCGATCGGAGGGCGTGATCGGCGCGGCGTTAAGGCTTGCCCGGTGCGGGCACTTGTGACCCTTGCGCAATACGCAACGAAGCCGGACCGTTCCCAGGTCGAAGATTTGCCCGCACTCTTCAATCAGTTTGGTTTGCCGCGCACTCATACGGGTACTCATGATGAAGCTGCAACCCCCAGTCCGATTACGAGCAGTGCCGCGCCCGCGAGCAACCAGGGCGAAATGCCCAGCGAGCCCGCGGCGCCCGTGAACGCACCCTCGACAGTCGATACGGCCGCGGTAGAATCCGGAACCACGTTAGGATCGTTCGCGATCGGATCGCGGTAACCTACGAACCAGTTCCAACACTGGCCGTTAGCCTGATAGTGACAGGCGCCCGCTTCGCGGTCCGAGATGCAGTGTTGCCCGGCCGTACTCAGTCCCGGGCTCGAACACTCCTGTACAAGGTAGTTCCAGACCGAATCGAAGTTACCGAGGTACGCTTGCTGCGCGGATTGCGCGCGAGGAGTAGGAAGCGCCAAGTATGCCGCGAGGTTTTGCTTGAGCAGTGCTTCCGCCTGATCAGCCCAGTTCGAAGTAATCACGCAGGACTGACCACATCCGGAGTTGAGAATCGCTTGAATTCCCAACCAGATTCCGGCGAAAGCCGCGCCCACGATGGGGATCGTTAGCGACCCGAACACGCCTACCAGCGGACCCGCGCCCGTAGTCAGCGCAGCCGTGGCCACGCCCGAACCCGCGCCGTACACCGTTCCGGCGACCTGCGTCCCGGACGGGCCTTGCGTGAGTCCCACTGTGCGGCGCACGATCATCGCTTTCCCATCGACGAGAGCAACACAACCCCGACCAGGACCGCGCCGCCGATCAGCAACCAGCTACCGCCGCCACTCGACAGCACACCGGCCGCGGGCAGGGCCGCGCCCGAGCTGGCGGGCGCCTGATAGTACAATTGCCCGCCCGGACCGCGAACGAGCGTAGTTTGCGGGGCCACTACCTGACCAGCGAGCTTGATCCCCTGGTTCAGCGCGTTTCCCAGCCACGCATCCCAGTTGAAACCCTGACTGGTTGGAATCGTCGGCGCGTTGATCGGAGTTGCGATCGCGTACCCGCCGCCCGAACCATCGGCGGGCATGCCGGGATAACCGAGCGTGGTAACCGATCCGTCAGTCGGGATCCCGGGATAGCTCAGCGTGGTTGTCGAGTCGCCCAGTTCCACTTGCCCGAGACCCTTCGGCCGGAGACTCACGAGCCGCCGCGGCATCACGCGCCGCACGTGGCGATACTGGCCGAGGGGCACGTACGGCCGCGGCGCCGCGTCCGCAACCGGTTCGCCCGCTTCGTCCCAAACCTGCTTTCGGATCTGATGCTCTCTTGGCACCTCCCAGCCCGGGTACTTGCCGTGCGACCCGTCGAGCGGAATGCGGGAGCCGTCCGGCAGGATCGCACGCGCGTACACGTGCGTGTAGAGATCCGGTTCGCGTGGATCGCAAGCGAGCGTAACAAACTCGTAGTGAATCCCCAGCGTGCCGAGCGCGGCACACATGAGCGGCGTATAGACCGCACAATCACCGGCCGGGCGGGCTTTGCGGAGCAACACGTCCGGTGAGATCAGCAATTGCAACTGATCGCGCTCGTTGAGCAGGGCGCGGATCTGTTCGGCGTGATCCACGAAGCGCATGGAGCTATGCACGCCGTACCACACCGAACACGTGAGCTGGCGCGGATCGTCCCAGTTGACCGCCCGGCCGCGGTACGCCGGACCGCCGCGCCAAGTTACAGCGCTCTTACGGGCGAAGTTGTGCAGACGCGGAGTACCAATCGATTCCGAAGTGAGCGCGGCCATGGTGCGCATGGTTTGCGCCGTCGCCCGGTCCGGATTCCCCAGATCTGATTGTTCCCGCGTAATGCATTCGTAACCTTCCTCCCTCCAGGGCAACATCCCGGACGAGACCAGACCGGCTATGGCTTCGCAGGACACTAAACCAGACATACTGCGAGGGAGGGTACACCAATGACTGAAGGTCCGCAACCGCACGGACTAGCGTACGGATATACTAAAGCGGTTGAACAGAAGCCCAGGGAATCACTGGCTTACACACTTTTTGACTGGTAAAAACAATGGCGCGAATGACATCAGAACCCACCGAAAATAGCATCCCCGGGAGGCACAAACGGAAATCCGGAAGACCCCGGAATGCCGACGCGGCCAAACAAGCGGCAGAAAACAGCCATAACTTCCTGGAATCGTGCGCCCGCGTGAATAAGGCCGATTGGGGGTCGCGCGCCATCATTTACCTGTACCGCTCAGAGCCTATCATAGACCGAAGCCGTTCGGGGGACTACCATTACATCGACAAATATTCTGAACCGATCACGGAGGACCGCATCCTCACCGACCACGGCAGCGGAAAATACCGCGTGATGCTGAATTTTCAGAGGCCCGGCGCGGATTCCTCGACTACCCTGGACTCCGCCGTCATCACCCTTCTGAATATAAAATTTCCGCCCAAGATCGCGCCCGGCGATTGGGTAGACGATCCCAAAAACAACAAATGGGCCTGGGCCAAAGAAAGCTTTCCCAAACCGCCCTCAGCCAACGGCACCGGTCAGGTACTCGAAACCCTGAAGGTCTTCAACGATATCCGCAAGGGCGTACAGGACGAACAGCAGCCACAGCCGCCGCCGCAACCGGTCCCGTTTATCAATCCGGTGTCTCAGGTCCGGGAGACGATCCAGGCATTGAAGGAACTTGCGCCGCAACCGGCCGCCGCAACCGAGAATAAGACCCTCGATTCCATCGTTCAGTTGATGATTTCGCAGATTCAGGCACAGGCCACGCAAAACGCTACCTTGCTGCAAACGGTGCTGACCCAGAGAAATCCGCCTCCAGGGAATTCATTGACCGAAACCATAACGGTACTTTCAGATAAACTACTCCCTTTGGTAGAGAAACTGAAACCGACAGCCGAAGACGCGATCAGCAATTTCACCCGCCGTAGCAAGATGGCCGGTTGGATGGAGATGCTACAACCCGCACTTCCCGCGGCGCTCGAATTTTTCCGGCCGTTCGGCGTGGCTCTGGCTAACCGGCTGATGAATCCCGCGGCTAATGGCGCCTTCCCTTCTCCGGGCGCGCCGCCCGCCGAAGCCGCGGCTGGTGCGCTCCCAGCCGCGGGATCCGCGGCGCCGGGCGCGAGCGGAACGTTTCCGCCTATGCTCAATATGATCGCCGTCCCCATGCTCGAATTTGTACGCATGGATGCGGACCCGCATGAACTAGGGAGGGACTTCGCGAACTGGGTGAATGACGGATATGGGGCGAATCCGCGATTCGCGCAAGCTTTGTCACTCGCGAAAGTGGCTGGCGTGAATTCTGTGATCGTGGCTTTCAAGGGTTCGCCGTGGTGGCTCGACAAAGGTCCCGAACGCAATCTACTGAGCCTCTCAGAGATGGAGCCGAAGTTTACCGCGTTCGTGGATGCGTTCCTCAAGTGGCAGCCGGAGGCAGAAGAGGACGAAGACGAGTCCGATGTAATCGACATCTCAGCGGGGGCAGTCAATTAAAGGATAATCATGTCTATTACTCACATCACCAAATGTTTGCTGTGCCCGCCAGAAAAACAGGTCAAGATCGTGGCCGATGAGATCCCTCAGGTGAGGCCCGGCGAGCAGCCGCCCGAAGCCGTGGGAAAGTATGTCAATGCGTTGAGCAGTCACCTCCAGAAAAGACATCCCGAAGCTTTCCAGCGATCGGCCGCGCTGAGTCAGGTCTTATTCGCCTGTCTGGTTCTCCAGAATTTTGATACCACGGATCCGGGCGTTGAGACCGGCCGCGATCAGACGCGGGCGTTCATTCATCGCCTGACACGAAAGAACGATCTGAATGAAACGGATCTTCAGATCCGATATGAAACAATTTGCGGCATGCTCGACGGCCTGGGGATCGATGGTGAGGGAACCTCTCACCCGGTAATCGAACAGTTGCGGGACCTCCGGAATTTCCTCCTCGAAGAGGGCGAGTACGCGCCCGCGGAGCCGGTAACGCAGAAAATCCTTGTTGCTCCATGATAATAAGGGAGATAAGTCTATTTTTGGTACTAAAGTTTGTAGTCGCGCGCTGACTACAAACTTTTTCAGAGGATTCACTCAAAAGGCCCGGGAAACCCGGGCGCCGGAGACGGCCGCGGAAAGTTTGATACCTACACCGCGGAAAATTTCCTAGCAGCGTCTACGCTGGCTTGCGAGCGTCATACGCTGATAATACAATCAGCATATGACGACAAAACCGGCCGTTGCGGTCTGTAAGTTCTGCCGCGTAGCCTTTCAACCACGATCTAGTGGTGGCAGCAAGCAGGGTTTTTGCTGCCCGAATCACCGCAAACTGTTCCATGCGTATGGCGGGCGGAGTACCGCCAAACTCGCCCAGCGGATCATCCGGGAAGTACTGGCCGCGGTCCGTGCCGAGCTGCCCGCGCTCGTATCGGAGGCCGTGACGAAGACGTACGCGGTAAACCCCGCTCCCAGGCCCGCTCCCAGGCGCTACAACGAAACGGAACGAGGACTGAAGGGGATCGGCCGGGCCGGGGGGTCCCGGATGGAACCTGAGGGAGCTTAGGCGGGATTGCGGGGCGGTTTAATCGGCGGGCGGATCGCCGAAACTTCGCAGGATCTCGCGGGCGATCTCTTTGCGGTCCGCGGAGGCCGCGGGATCGTCGAGGACGGCGCGCTGTTCGGCGATCATTTCCCCGGTTCGGTCCTGCCGTTCGTCAAAGGCCTGATCGATATCTGCCTGGGTGATGGGCGCGCGAGCCGCGGCTTCGTGCGGAGGCTTGATCTTTTTTCGGTTCAGGGATTCGACGAGCCCGGGCGTATGCTCGCGCGTATCGCGTCCCGCTTCGCAGGTACACCAGCGGACCTCTCCGCCGTCGCTGAAGTATCCCCAGTCACCACAGGCGGCGCAATCAATCGCCGGTTTCGGTCCCAGATCAACCGCCTGATTCGAGGGCGCCGGAGCCGGGCGCGCGGCTTGTACCAGTTCCAGTAATCCGTGCGGACCCTTCCAGCGTTCCCAACGAGTACACGCCTGAGTCACGAGCGCGCGAGCTGTTTTTTCATCCGGGCAAAGCCCGCGCAGTGTATCAGCTAAAGCTTCGACGGCTTCGACTGCCTGGGGACATTCGGGGATCAGCGTAAGCCGGTACGCAAGCGTGTACGCCGTGCCTATATCAATCGCCATGAGCTTTTTCTTCCGCTTCGCGGCGCCGGGCGTAATCGGCGGCGCGTTCTTCTAAGCGGCTGCGCTTGGTTTGCGCCCGAGTCCAGTCACCCTCCCAGTTATTGCGCGCCTGCTGGCGTAACCAGCGGTCGCCGTTCATGACAATTTCGCGGAATACCTGATCACTGGCTATGTAGCGATCGAGGCACGCATGACAGGCGTCTTCGGTTTCGGCTGTGACTGACTTTACGTACTCGCGCCGGATGGCGTCAGGGTCGGGTTTCCGTCCGGGATAGCGGCGTATGAATTCATCGATGCGCTTGAGCCCCACGCCGGGCGGTTGCCGCTTGTCTCGCTCAGGGACCGGTTGAAGCCGCGCGCAATCCAGCGAGTCCGGCGCCGCGGCCGGAATTTCCGGACCGGCATAGATGGCGCTGCCGCGTTCCCGTACCCACTCCACATTCTCGTAAAGGTGCGCGTTCGGCTGCTTATCGCCCGGCCCTTCGGTTGCCGCGGGCGCGGCTTCCGTACCCGCATAGATGGCGCTGCCGCGTTCCTGTACCCACTCCACCGAATCCGGGTGCGCCTGGGGTTTGGGGTTTGGCTGTTCGGGAGGAATCGAAGGGGGGGGGAGCGCACGCACAACCCCCGCCGCGTTTGTGGGTGCGGCTTCGGGGGCCGGGTGTGTGTGCTTCTTATCTTTCACTATCTTTCCTCCTACACTCTTATGCGCCGCCTTTGTGGGTTGCGCGCTGACCCTTTTTAGAAAGCGCGCTGCTACAAACTCCGATTCATGTAGGTTGCGCGCAATCTCTTCACCCTCCTTCAAAATGAGTTCGCGCGTGACTACATCTTCGAAGTCAATTTTTAGCTTAAGTCTTTTAGATAGAATGACTAACGGGTTGAACTGGGGAGGGAGTGTGCTTGCCGGGTTTGTAGTCGCGCGCTGACTACAAACTTTTTCAGAATTTCGGGGAAGCGCCCAGGAATATATCAGGATCTTTCCGCGGCGTAAAGCGCCTCCGTCCGCCGCCCGGCGTTCGGCGAGGCCCGCGGCTTCGAGTTCGGCGAGAGCCCGCCGCGTGTTTTGCCGTGTGAGCCCGGTCTGTTGGCTGATATCCTCCGGCGTCAGCGGAACCTGTTTTCCGCGCACCATCTTGACGGCGAGTTCCTGACGGAACGCCATGGTAGCCAGTTCCAGGCAGGCATGCACCCGCCCGGCTTCGGGTGACAGAGATTCCCGCATGAGCCTCTGACAGCGGGCTTTGGTGTTGTAGTAATAGCCGCCCGCGGCGATCTCGATCTCTTGGTTTTCTGCGCTTCTGATCTTTAGGGGGAGTGTTTTAGATCCGTTCGGCGCCATTGCGGCATCCTCCAGAGGACTTGGAGGATAGAGGAATAGATTTCGGATGAACGGATACTATTTACTGATCCGTCAAATCGCGCGCTATCGATCGATGGGCGATTGCTTCGAAAAGTAAAAGACATTCCCAAAACCCTCCGTTATAGGGCCATCGGGGGGAGGACGGCATATAACGGATACCGTCCTCAGGATTCCCCGACAAAAACAACCTGGGTAGCTAACCGCAGGCGGGCTTCAGTGCCAATTTACCATGATTCAGGACCCCATTTCATGATTAATTTTTGGCAAAAACCCTACCCCTAGGAGCCGGGCGCTAGGGTTTGCCAAAGAGCAAGGGTATTACCCCTAGTCCATGGGCGCAAGTACCACCGGTACAGGAGTTAACAAGTTTGCTAACCATCGGCTAAAAAGATTTTTTGCCTTTTTTCTCTTTTTCGCTTGCAATGCTGCAATAAGGGGCTTATGCTTATCACATGGCCACAAGCCAAAACGAAAAGGAGAAAACGACGATGACAACCAGAGATTTCTACCGCAACCAACCCTTGAGTAATGACCAACTGATGCGCTTCGCGCCTTCCGTGTTCGCCACGAAGCCGTGGCAAGCGATGAGCGCCCGGTATTCCTTCATTCCCACGATCAACGTAATCGAAAAGATGCGCGCCGAAGGCTTCCAGCCTTATGCCGCACAGCAGGCGGTAACCCGCATCGAAGGGAAGGGCGAGTTCACCAAACACTTGGTCCGCTTCCGGGACGACCGCCAGGGGACGGAGCCCGCGATCCATTCGCTAGGTCAGATCTTCCCGGAACTGGTCCTGATCAACTCTCACGACGGGCTTTCGAGCTATCAGTTGCAAGCGGGCTTTTTCCGGCTGGTTTGCCTCAACGGCATGATCTGTGCGGACGGCTCGTTCTCGCCCATCAACGTACGGCACTCCGGCGATGTTTCGGACGTGATCGAGGCCAGTTACCAAGTGATCGAGCAATTCCCGAAAGTCCTCGATTCGGTCGAATCCTTCCAGGGCAAGTTATTGTCCGCTAACGAGGCGGAAGCTTACGGCGCCGGGGCTCTGGCGATCCGCTATGACGAAGGCACGTCACCCATACAGCCGGTGGACGTGATCCGGCCGCGCCGGTCAGAGGACCAGAAGCCAACCCTGTGGAACCTCTTCAACCGCGTGCAAGAGAACCTCACCCAGGGGCAAGCCGGGCTCAATCGCGTGAACCTCGAAACCGGGCGCCGCACGAAGCGTACCCGGGCGATCAAGTCCATCAGCGAAGACACCCGGGTAAACAAAGCCCTGTGGGCGTTCACCGAAAAGATCCGGGACCTGATGAGCTAAGGCCGGGAAGGGGGGCCGCAAGGTCCCCCAGATGTACCCCCGAGAGAGAGCCAAAAAGGAGGGAAGGACGATGACAACATTTACAGCAAAACCAATGGAGCACAGCGATAACTTAACGCGCCGTGCGTGCCGTAATACCAGAGTTGGCGAACGGTTTGTCATGGTAACGGACACCAGCAAAACAGAGTGGGTTAGAGTACGCGGAGGGTGCGCGAAGCTTGCGGCCGTAGCCGCCAGGATCAAGGCGGCTACCGTCACTCCGGCCGGTACGGGCATGAAAGGTGCGCCGGTAGAGGCCATAATCGAGCGGTTCTTTGGTGACCTCAAGCAGTGGCCGTTAGAGCCCGATGGCCACAATTTCACACAAGCCCAGATCCGGGATATTGCGGATCATATCCACGCGACCGGGGACTGTCTCTGGCACGCGCAATCCATAGTCATGCAGTGGCCCGCCTGCCATTGCGCAGCATGCGAGGAAAAGGAATGGCCAAAATTCTAACCGTCAGGCCGATCCGTTCAGAATCGGGCGCTATCGTGCGCTGGGACCTCGAAGTCAGCGGCGGGTGCGTGGGCCAGTACAGCAAGCCCGCCAATGCCAAGGCAGCCGCCAAGCGGTTCGCGCACCCGCGCCAGCGGCTTCGATGGCGTCACGACCCGCCGAGCGGCGTGTATCAAGCGCTGGTAGCATAAAAATCTCTTGCAAAGCATAACGGGCTTATGGTACGGTATTGATATGACGAAACGCGCTCAATTCTCCCGCCGCAATCAGCCGGTCAAATGCCGCATATGCGGCAAGCTGACCACCTGGAGCGATGTAAACGGCAATCGCGGTTTGGATCTCTGCAAGGATTGCTTTGACCGCGCGACTCTTGATAACGAGCACTACGACGGCCACCACGAAGGCGCCCCCAACGGCTCTTGCCGCTTGTGCAATTCCGAGGTGGCCAAGGCCCGGAACTGAAACGAACGGAGGGCAAGAGACATGCCAGCAACCGAAAAGCAGATTCAATACGCGCTGTTCCTGCTGGACAAGACCGGTTACGGTACGCGGTGGATGAACGCCCGGTTCAAAGAATTGGGCGCCACCATGCGCGAGCGAAGCGGCCGGGTGGAGGACTGGGTACGCGGCCGAACCGTACGCGAACTGTCCCAGATTATCGACCAGCTAAAAGCGAAGGAGTAAACAAACGACGATGACAACCAAAACGACAACCCCAACAGGACCGCCGCCATGGTTCTGGTGGTTTACTGCTGGCGGGCACGATGCCACGCCGGTGAAGGCCCTTTTCTGGCGCCTTTCGGGCAGATGGGATGCCGACCCCGGAAAGGTGCTGCGTGAGTTGGGGAAGGAGGCCCGCCCGTGAGCAAAAGCGAAAAACGTATCCGGGAGATGCAGCGACAGGCGAACGGCGCAAACGTCGAGGAGTCTGAGCGGCTATCAATCCTCGCTTCGCTGGAGATCGCGCGCCAGCTAGCGCGCCTTGCGGACCTCCAGGAGTTCGAACTGGGCTTTGACGAAGAGAAGGAGGAGCCAGAACCTCATCAATGCGGCCGGTGCGGATCGACCATGACAAAAGCTGAGTGGGAATCGGGAAGGTGCGGCAGTTGTGGGCGGGTCCCGCTCGAATTGGAGGGCCAGGAGCCGTGAAGATCATCAACAAAACCCACTGGCAGACGGCGCACCTTCGCGCGTTCGTCTCGCGGCTCGCGGCCGAGGAGCTGAACCAGTTGCAACGGGACCGGCTGCGGATCACCTTCGTTTACACGCGCCGGGCGGGTTCGTCCTACTCGTCCGGCTACTGTATCGGATACCGGGAAATCGTGAAAGTCCGGCTTTCGAAGCACACGCCGGACAAAATCGACTTTGCGCAATGCATAGCTCATGAGCTGGCGCACGCCCGCGGGATGCATCACGCATCTATGAGGGGAGACCCGCGGTACGATCGCATGCCGCGAACGAAGGAAATCTACTCCTGGGCTCTGGCGCTGCCTCTGGAGGCCCGGGAAACGCGAAAGAAGCCTAAGCCAGGGCCGGATGCCAAACTGAAGCACGCCCAAAAAATGCTCGTGATCAACGAGCGGAAATTGAAGCGGTTCACCACGATCTGTAAGACGTGGCGGCGGAAGGTCCGGTACTACGAACGGGCGAAAGCCGCCATGAACCCGCCCACGGAGCCCACGGCATGAAGCGCAAAGAGTTCATCAATCGTTGGGTCGAAGCCGTCCGCGCCGGGCGCCGCAAGAACTTTCCGACGATCCGGCCGTCCGAAGAAGCCGTCGCGGTTTGGGACGACCAAAAGACCGCGGCTAAAATCTGGCGCAAGTACAGGCTTAACCGCGCCAGCGAAGATCAACTGGCGCGGATCCTCGACACTGACCGCATCAAACAGAATGATGCGGCCGTTCTGGTAGTGCCGGACCGTCCCGCGATCCAGTGGGACGGCCGCACGCTATACCGAATCAAAGACGGGAAACGGGTACTGGTGGGACGGATCGAACGCGTGGGCTGTTCGGAATTCTGGGTTGTGTACGTCAAGAAAACGCTAAGGCACCAGATGGACAGCGAACAGCACGCCCGGCAACAACTGGAGAGGTACGCGGAATGATCCTGATTCCAGTCTGTCCGAAGTGCGGCGAAGCCTACACGCTCAAACTCACCGATAACAAGCAAATCCGTTGCGTGAAAGTTAACGGCGGTTGTGGCGCCATGTTTACCTTGGATGATTTCCCGAAGCTTTACCGGGACGACACCGCGGAACCCGCTAAACCTAGCAGTACTCCCAGAAAGAGGCGCAAGCCATGAAAGCGGCTATTCTGGCGTTCCTATGGGAGAGAATCATACCGTCCGGCCGTTCCGGATGGCTCTTAAAGCGGGGCTGGCGGCGCGCGCTCGCTTGCGTATGCTGGCGCGAATCCTGGAAGCGAAGGGAACGGGTAACCGTCTTATGGACCGCCTGACCCTGATACTTCCGCTCGCGGCCGTCTGTCTTTTGGCCGGGCTTGTCACGTGTCACCGGCGCGTCACGGTCGATACGTGCGTGGTGGTTTCGGACGACGGGACCGCCATTACTTATCCGCCCGTCAAAGGCCACTGCGTACCGGAGGCCAGACCTCCGGTACTTGCGGGGGACCAGTGAAGAAACTGCGGACATTGGTAGGCACGTTTCTGTATCTTGCGATCGTGGGGGGCCTGATGATCGAGGGCGCCTTTCTGGCTACCGGCTGGTTTCAGGGGCGCTTCCGGTGATTTGACTCCGGCGCTTTAACGGGCTTATGCTTTTGTGTAATGCCTGCAAAGCGTGGACGGCCGAAGAAGACCGACATCCAGGCCATGACGGTAACGCGCGAGACCCGCTCCGATATGGCTTCCGCCTGGGTTCGGGAACTGGCCCGCGAGGAGATCCGGCAAATGCTGGCGCCGGTCCGGCTGGAACTCAATCATGCGGTTCTAGAGCTAAAAAAAGCCGTTGCCGAAGTGGCCGGATCCCAGGACAAATTGCGGGATGATTTCCGCGATCTGAACAGACGGGCGGGGGAATTCACCGGCCTGTCAGAGGTGCAAGTCTCAAGGCTGGTATCGGCCACGGTGACGGGACGTGTAACCCGGATGACCATAGACGAAATGTTTGAAGATGTGATTCGCAAGTACTACGGATCGGCCAGACACCCGAGTTTTCGGGAGCGTTTCCGGCTGGACGATCCCAGGCTCAGAAAGCACCTGGAAGGGCAGGATGAATCCTCGCAAGGCAGTGACTAGATTTGAACCGGACGGGTTTAGCGCCGGGCTTTTTCTGGGAATGTTGCTGGGATATTTGGCTACCCAGATGAAAGGATCTGATTTGAAGCTTCCGAAAGAAATTCGTGACCAGTTCGCCGAACAGGGGCGCCGCGGCGGAAAGGCGAAGGTACCCAAAGGCTTCGCCAAAATGGACCCCAAGAAACGAGCAAACGTTGCCCGGAAGGGCGGAAAGGCCAAAGGCGTAAAGGCTAAAACAAATGCCAGAAAACGAAGCGTTGCCACCGGAAACACCGGAAACACCCCAGACAAAACCTGAAGGGATGCCGGAGCCGTTAATTCTTTTCCCGGGGCCGAATGCCGAAACCCGGGCTCACGCGTTCATTGATCAGATCAATAGTGAAAACGAGGCGGGGTCGGGAGAGATTCCCGAAGGCTTTGAGCCGTTTTTGCCATGGCAGCCGGGAGAAACACACGTGGACTTTTTGATCCGTAAAGTGGATCGCGTGGTTGAAGAATCCTCCCAGATCGGGACGGAGCCGCTAACCACGAAGGCGGGTTGTCTGGCGGCTTTGTATCAGGCTGAAGCACTGGAAAAGATCGCGGACAATTTGTCGCGGCTAGATGCCGGTGTGTGGGAATTGATCGGGCTTTTAAAAGACGTGATCGAAAACGGTGGGCCGGGATCCGCCGCGATCCGGACCAAACCCGTATGATCCTGGACTGTTTCACGTTTTTCAACGAGCTGGATTTGCTCGAAGTCCGGCTGAATACCCTCGCGCCGTACGTGGATGCGTTTGTGCTGTGCGAGGCTAACCGCACATTTCAGGGGCAGGAGAAGCCGTTCGTTTTCGATCAGCACAACCGCGAGCCGCGGTTCTCGTGCGGGAAGCCGATCATCATTATCAAGGCCGATATCGCCTGTATGGACGGCCTAAAGAACCCATGGGAGCGCGAACGGATGCAGCGGAACATCATGAAGGTTTCGCTCGACACTTTGGAAACGGTGCCGTCCGTGTTCCGAAAAGAGGGGCTGAAACCGCTTTCCGCACATGACCGGCTGATCCTTTCGGATGTCGATGAGATCCCGGACCTAAGATTTTTTCAAAGCTTCGATCCTTCTAACCAGACGGTCATCGCGTGGCATCAGAAGCTTTATTACTACTGGGTTGATCTACGGTGCTGGGACTGGATAGGGTCTGTGTCCTGCACCTGGGAAGTCTTCGAACAGTTGTTTGACGGCGATTTCCAGTTGATGCGGGATGCGCGCCATAAAGCCGAATGCATCATAAACGGAGGCTGGCATTTCTCATTCCTGGGGGGCGCCGCGGCCATCAAAGAAAAGATCGAGGCATTCAGCCACACAGAGTATCTGAACTGCGCGAACCCGGAACGGATCGAGCGGGCGCTTCGTGAGGACTGGAAGCGGGGCCGGGATCTGTTCGGCCGAACCATGATGCATTTCGAACGAATGCCCGATGATTCGCACTTGCCGCCGTATCTGGTGGCGAACAAGGAGCGGTTTAAAAACTGGTGGCTGGAAGCGGCCGCGTTCCCGATGGCGAGGGTTCAGTGACTCTGGATGACCTGGAAGCGGCGAGGGGGAGGGAATGAATACCGCAGTTTTAGACGATCAGATCTTAAATCTGGCAATCGAACACGCGCCGGACCTGTACCACCAGTGGTACTACAACCGGAACGTGTGGCGGATGTCTTCGTTTCTGGGGGTTTACTGCGCGAAAAACGTGCTGGACCTCTGGAACTACCAGGAGATTCTTTGGGAGCTGAAGCCGGGGCTCGTGGTGGAGTTCGGGACCTATGCGGGCGGATCGGCGCTTTACTTCGCGACGATTTTGCAAAAGATCTGGTTATCGACGGCGGGGCCGCGGCCGTGGATTTTGACGATCGATAACGGACAGGCCGGAGGAAAGGTTGCGGAGCTGGTTCTAGTGGATCCGCACATCTCCGTGATCACCGCGGACACGGTTAGCGCGGAAGTGGAATTTGAGATCCGTTCGCGGCGCGAAGCGATCCGCATCGATTACCCCACCGGGTACGGCTCCCGGGCTATGTTCATCCTCGATTCAGACCACCACAAAGACCACGTTCTACGCGAGCTTGAAATGCTGCGCAGGTTGACGGTGCCCGGTGATTACGTGGTGGTCGAAGACGGCAATATCAACGGGCACCCGGTGCTACCAGGATGGGGGCCGGGGCCGTGGGAAGCGTTAGAAGAGTATGAGAGCCGGCATCCGGACGATTACCGGCACGACACGGACCGCGAGCATAAATTCGGGTTCACGTTCGCGCCGAAAGGATACCTGATACGCCAATGAAAATGAGGCATCGGCGCCGCTTCACGCCCGAATCGATCGAAGCCATAGTGCGTGATGTTGAGTCCAAGCACACGCCCGAAGAGTTAGAACTTTTCCGGCGCCGCTGGCGGTTTGCTTTTGGGATGTACAAGGGATTGATCGCTAACGGCGCCCCCAAAGAGACGGCTAATTTCATGGTGAAACACTGGCACGGCGACGGCGAAAAGCGCGCCTTTGAGGCGTTTCTCGACGCAAGAGGGATGAACAACCTGGAGAGTCTCCCGGAGGATAAATTCACCAACAAATCGGAAGCCAAAGAATTTGCAAAATGGGTTCTTTCGGACGAGTACGGCGGATTCGAGGAGGGGTAAAGAGCCGATGATCGCGCACCAGGATCCTAAATTGCTGCCGTGGTTGCTGGGCATCGTGAACGGCTGCCCGAATCCTTCCGGCGATTTTCTGCGCGCACTGGCGGAGGCGGCATTGAGAGCCGATGCGGAAAACTACGTCACGCTTAGGCCCGCACTCCTGGACATACGCACAAGATACCCGGAGTATGAGGACCGCGGCGGAGGGGGAGTCTAGATCCATGCACGAAGACCGCGAGATTCCAGGCTGGTTTCCGGAGATCAACCGGAATCACCTGATCTGGTTGATGTGGGAATACGAGATACAAGCGGTCCTCGAAGTGGGAGCGTTCCTGGGAAAGAGCACGGTGTTTTTTGCCCAACGGTGCCAGTTTGTTCATTCGGTAGATTTCTGGGACCTCGATCGATTGTCGTGCGATGAGTACAAATTTGCGAAAGAGCTGGGATTGCCGCGGCAGTTCAAAGCAGTCTGGGTCGATAACGTGAAACAAGCGTGCCACGGACGAAACTTTCTTCCTTCCTTTCTTCCTTGTAAGCCCGGCGAACTCGACGAGTTTGCCAACCCTGAGAACCGGCCGGATTTGGTGTATATCGACGGTGATCATTCGTATGAGGGCGTGCTCAGGGACATACAACAATACGGAGCACTGGCGAAAAAGATCATCTGCGGCGACGATTACGGCGAAGCGGCCGGCGTTACCAGGGCAGTAGACGAAAGCTTTCCCGCGCCCGGTGGGAGTCCGTTGTCCAATACGCTGGGCGCCCGGTTACAGATCGCGCCGCCGTTCTGGTGGGTGGAGGTTTCACCAACGAAGTAAAGAGGAATGGAACGGAGCGAAGAGAATCGGACTGTAGCGCAACGTGACAGCAATGGATGGGAAGGGAAAGGCTTTTCAATCCGGTTTTCATCGTTTTTAAAAAACCAAACTGGAGGGGACGGGATCGGAAAGGAATGGATAGCACAGGCCTGGAATGCACGGAAGGGGAAAGGGAATGTACGGCAGTGCAAAGGATCGGACGGTAGAGGAAAGAACCGGAATGGAAGGGAAAGGGCTTTTCATACGCCATTATCCTTTTTAAACGGGAACGGAATGGATAGGACCAGATCGGAGTGGAGAGCAGAGCACTGTAGCGGACCGGAGAGTCACTGGAGGGGAAAGGAATTTTTTAACCCGGCTTTTTTGAGAGCGGAGAGGAATGGACAATATCGCATTGGAATGTAGAGAAGAGGCTGGGAATGTAGAGGAGAGGCTAGGAATGGAGAGGAGAGGAAAGGGCTTTTCATACGCCATTATCCTTTTTAGGAGGGGACGGGAATGGACGGCAGTGCAAGGGACGGAAAGTGAGAGCACTGGACTGTAGCACATGGGAATGAAGAGGAGAGGAAAGGCTTTCATTACGGCCCTTTTTCTGTAAGCGGAAAGGATGGTACAGGAAGGCACTGGAAGGGAAAGCAACGGATAGGACGGGACTCCGGAGCGAACCGGAAGGGATCGAAGCGAAACGGAACGGAATGAAACGCAGTGTAGAGGAAAGGAAAGGCTATGTACAAAACGGTAGACTTCAAACTGGTCGGGGTAAGTCCCACGATCATTCATTCGGGACGGACGGCGAATCCGCTCGATCCCATGACGAAACTACTCAAAACCGTCACTGAGAAGAGAGTTAAAACCGACGAAGACCTGATTTTGATTGGGGATATCGAATGGGTAGCGAGTTTTTACCCGAGCGAACCCGGGGACGTGGAAGTCAAGTCCAACAAGCTTACGGTGTGGGGTTTCGGCGTGCCGAACTGGCCTGGGATTAACGTCGAGTCCATGCTCGTAATTGCTGCAAAGTCTAAAAGGCTGGGCGCAAAATTCAAGGCGGGGGTCATGTGCGACGGCTCTTTTCCAATCAATTTTGGAGAGAACAAAAACATCGAGCAGATTTTTAGAGATCTCAGATACAGAGACACCCGGCCGGTGAAGGTGAAGCAAAGCACCGTAATGAGGACGCGCCCCATTTTCCCCGAATGGAGCCTGGATGTCCGCGTGAGCTACCTTCCAAACATGATCAATCCAAGTCAGGTGGTTGACTGCATGGAATACGCGGGAACGTATGTAGGTTTATCGGACGGGCGCCCCAGGTTCGGCCGTTTCAAAGTTGAATAGCCGAAAGGAACGGAAAGGACTGGACAGGAGCTTACAGGAGGGGAGTGCATAGAAATGTAGGGTATAGCAGAGGATTGAAGTGGAAGGGAAGGGTCTGGAAGGGAAGGGAAGGGCTAAAACCCTTCCCTTTTTTCGATTTCGTGAAAACCAAGGGGACCGGACCGCACAGCAGTGTAGAGGACCGAATGGTAATGGTCATCGGAACGGAAGGGAAAGGAAAGGGCACTTCAAAATGGATGATCCAATTCAAAATCCAGAGACGGGACAGCAGCAAGAGGGGTTTTTCGGCAAGTACCCGATTGATGTTTCGCAACTGAAAAAAGGCCAGTTGATCACCACGGGGCAACTTGAAGAGATCCTCATGATAAAGCCCGCGGAATTCCAGCGCTGGCAATTCGGGTTGCTTCA
>Ga0126372_10000044_pt1 | contig 30979 bp, 23 predicted proteins | sample PanSoiMetaPlot_6_FD_92762 | JGI IMG/M metagenome (GOLD analysis project Ga0126372, IMG submission 92762) | Tropical forest soil microbial communities from Panama - MetaG Plot_6 | ecosystem: Environmental > Terrestrial > Soil > Tropical forest > Bulk soil | place: Panama | collected 2016-02-17
AAGGAGCACTCCAACAACCGCCTGTACGTCTCCTTGCTCGAGGCCGATCCGGAAGCCATGGTGGCCGACAAGGTAATGCCAACGCTGCCACTTTCCGTGATGAATGTCATGGACGGTATGCGCGGGACGCAGGAAATGGTTGTGTTGGGCGAGTCATCGGTAAACGAGGCGTCAACGCCACTGGACTACGTCGTTTCAGGGGCGCAGTTGCTGACTCTCACGATCAAATAAGTTCTTACGGTACCCTGGCGTCGAAGACAGGTTTGGTTTGTCTCGACGCCATTTCTGTGCTCAACAAACGCCGAATCAACCCGAGCCTTTTCAATATCATCTGCAAAAGTAAACCGTGGTAGTCTGAATTTAACCCCTCACTAACAAGAGGTACCCAAATTGGCTATTCATCTGCGCAAGTCCTTTGCCCTGCTAAGCACGATTTTCCTTGTTGTTTCCGCAGCGGCCGAAGGTACTCGTACCTGGGAGCAGTCGAAGTTCGAAGATCTGTCCAAAGGAACCGCCAAAGGAGTGGCTCTGCTCGGCAATGGAGGACTTGAACTGGCTCCCTCGTTCAAGCAGCTTTATACAACGCCATCCACCTACATCTGGTCGATTGCCGCCGATGCCGAAGGGGACCTTTACGCTGCCACAGGTGCGCCCGCACGCATCTATTGGCTTCCGGTAAAAGGAGAGCCCATACCCATTTTTGAGCCCCAAGAATTACAGGTGCAGGCCTTAGTGGTGGGGGAAAACGGTGTCATCTTCGCTGCGACCTCGCCGGACGGGAAGGTGTACAAGATCGAACGAAAGGTTAGCCCGCCGCCGAGCCGCCGACAGAAGCCCAAGGCAGAAGCGAAGTCAGACACCGAAGTTGCCTGGACCTCGAGCATCTTTTTCGATCCAGGCACGAAATATATCTGGGACCTCGTACTCGACAGTGAAGGCAATCTTTATGTAGCAACCGGGGACCACGGAGAGATTTTTCGCGTTACGCCCAGCGGCGAGCACACGTTGTTCTTCAAAAGTGATGAAGCCCATATTCGTGTGCTAGCGCTCGATCCGAAAGGCAACCTCATTGCGGGATCCGACGGTAGCGGCCTGGTCTATCGGATCTCGCAGCAGGGGGAAGCTTTTGTTCTGTACAGCGCGCCCAAGAAAGAAATTACGGCACTGGCAATAGACCCGGCGGGAAATATTTATGCCGCGGGAGCGGGTGAAAAACGCGCCAGTGCGCCGCAAACCACCACCCCAAGCCCGACATCGGTAAGCCCCAGTTCGGGCCCAGCCCCAGTACAGGGACCGGGAATCTCGCTCGGCGGACCAGGCTCAACTCAAGCGCCGGCGATTGTGACGCCACAGCCTCAGTCCTCAACTACCCCAGGCGGGTCGGAGGTCTACCGGATCGCTCCTGACGGCTCGCCACTGCGATTGTGGACGTCTCAGAATGACCTGGTGTATGCCTTGGCCTTTGATGATCGGGGGCGACTCCTCGCGGGAACCGGCAACCGGGGGCATATCTTCGCTATCACGGGGCAAGACGAGTTCATCGACCTGCTCAAGGCAGCCGCAACCCAGGTCACGGCGTTCGCAAAAGCTCCCGGAGGTGGCCTCTATGCTTCGACCAGCAACTTGGGCAAGCTGTTCTTGGTCGGTCCGACGACCGAGGCGGAAGGCACATACGAGAGCGACGTGTTTGATGCGCACAATTTTTCGCGTTGGGGGCGCGTTGAATTCCGCGGAGCAGGCAAAGTTGAACTGTTTGCCCGCAGCGGCAACGTGGACAATCCCGATCGCAACTGGAGTTCGTGGAGCCCGGTCGACTTACGTAAGGATGCCGCTCTTAACATTCCGTCGGCGCGGTTCGTGCAATGGAGAGCAGTTTTGCATGCCGGAAATCCGGTGCCGCCGCGACTGGAAAGCGTCCTGCTGAACTATCTGCCCAAGAATGTGGCCCCCCAGATCGACGATGTGAGTGTTCAGCTTGGTGTTCGGTACCAACCGGCGCCCAAGACTCCCAGCGATAGCGCAAATGCCGCTGCCAGCAGCCAAGGTCCTTCTCCCACCCACGATCGGGATTCGATCGGAGTTAAATGGAGCGCGCACGATGATAATGACGACCAGTTGGTTTATTCGGTCTATTACCGGGGCGACCACGAAACCCGCTGGCTGCTGCTCAAAGATGAACTAACCGATAAGTTCTATTCCTTCGACGCAGGCTTGCTCCCGGACGGTGGCTACAGTGTGAAAGTAGTTGCTTCGGACGCACCTTCCCACTCGCCGGGGGACGCTTTGACCACAGAGAAGGAAAGCGATCGCTTCGAAGTCGATACGACGCCGCCACAGATCCAAAGCCTAGCGGCAATCGTCGATGGAAGTCGCATTCGGGTCACATTTCGGGCTGCCGACAACTTTTCGCCGATTAAGCGGGCCGAATATTCGCTCGACGCCGGTGACTGGCAGTATGTCGAACCCGCAGACAGGATTTCCGATGACCGAACCGAAAGCTATGATTTCTCAATTCCCCTGCCTGAGGTTGAGAGACCAGTAGAGGTTTCAGCCCCGAAAGGCGGGAAAAGCAAAGCACCCGTGGCTTCGAGCGCTGTCCGGGGAGGAGAGGTTGAGCACGTGATCGTGGTGCGCGCCTATGACCGCTTCGATAACATGGGGACGGCCAAAACCGTTATCCGGAAGTAGGCCTTAGCGCTTGTAGCCAAACTTCCGCAGCAATTGCTGACGGGCAATAATGTCGGATGGGCCCTCGATTCCTTTCGGTGAGCTGCCGTCAATCACGCCTATCACGCCCCGGCCTTGTTCCGAACAGGCAACTACAACTTCAACCGGGTTCGCCGTCGCACAGAAGATCGAGCAGACTTCGTCCACGTTACGAAGCGCCTTCAGAAGATTGATCGGAAAGGCATCCCGGATGACGAGCACAAAAACGTGACCGGCCGCAATCGCTCCAGCATTTTTGACGGCAGTCTGTTTAAGCTCCTCATCGTTTCCCTCGAAGCGGACAAGGCAGGGGCCAGAAGCCTCATTAAAGGCAACGCCGAAGCGGGCATGCGGCACGGTGCCGACCACAGCTTCGTAGATGTCTTCGACGGTCTTAATAAAATGCGATTGCCCAACGATGATGTTGGTGTCGGAGGGGAATTGCATGCGGACGGAATCGAATTCAAACATCGGCGAATCCCCTGCGTACGGTCTCTGCGAACGGGTCATGATAACGCGTCGGCATCATCGATGCTGAACAGCCTTGGTCCGCTTGCAAATTGGGATGTGACGCGCTGGCCTGCCTTAATTATTTTGCTTTTCTCTTGCCGCTTTTAGCGGCTTTAGTGGTACCAAACACCCTGGCAAAAATCTTATCGATATTGCGTAATTGCCGCTCGAGGTTGAATGCTTTCTCGATTTGTTTGAGTGGTACACGGCTGCTGATCTTCTTGTCGCGCATCACGAGCTGTCGGAAGTTAAGCCCATCCTTCCACGCGCGCATGGCGTGCCCCTGGACGAGCCGATAGGCATCTTCGCGCGACACGCCATTTTCAACCAGGTCCAGCAGCAGTTGGCCACTGAAAACCAGTCCTCCTGTGGACTCCAGATTGGCGAGCATGCGTTCCGGGTAAACAAACATGGTATCGACTAGCTGGGTCGTCTTGTTCAGCATGTAGTCGATCAGCGTCGTGGAATCAGGAAGGATGATGCGTTCGACGGAGGAGTGCGAGATGTCGCGTTCATGCCACAGGGCCACATTTTCGAAAGCGGCCTGGGCATTGGACCGGACAACCCGCGCCAGTCCGCTGATCTGTTCGGAGGTGACCGGGTTGCGTTTATGTGGCATGGCAGAAGAGCCCTTTTGCTTTGCGCTGAAGAACTCCTCCGCCTCACGTACCTCGGTGCGCTGCAGGTGTCGTACTTCGGTTGCGATTTTGTCGAGGGTACAGGCGATCACCGCGAGTGTAGCCATGTAGGCCGCATGCCGATCGCGCTGAATTACCTGGGAGGAGACGGCCGCAGCTTCCAGACCCAGTCTCTGGCAGATCTTTTCCTCGAGTTCGGGAGTCAAATGGGCAAAGGTGCCAACCGCCCCTGAGAACTTGCCGACGCGCATATCGGCCGCAGCGCGATCGAAGCGGACGATGTCTCGCTTCACTTCCGAATACCAATTGGCCACTTTGAATCCAAAGGTGACCGGTTCCGCGTGCACGCCGTGAGTCCGCCCGACCATTGGCACGTCCTTGAACTCCCAGGCGCGCCGTTCGAGAACATCAGCAAAACGCTGCAGATCTTCGGCGATGATTTCGGAGGCCTGGCGAACAAGCAGCGCCTGCGCGGTATCCACCACGTCGTTGGAAGTCAGGCCGAAGTGAAACCAGCGAGCTTCGGGACCGACAATCTCCGCCACCGCGGTGGTGAAAGCGATCACATCGTGGCGAACTTCGGCCTCAATCTCCTGAATACGTTCCAGGCTGAAGTCAGCCCGCTCGTTGATTGCGCGCGCGGCATCCTTGGGGACAAGTCCCGCCTCCGCCAGAGTCTCCGTGGCGGCGACTTCCACGGCTAACCAGGTCCGAAAGCGATTCTCCTCGCTCCAAATGTGGCCCATCTCGGAGCGCGTATAACGTCGAATCACGCCTCACCTCGTGTCCCAGAAACTGTGGGACTAGGGATTTTAAACGGAGGTGAGCAGATTCGCTACCGCGCCCAAGGTCACGGGACGAGGTGTGCGAGCAGGAGTGAGACGGCGCTTCCCGAAACAGGAATACTCGACGTCACTGTTCCTATGTATCGTGTTACGATATTAAGTGGAATGATCTTCCTACGATATAATCCGCCGCATGGAAAAGATACTCACCCTGGATGACTATCGGGCACTTTCGGAACTAAGGCATCAAATTCGGCGTTTCCTGTATTTCAGTGAACAGGTAGCGCGCCGGGCTGGTCTGGAACCACGGCAACATCAGCTGATGCTGGCTTTGAAGGGGCTGCCACCGGGCATTAGGCCGCGAATCGGAGAAATCGCCGAGCGACTGCAAATCCAGCATCACAGCACGGTCGAACTCGTTAACCGGCTTTGCATGCGCGGATTGGTAAGACGCCGCCAGGCCGGGGAGGACCGGCGAGAGGTTTTGTTGTCTCTGACTCCAAAAGGGGAGCGGATGTTGCAGGAACTCTCTCTGCATCATCGAGATGAGCTTCTATCTGCTGGGCCGGCCCTGGTTGGCGCATTGCGCCGAGCGATGAATGGCTTAAAACACGAGAACCGGTCTGCCAAGGTCGGCTTCTTGAAACGGAGAAAACAGATTCAGCATGTCGAAAGCAGACAGAGCACAGGCGCGAGCCTACCAAGAAGGGGATCCAAGAACCGATCATAAGAGTGCGCCCGAGGAAAATCATCGAAGAGTCGGACGTTTCCTGCAGGATCCGGCCAGCCCGCCTCCGGCTGAGTTCCGCTTGTTGCTCGTATCGCTGCTCGCTAGTGGTATTGGCCTTGTCGCTGGAGGCATCGCCTTTGTTCTCTACAAACTTATTGGATTTTTCACCAACCTCTTCTTTTTTCACCGGATTGCTGCAGACTTTTCCAGCGCGCGGCTGAATCATCTCGGCCCCTGGGTCATCATCACGCCTGTCATTGGCGGCATTATTGTCGGATTCATGGCGAAGTATGGGACCCCGAAAATCAAAGGGCACGGGATCCCGGAGGCCATGGAAGCGGTGCTTGTCCAGCGTAGCCGAATCCAACCCCGGGTTGCATTCCTGAAGCCTATTTCTGCAGCTATCGCTATCGGGACCGGGGGCCCGTTTGGCGCGGAAGGCCCAATCATTCAGACCGGGGGAGCAATCGGGTCCCTAGTAGGTCAGGTCTTTCACACGACAGCCTCGGAACGCAAGGTTCTGCTCGCCAGCGGTGCGGCGGCGGGAATGTCGGCGACATTCAATACGCCTATTGCCGGGGTGATTCTTGCGATCGAATTACTTCTCTTTGAATTTAAATCCCGGTCCTTCATTCCGCTGGTAATCGCCAGCACGCTTGCAACAGCCGTGCACATGGAACTTCTCGGTACTGGTCCAATGTTTGCGGTCGGTTCCGTCGACTTTGGAGTGCCGCGAGCCCTGCCCTTTTATTTGCTTCTCGGATTGATTTGTGGAATTGCAGCGGTTGGTTTTAGCAAAGCTCTCTACTGGGTGGAAGATCTGTTTGAGAAGCTGCCAGTCGATGAGTTGTGGTGGCCGGCAATCGGCGCGCTCGGTTTGGGAGTGATCGGCTACTTCGTGCCCCGGGTTTTGGGCGTCGGATATGACACGATTGGCGATATTCTGAACGCCAATCTTGGTCTGAAACTGCTGTTGATAGTAATGGTAGCGAAGGCAGTTGCCCTAGTTGTCTCGCTCGGCTCAGGAACATCGGGAGGCCTGTTGGCCCCTATGTTCATGTCGAGCGCCGCGCTGGGCGGAGCATACGCGATATTTATTGATCGTATTTGGCCGACGGCACATCTTTCTCCGGGCGCCTTCGCACTCGTGGCGATGGGCGCGGTTTTTGGTGCTGCATCGCGAGCGACTTTCACATTTATCATCTTCGCTTTCGAAATCACGCGCGATTACAACGCGATACTCCCTCTCATGCTGGTGAGCGTGATTGCAGACGGGCTGGCAATGCTTTTTATGCCTCATACATCGATCATGACGGAGAAGTTGGCTCGCCGTGGTTTGCGTATTCACTCTGACTATGAGGCGGATGTACTACGGCAGGTTGCGGTCGCGGAAACGATGGACGGCGACATCGCCGCTGTGGCGCCCGAAATTAGAATAGCCGACCTCGCCGAACGGATTGCGCGCCGTGATCCCGAGATTGTCAGGCACCAGGGCATGATGATCGTGAATGCAGCGGGCGACCTGGAAGGCATTATCACTCGCGGTGACGTGCTGTCCGCACTGGAAGCCGATCCCCAGGGCACGGCGACGGTTCTACAAGCTGGTTCGACGAATCTTATTGTCACTTATCCTGACGAATCGCTGCACGAGGCAGCATCAAAAATGCTGCGCGCCAAAATTGGACGATTGCCTGTTGTTGAGCGTGACAACCCCCGCCACGCAGTTGGATACCTCGGGCGCGCTGGCGTATTGGCAGCTCGGCTTCGCCGCCTGGATGAAGAACATGTGCGCGAACCCGGTTGGGTTAGCCGCTTCTTCCCTAGCTGAGTTTGGTCGAATTTCGTCCCGCCGCGGCTTTAACAGTATGTAATGTTGGAATAAATCAAAAGCCCGGAGCCGGTTAACTCCGGGCTTCTGCGTTTGCTGGTGATTGGTTAGTTTACAGTCAAGGTTGCCGAACCGCTCTTCGTTGTGCCGTTCTGAGTGAAAGAGCCGGTGATGGTTGTCGTTCCCTTCCCGTTGCTATTGGCAAATCCCGAGCCGTTCACCAGGGCAACGCTCGTGTTGCTTGAACCCCAGGTGGTGAAGGTAGTCAGAATCTGCGTGCTGCCATCGCTGAAGCCGGCGCTGGCGTTGAATTGCTGGCCATTACCGAGCGTGACACTCGCGCTCGCTGGTGTGATCGAAACGGATTGCAAGACAGCGTTGGTCACGGTCAGCTGGATCGTCGCGGGTGCAACGTTCCCGAAGGTTGCTTTGATGGTGACTGGGCTGGCTGAACTCGTGACACCAGCCACGATACCGCTTGAGCTACCGACAGTGGCAGTAGCAGGAGCGTTAGAACTCCAAACTACGTTGTTGGTCAGATCCTGCGTGCTGCCGTCAGCGAAGTTTCCTATCGCGTGAAGTTGTACGAAGGTTTGCTCGGCGAGCTTAGCGCTTGAGTTGGGTGAGGTGATGGTAAGCGATACAAGCTGCGAAGGTGTGACCACCAGAGTTGTGCTCTGCGTCACGCTGCCCACCGTTGCAGTGATCCTGGTTGAGCCAGCACCTTGGCCGGTGGCAAATCCATTCTGGTTGATCGTTGCCACGGTGCTATCGGAGGAGCTCCAGTTCGCCAGCAGACTGACGTTTTGGGTCGTGCCGTCGCTGTAGGTTCCGGTAGCGATGTACTGCACGCTTCCGCCGGGCGCGGTGAACGGGTTGCCGGATGTAGCAAGACTGATCGAAGTCAGTGTTGCACCTGTGATCGTCAGAGACGCCGGCGCACTGGTAACACCCAGCACGGAAGCGGTGATGTTAGCCGTACCGGCGCTTACACCAGTCGCAGTACCTCTATTGCCAGGAACGTTGTTGACGGTTGCCACGGCGGTGTTGTCCGACGCCCAGGACGACTGGTTGGTCAAGGGTTGAGTGGTGGCGTCGCTGAACGTACCCACAGCCGAGAACTTCAGTGTTGCGCCGATTTGCAGGGAGGAGCCAGACGGAGCGACGGCCAAAGAGCTCAGAGTCGCGGGCGTAACTGTCAGGGTCGCCGAAGCACTGACGGGCGCCAAGAGAGTCCGATTGACGTTCACGGAAATTGTTGTGTTGGATGGAGCAGCTACTGAAGCCGCCGCTGTCGCCTGTCCATTGCCATTGACCGTGGCAACGCCAGTGGCCGACGAAGACCATCCGCTGGCAAAGCTGGTCAGGTTGGCGGTCCGGCCATCGTTGAACAAGCCCGTCACGCCGAATTGCGTAGCGGTACCTTGCGCTATCTGCGCAGTGCCTGGATTGATGGAGATGGAGGCCAGGTTATCCATCGATACCGTTATCCCCGTCGCAACGGTTGGGGCGGTAACGGCCGCGACAGTACAAGCAGCAGAGACATTGGCGGAGCCGGGAGCACGTCCGGCGGCCAAACCGCTCCGGGCAGTGATGGAGACGGTGTTAGGAGCCGAAGAGCTCCACGCGCAGATAGTCGAAACGTCTTGAGTCGTTCCGTCCGAAAAGTTTCCATTCGCGGTGAATTGCTGCTGTGCCCCGAAGTCGATGGTCGGATTCGCAGGAGTCAACGTAACTGAAGACAGCGTTGCGTTAGTTACGGTCAACGTCGCGCTTCCAGAAACACTCCCCGAGGTAGCGGTGATTGTCACCGTGCCCGCCGTCAGGCCCTTGACCAGGCCATTAGTCCCGGCGGAGTTGCTGATCGTCGCCTTTGCCGTGTCGGACGAACTCCAGTTGACGGTCGACGTCAGAACCTGAGTGGTGCTGTCAGTGAACGTGCCCGTGGCGACGAATTGAGCAGTGGTTCCGGGCGCGATCGAAGACACGCCGGTCGTGACAGAAATCGATCGCAGCGTAACCGGTGGAGGTGGCGGAGGCGGAGTCGTCACAGATGTACTGCCACCGCACCCAATCAGTATCCCCAAGCAAAACAACGAAGTGCAAAGCCAAAGCCGATTCAAATACTACCTCCACCAAAATTTTGGGTTGCACCTAACATCGTCCCGGGGGAGCGAACTCTGATACCAGGATGCGTTCGTTACGATGCAGGTCCCCGACCAATTTCGGATTGCCGATCGCACCGTTTAACCATTGATTCTCGAAATACTTACCTGAGAGGGAACCTGTCAAACTTATGCCTGTTTTGGGACAATGCGCAGCAAATTGCGTTTGGTTCCCTACCGGTGGCAAATTGTTTGGACATTTGGACATCATGAATGACAGTAGCGCTCAAGAAATGCCGCGGGAATGGCACGTTCGCAGAGGGAAGCAGTTACTTAGTAACCCTGAGAAAGGTTACTTTTGGGCTCATGCTTTTTCTTGGCGGCATCGATCAGAGGCTGCAGCGCCTGGACTGAGACACCAAGAGTGCCTCCGGAGAAGCCGTCCATGTAAGCAGCGTTGATGCCTATCACTTCTCCCCGAGAGTTGAACACGGGCCCGCCGCTTCCGCCGTGAGCGGTGGGAGCGTCGTAAATCAACTTGTCGCCGACAACGTCACCCAAATGGCCTACGGTGGCGGAAGGGCGAATCAGCGACAGCGCCGCCAGTTCGTTCGCGGCACCGATGTCGTCGTGCCGATACGCCAGCCTGTCATAGACCGCAGGAGGTGACTTTGCCACCATGCCGGCCACACCCATGGGGTATCCGATCACTGTGACCAGGTCCCCCGGAGGAGTCGGCGAGTCAGACAACGGCAGCGGCGAAAGCTGCTTGTTTTGAGGTACGCGCAAGACCGCCAGGTCTGTGTTAGCTGACAGAACGATGGGCGTGATGTTTACAGGCAGCGGAGCGCCCGGGAAAAACGCCACCAGCTTTTCCAGTTCTGGAGTGGCCCCGCGGCGGATCAGTGCATCAGCTTCGGGATCTTCATACCAAGGTTCGGCCACGTGCCGATTGGTGGCCAGCAGCCCATCGGACACGACGAAACCAGTGCCGGAAATACGCGCTCGCAGGCCGGGGCGCTGGTTGGGAAAGCCCACGTGATAGACGCCGTAGATGTAGCAGATGGAATTGCGATAGTGCGTCAGTACCATCGCCGGCATTGACTGCTCCTGCCGCAGCTGCTGCAGCTGCGACGAGAGCTGCTGCACCTGGCGCTGCAGTCGAGCTTCTTCGGGACGCGGATTGTATCGAGCGGCCAGGAAAATCGCGCTTCCCAGCAGACCCGTTCCGAAGACTGAGGCGACCAGCCACTGCCAGCGAACCTGCCGGTCCCGTAATTTGTTGACGAAGGCGCGCATGAATCTAATCTTTCTGGATTACCACTCCCATCAGCTAGCCGTTTGGGGAAAGCGGCCAACCACGCTGCGGGAGAGCATGTAGATTGTGCCCCGTTGCGCGTAGCTTTTCTACAGTACTAACGGAGTTGTCCTGCAGTTTGGAGGATGGCACGGGAGTGCCATTACATCAGTTCCCGCATCTGGCTTGGTTTTGACGGGAGGGCGGACTTGGTCACTGTTCCTATACGCCGAGGCGTTGCGACATTTCTTCGTACAGGAAGCCTTCACCGGGTCGGTAAGGCTGCACCCACTCCCCGTCGATTACAAACTGCGGGATGGCGCGCTTCCCGGTTCGCCTTATTACTTCTTGGGCGGCTCCTGGGGTGGTTTCGATGTCGATCTCGGTAAACGGAAGCTTGTGCCTCTCCAGGAAGCGTTTGGCCTCCCGGCAATCAGGGCACCAGAAGGCTGAGTAAACGGTGATTTCCATGATTCGAGTTGGGCCTTTTACGCGCCGATCGACTCTAAGAAAAGGAACAGCCGCCAGGCACGCTGACGGCTGCATCTCACTTCTGAACGCCGAGCCTTAGTTTTCGTACAACAAAACTCCTTCGGCTTCCTGCGATCCAACGGGCCGGTAATAGAGCTTATTGTCCTCGAGGAAGACCTCGATGAACGCCGGCCGCGTGGTAATGGTGCCCTGGATCAACGCTTCCGAAAGCGGGTCCTCAATGTACTTCTGCAGAGCTCGCCGGAGAGGCCGAGCTCCGTAGCTACGATCTCCCAAAGTCTGGTTCAGGATCCACTTCTTGGCATCATCGGTGACGCTAACAGTGATTGATTTCTGAGCCAGATTGGCATTCAACTGATTGACCATCAGCTCAAGAATCTGGATCAGGTCGTTTTCGCCCAGTGCCTGGAACAGAATGATTTCATCCAGACGGTTCAAGAACTCAGGATTGAAGGTACGCTTGACTTCGTTCTTGACGAGGTCTTCGACCTTTTCCGACACCATTTCTTCCTTGCTCGACTGGAAACCGAGTCCTTCACGGCGTTGCAGATGGCGTGCGCCGATATTGGAGGTCATGATGATGATTGAGTTCTTGAAATCGACCGTATTGCCCAACCCGTCGGTCAGTTGGCCGTCTTCAAAAACCTGCAGCAAGATGTTGAAGACATCTGGATGGGCCTTTTCGATTTCGTCCAACAGGACAACTGAGTAGGGTGCGCGCTTCACCCGCTCGGTTAGCTGACCACCCTCTTCGTACCCGACGTATCCCGGAGGCGAGCCGATTAGCTTCGACACCGAGTGCTTTTCCATGAACTCGGACATGTCGAAACGGACCAAGGACTTCTCGGTGCCAAACATAAACTGCGCGAGGGTGCGCGCCACTTCAGTTTTGCCAACACCGGTCGGTCCAAGGAAGAGGAAAGAACCAATCGGACGATTCGGACTCTTCAGGCCGGCACGGGAGCGGCGGATGGCGCGAGCGAGGGCCACGATCGATTTGTCTTGCGAAATCACCCGCTTATGTAGCTCTTCCTCGATCCGCAGCAGTTTCTGTGTCTCTTCTTCTTTAATCGAGGTAATCGGGACACCGGTCCAGCGCGATACCACATCCTCGATGTCCTCCCGACCGACAACGCCGGTGGAGGATTCATCGAGGTGGTATTTTTCGCGAAGAGCGCGCAGGTTTTCGCGCTCTTTGCGTTCCTCGTCCGAGTAAAAGCGCGCCTTCTCGAACTCATGGTTCGCGATGGCGTTCTCCATACGATGGACGATGAACTTGATCCGCTTCTGGACTTCTGTAATCTCCTCCGGCAGCGAAGTTTGGCGCAATTTCACACGGGCACCAGCTTCGTCGATCAAGTCGATGGCCTTATCGGGTAGGAAGCGGTCCGGAATATAGCGGTTCGAGTGCGACACCGCGAAATTGATCGCGTCGTCAGTGTAGGTGACGGCGTGAAACTTCTCATAGCGGTCCTTGATGCCAAACAGAATCTTCGTGGCATCGCTTTCACCCGGAGGCGGCACCTTTACGGCCTGGAACCGGCGCTCAAGCGAACGGTCCTTTTCGATCGATTTGCGATATTCGCCCGGCGTCGTTGCCCCTATGCACTGAATCTCGCCGCGCGACAAGGCCGGCTTCAGGATGTTAGCCGCATCCAGCGACCCTTCTGCCGAACCGGCGCCGACCAAAGTATGAAGTTCGTCAATGAAGATGATGGCGTTCTGCGATTCCATCAGTTCCTTCATGATGGTCTTCAGCCGCTCCTCGAACTGGCCGCGGTACTTGGTGCCGGCGACAATCAAGGAAAGGTCAAGAGCCAGAATGCGCTTGTCACCAAGGAAGGACGGGACTTCGCCATCGGCAATTCTCTGTGCCAGACCCTCAACGATCGCAGTTTTGCCGACGCCGGGCTCGCCAATCAGCACCGGGTTGTTCTTGGTGCGCCGGCATAGAATCTGGATGACACGTTCCAATTCCCCTTCTCGCCCGACCAACGGGTCGAGTTGAGAATCCATCGCGGCTTGGGTCAAATCGCGGGAAAACTCGCTTAATAATGATGATTCGCGCTGCCGTTGGGGCTGAGCCTTCTCCTGACTGGTGCGGGCCAGTTCTTCCCGGATGGTCGAGAGGCGCAGTCCACGCTCGTGCAGAATTTCGGCGGCAAAGCATTTTTCCTCGCGCAGCAGGCCGAGCAGCAGGTGCTCGGTGCCAATGTGTTTGTTGGAAAGGCGTTCCGCTTCCTCAGCGGCATACGCCAACACCCTCTTGCACTCGTTGCTCAAAGGAAGGTCGACCGAGGTGGAAACCTTCTCCCGGATCGTGGTATGCCCTTCAATCTGCTTGCGGATGGACTCGACCGAGGCATGGGAGCGCAGAAACCGGTTGGTGAGAGCTTTGTCTTCGCGGAGCAATCCGAGAAGCAGATGCTCCGTTTCTATATATGGGGAGCCGAACTGGCTGGCCTCATAGCGCGCGAAAAAGATGACGCGCCTGGCTTTCTCGGTATAGCGTTCAAACATATGCTCCCTTTCCCCGGCTGAGCCCGCAAAGAGATCAGGGCTGTGGCTGCTCCACCCTCGGTAAACCCCCTGGCCCCATCCCCATTATGCAATCAAACTGCCACCGTACCCAAGCGCAGAAATAAGCCATTACCAAACCTTGCAAGTAACGGGGGTTACATCCCGCCCAGGCCCGCGCAACTACTTGCGCCTTTAGATGCAGGTTCTGTCCTTATCCTTATCCTTCCTTTGGGCACTTTGGCCTACTCCTCGCAAACTCAAAATCCGCGAACTGTTCAAACCGAAAGCGATTCTGGAGCCACCTCTTCAACATGCCCTTGATGCAAGCGCAACACCCGATCACATCGCCGGGCAAACGCCAGATTGTGCGTGGCAATGAGAGAGGTCAACTGGTACTGCGCATGCAACCGCGCTATGAGTTCGAAAACCGAATCGGCGGTACGGTTGTCCAGATCACCAGTAGGCTCATCTGCCAGAAGCACTTTCGGCTGTGTGATCAGCGCTCTGGCCAGGGCTACTCTTTGCTGCTCCCCACCCGAAAGCTCGCCGGAACGATGATGCGATCGCCGCTCCAAACCAACTTCGCGCAGCCACCGCAATGCTTCCGGTTCCACCGTTGACCGAGCCCGGCCTCGGAGCAGCAGGGGCATCGCTACATTTTCCAGCGCGGTGAACTCGGGCAGCAGGTAGTGAAATTGCCAAACGTACCCGATTTCGCGGTTGCGAAAATCGGCGGCAGCGTCCCCTGAGAGGGAATTCAAACGCAAGTGGGCGCAGTATACGTCACCTTTAGAAGCGCTATCAAGAGCGCCCAGAATGTGCAACAGGGTACTCTTGCCCGCTCCTGACTCGCCTACGATGGCAAGCAACTCGCCCCGCGCGACTTGGAAGGACAAGTTGTCAAAGAGCACCAGATCTGACTCGCCAGAGCGAAAGATCTTTCTCAAACCTTCAACTCGCAGCATTCATGCCTGTCCATTGGATGCTCAGGGGAAAGATTTCGTTCCATAACCCCCGATCCCCGAGGCAGCCCAACTGGCCTGCTCTGCATCGACACCCTATTAGAACACGTCGGCAACCCTACTGTTGCGCGGAAGCCATACCTGCGAGCACCCCGCAACTCTACAACGAACTACTAACAACACAATGTCACGATCGTCACAATAGCCCGTAAGTGCCCGCAGGTTTATCCTTTCGATACCGAATGTTGCGCTTCGCCTAAAAGGGTTGAATGTCGTGATGCGATATATCTATTTTCTGCTATTCGTAGCGCAAAGCGGCGGCGGGCAGAATGCGAGCAGCGGACCAGGAAGGATAAAGGGTCGCGATAAAGGAGATGCCAATCGCCACCGCCGCTACAAGAACTCCATCCATGAGCCTGGGGACAAACGGGACGTAGTCGATGGAATAAACCTCTGGCGCCAGAGAGATGACGTGATAGTGCGCTCCAGCCCAGGATAACGCATATCCCATGATCAGCCCGAGCACAGTGCCGGTCACGCCGATTAGAACGCCCTGCGCCATAAACAGTCGCTGGATCTGCGACCGGCGCGTGCCCATGGACATGAGCACGGCGATATCCTTCGTTTTCTCCATCACCATCATGATCAGCGAAATGAGGATGTTCAAGGCGGCCACAAACACGATCAGGCCAATCGTGATAAATGTCACCAGGCGCTCCAAACGGAGCGCACGGAAGATTGCCTTGTTCTGATCCATCCAGTTGGCCGCTTGAAACCCGTTGCCGGCCGCTTGCGAAATCTGGTCGGCGATCTCGCGCGCCCTGTAAATATCGTCGATCTTGAACTCGATGACAGAAATCACGTCCCCTAGACCGAAGAGGCGCTGGGCATCGGCCAGGCGAGTGAATGCCCAGGATGTGTCGTAATCGTAGAAGCCCGAGCTGAATATTCCGGTGACGCGAAATCGAATGTACTTCGGGACCATCCCAAACGGGGTCAGCTCGCCCTGTGGACTCGTCACCAGAACGACATCGCCCAGCTTGGCGCCGAGGTCATCAGACATGTCCTTGCCAAGAATGATCGGCGGCATCGAGGCAACGCGGTTTCCTACGTCGCCAAGCAGGTCGGGTGGACGGGGCTGATCAGGCTTCGAGCTGTAGGGCGAACTATTCTCCACGGGCGAATTGCCCGATGGCTCCAGGCTTTCGGCTGATCCGATTCTTACCGAGGCCAGCATCTCGCTCACCTTACGCTCGTACTGGGGCACTATTCCCTTCAGTACTGCGCCCTTGGCCCGAGGACCGCGCGAGATCAGAACCTGTTCGTACATGGACGGCGCGGCTGCCACAACATGCGGCTCTCTGTCGAGCCGCTGCAAAAGCGGCTGCCAGTCTCTGATTCCGTCGCTCTGGATGCGGAGAAGGCTGATGTGGCTGGTGGAACCGAGCAGACGGTTCTGAAGGTCTTGCCGAAAACCGTTGTTGATGGCTAACGCCACGATCAACGACGCTACTCCCGCGGCAACGCCTGCTATCGAAATGGCGGTGATCACGCCGATGAAGGCCTGCCGCCTCTTTGCGCGCAGATAACGTGCAGCGACGAACAGCTCAAACCGCACTGGAGGCTCCTCGTGACAGCGACGATTCTGTTGCTGCGAAGGGGTTAAGCTGCATGAGTTCTCGACTGATCACAGTCGGCTCTTTGGATTATAGCGGTTGGTTAACGAGGAAATGGCAAGGACTGCATGATTAGACGTTCGTAGGGATTGTCGGAACCCATGCCTGGTCGATGATTGGACCACATGAACGGATTGTGCATGCATACATTCCTCGAGTGGCTCGGGATGACATCAGCGAATCAGATGCTCGCACTACGACGCTGAATAGAACACTCTAAAATCGCGGCAGAAGCGCCGGCACGCGGGCTCTATAAGCTCGGTACTCCTCTCCGAATCGCTTCTCGATTCTGCCTCCTCGGCGCGAATCATGATTGCTCCCGTGATTACTGTGCCGCCGTCGGGACGAAGAGAATCAGCAACCCGGTTCCGACCGTCCACCCCAGCATCTCGCATAAGTACGCCAGGTAGACGGGATGGCGAACACGAGCCCGAATTCCTGAGGCAACTAGTCTCTCTTTGTCTCTCAGAGGAAGCACTTAGGGAAAGCCAGCCAGTTGCGCTTTGCTGAAATCCACGCTCGAGCGCCAGTAGAGCCAGACTCCAAAGGCAAAGAGTAGCGTCGAGAGAAGCCAGGTCCGTGTCGTCGAGCACAGCGCTGACGCGCGCCCAAGGGCATGTCACCACCGCCAACAAAGTCCACGAGAGACACCAGAGGGGCAACAGCGCACGATAGGGCGACCACTTACGCGAGCCCCAATACTTCACGCACGGATGGATCATTAACCAATACAAGGGAATCGTTTTGTACGTGATGCCGCGATCCAGCCAAGCGTGTGCAGAACGCTCAACATTGCACGGAATTCTACAGTAGGCGGAAGACAGACTGTCTGTTGTCAAAATTCATCGACTGGCCTTCTCCAACATATTTTCTGCAATCCTCGATCTTCCACCCCTTCCATCCTACAGTGATTCATCTAGATTGACATGAGCGAAATTCTTCGGCTCTCTTCTGACTATGTGCAAGGTTTTTCTTATTTGCGCGGCTCTTGAGTGCATGGATTGGGTCAAGTTCCGACACTTGAGCCTGTTCCAGCCACTTCGCTTTGGCAACACAACTGCCCCTCTGACAAAGCCATCTGATTAACCCGATGCGGAGGAGACAAATATGACGGCGGGAGTTTGGCTCAACACGAATCTGGTTCCTCTGGACAAGGCAGTTCTCTGCGCCAATTGTGAACTCATCAGCGAAGGCCTTAACGGTCATTGTGCTAGCTGTGGAAGCGAGTCGCTTTTGAATCTGAGCAGGGTACTTGGAGGGACGATTGATTCGAAAATGCCGCTCGTAATATTGTCGCCAGTCCAAGTTGCCAACGACAGCGAAGGCGTTGTCGCCTTGTCCGCCGCAGCGTAGAGTGCGTAAACGTCGTGAACCGCCCCCCGCTTGACGGGACCATCAGCTGAGAATTGTTCTCGCCTAACGACTTCTCCTACTTCTAAGAAAAGCATCCATCACCGATACGGCAGCATCCAATGTAGTAATTAACTAACCGGTTAATCAAGGGGTGATGTTTTCTGGCGTTTTGCATTTGGCGCGGTGCAAGAAATGGGTAGGAGGATGAAAATGTTTGATTTCCGCAGATTCGTCGGTTCGCTGGGGGCGGTGATTCTGTTTGCCGCCGTAATGGCCGCTCAGAACCCTAGCGCCGGTCGCTACGATAACGCTATTCAAGACAAAGTAACTAATGAGTTGTCCGCGAAGAAGCAGTTTCAGAGTGTGCGCGCAAGCGTGGAAGACGGCATCGTCACTTTGACGGGCACGGTTGATCTTTATCAGGACAAACTGGATGCGGCGAAGAAGGCAAAAAAGGTTGAGCATGCCTCGGGCGTTCGCAATCTCATTGAGGTCGCGGGGCCCACAGTTTCTGACGCGCAGCTTGCGTCCAAGCTCGCTGAAAAGCTACGTTACGACCGCGTCGGATACGACCACATGTTCAATTACTTCACGCTTGATGTGAAGAACGGCACGGTCACGCTGGGCGGTGAGACCTTGAACGAGGTCGGACGCGACTCGGCCTTGTCGCTGGTACAACGCATGGCCGGCGTAAAGGATGTGGTGAGCAATGTGACGTTGTCGCCGGTCTCAATTTTCGATGACGGCCTGCGTGTACGGACGGCGCGGCTGCTCTACCGTGATCCGGTTCTAAGCAAGTATGCTGTCGATCCACAGCGGCCGATCCGCATCATCGTTGACCGAGGCACAGTCAGCCTCTATGGAACCGTTCAGAGCGCGATGGACAAACAGGTTGCAGGGATTCGGGCGAATCAAGTTTTTGGCGCGTTTCGCGTCGAGAACCACCTGACTGTGGACTAAGCAACGTCAACTACTCTCCTCTAGGGCACAGCTTTGGCTGTGCCTTTTTTTTGGCCGGTCACCTCGCACCCCCAATTACCGCTCTCGCGGAATCTGGACTTGCGCTTTACAAAGTTTTACGATCCCTTCCCACAACCAATTCCAGTGCGAAATGTTCTCACACAATACGGGAGCGGCGCGTTCGTGCACCATCTATGTCTTCTGTGAGCGACCAATTGACCCAGGCGACTGAAGCTGTGAACTCTCGACCGCTGATCTGTCGTTTTGTATTTGTGCGTCTTATTGTTGCCTTGTCCTGGCTCGCCTTGTTGGCTCCGGCCGCCATGGTTGCCCAGGCCACACCAGAGGCGGACCAGACCGGTCTGGCGCACCCAGGCGAGGATCGTTCCTCACAATCGATAACAACTTTGTCCGTTCAGGTAAAGGTGGTGAATGTTTTCGCGACCGTCCGCGACAAGCACGGCAACATCATCAGCGATCTGAACAAAGATGATTTCTTGCTTACTGAAGACGATCGGCCGCAAACTATCCGCTACTTTTCACGCGAGAACAATCTGCCCCTGACCGTAGGGTTGCTGGTTGACACAAGCATGAGCCAAAGGCGAGTGCTGGATGCTGAACGCGACGCCAGCCACAGCTTTCTGCTCAACACGGTGCGCACCGACACTGATAAGGCCTTCGTGATTCACTTCGACCGCGAGGTAGAGCTTTTGCAGGACATTACCTCGTCTCGCGAAAAACTGGGAAGCGCTCTCGAATCACTCACTGCCCCGGAGTACACCCGCCCTGGAGGTAGAAGTGGAAACAGGGGTGGGAGAGGTTCGCCGAACCCGGGAGAAAATAACCGCCGTGGCGGCTTTCGTGGCGGGGGAACCCTGCTGTATGAGGCCGTATTCCTCGCTTCCGATGAATTAATGAAAAAACAGGAAGGGCGCAAAGCGGTTGTCGTGCTCTCGGATGGCGTGGATCGTGGCAGTCGCGTAGGTCTGGAGAGCGCAATCGAAACAGCTCAGCGCGCAAACACAATCGTCTACTCGATCCTTTTCAAAGACGATGAGTCTTACGGCAATGGAGGTTTCGGTCGCCGTGGCGGAATGGGTGGTCCGATGGGTGGCCCGATGGGTGGCCCCATGGGAGGAGGAAGGCGAGGCGGTGGGCGTCGGTTCCCACAAGAACAGCGCCCTGACGGCAAAAAGATCCTGGAGCGCATTTCGAAGGAAACCGGAGGTCGACTGTTTGAGGTTTCGAAAAAACAACCCATTGATCAGATCTTTGCGCGGATTCAGGAGGAACTGCGCAATGAGTACAGCCTGGGATACACTCCCGATCGCACAACAACCGGCTACCATAGAATTCAGGTTGCTGCGAAACCGAAAGACGTGATAGTTCAGGCCCGCCAAGGCTATTACGCGCAATAACGCTTACGTCGGTCGGCTGGAAACATTTTTCCTTCGCGTTCGACTGCCCCATTCATGTGACGAAAAATCAAGCTATGCACTCTCATTTATTGCTCCATTTAATTTGAACTGCATTGCCGAACGATGTTAGCTCGCGGACCTGGTTCACGAATTAAACGCGCAAACGGTGATGATAAAACATCGGCGTTTTCCCAGCATTTTTTTCGATTAAATCTTTATTCGTCAGTCGGCGTTCGGAATCATCGTTCTGATTTTGGCTAAGGGGAAATGCTTACGCCGCGATAACAGCCTCTTTAGTTTGAATCGCGATTGCTGACGGTTTTAATTACTCTCAGGAAAGTAAAAGTTACCGATCTCTCTTCAGTAAATCGAAAGTTAATTTCCACAACACACGAATTTCTTCTCAAAAAGATTCCTGATTTCCTTGTGATGTGGGATGGCCCACCATTTGCCATACCCGTCACATCCCAGGAATCCCTCGGCTGTCACGCTGTAAAGCACTTCGTGTCGGATGTGTGGCGGTCCATAAGGTTTTTCCCTTAACTCGGTGGGAGGTTTTCTAGTCCTGCGTGTCTTAGTGCGTGGGTTCGGATACGGACCTGTGTTCGAGCAGGCATGGTTGCGACTGGAAGAATCTTTGAAAGGAGCAATCCCCTTTGCACAAGGTCTCGATTACCCAGCAGCAAACCTCGACACTTGGAAACCCGCCTAACAAACTGACGGTATCGATTCTGTGTAACTTGACTCTTATCGCCATCGCAGCCGCGCCGTCCGGCGCAAGCACTTTCGATGGCCCGGCCGAATTGCCGCGAATCTACGTCCAGAGCACAATGGCTAACACGCCCGCACCGGGAAAAACGATCACTGTGGCTGCCGGTGGAAACATTCAAACGGCCATCAACAGCGCCAACTGCGGTGACACGATTCAGATACAGGCCGGAGCGAAGTTTGTTGGCTTTTATACATTGCCTAACAAGCCCTGCGACGATAAACACTGGATCATCATTCGCACCAGCGCTCCCAACAGTGCTCTGCCGCCGGAAGGTAAACGCCTGACCCCGTGTTTTGCGGGCGTTGCCTCGCTTCCTGGCAGACCAGCACTGAATTGCTCCTCCACGCAACGCGTGGTGCCGCAAATCGTTTACCCGCAGCCTTTTGGCTCAGGACCGTTTGCTCTGGCACCCGGAGCGAATCACTACCGCCTGACGGGTCTTGAACTAACACGCGCCGTGGGCACCGGTTTCGTGGGAGCTCTCGTCTTCGGTCGCGGCGGGGGTACGGCTAACAAAATAATCGTTGACCGCTCCTGGTTGCACGGCACTCCGGTGGATGAAACCGCGGTAGCCGTGAGTCTGGCGGGAATGACCAATGCAGCGGTCATCGACTCTTACCTCAACGACTTTCACTGTACGGCAATTGTGGGCTCGTGCACCGATGCCCACGCGGTCAGCGGTGGACTCGGTTCCCTTCCCGGAGGTCCGTATCAGATCGTCGACAATTTTCTTGAAGCGGCAGGCGAAAACATCTTGTTCGGCGGCGGACCGGCAGTCACAACACCTGCCGACATCGAGATTCGTCGCAATCACTTTTTCAAGCCATTGCAATGGATGCCCGGCGCAGTGGGGTTCGTTGGAGGAGCAGGGGGTCACCCGTTTGTTGTTAAGAATCACCTCGAACTCAAGAACGCCCAACGAGTGCTGGTGGAAGGCAACATAATGGAAAACAGCTGGGGCGGGTTCTCGCAGGTAGGCTATTCCATTCTGCTCACTCCTAAGAACCAAGCTTCTGGAGGAACCAATGTCTGCCCTATCTGCCAAGTCACCGATGTGACAATCCGATATGGCACGATCAGTCACGTGGCTGGAGGTCTGCAGATCGCCAATGCTTTGTCCGACCTTGGAGGGGCTGCCTTAGCGGGCGAGCGATACAGCATTCACGACGTGATTATCGACGATATAAATCCGACCAAATACAACGGCCCTGGAAACTTTGCTGAGGTCGCCACGTTTCCTGGAGCGCCACTCCTGCAGCAGGTTCAAATCGAACACGTCACTGCCTTTCCACCCCACACCATGCTGACGATTGGGAATCCCACGTCCAATCCAGACATGAAGAACTTTACTTTCTCAAATAATCTGGCCACCACCGGTGCATTCCCGGTGTGGTCCACCGGCGGTCTGCAGAATTGTGCGTTTCCTGATAAGCCGCTCGCCATCATGACGGCGTGCTTCAGTCCCTACAGCTTTACGCACAATGCCTTGATAGGCGTCTCGTCGAATTACCCGCCATCGCTGTGGCCGGCGGGAAACTCTTTCTCGGCCACTCCCCAGTCAGCTATGCTTGTAAACTACAACAACGGCTCAGGTGGGAATTACCAGTTGCAAGCTGGGAGTCCATACAAGAATGCGGGAACGGATGGCAAGGATCTGGGCGCTGATGTCAGCGCAGTGCAGACAGCCATCTCAGGTGTATTTTGAGAAGTCGCCCGGGAAAAGTAGCGGGGCCCGGATGGGCCCCTTTTTTATGGTACTTATACCCTTTCCGTGTCGCATTCCACTTGCGACATACGACTATGCTGGCGTCGATTGGACTTCGCGCAGTCGTCTTTCAAGGAAGCGGCGCTCGCTTTCATTCCTAACCAGGGCAAGAGCGCGTTTGTAGCTGCCAATGGCTTCTTCGATTGACCCCCTACGGCGCAGCAAGTCTGCGCGTGCGGCGTGCAGCAAATGGTAGTTGTCGAGATCGCTGTCAGCATCGAGAGCATCGATGATTGAAAGTCCGGCCGCTGGACCGTTCGCCATCGCAACCGCAACCGCGCGGTTTAATGACACGATTGGTGAGGGCTGCACATTCTCGAGCATGTCGTATAGACGAACGATCTGACTCCAGTCCGTGTCGTCGGGGCGCGCCGCCTGGCAATGGATCGCTGCGATCGCCGCCTGCAACCCGTATGGGCCTGGCCCGCCGCGAAGCGCCTCGCTGGCAAAAGGCAGAGCTTCGCCGATCTGAGCATGGTTCCACAGGTTTCGATTCTGCTCCTCCAGAATTACCAGGTCACCCGCCTCATCGAGGCGAGCATCACGACGGGCATCCTGAAGAAGCATCAGGGCAAGCAGAGCCGTGACTTCTCCCGACGGTTGCTGTCCTAAAAGCGTCCTTAGTAAACGGCCCAGGCGAATCGCCTCAGAGCACAAGTCCGCTCTTACCAGTGATTCGCCCCTGGTGGCTGCGTACCCTTCATTGAAAACCAGATAAATGACCGTGAGCACGGCATCGAGGCGGGTTGTCAGTGCCTGCCTCTCGGGGATGACATAAGGGATTCCTGCATCGCGAATCTTGCGCTTGGCACGCACCAGCCGCTGAGCCATCGTGGTTACAGGCACGAGAAACGCCCGCGCGATCTCGTCGGTGGTAAGTCCGCAAAGCGTTCGGAGTGTGAGCGCAACCTGCGCTTCCAGAGCTAGCGCCGGATGGCAGCACGTGAATATGAGCCGAAGACGGTCATCAGGAATCTCGTTGCTGTCGTAGTCGGGTTCTTCCACCGTGCGGACAAGGCCAGAATTCAGATACGACTCAATCTTTTCTTCAAATCGAACCTTCCGACGAATTCGGTCAATGGCCTTGTGGCGTGCCGTCTGAAGAATCCACGCCCGTGGAAATTCGGGAACACCGGACGCGGGCCACTGATCCACCGCCGCCGTAAATGCTTCCTGCGCAGACTCTTCTGCAAGGTCGAAGTCGCCAACCAGCCCAATCAGTGTGGCAACAATTCGACCCCAGTCGGATCGATACAGGGCGTCGATGGATGCGATGGCCTCAGACGACACGATTGATTGTAAATACTCGGGCTTTCGGGTGTCGATTTGTGCAGACTTCGTTCGACCTGACTTCAGGTAGCCAGACAGGCACGCCTGCATTATGAAGGTCTGAAATAAAGGTCGCAGCATCTAAAGTAGAACTCATCGTTCTTCAGGAGGCAGTATGTGGTCAGACCGACGTTTGACGGCGCTCGCATGGATTTTGCAGCCCATGCTGGGAGTCGGTGTCGAAGCCGGATTTTTGGAATTCATTGCTGAGGCGTCGATTTCGGCTTTGACTGTTCGATTTGTTGACGGAGGCCCACAACAATGAAGTACATGCTGCTGATTTACGCTGACGAACAGGTCTGGACGGAGCCGGAGCGCGAGGCGTGCTATGGAGAGTCCACGCGGCTGACGCACGAATTAAAATCCACGGGTCAATATCTGGGAGCGTCTCCGTTGCAGCCGGTATCTACCGCCACCAGTGTCCAGGTTCGCAACGGCAAGCGATTGGTAACCGACGGACCATTCGCCGAGACACGGGAACAACTGGGCGGCTATTTCATGGTGGATGCGAAGAATCTCGACGAAGCGATAGACATTGCCGGTCGCATACCTGGAGCTCGCAAAGGAACGGTTGAAATCAGACCTGTGGTGGAACTCCAGGGCCTGCCTGACTTGGATTAGATTTGCAGGAGTGCAGGGCAAGCCGAACCGCAACATTTCATGTCTTCTAAACAGGAGAAGCTGAATGACTCAGAACATCGCACAGCAACCAGACAAGCTATCTGGCCGGGGCAAGAACTATGCCCTCTGGGCCATTCAAGGCTTGCTCGCTCTTGTGTTCCTCTTTGCCGGTGGATTCAAGCTGTTGACGCCGATCGAACAGATGTTGCAGCAGATGCCTATACCGCTTTCAGGCGCGATGATACGCTTTATCGGCACTTGCGAGTTCCTGGGCGCCGTCGGGCTGATTCTTCCGGGGCTTCTGCGCATGCGACCCGGGCTTACGCCGCTTGCCGCGTGCGGATTGGTCATCATTATGATCGGGGCGACGGTGTATAACGTCAGGGTGGGCACCGTTGGCGCCGCCGTGTTCACAGTTGTGCTGGGAATTCTCGCAACATTCGTTGCCTACGGGCGCTGGTCAAGCCTTAGAGCGTCCTGAACGCGCGGCAGAGGCTCTTACTTGCTAAGAAAATTTTGTTTCGCCCTGTCGATCTTCCTCACTGACGTTCGATAAACATTTGAGCGTCAGGCGGTCCGAGACGAAATTCGTTGTTAAAGGAGATATTCAATGCGGGTTATGGTCATCATCAAAGCCGATAAAAACACGGAAGCAGGCACCTTACCCAGCCGGGAGCTTTTGACCGAGATGGGCAAGTTCAACGAGGAACTCGTCAAGGCTGGTGTCATGCTGGCCGGCGAGGGATTGAAGCCAAGTTCAAAGGGAGCTCGTGTGAGGTTTTCCGGGGCAAATCGAGCCGTGATCGATGGTCCGTTCGCTGAGACAAAGGAACTGGTAGCCGGGTTCTGGCTTTGGCAGGTCAAATCGATGGCGGATGCCATCGAGTGGGTCAAGCGTTGTCCTAATCCTACAGGCTCTGATACTGAGATCGAGATTCGCCCTGTGTTCGAGCTGGAGGATTTCGGTGACGAGCTTACCCCGGAGCTGCGGGAGTCGGAACAGCGACTGCGCTCAAAACTTGCCAGCTGATGAATACTTGCTCACAAATGCGACTGAACCGTTCACGGAAAGTATTATCAAAAGAGCGTATTCAGAGGATATAGAGCTCGTAGCGACTCACGGGGCTCGGAAGGAATTGAGACATGAGTAAAGTGCGAGTACTGGTGGGCACACGCAAAGGCGCGTTTGTGCTCACCTCGGATGGCAAGCGGGAAAAGTGGGATGTCAGTGGCCCTCACTTTGCCGGCTGGGAAATGTACCACGTCAAGGGCTCACCGGTAGATTCCAATCGCATCTATGCGTCGCAGTGCAGCGGCTGGTTCGGTCAATTGATCCAGCGCTCCAATGATGGTGGCAACACATGGGAGCCAGTGGGGAACAAGTTCGCCTACGACGGAGTCCCCGGCACGCACCAGTGGTATGACGGCACACCCCACCCATGGGAGTTCAAGCGCGTCTGGCATCTTGAGCCGTCGCTCACAGATGCCGACACCGTTTACGCCGGAATTGAAGACGCCGCTTTTTTCCGATCGACCGACGGCGGGCAAAACTGGCAAGAACTCCCCGCTTTGCGGGGCCACGGATCCGGACCCCACTGGCAGCCCGGTGCGGGAGGAATGTGCCTCCACACCATCATTCTTGATCCCAGCAATCCCGGCCGCATTTACATCGCTATCTCGGCCGCCGGTGCTTTTCGCACAGACGATGCCGGCAAGACCTGGCGTCCCATTAACCGCGGGCTTCATTCCCAATATATCCCCGATCCGACGGCCGAGGTGGGACACTGCGTTCATCACGTCGCCATGCACCCGTCGCGACCGGGCGTGCTTTTCATGCAGAAGCATTGGGACGTCATGCGCAGCGACGACGCCGGGGATTCCTGGCGTGAAATCAGCGGCAACTTGCCCACAGACTTCGGTTTTGTGATCGACGTGCACGCGCACGAGCCTGAGACAATTTATGTTGTTCCGATCAAAAGCGACTCCGAACACTTTCCTCCCGATGGCAAGCTGCGCGTTTATCGAAGCCGCACCGGGGGAAATGAATGGGAGGCGCTCACCAAGGGCCTGCCTCAGAGCGACTGTTACGTCAACGTGCTGCGCGACGCGATGGCCGTTGACTCGCTCGACAATTGCGGCATCTATTTCGGCACAACCGGTGGGCAAGTCTACGCCTCAGCTGACGCCGGTGACGGCTGGGCACCCATAGTCCGCGACCTTCCTGCGGTGCTATCGGTGGAGGTCCAGACGCTGAAGTAGGGATGCGGAGAGGACTCGAACTATGATGACTCTGATTTCAGTGCACAGTGATTCGGTTACACCGTCATGATTCGAGTCCTGCTCCCGGCACACCTGCGAAATCTGGCACAAGCCGGGCCAGAAGTGGAGATTGATGTCGAGGAGCCAGTCACGCAACGGCGCCTCCTCGACGCTCTGGAAGCGAAGTATCCGATGCTGCGCGGCACTATTCGCGATCACGGGACACTCAAACGGCGGTCATTTTTGCGGTTCTTCGCCTGCGCGGAAGACTTGTCCCACGAATCGCCGGATGCTCCGCTTCCTGACGCAGTGGCATCGGGCAAAGAGCCCTTCATCGTGATTGGAGCCATCGCAGGGGGCTAGTACTTATCGTGGTATCGCACCCACTGCCGCGGAATATCATCCTCATCTCGTCCTTTGGGCACCAAATCCAGATAATGATAAGCAGTGTTCATCATGTCGATGCCGCGGGCATAGGTCGAAAGGTATGAAAGACAGTCCCGCCCGGGTCTTTGTAGAAGACGCTGATGGTTTCACGCTCGGCCATATCCATTTTTTTCGTTGCGTAGCTGTAATAAACGCTTCCGCTGCGGATCGATTCAGGCGTGAAACTCACCTGGTAGTCATCGTTTGAAAATCGTTTGCCTCGGACGACATCCCCTTAAAGGTCCATCCCATTCTCTTTTTGAAGGCCTCCAGTTTCGTCAACGATGCACGCGAAATCGCGACAAATGTCACGTCGCGCGCCTTAGCTGCAACCGCTTGTGCTCCCGCACGACATGCACCGATAGCAGCTTCCGTTGCGGGTCATGATTGAGCCGCAGAAGCTGCAAGATGGTGCGTCGCCGAAGTCGACGATGCTCGACAGAGCATCCGCTGCGTGTACCGGGCCGGCTCCGCGCTCGCGATGCACCGGGCTTTCGGGCATCGCCGACCTGTTCAGATCTCCGATATTTTCCGGAGCCGGCGAGCCTGGACCCAGCGTCCGAGGACGCAGGTTATCGAACAGCATCTGCTGCTGTCCGGTCAGGAAGCGCAGGTGCAACCAGCGGAAGATGTAGTCCATGATCGACTTGGCGAAGCCGATCTCGGGATTGTTAGTCCAGCCGCTTGGCTCAAAGCGCGTGTGCGCGAACTTTTCACAGTAGAGCTTCAGTGGCACGCCGTGCTGCAGCGCGATCGAGACGGCAAGCGCAAAGCTATCCATGAGCCCGCTGACCGTCGAGCCTTCCTTCGCCATAGTGATGAACAGTTCGCCGGGGCTGCCATCGGGATAAAGACCGACCGTAATGTAGCCCTCATGCCCACCCACGTTGAACTTGTGCGTGATTGAGGCGCGTTCTTCCTGCAGTTTGTGACGTACTGCGCGTGGCGGGGCATTCAGATCCTCTTCTTCATGCGTATGAGCGACAGCCGTCGCTTGAGGGTCGCCCTTTTTGCTTAGCGCGGTAGACGTTCCGGCCGCGCTCAGAGGCTGCGACTTTTTGCAGCCATCGCGATAGATAGCAACCGCCTTCAGCCCGAGTTTCCATGACTGAACGTACGCTTCCATGATCTCTTCGACTGAGGCCTGCTCGGGCAGGTTCACGGTCTTCGAGATCGCGCCTGAGATGAATGGCTGCGTCGACGCCATCATGCGCAGATGTCCCATGTAGTGGATAAAGCGCGTACCCTTCGCGGGCTTGAAGGAGCAGTCGAACACCGGAAGATGCTCGTCCTTCACCAGCGGAGCGCCTTCGATAGTACCCGTCGCGTCGATGTAGCTGACGATGGCATCCGCCTGTTCGTGCGTGTATTCGAGTTTGAACAGCGCGGTAGGGACAGTCTGGTTGACGATCTTGATCATCCCACCACCGACCAGCTTTTTGTACTTCACTAACGCCAGATCCGGTTCGATCCCGGTGGTGTCGCAGTCCATCATGAAGCCGATGGTCCCGGTGGGCGCGAGCACGGTGACCTGGGAGTTGCGGTAACCATACTTCTCGCCATGAGCGAGGGCTTCGTCCCAACACTGCTTGGAGCCTTCGTAGAGTGAAGCGGGAACGTTTCCCTTGTTGATGTTGTTCACCGAGGCGCGGTGCATCCGGATAACATCGAGGAACGGCTCGCGGTTGATGTACCAACCCGGGCAGGCCGCACCTGGCATAACGTTGGATCCAAGATTGGTTTCTGCGAGGCTCTTCCGCGAGGCTTCGGCGGCTGGAACGAGTGGCTCGCAGAACTCCGCGATGCGTGAAGACTGCAGATACGCTTCGCCGCACATGATGGCTGTAACGCAAGCGGCATAATCGCGTCCCGCATCGGAGTCGTAGGGCAGGCCCGAGGCCATGAGCAGCGCACCAAGGTTGGCGTGGCCGAGACCAAGCGGGCGATAGTCGTGCGAGTTGGCAGAGATCGACTGCGTGGGATAACCAGCATTATCGACGAGGATTTCCTGCGCGGTGATGAGGATGTCCACCGCATGGCGGTAAGCAGCAACGTCAAACGCCCCGTTGGGCGCGAACTTCAGCAGATTAAGGCTAGCCAGATTGCAAGCGGAGTCGTCGAGAAACATGTACTCCGAGCACGGATTGCTCGCATTGATGCGAGCCGTGTTTCTCGACGTGTGCCAACGGTTGACTGTAGTGTCAAACTGCATGCCGGGATCGCCGCACTGCCAAGTTGCTTCCGCAATCTTTTTCAGCAGATCTTTAGCCTTGTAAGTGGCGACGACGCGGCCGTCGCGAATTGCCTTTGTCGAAAAGTCTGTCTCGCGAATAACGGAGTACATGAAGTCGTCGGTAACGCGGACGGAGTTGTTGGCATTCTGGAAAAAGATAGACGAATACGCTTCTGCATCGGGTGATGAGCCGTCATAACCGGCGGCAACGAGAGTGTGCGCCTTGGCTTCCTCTTTGGCCTTGCACTCGATGAAATCGATGATATCGGGATGGTCGATATTGAGAATGACCATCTTGGCGGCGCGACGAGTCTTGCCCCCCGACTTAATGACGCCGGCAAACGCGTCGAAACCCTTCATGAAGCTGAGCGGACCGCTGGCAATCCCGCCGCCGGACAAACCTTCAGTGGAAGAACGCAGCGGAGAAAGGTTCGTACCCGTACCGGAGCCCCACTTGAAAAGCATGCCCTCCGTTTTTGCGAGGGTGAGGATGGAATCAAGTGAGTCTTTCACAGAGTTGATGAAGCAGGCGGAACACTGCGGCGTGCGGTAGCCCGTAACACCAAACTCGACGCGGGCGGCACTGGAATTCCAGTGCCAGTTCTGGGCGTCTGAGTTGGGCTCGATGCGGTCGCAGCCCACGTTGAACCATACGGGCGAATTAAAGGCCGCATATTGACGCAGCAGTAAGTGAGCCAGTTCGTCGTGGAAAATGGCGCCATCTTCGGGAGTTTGAAAATAGCCTTGTGCCAATCCCCAATCGCGGATTGTCTCAGCGACGCGAGTAACGAGTTGGCGGACACCCGTCTCACGTTCGGCCGTACCAATCGTGCCATGGAGGTATTTGCTGGCAACAATATTGGTGGCGGTCATCGACCAGTCCTTCGGGACTTCGACGTCCTTCTGTTCGAAAATCACCACGCTCTGGGCGTCAGTGATCTGGGCGGTACGCCGCTCCCATTCGACTTCATCGTAGGGAGAGACGCCGGCTTTGGTGAAGAAGCGGCGGAAGGTGAGGCCGGGAGCCTTTTTCTTTTCGGTGGACACAGCCGTCGCTGGGGAAGCGGCGGGAAGATTTGTAGCGACGCTTGTCTTTGGGCTCACGTCTGACATCTTGCTCTCTCTCCTGATTAGATTCTTACTCTCCGGTATCCGATTCCATCATGCCTACCTCATTGCTGCGACTGGCCCCGATCCAGCCAGATCGAGCCTTATTCGTTACGCATAGTAACGATCCGAAAAAACACCGATTACGGGCAGCCAATTCATCCTAAAAGTTCGACCTCTCAAAACCCGCTAGGGAAAAGAGGGGGAGGATGAACTTCTTGATGATGTTCCCGGACTGGTTTTTGTCCTTCATCCAACTGTGCTACCGACTGGGTCGAAGCGGGCGCAACGGCGACATCGGACGTAACGCCTGAAGCAGCCTCGGCTGAGGTTGCTAACCAACGCAGCAATGCCGCGTGGGCGATCTGTCGCTGCACTTTGTCTTCTATTATTGTGAATCGAGCGAAAATCGAACCGCTCTCGAGGCGGGCCTTCAGTGGGTGGCTGGGAGCGAACAACCGGCTCATTGCGACCCCCAGTTCCTCCG
>Ga0126372_10000046_pt1 | contig 30387 bp, 32 predicted proteins | sample PanSoiMetaPlot_6_FD_92762 | JGI IMG/M metagenome (GOLD analysis project Ga0126372, IMG submission 92762) | Tropical forest soil microbial communities from Panama - MetaG Plot_6 | ecosystem: Environmental > Terrestrial > Soil > Tropical forest > Bulk soil | place: Panama | collected 2016-02-17
AGAGTGAGTTTTATTGCGAAGCTAACGGCTGCCAGTGGGACTCGGAAAATCGCAAGTGCACAGGCACGCCTCCTGACCACTAGAGCCAGGTAATCAGGCTCAGGGATTGACCGTTAGGTAATTCAGAAATTTAGCTTGCCGCGCCATCAGCTTGCCGCCACCGCTCGACTGAATGAGGCGGACCGCCGCACTCCGCGCACCGAAGCCGGCGGGCGAGCCCGTCAAGAACGTCAAGATAGAAAAACGGCTCCAGGAGGCTCGTCCTGAAGCCGTCTCGTTTGCAAGATCACTTCCTAAAGCGACTTACATGTTGGGCTTGGTGCACTTCTTCGTGGCGTCGTCCCATGACATTTTCGCCTTTTCGCACGCAGCCTTGGTCGTCGGCGTTTTGGTGTTGCCGGCCATGGTCGGCGCGGCGAAAGCCACTACGAGCCCAAGCGAGACAATTGCTGCAACAATCTTGTTCATAGACTTTACTCCTCCTTGTGCGCGACCGGGAAACCGGTAGCGCCCCAGACCTATCTTGATTGGTCCGCGGCGATCACTGAGGTCTAGTGGCGCTGAGGCAAAATGACGGATCCGCTGAGCTGATCTACCTCTCGTTAACCAGCTTTCTGTCAGAATCGCCGCTCCTAAAGAAGGTGGACGAGATGAGCGGAAACGGAATCGCAGCTAGCGGGGGTCCGGCGGTATCGTCACACGGCACGACCGCTGCCTCGGGCTATCGTGTTGCCATGGTAAGCGGCGCGCTTGAAGTTTCGGCCAGGGTGGCGAGCGCCGAGGAGTTGGATCTCCTCGTGAGAGTTCTGGAGGCGAACAAAATTCTCTGGACCAACTCAGGCAAAAGCGAGCCGAAAATACAAATTATAGCGAAGCCCAAGATCGAATTGTTCGACGAGGTGCCCTCTCAAGAGCCTGAAGCGGCAAAGAAAGCGTCAGAAGGCGCCCATTCGGCGTCCGTGGGTTTGTCAAGCGCGGCTGTTTCTCGTCGATAATTGCGTAGGGGGAGCGGTTTATCGCGACCTTCCGGCTACGTTGAGCAAGGCGTGGCGGTCACCCGCCTGCACTGGAATGCTGCGCCCAGGGTGCGCTTCGGCGCGGGTCCATCAAACTGCAGTTTTGCCGCCCGCTAGCCCTCGGTCGGAACCGTCCGCGCGGACCCGCATTATGGGCCTGTCTTTGCACCTTCCCATGATCCTTTGTAAGAACCATGAGGCGCAAGCCGGATCCTTACCGCCGCGACGCGAGGCGTCCTTACCACATTCCGCTCAAAGGCTGGCGGCAAGTAGCCGAGCGCGTCTGGAGCGAGAGCTCGCGGGACAATCTTTCAGTAATCGCGGCGGGCTGCGCTTTCTATGCCCTGTTTGCCATCTTCCCCGGGCTCTCGGCACTGATCTCGCTTTACGGGCTGACCGCCGATCCCACTACGATCGAGCAGCAGGTCGGCGGGTTCGCCTCGGTGCTACCGGCCGAGGCCTATAATCTCGTCATCGGCCAAGTCCACCGGCTTGCCGAAGCCTCCGGCAAGTTGCTCGGCTGGAGCTTTGTCGTCAGTCTCGCTCTTTCGATTTGGAGCGTGATGTCGCTGACCCAGGCAATGTTTGCGGCTCTTAACATTGCCTATGACGAACCCGAGTGCCGCGGCCTGCTGCACTACTATCTGAGCGCTTTCATATTCGCATTGTTGGGGATAGTCGGCGGCGTCATCGTACTGCTCGCCATCGTCTATGTGCCGATCCTGTTTGACTATGCGGGATACTCGCAACAATTTGAATTCCTCGTCAGGGTGGCGCGCTGGCCTTTGCTCGCGCTCTTGGTGCTCGGTCTTCTCGCGTTGCTCTACCGCTACGGCCCATGTCGCCCTGCCGCGAAGTGGCAGTGGGTCAGCGCGGGCTCGGTATTCGCCACCTTGGTTTGGCTGCTCGCTTCGGCCGCCTTTTCGTTCTACGTCGCGAACTTCGGCCGTTATGACGCGACTTATGGCTCGCTCGGAGCGGTGATCGTGCTCCTGTTCTGGTTCTATCTTTCTTTTTTCATCGTGCTGCTTGGCGCCGAGATCAACGCAGAACGCGAGTTCCGGACGGGGCAACCCACAAGGAGCGATGCGCTTAAGCCGAGACAGATGGCTGATTCCGCCGGGGTGCCTAGCTCCCACGATGAAGCCTGAATTTGTTCAGGTGCTCGCCTTCAGGCGGCGCCGGCGCAACAGCCCCGCGCAAATCACGAACAGCGCTCCCAGGGTCGCGCCGATCATCCATACCGTGTGCGCCGAGGCGGGATCGAGGTTGCCGGTGATCAGCGGGTCCTTGGCGATGATCTCTCCAGCGATCCAGCCGAGCAGCGCTGCGCCTGCCCAGACCACGATCGGGAAGCGGTCGAGCAGCGTCATCACCATTGCGGCGCCGGCCATGATCAGCGGAATGCTCACGGCAAGACCGAACATCAGCAGCGCGTAATTTTGCGGTGCCTCGAATTTCTCTGCCACCGCGGCGATGGCGATGACGTTGTCGAGGCTCATCACGAGATCAGCGATAGCGACGATCCTGACTGCGCGAAATAGAGTCTCGACCGGCTCAATTTGCCCGTTCTTGCCATTGTCCTCGGGGCCGAGCAGCTTGACGGCAATCCACAACAGCAGCGCGCCGCCGACCAGCTTAAGGTAGGCCATCTTCATGAGCGCGGTGATCGCGCCGGCGAACACGACACGTAAAGTGATGGCGACCATCGTGCCGAGGACGATGCCCCATAGCCGTTGATGGGGAGGCAATTTGCGGCAGGCAAGCGCGATGACGACGGCGTTGTCGCCGGACAACAACACATCAATCCATATGATCTGAAAAACGGCGAGCCAGAAGCCGGGTTCGTCAACGATCATGGCGCTCCCCGCTTCCCCCACCAAAGCTATTGGCCAGTCCCCTAAGACCGGCCGGGTCTCCTACCCATTGCCGCCAAAAGCGGCAAGGCCAAGACGGGATATATGCTTTTTGGAACAAGATTGAAGGTATTGTGGGGACTTTAGTTTGCGTTCGTGCTGATTAGATTTTGCGCGGCATTTTCAGTCCACGACAAGCCTAGCCGAATAGCCTATTCTTCCTTTCGTCGACACACGAATCGGGGCCGCCGGCCCGCCTCTCGGGGGGAAAACACGATGACGATTGATCCAGTGATTGTCAGTCCGTTGATCGCTCTCATCGCGGGAATTCTCATCCTGCTCATGCCGCGTCTGCTCAACTACGTGGTGGCGATTTACCTGATCGCAATCGGCATCATCGGCCTTGCCCACCACGTCCAGTAGATTCGCGCGCCGGCGGCCGACATTGTCGAGCGTGCAAAAGCTGCAGTAATGCTGTCACAAGCTGCGTCAATAATTGATCTGATCGAAACAAGAGTGATCTGGAACGGCGCCCGCTGATGGCCTATAGTTTCGCTAATCACGCTCGGGATTTTGGGGAATACCGCCGCGAAAAAGCGGGGCCGATCCTTGCAAGCGCCAGGGCGAAGGGGCCAGACGGGTTCCGCCCATCGCGATGGTCGCAGCGTAAACTCGCTTTAAGCGAAGCGCTGCGGCAAACTGGGGATTGAGGGTTTGCATAGACGAGGCGACCAAGCCAAGTGGTGGCGCGCCAAGGATGGCGAGGGTTCCATGTTGGAACGCCGGCCGAGACCTTGGGTGCTGTGTGTCGTTGTGCTAGCTGCCGTTGCCGCTGGGATCGGCGTGCGCGCCGGCTTCGGCACCGAGCCGAGCCTCGGCACGGCGCAGGCCTGGCTCGTTGCTTCGCCGGTAGCGGACGCGGTGAAGGTCGTTGAGACCAACGAAGTTCTCCCATCGGATTATGTGTGGTCTGCGACCCGCATAGGATCGGGCCTCAGGCTGCGCGGCGAGGTGCCCTCGGAAGAAGATCGCCGCACCGTGCTCGGCATGGTGAAGGCGCACTTCCCGGACCTCGAGGTCGAGGACCGGCTCAAAATTGCAGCTGGCGGTCCCCCTAAGGAGCAATGGCTCGGGGCGGTAAGCTTCGGGCTCAAGCAGCTCTCACATCTGAAGCGCGGCTCGGCCCGTCTGTACAATGTCACCTTGAAAGTCGACGGCGAGGCGCGCAGTGCAGCCGACTATGCCGAGGTGAAAAAGGCGCTGAGCGGGCCATTGCCGACCGGGCTCAACATCGCGGCAGAAAGCGTGCGGCCGCCGGTGGCCGACCCCTTCGTGTTCGTGGCCGATCTTGGCGCCAACGAACTCAGCCTGTGGGGCAGCGTGCCAAGCGAGAACGCGCGGCAGAACGTCCGAGAATTATCGCGACAATTGTTCGAGCGTCCCGGGCTTGACGACCGGCTCGAGCTTGCGTCCGGTGCGCCTAAGAACTGGAACGAGGCGGTCGCCGCATCATTGCGCGCGCTGAGCCGCCTCGATTCGGGGAAAATCTCGCTGTCTGGCCTTGCCGTGACGATCGAGGGCGTGGCACCCGACAAAGGCACCGCCGTCGCGGTGTCTTATCAACTGCGGCGCGACCTGCCGTCTCTGTTCTCGACCTCGGAAAGCATCAAATGGAAAGAGGCGGCGGCTTCTCGTGACGCGGCTTCGCGCGTGATCCCGCGCATCAAGGAGCGCGCCCGCAGCGAAGACCGGGCCGCAAGTGCCTCCTTGCCGAAATTGCTGCCTTTGTCCGGCAGCGACTAAGGGTCTGGCTCTATTTTCTCATAGTGTTTGCGGCGGGATTTGTGTTGGGCTGGATCCGGCGCTGGCCGGTGCGGCCCTAAGCGCAACAGAGCCGGAACACAAATGAGCAATTTCGCCCTGGCCACCTGGGTGCTTCTTTGTGTTTGCCGCTGGCCTCGTCTTAGGCAGCCTCGCTCGCGCACGCTACGAGCAGCGGAAGAAGATCGGCGCTGGGCGGCCGAGGAAAAACAGGAAATAAACTGCAAGACTTTTCGGACGGGGCTTAGTCGTTGGCGGCGAAGAATGAAGCGATGCCCTCGACCGTCTCCTGGTCCTTGAGCAGCGGCGCGTGTCCCTGATCTGGGACGGTGATCGTGCGCAGATTGGGATGGCGCTCGATCATGGCTTGCAGTGTCTCGGCGCTGAGCACGTCGGAGTTGACGCCTCTGACCGCAAGGACGGGGACTTGCCCGAGTGCGATGAATTGCGGCCAGAGATCGGGAATTGGCCTGCTTAAATCGATGCTGCCGACGGCGCGCGCAAGCCTTCGGTCATAGGCACGCATCGGTTTGCCTTTGCGCTCGTCGAAGATCGCCCGCGCCATCTCTTCCCATTCCGCGTCGGTGAGATTGGGAAAGGTACGCTCGTTGATCTCGCGCACGATCATGACGGCGTCAGGCCAGGATTTCGGGTTGGGCATGCGTCTGACATAGTTGATGATGCGCGCGAGCCCGCGCGTCTCGATCACCGCGCCGATGTCGTTGAGAACCACTGGGCCCATGGCTGTCGGGCGCAGCGCAGCCATCAGCATGGCGATGATGCCGCCGCGCGAGGTTCCTACGATGCCCACCTTGTGCAGGCCGTTGATGGTCAGAAAGTCGAGGATGTCGAGCAGCTCGATATAGGGAACATAGTTCCGCCATTTGCGGTCGTATTGCGAGCGGCCGCGCCCGCGATAGTCGAAACAGTAGACGTCGCGCGGCTTCTCCGCGTAGCGCGACAGATAGGTGGCCAGCGTGTGGAAGTCGCGGCTGTTGCGAGTGAGCCCGGGAAGGCAGACGACGCTACGGAATTTCGAAGACGGCGCCTGGTAGTGGCGGACATAGAGCCTAAGATCGTCGAACGACCGGTAGGTAATATCTTGCCACAGCTCGCCGGCAGGCTCGGGCATGTTGGGGGTCGGACCTTGGGAGCGCGTCTAGAACCGTGGGCAGCGCGTGCAGCGCGCTCTCAATGTTCACAAAGTTACGGAAGGGGCAAGCCTCACGAGCGGTCAAACCACAGGCCGGCAACTTACTCCGATTTGGCTTGAACCTGGGTGACCGCGGCAGTGGAGCGAGGCATCCTTCGGCCTCGGTTGAGGTCTTGCACGAGCTGCAGCGCGTCGGCCGGGCCGGCAAGCCTCGAGCGGTAAAGCTGCAACGTCTCCATGATCTTGACCACGTACTGCCTGGTCTCGGTGAAGGGAATGCGCTCGATCCAGTCGACCGGGTCGACTTGCGGGTCCCGCGGATCGCCGAACTCCTTCATCCATTCCGCGACCCTTCCGCCGCCCGCGTTATAGGCTGCGAGCGCCAGAAAATACGAGCCGTTATAGCTGTCGATGAGATCGCGAAGATGCGCCTCGCCGAGCTGAGTGTTGTAGGCGGCGTTGGTCAGCTGATTCACGTCGAATTTCACGTTGTAGGCCTTGGCGATGGCCTTGGCCGTGCTCGGCATCAGCTGCATCAGCCCGCTGGCGCCGACCGGGCTCTTGGCTGCGGCGTTGAACTCGCTCTCCTGCCGCGACAGGGCGTGAACCAGCGCGATATCGACGCGGTCTTGCCCGAGCAGGCTTCTGAATTCCGGAATGACCCCGATCGGAAGCGCGTAATCGCCGACCGGGAGATCGCGGTTGAAGGCAATCTTGGAAAGCCTGAGCGCGACCTGGGGTTGCCCAAAGTCCTTGGCAAGCTCGGTGAGCAGCACGATCTCGGCCGGGCTGTCAAGCTTGCGCGACAACGCGAGGAAGAATTGCGGCGTCGCCCCATCGAAGCCCGTCGCGTGGGCCACGCCGATCGCGCGCACGGCGTCACGCGAAAGGAAGCGCTGAATGTCGGAAGGCTTAGGCAGCGGGGTCGAGGTCACCTCAAGGCGAGCCGGCCTTGCGTCGAGCGCCTGGCGGCCGAGCTGACCGTAGAAATATTGCGGGTACTTGGCGGCGCCATGGAAGTGAATGATGGCCGCGTTGCGGTCGCCTAGAGCGAGCGCCGTGCGGCCGAGCCAATATTCGCCAAGCGCGATGCTTTTAGAGCTGGTGGCGGCCGAGCGCAGCGCAACGAAATGATGCAGCGCGGTGTCGGGCTCGTTCAAGAAACGCAACGCAATCCAGCCGGCGAGAAACTCGGCTTCGATATAGGCATCGCCCGAGACGAGGCCGTGCTTATCGGCGATCTCATAGGCAATGCGCGCCTTGCCGGCGTTGAGCGCAGCGCGGCAGTTCACGCGACGCTCGATCCACCAATTGTTGAGGTCGAGAAGGACGTTCGGCTCACTCGGCGCATCGAGCAGCATCTTCCAAGCTTCTTCGTCGCGGTCCTTGCGGCGGAGGTATTGGATGCGATTGAAGCGCAAGCCGACATCGGCCTGGATCGCGCCCGCCGGCAACGCGTCGAGCAGCTTGCCGGCATTGCCACCCCTCTCGACCACAGCGATGCGGGCGGCCACCTTCTTCTGCTCGTCGGCCGGAAGCAGCTTGGCCACGCGAAGCGCGGCGGCGGTTGCCGATTTGTCGTCGGGATAAAGCAACCTGTCGATGCGCTGCCGGTGGTTCTCGACGGTCAGCATGTAGCCGAAGCGATTGAGGATCTTGGTCTCGACCGCGGCGTTGAGCTCGTGATCGCGCCAAGCCGAGACCACTAGGTCGCGCGCGCCAGCCTCGTTGCCCTCCTTGAGATAGACGCCGGCGAGCGCGGCTTTGCCCGCGCCGGTTTGCGGGCTCGACGTGGCGAAGAACGTCTTGACCTCGTCGGGGCTTGCATCGTTGAGGAAGAGAGCAGTCTCGGCCCTCTCGCGCAGATCGTCCTGGCCGGGCCAATCGGGATGGGCGATGCGGAACTGCTCAATGGCCTCGGCGCCGCCATTGATGCCGGCGCTCTGATAGCGATACCAGAGGGCGAAATCGCGGACGGCAGGATCTTGGATCTTCGCAGCCGCCATAGAACCGCCGCCCTTCAGGACATCTCGGAAATTGGCCTCGTCGGCGGTGCTGATGTCGTAGGATATGAGCGGCTTCAAGATCGACGTGTAATCCATCGGCGGCGGCGGCGCCTGGACGGCCGGCGCAAGCGTTCCCCTTACCTGGAAGGGGGTGGCAGTCGCCGAGCGGTTGGGATTGGGGTCAGGCAGCGGCACGTCCGAAACCCCTTCCGCAGTGACCTTGGGCTTAGCCTCGGGCTCAACCGGTGTTGCGAGCGCAAGGCCAGGTGTGAGGGGCGGCGGCGTCACTGCGAGCATCGGCCCTTTGGGATTGCGGTCTGGCAGCGGCACGCCCGTGCTCGACTTAGCGACATCAGTCTGCGGCTTGACCGCAGATGGTTCAGGAGTGGCAACGTTGGCTGAGGGATAGCGATCGGGCAGCGGGACGTTTGTGGTCGCAGTTGCCGGGTCTTGTTGGGGGGTAACTGTTGGTGTGGCGGAGGGCGAGTCTGCCTGTGCGGGCTTTGCTGGATTGGCCTGCTGCTCAGGAAGGGCGCCCGTTTCCGTGCCCGTATCAGATTGAGCGACCTCGCCCGGTGTACTTTGCCCTTCTGCAGGTGATGCTGAGGCGAGCGTGGCTGCCGGGGTGGCAACGCGCTCCGGATTACGATCCGGCAGCGGCGGGAGAGTTTCGGGCTTCGCCGCTACGGCGGGCCGAGTCGTCTTGGTCTTTATCTCTGCCGTGTGCGCTGGGTGATGCGACTTGGCCACGGCTACGGCCGGCGCGAAACACGCGAACACCACAAGAAATGATAAAGCGTGCGCGCTAAAGCGTTTCATCTCGTCGGTCGGTACCGGTTTACGATCCTGCGTCTTCGGCAGTCAGGACGTCCCCCTAGCCGGGGAGCCGCGACGATGACAGCACTGTAATGTGCCCGAATTGAACAATGTCTGAAAGAATCCGGCGGAAAAATGACTGATGAAGCTCGCCCGGGGTCACTGTAATTCTGAGAGAACGCGCACAACACATTGGTTTGTAGCGCTTTATTCAGTGGCTGTTGGATCGGGAGGTGAGGCCGAGCGGTGTCAGTCAAGACCTATCGCAAGGGGGGTCGTCCACGCCTTGCCGCCTTAACCCTCAGACCCTATTGTCCGCCTTCTTTGGCCACGCACATTTCGCCGCAAATCCGGCCCAAGGAGCCCACTTACGTGCCAATACCGCCCTTTAGAGGCTCGATCACCGCCCTGATCACGCCATTCAAGGACGGGAAGCTCGACGAGCGGGCCTTCCAGAAGCACATCGAATGGCAGATCGATCAGGGCACGCACGGTCTCGTGCCGTGCGGGACGACCGGCGAATCGCCGACGCTCAGCCATGCCGAGCACAAGCGGGTCGTCGATCTGTGCATCGAAGCCGCGGCAGGCCGCGTCCCGGTGATCGCCGGGACAGGGTCGAACTCGACCGCCGAGGCGATCGAGCTTACGCGGCACGCGAAAGAGGCCGGGGCCGACGGCGTGCTGGTGGTGACGCCCTACTACAACAAGCCGACGCAGGAAGGGCTCTATCTCCACTACAAGGCGATTAACGACAGCGCCGATATCCCGATCCTGATCTACAACATCCCCGGGCGGAGCGTGGTCGACATGTCGGTCGATACCATGGCCCGGCTGTTTAAGCTGAACAACATCGTCGGCGTGAAGGACGCCACCGCCAACATGGCGCGGGTGAGCCAGCAACGCGCGGCGCTTGGGCCCGACTTCATCCAGCTTTCCGGCGAGGACGCGACCGCGCTCGGCTTCATCGCACATGGTGGCCAGGGCTGCATCTCAGTGACCGCCAATATCGCGCCGGCGCTATGCGCCGAGTTCCAGCTTGCCTGCCTTGCCGGCAATTTCAAGCTCGCGCTGCAATTGCAAGACCGACTGATGCCGCTGCACGATGCGCTGTTCGTCGAGTCCAATCCCGGTCCTGTGAAATATGCGGCGGTCAAGCTCGGGCTGTGCACCGGCGAGACGCGCCTTCCGCTTGCGCCGCTGATGCCGGCCTCGAGGAAAAAGGTCGACGATGCGTTGGCGACGCTCGGGCTTGCTCTCGTTTAACTCTGTCAGGTGACGTGATGGCGCCGAAGCGCGAGGGCGTTAAGCTCGTCGCCGAGAACCGGAAGGCGCGCTTCAACTACGACATCGAGGAGAAGTTCGAAGCCGGCATTGTGCTGCTCGGCTCCGAGGTGAAGTCGCTCCGCGCGGGCAAGGCCAATATCGCCGAAGCCTATGCCTCCGACGAGCAGGGAGAGCTTTATCTGATCAACGCCCATATCAGCGAATATGCGCAAGCCGCGCGCAACGGACACGCGCCGACGCGGCCGCGCAAGCTCCTGCTTCGCGCCCGCGAGATCGCCCGCCTGCTCGGCGCGATCCAAAGGCAGGGCATGACACTCGTCCCACTGAAGATGTATTTCAATGCGCGCGGCATCGCTAAGGTCGAGCTTGGGCTCGCCCGCGGCAAGAAGATCCATGACAAGCGCGAGACGGAGAAGAAGCGAGACTGGCAGCGCCAGAAAGGTCGTCTGCTGCGCGAGAAGGGGTGAGCATTGTGCGAGCGCACCTCGCGCCTGGAACTATTCTGCCCAATGTGAACTTGCCGGCGACCGACGGAAGCAAAGTCTGTCTGACAACCCTTCCCGTACGAAGCGTCGTTGCTATCTATCCTTGGACAGGGCGCCCTGGTCACCCCAACCCGCCGAATTGGGACATCATCCCCGGAGCCCACGGCTCGACGCCGGAGCTAAGGCTTTCGCGATCTCTTCGATGAGTTCGCAAAGCGCGGCATTGCGATCTACGGCCTGAGCAATCAAACGACTCAGTATCAGCGCGAGATGGCTGAACGTCTGGGGCTACCTTTTCCGATCCTGAGCGACACTGAGGGCCGTTTCGCTGCAGCGCTCGCTTTACCGACGTTCGCGACCGGCGGAGAGACTTATTTGAGACGACTCACGCTCATCGTGGTGAATGGAAGGATCGAACGGGTGTTCTACCCTGTGCCGGAACCTGCGCTTCATGCTGGCGAGGTCCTCGCTTGGCTCGCTCACTCGCCAAGCGCCTCGTCCTCTGCATCCTCGACCGAATAGCCGAGGCGGTCGAGCCCTTCCTCGAGATAGTCGGGCAGTAGCGGCATGCCAAGGAGGTAATCCTCGGTGCGGTTGGTGCGCTCGGAGCGCGCGGTGGTCAGGGCCTCTTCGAGCTCCTCTGGCCCAAAGGATCCCCGTCCGATCCAGGCGAGCGCCACCAAGCTGATTTGTTCATCCTCGTTGAGGTCGCGGATGAATTCCTTGAGCTCGGCCTGGGTCGCGTCGTCGGAGAAGTCCTCGAGGATCGATTCGGCGTCGTGATCTGAGGTGGCGCTATCGTCCCAGGCCGCAACCTTGGCGGCAATCTCGCGCGCCTTGATAATCACGAAACCGACTTTTGCCGGCGAGATCTCGAGCCCCGGCATGTGACAACCCTCGTGGCCAGCTGCCAAGTCGAGCATGCCTGACTTGTCGGGTCGCGGCAAGGCGACTCGGTTGCGCGCTAAGGCCTGTGTAGGCTCACCGCTGCTTGGGAAACAATCTCCTCGAACATCGCCGTCGTAAGGCGGCCAGTGCTCGTGTTCTGGCGCGAGCAATGATAGCTGTCGAACAAGACGAGGCCCGAGGGAAGCTCGTGCCGCGCGCCGTGGGCGAAGGCGAAATTGCCGCGCTTCAGGCCGAATGCATCGAGGATGGTGTCATGAGCGATACGGCCAAGGGCGACGAGAGTGCGCAAATCGGGAAGCGCTTCGATGCGCCCGATGAGGAACCGGCGGCAGATTGCCACCTCTTCGGGTAGAGGCTTGTTGGCCGGTGGCACGCAGCGCACCGCGTTCGAGATTATGCAATCCACGAGCTCGAGGGCTTCCGGCGCCGACGGATCGTGCCGCCCGCGTGCCAAGCCTGCTTTGAGGAGCGTGGGATAAAGCAGCTCGCCGGCATAATCGCCGAGAAATGGACGTCCGGTACGGTTGGCGCCCTTGAGACCCGGCGCGAGCCCAACAATGAGCAGCTGGGCGCTGTGGGGGCCGAACGATGGCACCGCGCCATTGAACCAATCGGGGTGTGCTGTTCTGTTGTCATTGCGAAAGGAAACGAGACGCGGGCAAAGGGGGCAGTCCTTGGGAGGTTCGGGCGCGTTTGATTTGCTCGCAGCCCGGACCGCCATCGCATCGCGACTCATTCGGACTGACGCAGCGGCGTCTCCCCGCCGGCATCTCGCTTGGCAAGAAGCGCCAGCGCCGACCAGTCGAGATCGCCGCCGCGCGAGGCAATGAGCGCGAGGAAACGGTCGGAGATGAAGCTCGCAAGCGGCATGGGCGCTTTCAGCTCCCGGGCTGCGCTCAAGGCAAGGCCGACATCTTTATAGCCGAGCTCGGCCTTGAAGCCTGCCGGTGTGTAATGCTCCTCGCGATGAGCTTGCCGTAGGTCTTATAGACCGGCGCGCCGAACAGCGTGTTGGTGAGAATGTCGAGATATTGTGCGCGATCAATACCCGCCTTGCCTATGAGCGCGAAGGCTTTCCCTAAAGCCTCGATTACCGAAGCGATCAGGAAATTGCCGCTGAGCTTGACCAAGTTCGCCATTGCGGCTCCTCTCCGATGGGAAACGTGCGCTGGCCAATCTCATCAAACAGTGGCTGGCACTTCGATGACTCGCGCTTTCCCGCCCGGCACCACGAAGAGGTTGGCAGATGCCGCGGCATCCGGGTGCCCAAACACAGGGGCCGAGACGCATGGTCGTCGGCAAGCATGGTGATGACAACGTCGCCTCGTGCAGCATCGCCCGGCGTCTTGGCGAGCTGCGCGCCACGCTTAACAAGGTGCTCGGCCTTCGCCTTGGTGCGGTTATAGACCGTGAGGTCACGGCTATTGGGCTTCTAAGCCCGATGAAGCCGACTTGCATCGCTTCATGCCTCCTTCGCCACTGTAACCGTTTCGGAACGGGCTGGCTCAGGTTTCGATCAGGTCTTCTGACTCGAATTCGTCGAGCGGCTGGGGCTCAGCACGCCGCCGCTCCGCGCGCTGCGCTCGCTCGGCAGGATCGCGCCCGATCTCTTGTTGCAGATGAGCGAGGTCGATAAACTGGTCGGCCTGACGGCGAAGCTCGTCGGCCACCATCGGTGGATTGGTGGCAAGCGTCGACACCACGCTCACACGCTTGCCCTTGTGCTGCAGCGCCTCGACCAGAGAGCGGAAGTCGCCATCGCCCGAGAACAGCACGACATGGTCGAGATAGTCAGACAGCTCCATGGCGTCGACGGCGAGCTCGATGTCCATGTTGCCCTTGATCTTGCGCCGCCCGGTCGCGTCGACGAATTCCTTGGTGGGCTTCGTCACCATGGTGTAGCCGTTATAGTCGAGCCAATCGATGAGCGGCCTGATCGAGGAGTATTCCTGATCCTCGGCGAGTGCGGTGTAGTAAAGGGCGCGCACGAGTTGCCCTTTGCTGCGGAACAGCGCAAGCAGCCGCTTGTAGTCGATGTCGAAAGCGAGCGCTTTGGCGGTAGCGTAGAGATTGGCGCCGTCGATGAAGAGAGCGACGCGCTCGGTCGGATAGAAATTCATTTAAAGCTCCTACCACTGCAAGTATGAAGGCGATTGAGAGAGCAGTCTCTCCGCAACATCAAACTAGAGGGCTGCTTAAACAACATAGGTGTGACGGAAGGAGTGCGCAATTGCTCTCGCGCGGCAACATCCTGGTTGCGCTTGGTGCAAATTGTCCCGGGCCATGGGGAACTGCGGCAGAGACGATTGCACACGCTTTAAGCGAAATCGAACGCGCTAATATTAAAGTGAGGTCCGTGTCACAATTCTACGAAACCAAAGCGGTCGGACGCGCGCGCCAGCCTGCTTACGTTAATGCCGTGGCGCTTATCGACACGAGCCTTCCGCCGGAGGCGCTGCTCAGAGTGTTGAAGGCGATCGAGCGCAAAGCAGGCAGACGTGGCGGTAGGCCTTGGGGACCGCGCAAACTCGATATCGATATTATCGATTACCGTGGTTTGATTAGGTACTGGCGCGGGCAGCAGCCTGAGTTCGTCGCTGCAGGCCCACGGCCCCTGGTCTTACCCCATCCGCTTGCTCATGTGCGCCCCTTTGTGCTCCGGCCGCTCTTGGATGTGGCGGCGGATTGGCGCCATCCGGTGCTTAAAGCGAGCGCGCGGGAGCTATGGCAGGAAGAGCGAGGACGAGGCGAGGGCAGGGTGATCCGAAGACTTTAAGCCGCCGTTCTGCTTGCCAGCCTCAAGCGAACTGCCTAAATAGAGGCCAAGTCACAGCAAACCGAACACAAGGATCTCCTGATGGCTCGCGTCACCGTCGAGGACTGCATCGACAAGATTCCCAACCGCTTCGAGCTCGTGCTTCTCGCAAGCCACCGCGCCCGCACCATTTCCGCCGGCGCCCAGATTGCCGTGCAGCGCGACAACGACAAGAACCCGGTGGTCGCGCTTCGCGAAATTGCCGAACAGAAGATCGCCTCCGACGACCTCAGGGAAGACTTCATCCACTCGATGCAGAAATATGTCGAGGTGGATGAGCCCGAGGCCGAGGCCGTGCCCATGCTCTCGACCGACACCAGGATGCCCATTCTCGGCCAGGACGACCAGTCGACCGATACCGCGATCGACAAGATGACCGAGGAAGAGCTGTTGCGGCGAATGGCGAGCCAGGCACCCTCGGATGGCTCCAATGCGGGACCGCGCTCACGCTGATCTAACCCGCTTCCCACAAAGCGCGGGCTATCCCCTTGCCATAACGCATCGTTGCCCCGGCTCATGCCGGGGACTCCCCTTGCTGAAAACATTGCCGCTAGTTCACGGCGGCATGGCGGCTAGCGAAGGGCGCACGCTATGACGACCCGCCAATACGAGCTGGTCGAGCGCGTGCTGAGCTATCAGCCGAATGCCGACGAAGCGCTGCTCAACCGCGCCTATGTCTATGCCATGAAGGCGCATGGCAATCAGAAGCGGGCCTCTGGCGCGCCGTACTTCTCCCATCCGCTGGAAGTCGCTGCGATCCTCGCCGAGATGCGGCTCGACGACGCGACCATCGCCACGGCGCTCTTGCACGACACCATCGAGGACACCGAGACCACGCGCAGCGAGATCGACGCCATGTTCGGGCGCGAGATCGGCACGCTGGTGGACGGACTCACCAAGATCAAGAAGCTCGACCTCGTCACCAAGAAGGCGGAGCAGGCTGAGAATTTCCGGAAGCTCTTGCTCGCCATCTCAAGCGATATCCGGGTGCTCCTCGTCAAGCTCGCCGACCGCCTGCATAACATGCGGACCATCGAGCACATTAAACCGGCCAAGCGCGCGGTGATCGCCGAGGAGACCATGGACATCTATGCGCCGCTCGCCGGTCGCATGGGCATGCAATGGCTGCGCGAGGAGCTCGAGGACCACGCCTTCAAAGCTTTCAACCCTGAGGCCTATGCCGCGGTGGTTGAGCGCCTCAAGGTTTTGCGCAAGCGCAACCAGGGCCTGATCGACGAGATCGAGCTCGCACTTACCAACAAGCTCGAGGAAGCCGAGGTCGCGGGGATCGTCGCCGGGCGCGAGAAGAAGCCCTACGCCATCTGGAGCAAGATGGAGCGGAAGCAGATTTCGCTCGAGCAGCTCTCCGACATCTATGCCTTCCGCATCGTCGTGCCGGAGGTCGAGGACTGCTACCGCGCTCTCTCGGTGGTGCACACGACTTGGCACGCGGTACCTGGCCGGTTCAAGGACTACATCTCGAACCCAAAGCAGAACGACTACCAGTCGATCCACACCACCATCGTCGGCCCGCGCCATCAGCGCGTCGAGCTGCAAATTCGCACTGAGAAGATGCACTCGGTTGCCGAGTACGGCGTTGCCGCCCATGCGCTCTACAAGGACGTAAATGGATCACATGCGCCGGGTGTGGTGGCGTCGCAAGACACCAACGCCTATCGCTGGCTCCGCCATCTGGTCGGCATGCTGCTCGACGGTGACAATCCGGAGGAGTTCCTCGAGCACACCAAGCTCGAGCTGTTCCAAGATCAGGTGTTCTGCTTCACCCCGAAGGGGCGGCTGATCGCTCTGCCGAGAGGCGCGAACCCCATCGATTTCGCCTACGCGGTGCACACCGATATCGGCAACACCTGCGTAGGCGCCAAGATCAACGGGAGGCCCATGCCGCTGACGACCGAACTCAGGAACGGCGACGAGGTCGAGATCATCTGCTCCAAGGCGCAACGTCCGCCGTCGGCGTGGCAAAGCATCGCCGTCACCGGCAAGGCACGCTCGGCCATCAGGCGCGCAACCCGCGACGCGGTGCGAGCGCAATACGGCAAGCTCGGACGCGAGATCCTGGTGCGCGCCTTCCAGCGCCGCGACAAGACTTTCAGCGAGGCGGCGGTTTCCGCGGCGCTTGGCCGCCTGTCGCAGAAGACCACAGAGGATGTATTGGCGGCAGTAGGACGTGGCGAGCTGTCATCGGCCGACGTGTTTCGCGCCGTGTTCCCTGAGGAGAGTTCCGCCGAAGCGCAGAAGCGGCGGCGCAAGCTCAAGCGCAACGACGAGGGTTGGTTCGGGCTCGGCAAGGTGATCGGGCTCAAATTCCGTTGGCCTGGGTCCGGCGGCAAAGCGCAGAAGGACGGACCGAGCAGCATTCCCATCAGGGGCTTGCGCGGCGACCTTCCGGTGAGCTTCGCCGACGGCGGCGCGGTTCCCGGCGATCGCATCGTCGGCATCCTCACTCCAGGCCAAGGCATCACCATCTATCCCATTCATGCCGAGGCGCTTAAGGCCTTCGACGAGGAGCCCGAGCGGTGGATCGATGTGACCTGGGATATCGACGAGGACAACCCGCAGCGCTTTCCCGCCAAGATCGCCGTTACGGTGCTGAACGAGCCGGGCAGCCTTGCGCAAATTGCCACCGTGATCGGCGAGGCCGACGGCAATATCGATAATGTGAAGATGACCAACCGAGTGCCCGATTACACCGAGATGTTGATTGATCTAGAAGTGTGGGACTTGAAGCACTTGAACGAGATCATTGCGGGATTAAGGGCCAAAGACGTGGTGTCGAGCGCCGCGCGGGCGAATGGCTAAGCGCGCTGGTTTCTGAGAAGACCTCAACCTAGATATGCTAAGGGCTTGGCCGCCGAGGGGCCGCGATCACCCGGCGGTGGGTTCGATGTCTGTCGAGAGGTGACGATGCTGTTCAGGCGCCGCGATGCGGAGAGTTTTTTCGAGCGGATCCGCGTGCATCTCTGGCCGCGCCGGAGCTGGAGCCGCTCGAGCCGCTACATCGTCTACCGCCTGAGGCGCTTGAGCGAATCGCCGCATGCCGTGGCGCTCGGTTTCGCCGCGGGCGTATTTTCCGCGGCAACACCCTTCCTCGGTACCCACATGGTGATGGCTGCCTTGATCGCATGGGCGATCGGCGGCAGCATCGTTGCCGCTGTGCTCGGCACATTCGTCGGCAATCCTCTCACCTATCCGCTGCTGTGGTATGCGACCTACCAGATCGGTCATCTGATGCTCGGCGGTCGTGCCGTTAGGCATCACATAGATCTCTCAAACGGCATTTTCCATTCCTCGCTGGAGAAGCTTTGGCCGATCCTCAAGCCGATGTCGCTCGGTTGCATTCCCGTGGGGCTTGCGCTCGCCGCGCTGAGCTATGTGCTCGTCAAGCCGATGGTCGAGGCCTACAAGCATCGCCGCCGCCGCGAGCTTGGACTGAAATCGAGACGGGAGGCGCTGGGCACCCGATGACCACTGTTCCCGCGATGAAGACGCGTAAGACGGCCGACGTGGCCCCGATCCGGCTTGGCATCAACATCGACCATATCGCCACGCTGCGCGACGCGCGGGGAGGGCGCTACCCCGATCCGTTGCGCGCGGCGAAGCTCGCCGTGGAGGCAGGCGCCGACAACATCACCGCTCATCTCCGCGAAGACCGTCGTCACATCAAGGACGAGGACATCGCGCGGCTCACCGCTGCCGCGTTCGCCCCGCTCAATCTCGAGATGGCGGTGACGCCTGAAATGCTCGCCATCGCGCTCGAAGTGCGGCCTCATGCCTGTTGCCTCGTGCCTGAGCGGCGTCTCGAAATCACCACCGAAGGCGGGCTCGACGTCGCCTCCCAAGTGAATACGATCACGCCGTTTATCGCCGAGCTGAGGCAGGTCGGCATCCAGGTTGCGCTGTTCATCGATCCTGAGCCCGAGCAGATCGAGGCGTCGCGCAAAGTCGCGGCAGATGCGATCGAGCTTCACACCGGCACTGTTTGCGGAGCCGCGGCGGAAGGCGATACGCCCGCCTTCCGCCGTGAGTTTGCCCGGCTTGTCGAGGGGGCGGAGTTGGGTGCCGAGGCAGGGCTTGAGGTCCACGCCGGCCACGGGCTCAACTATGACAACGTAGCCGCGGTTGCGGCGATTCCCGAGATCGTTGAGCTCAATATCGGCCATTACCTCGTCGGCGAGGCGATTTTCGTGGGTCTCGGCGAAAGCGTCGCACGCATGCGGGCAATCATGGATGAGGCACGCGAAAGCCTGCGGCATAGCGACACGGAAGCTAGGGCCTCCGGCATGTGATGATCATCGGGCTCGGCAACGACATCATCGATATCAGGCGTGTGGAGCGCACCATAGAGCGCTATGGCGAACGCTTCCTGTCACGCATTTTTACCGAGACCGAACGGCTCAAATCCGAGAATCGCGCGGGACGCGCCGCCTCCTACGCCAAGCGCTTCGCCGCCAAGGAGGCCTGCGCCAAGGCGCTCGGAACCGGTTTTCGCCACGGGGTCTTCTGGCGGGACATGGGGGTAGTGAACTTGCCGTCGGGCCGTCCCACATTGCAGCTCACCGGAGGGGCTGCGCGGGCGCTTCAACTGCTCACGCCCGAGGGCCACGAAGTGCGCATCGACCTCTCTATCACCGACGATTTCCCCACCGCCCAGGCGATCGTCATCATCTCTGCCGTGAAGGTCTCGCTGCGGGACTGACCCGTTTGCCTGACGAACAGGGAGAGGCTATAGGGGCGCTTAACCCTTAACCAATCTGATTTGAGCCATGAACCCGAGGAGAGCTTCCGCATGAGCGTAGAGGCCGAGAACAGGGAAGCCAGAAGCGGCGTGAGGGACACTGTCCGCGTCATCATTCACGCGCTGATCCTCGCGCTGATCGTGCGGATTTTCCTCTTTCAACCCTTCAATATTCCCTCTGGCTCGATGATCCCGACGCTGCTCGTCGGCGACTATCTGTTCGTGTCGAAATATAGCTACGGCTATAGCCGCTATTCCTTCCCCTTCGGGCTCAATCTGTTCCCCGGCCGCATCTGGTCCAAGGAGCCGCAGCGCGGTGATGTCGTCGTATTCAAGCTGCCGCGCGACAACGAGACCGATTACATCAAGCGCGTGATCGGGCTGCCTGGCGACGAAATCCAGATGATGCACGGCGTGCTCTACATCAACGGCAAGGCGGTGCCCAAGGTGCGCACCGACGACTACGTCACTACCGATCCGTCAGGGCGCGAGCGCCACGTGGCGCGTTATCTCGAGACGCTGCCCAACGGCGTGACCTATCCGGTGCTCGATCTCGTGCAAGACGGCTTTGGCGACAACACTGACGTCTATAAAGTGCCCGAAGGCGACTTCTTCATGATGGGCGACAATCGCGACAACTCGACCGACAGCCGCTTCCTGTCGGAGGTCGGTTTCGTGCCGTTCCAGAATCTGGTCGGAAAGGCGCAGATCATCTTCTTCTCCATCGACGAGAACACGAGCTTCTGGGAATTCTGGCACTGGCCGACGAGCGTCCGCTGGTCGCGCATCTTCCAGGTGGTGCACTAAGACTTGCCCAAGGCGCGTAACACTGCCCTCAAAGACCTCTCCGCCTGGATTGGGCATGACTTCGCCGATCCCGCGCTGCTCAAACTTGCACTGACCCATGCAAGCGCGCGCGCCGGCGCTCGACCTAACGACGACAACGAGCGGCTTGAGTTCCTGGGCGACCGGGTGCTCGGCCTCGCCATTGCCGAGCTTCTTGCCAACTCCTTTCCGAAAGCGCGCGAGGGAGAGCTCGCGCGCTGGTTCAATCGTCTCGTGCGCGCCGAGACCTGCGCCGAAATCGCCCAAGAGTGGGAGCTCGGCACGTTCATTCTGATGAGTGGAGGAGAGGCCGGGAGCGGCGGTCGCGGCAAGAAGACCATCCTCGCCAATGCCTGCGAGGCTGTGCTCGGCGCAATCTTCGCCGACGGCGGCTATGACGCGGCCCGCGCGGTGATACACCGCTTCTGGAAACCGCAGCTCGACACGCTCGAGCTTGCCGCGCCGGACGCGAAGTCGCTACTGCAAGAATGGGCGCAAGGCCGGCGCTTGCCGCTGCCGCGCTACCTCGAAATTGCCCGCGAGGGCCCCGACCACGCCCCGCGCTTCACTGCGGAGGTGCAGATCGACGGGGTAGCGCCTGAGCGCGGCACTGGCGACAACAAGCGCGCTGCCGAGCAGGCCGCCGCACTTGCCATGCTGCTGCGCGAGGGAGTGTGGCAGGCGCCGCCTGATGTTTAGCCCACCAGCGGCGGATGGTACGCGCTGCGGTTTCGTGGCGCTGATCGGGGCGCCGAATAGCGGCAAGTCGACGCTGACCAATGCGCTGGTCGGCGCCAAGGTCTCGATCGTCACCCATAAGGCGCAGACGACGCGCGGGCCGGTGCGCGGCATCGCGCTGATCGGCGATGCGCAAGTGATCCTGGTCGATACGCCGGGAATCTTTCAGCCGAAGCGGCGGCTCGACCGCGCCATGTCGCAAGCGGCGTGGGAGAGGGCCGAAGACGCCGACGTCGTGGCTGTGGTGATCGACGCGCACCGCGGGTTCGATTCTGATCTGGACCCGCTGCTCAAGCATCTCCCCGAGGTAAAGCGGCCGGCGATTGCCATCCTCAACAAGATCGACCTTGTCTCTAAGCCCGACTTGCTCCACGTCACCGCCGAGATTTCAGCGGTGAGAAAGTTCGACCGCGTGTTCATGGTCTCGGCATTGAACGGTGATGGCATGGCCGATCTCAGGTCATATCTCGCTGGCGCCCTCCCGTCAGGACCTTGGCTGTTTCCCGAGGACCAGCTCACCGACGCATCGCTGAGGCAGACCGCGGCGGAGATCACCCGCGAGAAGCTCTTCCTCAGGCTACATGAGGAACTTCCCTATCAGCTCACGGTGGAGACTACGGACTGGAAGGAATTGAAGGACGGCAGTGTCAGGATCGAGCAGACGATCTATGTGGCGCGCGAGAGCCAGCGCAAGATCGTGCTCGGCGCCAAGGGCCAGACCATCAAGGAGATCGGCACGTCTGCACGCGAGGAGATTGCCGAGATCGCGGGCGCTCCGGCGCACCTCTTCCTGTTCGTCAAGGTTCGCGAACGCTGGGGCGAAGATCCCGAGCGATACCGCGAGATGGGCCTCGATTTTCCCAAGGATCCCTAGGGCACCAGCCGCACTCGCATGGGAAGTGTTGCGCCCGGCGAGCCATCATCTAAGGAAGCTGTCATGAAACGCGTATTTCTTGTGGCGGCAGCCGCGTTGCTTGGCGCAACGGCGGCAGAGGCCGCGACAACGACGAGCCCTGGCGCAACCGGCGCCGCTCCCAGTGCGCCGGGCGGGCCGCCGATGCTGAATTTTGGCCCTAGTCCGGGCATGCCGGGATCGCCGACCAGCCCTGAGCAGCCGAGCTATGGCGCTTCTCCGGGCCAGCCAGGGTCTCCAACCTATAATCCGAATGCAGCGCTACCCTCGCTGAATAACCCGGGGACGTCGACCAGCCCGAGCACCGGATCTTCGGCGTCGGGCCTTAACGCCCCGAGCACGAGCAGTGGAAGCACGAGCAGCGGCTCGAGCAGCGGGGTTGGCGGTAAAAGCAGCGGAGGCTAAGAGCCCAACCCTTTTTTGTAGAGGTCTGAAAGGCCCGGGGCTCAGCCCCGGGGCCTTTCCTTTGCGCCATTGGCGCCGACCCAGAGGCCAACGGCCGCATGCAAAATTCGAATCGAGGCACATATCCCCCTTTGAATCACATTCCTCGACAAGGAGATCGTCATGAAACCCACATTTCCAATTTTGGTCGCAGCGGCCGTGCTCCTCGGAGCAAGCTCGGCTGAGGCGGCAAGACCGATGGCCGGGAATAGCAACATCATCATTGCGCCAACCCCTCCGCTTCCCGCCGCAAACCAATTCCGGGGCGCTGAATATGCCGCAGCCGCTCGGAATGCCTCCCGTCAATACCGGGGCAATCGGCATCACGAGCCCGAGCGCGCTTGGCGTCCCCGGCCAGCAAACCTTCGGCGCGCTGCCGGGCAATCCGGGATCAGCCACCTACGATCCGAACGCCGCACTGCCCAGTTTGGGCAACTCTGGGTCAGCAATTGCCCCGGACCAGGGGTCGTCGGCGACGGGCGTCAATACCCCGAGCACCAACGTCAACGGCGGGATGTAGCACCGGCTTTGTCGGCAGGAGGCTTGAGCCCATCGCCTCTTGCCCTCTAGGGTAGGCGATGGACTGGGGCGACGAAGGCATTTTCCTTTCGGCCAAGCCTCTCGGCGAGGCGAACATAGTGGCTGAGATCTTCAGCCGCGCGCATGGACGGCATCTCGGCCTCGTGCGTGGCGGGCGCTCGCGCCGCATGCGCCCGCTGCTCCAGCCCGGCAATCTGCTGCGCGCCACATGGCGCGCGCGCCTCGCAGAGCATCTCGGCGGGTTCAATGTCGAGCTCCTGGAGGCTCATGCCGCGCTCGTGCTCGACGACGCCGCGGCGCTTGCCGCGATCTCCTCGCTTGCCGGGCTGGCGCGGCTCTTGCCGGAGCGAGACCCGCATCCCGAGCTCTATGGCGCGGCGCTGTACGTGCTGCGCTCTTTCGACGATGCCGCGGCGTGGCCCGCCCTTCTCGTCCAATGGGAGCTTCAGCTCCTGGGCGAGCTCGGCTTCGGGCTCGACCTGTCCGAATGCGCCGCGACTGGCATCGACGCAAACCTCGTCTATGTGTCGCCGCGCTCTGGCCGCGCCGTGTCGCGCGATGCCGCCAAGCCTTATTGCGACAAGCTGCTCAAGCTGCCTGCCTTCCTGATCGATGACGCCGCGCCTGTCGCCGAAGGCGACATCGCCGCCGGCTTTGTCCTCACTGGGCATTTCCTGGAGCGTGACGTGCTTCAGCCGCACGGGCTCGTCATGCCGCAAGCGCGCGAGCGCCTCATCGGACTCCTCACTCGGCCCTCCAAGGCGGCTCGCTCCACCTAGCGCCGTTGCGTTGTTGTCGACCGATGTTGTCCGTGGGGAGCAGAGCCGCATTGTGTGCGCTCGGGTCGATCGCAGCCGCTATGCTCGGACCCCCAGTGGCGCACGCGCAGCAATTCGAGATTCCTGCAAGTGCCAAGGCTGCGATCATCGATGCGACCAACACCTATCGGCAGAGCAAGGGACTTGCCACTCTGAGCGAGAGTGAAGACGCGAGCCGCGAGGGGCAGGCCTATGCGAACTACCTTGCCGAGAAGACCAAGGGCGGCCACAGCGCCGGTGGCCGCGATCCGGTCCAGCGTCTTCGCGCCGGCGGCGTGAAAGTTCTGCAAGTTCCGCGGGGACAACTTGCGCGAGTCGTGGACGAGGCCTGCGCGCGCCTATCCCGACGCTGCGATGGATGCAGCCATGCGCTTCTGGAAGAAATCGCCGGGACATGAGCGTGCTCTGAGGTCGCGCTCGAATGAGATTGGCTCGCCGGCTGGAGGCACGGCAGTCAATGGTACTACCAGGAGATCCAGGTATTTATCGACACCTCCTGCCTGAAGGGCACGAAGACAGCGTCAGCCGCCGAGGCGCAAGACCAGACGCCACCTCTCCCTGAGCCGAAACTCGCACCATCTCTGCCCGAGCGAAATCCCTTGCGCGTGCCGAGCCCTTGAGCCCTGCGGCGCGATGCGCTAAGCGCGGCCCATGGGAAAACGAATTCCGCCGCCTGATTCGCAAGGCCCGATCGAGCTGGTGAATCTGCGCGAGGCGCTTGAGGAGCGCTACCTCGCTTACGCGCTCTCCACCATCATGCACCGCGCGCTGCCCGACGTGCGCGATGGGCTCAAGCCGGTGCACCGCCGGCTGCTTTACGCCATGCAGCAGCTGAGGCTCAGCCCACAAGGCGAGTTCCGCAAATGCGCGAAAATCGTCGGCGACACCATGGGCAACTTCCATCCGCATGGCAATCAGGCGATCTACGACGCGCTCGCGCGTCTCGCGCAGGATTTCTCGGTCCGCTACCCGCTGGTAGATGGCCAGGGCAATTTCGGCAATATCGACGGCGATAACCCAGCGGCCGAGCGCTACACCGAAGCGCGCATGACCGAGGTTGCGGCGCGGCTGCTCGATGGCATCGATGAGGACACCGTCGACTTCCGGGCCAACTACGACGGGCGCGAGCAGGAGCCATCAGTGCTCCCTGCCAATTTCCCCAACCTTCTTGCCAACGGCTCCTCTGGCATCGCGGTCGGCATGGCCACTAGTATCCCGCCGCACAATGTCGGCGAGCTGTGCGACGCGGCGCTACATCTCATCAAGTTTCGCAACGCCACCGCCGACAAGCTCGTCGATTTCGTGCCCGGGCCTGACCTGCCGACGGGAGGCGTAATTGTCGAGCCGCGCGAGGAGATCGTCAAAGCCTACAAGATCGGGCGCGGCAGCTTTCGGCTGCGTGCGAAGTGGGAGCAAGAGGACACCGGGCGCGGCACCTATCAGATCGTGGTCACCGAGATCCCTTATCAGATTCCGAAAGCGCGCCTTGTTGCCCGCATTGCCGAGCTTATGCTCCAGAAAAAGCTGCCGCTGCTTGCCGACATCCGCGACGAGTCGACCGAAGAGGTGCGGATCGTACTCGAGCCCAAGAGCCGCAGCATCGACCCGGTCCTTCTCATGGAGTCGTTGTTCAAGCTCACCGAGCTCGAGACCCGCGTACCCCTCAACATGAACGTGTTGAGCCGTGGCCAGGTGCCGAACGTGCTCGGCCTCAGGCAAGTGTTGCGCGAGTGGCTAGACCACCGCCAGGCGGTACTTGTCCGCCGCTCGAAATTCCGCCTCGCCAAGATCGACCACCGGCTCGAGGTGCTCGACGGCTACCTTATCGTCTATCTCAACATCGACAAGGTCATCAAAATCATCCGCGAGAAGGACGAGCCCAAGCCTGCACTAATTAAGGCGTTCAAGCTCACCGACGTGCAGGCCGAGGCGATCCTCAACATGCGGCTGCGCGCACTGCGCAAGCTCGAGGAGATGGAGATCAGGCGCGAGCATGAGAGCCTCACCACAGAGCGCAAGGAGCTGAAGTCCCTGCTTGCCTCGAAGGACAAGCAGTGGAAGATGATCGCTGGCGAGATCAAGGCGCTCAAAGATCAGTTCGGCCAGAAGACCGAGATCGGCCGCCGTCGTACGAGCTTCGCCGAGGCGCCAGAGGGCGTTGAGGTCGATCTCGCCGAGGCGATGATCGAGAAGGAGTCCGTCACGGTCGTTCTGTCTGAGAAAGGTTGGATCCGCGCCATCCGCGGCCATCAGACCGAACCCGAGAGCCTGGCATTCAAAGAGGGCGACAAGCTCAAGAGCTTCGTCAAAGCACAGACCACCGATACCCTGCTTTTGTTCGCTACTAACGGCCGGTTCTATTCGCTTGGGGCGGACAAGCTGCCGGGCGGCAGGGGCCACGGCGAGCCGTTCCGCCTCATGATCGATATCGAGGAGGCTGCAGACGCGGTCGAGCTGTTCGTGCATCAGCCCGGGCGCAAGCTCCTCGTTGCCGGATCGGGCGGTCACGGCTTCATTGTCAACGAGGACGAGGTCCTCGCCATGACGCGGAAGGGCAAGCAAGTCCTGAACGTGCCCGAGGGCGAGGGCGCGGTGGTGGTGGCGCCCGTTAGCGGCGACAGCCTCGCCGTGATCGGCGAGAACCGGAAACTATTGCTGTTCCCGCTAAGCGAGCTACCGGAGATGCCGCGCGGCAAGGGCGTGAGGCTCCAGCGCTACAAGGACGGCGCTCTCTCCGATGCCAAGGTCTTCGACAAAAAGGAAGGCCTGACCTATCTCGACGCGGCACAGCGAAGCTTCACCCTGTCGGCAACCGAGCTTAGGGATTGGTGGGGTCAGCGCGCCCAGGCCGGACGCCTGCCGCCTAAAGGCTTCCCCAAGTCAGGGAAGTTTGGATCCCGCTTCACTGATCACTGAGCGGTGCGCGGACCCAGCCTTTGGAAGTGAGGCGCTCCTGCGGCTCGAAGCGGTTCTTGTAGCGCATCTTGCGCGAGCCCTCGATCCAGTAGCCGAGATAGACGAATGGATGACCTTGGCTGCGGGCGAACTCAACATGATCGAGAATCATGTACGTGCCGAGGCTGCGATGGGGCTGGTTCGGGTCGTAGAAGCTGTACACCATCGAGATGCCGTCGCTCAGACGATCGCATAGCGACACGGCGATAAGCGGAGAGCTTCCATCGCCGCTCGCGTCCGGCTTCTGCCGGTACTCGGTGACGAAGGTCTCGACCACGCTGTCCTCGACCATCAGCGAGTAGTCGAGCACCGACATCTCGGCCATGCCGCCATCGGCGTGGCGCGCGTCGATGTAGGAGCGGAACAAGGCATATTGCTCTGAGCTCGGCGCCGGCGTCATGCGGGTCGGGACGAGATCGCGATTGATGCGGGCGATACGCTTGAGTGAGCGGCGCGGCTCAAATTCCTCGACTAGGATGCGCACCGGCACGCAGGCCGAGCAGGAGTCGCAATAGGGCATGTAGGCGATGTTCTGGCTGCGCCGGAACCCGCCTTTCAAGAGATTGTCGATGAGGAAGCGCGGCTTGTCGCGGGTGAGATGCGTGAACAGCTTCCGCTCGAGCCGGCCAGGGAGGTAGGGACAGGGCTGCGGCGCGGTGATGTAAAATTCTGGAAAGTTGCTCTTGTGCTCTGTCACTGCCAACCGCCCGGAAACGAATCCGAACCGATCCAAGCTTAGTTGATCGAAGGGCGTGCGCGCAATCGGGCAGGAGCGCCAGCCGCTCCTCACCCGGTCACTTTAGAACGACTCGGAACTAGAGCCGGTTCAGCACCACCACGCCTGCCAGGATGTCGTGCAGAGAGCGCTTGCGCGGGTCGAAAAAGGCCCACAAGAGGATCGGGCAGAAGATCACGAGCGAAAACCAGAACAGGAGCGCGTGGAAGGCCGCAATCAAGGGCGTCACCTTGCCGCCGAACCACATGCGGACCTCGAGCCCCATCATGCGCTGGCCGATCGTCGAAGACTTGGGGCCACCGACGGTTAGCGCGTTATAACCGAGGCCCACAGCAGGGAAGACCAGACCGAACAGGAGCCAGGCGAGGCCGAGCGTGATGACGCCGAGTAGGGCCACGACCACATAGGCAATGACCGTCAGCATGAGGATGATGATGGCGTCAATGATGAAAGCGACGGTGCGCTTCCCGATCACGCCGTGGAAGAGCTGCGGCTGCGTCACCGGATCGAAAGCGTGCGGCTGATCGACGAAGCTTTGGCCGTGTGGCGGAAGCGTGCGTTGGTCGGACATGTCGTCTCCAATCATGGCCAAGCGGCAATTTCTCGCGCCCTACATGGTGATGGGTTTCCGGCCAAACAAGCATCGACAGCCTGCGATCTGGCGGAGCGACAAGGGCGCCGGTTGCCGAGGGCGTGCCGACGCGTTAAAGGTTTTCGGCGAAAGGCGGCGAGGAAAGTCTAACGGGGATCCTCGATGCGAAGATCGGTTCTGTTGCTTGGGTCTGCGCTCGCTTTTATGGGCGCGACTTCGTGGCGTGCTCACGCTTGCCAAGGCCAGGAAGTGATCTTCGAGGACAAATTCGTCGACGACGCCGGTGGCTGGCCGATCAAGGACTCGATCGAGGTCAAGGACGGCTCCTTCGTCTTTAAGCTGCCGCCCGACGACATGCAGTCAAATCTGAACGTGACATACACCGTTCGCGACGCGGATATCTGCTCGGAGACGGTGTGGCCGACCGGCGATCAGCCGATCCTCGGCGCAGGTCTCCTGTTCTGGGGCGAGGACAATCGCACCTATTTCCAGTTCGGCGTGCTCAACAACGGCAAGTTCTGGATCGCACGCAAGCAGGACGGCAAGTGGCTCGGCACCGTGGCCGCCAATGTCGACTCGCCGGCGATCAAGACGGAACCCGGCGCGTCGAACGTGCTGCGCGTCAAGACCAACGGCAACAGTGTGACCTTCTTCATCAACGGCACCAAGGTCCGCGAGCTGCGCGGTCAGGCACCGAAAGGCGTGTGGCGCTTCGGCCTGTCGGGCGACAATTTCGACAAGCAGAAAGACGCCAAGGTGATCTTCAAGACCGTGAAGGTCACCAACTAGCAACCCACACTCCCAAATTGTGCGGCCACTCCTATACACGCAGTGCTCTGCGTGTATAAAAGTACCCGTTATGCCAAGGAGCCGGACAATCTCATCGCTTTGATCGAAACATCGGTGAAAGCAAAACGCGAGGAGGGCAGTCCATTCGCGGACCCGACGCTCGACAAGCTCGTCGGCCACTCGGTCAAGGCCGAAGGACTGGCGACCAGCGGCATCCTGATCATGCGCAACTGGAAGACGACGGACTAGCGGTGCTGTAGAGAGCCGCTGCTTACGCAATCAGTCCGCCTTGAGCAGCTTCGCGGCCTCGAGCGCGAAATAGGTGAATACCGCGTCGGCACCGGCGCGTTTGCAGGCGATAAGGCTTTCAAGAATGACGCGGCCGCGGTCGAGCCAGCCGCGATCGGCCGCTGCCGCGAGCATCGAATACTCACCGGAGGTCTGGTAGACGAAGGTCGGCACGTTGAAGGCCGTCTTCACCCGCCACACGATGTCGAGATAGGCAAGCCCCGGCTTGACCATGACCATGTCTGCCCCCTCGGCGATGTCGAGCGCGACCTCGCGCAGAGCCTCTGCGCCGTTGGCAGGATCCATCTGATAGGTGAGCTTGTCGCCGCGGAGCCGCGCGCCCGAGCCGACCGCATCGCGGAACGGCCCGTAGAAGGCGGAAGAATATTTCGCGGCATAAGCGAGGAGCTGGGTGTTGGTGAAGCCAGCCTCCTCGAGCGCAGCCCTGATCGCGCCGATCCGCCCGTCCATCATGTCCGACGGTGCGAGGATGTCGCAGCCGGCCTCGGTCTGGACGATGGCCTGCGCGATCAGAACCTCGACGGTGCGGTCGTTATCGATCTCGCCGTCGATCAAGAGCCCGTCATGGCCGTGGCTCGTATAAGGATCGAGCGCAACGTCGCAGATGATGCCAATGTCGGGCACCTTTGCTTTAATCGCACGCACCGCGCGGCAGACGAGATTGCCGGGATTGAGCGCCTCGCTCGCCTCCTTGTCGCGCAGCGAGGCTTCTGTGTAGGGGAAAAGCGCGATCGCAGGGATCCCGAGCGAAGCTGCCTCTTCCGCGGCGCTGACCGCGAGGTCTATCGACAGACGCTCGACGCCGGGCATCGCCGCGACCGTAGAGCGGACGCGCTCGCCTTCGATCACGAAAATCGGCCAGATCAGGTCGTCAGTGGTGAGCGTCGCGCCCCGCACCAAACGGCGCGACCAGTCGGCCCTGCGGTTCCTCCTGAGCCGGGTCGCCGGGAAGCCGGACTGTGTCGCGCCCGGCGCCTTGGCGCGTGCGCGCTTCACCCGTTCGGTGCGTAGGGAGACCGTCTTGTCCTTGGCAGAAGCCATCGCGCTATAGCTATTCACTTTGCGTGCGCGCGCAAGCTAGCACTCCGGCGCGGAGGGCGCCAACAGCCTGCGAAAAGGCCGTTTACGCTTGTTGCCTTATTCGCAGACGGCGGCGTGGCGCCTCGCCTTCATGTCCAGATGAAAATGGTTCTTATGCGCCTCGTTGGCCTCTGGCCCAAGCGTGGTGCCGAAGGTGTGGCAGGCGTCGTCGTGCACCATCCTCACGAACTCGCTCCGCGCATCGTGCGCCGACTGCGTTTCGGGAGCGGCGTGTTCAGGAGGCATCATCTCGGGGGCCGGGGACGGCGGCGGCTCTTCGGCGGTTGCCGTAGGAAGCACGAAGGGATTCGTTTTTGCATCGATCATCACGGTGGTCGGCGCGACGAAGGGATTTATCTTCGCCTCCGCCAGCCTGATCTTGGCGACTTGGCGCACATGTGCGGCGGCTGGTCGGACCTGAGACACCGGCTTGACCGGCGCGCTCGCCACGGCAACGCGACGAGGATTGGCAGGAGGAGGCGGCGGGGTCGTCACGAGCCGCGGCCAGCTCTCAAGCACGGTGATGTGCTCGCCCGAGGCGAACACGAACTCCAACACATCGAGCGCGTTGGCGAGCGCGTGCTCGCTCAACGGCGTGTTGGCGCCGCCATGGCGGTTGCGGCACGAATACGACGTGGCGTTGCGCAGCTTGACCACTTCCGTCGAGAGCACCGCCTTGGCCTCGGGTTGCACCGTCTTGCTCAGCCATGTGCTGAGCGCAGCAGCAAGCG
>Ga0126372_10000047_pt1 | contig 30030 bp, 28 predicted proteins | sample PanSoiMetaPlot_6_FD_92762 | JGI IMG/M metagenome (GOLD analysis project Ga0126372, IMG submission 92762) | Tropical forest soil microbial communities from Panama - MetaG Plot_6 | ecosystem: Environmental > Terrestrial > Soil > Tropical forest > Bulk soil | place: Panama | collected 2016-02-17
AACATGTCAAGGAGATTTCCGGCAATCGTCACTCCGCTCACGGGGTAGCTGCGTTTGCCGTTTTCGATCCAAAAGCCGTTCGCGCCGCGACTGTAGTCGCCGGTCACGTAATTCACGCCGACGCCAATGAGGTCGGTGACGTAAAATCCCTCGGCGATGTCGGCCATCACGGCTTCCGGCGTATCGCTGCCGGCCACGAGATGCAGATTGCTTGGCCCCGGCGTCGGCGTGGAAGATACGGCGCGCTGGGCATGGCCGGTGGTGACAAGACCGAGTTCGCGGGCGGTGGCGCAATCAAGCAACCAAGATGCGAGCACACCGTCCTCCACCACGGCGAGGGGCTTGGTCGCGATGCCCTCGGCATCGAATGGACGCGAGCGCAAGCCTCGCAAGCGCCGCGGGTCGTCCAGTACACGGATGCCCCGCCCGAATAGCCGTTGGCCGAGCCTGTCTTTGAGGAAACTGCTCTTGCGCGCAACCGCGGCACCATTGATGGCGCCGGCGAGGTGGCCGATGAGGGAGCCTGCCGCCCGCCGGTCGAACACGACCGGCACGCGTTTGCTTTTCACCTTGCGCGGATTGAGCCGCTCGACCGCGCGCTCGCCGGCGGTGCGTCCGATCTTCTCCGAAGGATCGAGATCGCTGCCGTGTACGGTGGCGCAATAGTCGTAATCGCGCTCCATCGCGGTACCGGCGCCGGCAATGGCCGTCATCGATATGCTCTGGCCCGAGTTGAGATAGGCGCCGCGGAAGCCGTGGCTCGTCACAAGCACCATGCCGCCGATGCCCGCGGAGGCCGACGCCCCCGCCGATTTGGTGACGCCTTCAACGGCAAGCGCCGCGCTCTCGGCGCGTCGCGCGCGCTCTTCCAACACGCCCACAGCAGGTAGGTCTGGATCGAGCAAATCGAGATCGGGGACCTCGCGGGCAAGCTGCCCGCGATCGGCAATTCCCGCGAACGGATCTTCCGGTGCCGCCTTGGCCATGGCGACGGCCCGTTCGGCGAGCTCGGTCGCGTCGATCTTGATGTCGTTCGTCGACACGACCGCTTGACGGCGCCCGACGAGGGCGCGCAACCCAATGTCGTCGCCTTCCGAACGCTCGGATTCCTCAACTGCGCCCTCGCGCACTTCGATCCCAAGCGAGACCGAGCGCACGGCGAGCGCATCGGCGGCGTCTGCGCCGGCCCGGCGTGCGGCCGCGACCAGCCGCTCGGCAAGGTCGGTCAGCGCGGATTGGTCGAAGAGCGAGGACATCGAGAGGATGAGTTTCGTTTCCAGGGTGAAGGAGCCCCTTACCGAGCTTGCGCGGGGACGGCAACGACTCGTCAAGCATGATCGCATGGGAAGCGGTGAAACCGCAGATTAACCAGGAAGATTAAGCGGATCCCGACCGGTTTGCGGCATGTTTGCGGCAACGAGCGGGGGGAACCGCCGAAGCGCTGGGCATTCCCGGCAGGCAACAACTAGGCTTTGTGGCGTCAAGCAGGAACGTCGGGGGTCGAGCCGCGGCAACGGCTCGACCCCTTATTTTCGGGCTCCACTAAACGGCGTCACTGCCGCCGCTCGGGGATTTGGATCAGCTCGGCGAGATCGGTGCGGGTCAGTGCCGCCGCGATGAATTTGAAGTTGACGGCATCGGCCATCACCTCCTCGATCCCGGAAATGCGATCCGGATCGACCGCGGCAAGCGGCAGGAATTCCTGCAATGCGCGCTTGGCTGTGGTCTCCGACAGCTTGGCGAAATTTGCATAAGCATTGAGCCCTTCCGGCGTCGAATAGACCCAGCGGAGCGAATCGCGGTAGCCGCGCATGAAACGCACGAACACGTCGGGGCGTGCTTTGAGCTCCGTCGCGTTGGCGATGATGACCCGGCTCGTCTGCTTATCGAAATCGGGCGCGTCCGAAGATTTCATGATCAGCCGAGTCTTGCCGGCTTCGAGCTCCGCGACGCCGAACGGCGCGCCCGCCCAGCCCGCGTCAACCTGTCCGGTCATCGTCGCGGTCATGGTCGCAGCCGCATTCCCCGTCGGCGTCGGCTTGAAGTCCACGTTGTAGTACTTCTGCAGCGCGAGCACGCCGGCATGGGTGGAGGAGCCATTGTTGGAATAGGCAACTGTCTTGCCCAAGAGATCGCGCGGGCCTTTGATCGGCGAAGCAGCCGGCACGTACCAGAAGACCTGGGCACCCCCCGTATAGGAGCCGCCGATGATGCGCACCGGCGCTCCCTTGGCAAAGACACCGATTGCGCCGAGAAAACCCGAAGCGATGCCGACCTGCGCGCTATTCGAGATCACGGCCTGCTGGGTCTCGCCGCCGCCGTCGGTATAGAAAATGTCGAGGGCGAGATTGTGCGGTTTGAACAGGCCGGCCTTGTAGCCGACCTCGGTAACGAACGTCTCGCCAATGCCGCGCCCGCCGACGGCGACCTTAAGCCCCTCCTCCTCTGCGCGACCAGATTCGGCTAGAGCGGCAAATGTTGCGATTGCCGTAAGCGACGCGACGACAAACCTGCAAAAGCACATGCGTCCCTCCGGCCGCTGGGTTGGCCGACAAGAGCGCCAAGCCCGGAGCTTGAGCTATCCTATAGGTAACGCCGCATCGAGCGCGAGACCCGCGAACAGGATGAGGCCGGCATCACGGTTGGACTTGAATACCGTCAAGCAGTTGAGCGGATCATCGACATTGAGCCGCGCAATCTGCCAAAGCAGATGCGCGGCAAAGACGACGAGTCCGAGCGCGAAGAGCAGCCTTGCACCAGCACACCATCCAGCGACCGCGATCAACGTCACGGCAAGCGCGTAGAACAGCGCGAGCATCGGCTTGGTGCGCTCGCGGAAGAGCAGCGCCGTCGACTTGATGCCGATGAGCGCGTCGTCCTCGCGATCCTGGTGCGCGTAGATCGTGTCGTAGCCGATCACCCAGCATATCGCCCCGGCGTAAAGCAGCACCGCCGGTGCATCGAGCCGCCCAAAGGTCGCTGGCCATCCCATCAGCGCGCCCCAGGAGAAGGCGAGCCCGAGCACGATCTGCGGCCAATAGGTGACGCGCTTCATGAACGGATAGATCGCGACCACCCCTAGCGAGGCGAGGCCGACCAACACCGTAAACCCGTTGAACTGCAGCAGAACCGCAAGCCCGAGCAATGCCTGCAGCGCGAGAAAGGCGGCGGCGGCGGCGACCGTCACCTGTCCCGAAGGGATGGGGCGCGAGCGCGTGCGCTCGACGCGCGCATCGAGATCGCGGTCGACGATGTCGTTCCAGGTGCAGCCCGCGCCGCGCATGGCAAACGCGCCGACGAAGAATAGGAGGAGATGCCACGCGTTAACCTGCGTCCCGGCGTGAACCGCGGCAAGAGCAACGGACCACCAGCATGGCAGCAGCAACAGCCAGGAGCCGATCGGCCGGTCGAGGCGCGCCAAACGTAGATAAGGACGCGTCCAGGCGGGGGCCCAGCCGTCGACCCAGTTGCCGGTTGAATCGGCGACGCGGCCCGCGCCGCGCGTCATCGCGTCAGCGGACTGCCGGTGAGCGTGTCGAAGGTCGACTGGCCCTTTTTCGTTGCCGAAGCATCAGGAACCATGGGTCCGGCGCCCAGCGCATCGCTCAGGCTGGGGGCCGCCTGGCGCGGCGCTTGCGCCGCATCGCAAACCTTCTTGCTCACCTCGGAGGCCTTGCCGTGCCCGTCCTGGACTTGTTTGAGGACTTCGGAGGGAACGCCGCAGGTTGCGCTGTGGTCTTGCAAGCCTTTGATCATCTTGCTCTCGGCCGCAAGGAAGGCCTTGAAAAGCTTACAGACCTCGTCGGCGGGCGCCTTCCGCTGGCCAGCCGCCTGCAGCGCCTGGCCTGCTTTGGCAACATCATCGCGGGTGCTCAGGAGCTGCTGACAAGCTGGCGGCGGTTGCTGCGGCGCACTGAAGGAAGCTCCCGGCGCACCGGGAGACATGCCCGGGACTGGCGACATGGGCGCACCGGGCATGCCCGGAGCCCCTCCAAACTGCGCCGCCGCCTGCCACAACGGCACCACCGCGAGCGCCAGCGCCAATGGGACAGCCCGGCTCACCCTCATAATGGTGTATCTCCCCGGCCGCCCGATTCGTCCCCATTACCCTGCGGCCCGCATATAAAAGGCCTTTTGAATCCGGCGATAACACGGCAAACCGGCACCCAAAGGCGGCTTCGATCCCGGGGAACCCGTGCGTGCGCCCCTTGGAAACCGTGATTTACCCGTCTTTCGGTTTGTCATTTTCCTTGAAAGCGCGCAGCAATGTCACCGGTAGCGACCATGTCCCGCGGTGATTGCCGCGCCCCCCGCCTCTACGTCGACGCCGCGCTCTCCGCGGGCGCGAGCGTTCCGCTCAACGTCTCACAATCCCACTATCTCGGCACCGTGTTGCGCCTGAAAGCCGGCGACAGCGTGCTTGTGTTCAACCGCCGCGACGGGGAATGGCGCGGCACGCTGGGGGGCAAAAAAAGGTCCTTCGCGCTGGCCATCACCGAACGCACAAGGCCGCAGCCCAACGCGCTCGACCTGCACTACCTGTTCGCACCGCTCAAACACGCCCGCCTCGACTACATGACCCAGAAGGCAGTGGAGATGGGCGCCTCGCGACTGCAGCCGGTCCTCACGCGCCACGCCCAGGTCGCGCGCGTCAACCTCGAGCGCATGCGTGCAAATGCGATCGAGGCCGCGGAGCAGTGCGGCATCCTGACGCTTCCAGAGATCCGCGCGCCGCTGAGCCTCGAGCGGATGATCGCCGAGCTCGAGCCCGAGCGTCTGCTCGTATTCTGCGACGAGACTGCGGATGTGAAGGACCCAGTCGCGGCGCTCGCGCAAGCGCGGCATACTCGCCAAGGGCATGCCCCTCCGCTCGCCGTGCTCGTCGGCCCCGAAGGGGGCTTCGCCCCAGACGAGCGCGCGGCGCTCCTGAAATTGCCGAATGCGGTGCGGCTCGCGCTCGGGCCGCGCCTGTTGCGCGCAGACACCGCCGCGGTCGCCGCCCTCGCGCTGGTGGGGGCGGTGCTCGGGGATTGGCGATAGGCGCTCCGCGGACCGCAAACGCGGCTCGACGTCGTTAAGCCCGTCCTCGCTTTGGCATCGAATAAACCCCCCAAGCGTGCTAAAGCGCCGCCCGCCACAGGCTCAGAACCGTTGCGATTCGCGCCATGACGCGTGCAGAAATGATCTCGCCGAAGACCGCGCCCGATGCGCGCGCCGACGCGCTCGTCTCCGCGTTCGAGCGCGCGGGCTATGCGCGCGTGGCGCCGGCGATCCTGCAGCCAGCCGAGCCGTTCCTCGACCTTTCCGGCGAGGACATCCGCAAGCGCATGTATCTGACGAGCGACCCCCAGGGGCGCGAACTGTGTCTGCGCCCCGACCTCACCATTCCGGTCTCGCGCGACTACCTCGCCTCGCCCGAAGCCGGCAAGCCGCGCGGTTTTTGCTATCTCGGGCCGGTGTTTCGTCATCGCGGCGACGGCGGCGGCGAATTCCTGCAGGCCGGCATCGAATCCTTCGGCCGGGAGGATATCGCAGCCGCGGATGCCGAAATGCTGGCGCTCGGACTTCAAGCGACGGCGCATTACGGCCTCGCCGCGCCGAACATTCGCATGGGCGATGTAGCCCTGTTTTGCGCCCTTGTCGCGGTGCTTGATCTCGCACCCGCGTGGAAGCGGCGGCTGATCAAGGATTTCAATCATAAGACATCGCTGGCGCAGGATCTCGATCGGCTCACTGTCGGCGCGGCAAATGCCCGGCCGGAATATCAAGGCGTGCTCGCGGCGCTCGTCGGCGCCGACCCCAAAGGCGCGCACGCACTCGTCACCGATTTGCTGTCGATTGCGGGCATCACCGCCGTCGGCGGGCGGTCGGTAAGCGAAATCGCCGACCATTTTCTCGAACAGGCAGCGCTCGGTGCGCAGCCCTCACTGCCGCGGCACACCCGCGCGCTGATCGAAACATTCCTCGCCATCGCCGGCGATCCGCATGCGGCGGCGGCCAAGCTCAAGGCGTTTGCGCGGGAAGCCAAGATCGGCCTCGATGGTGCGATCGAGCTGTTCGAGAGTCGCACGCGCGCGCTGGCGCAAAGCGGCATCGATGTTTCGACCGTCCATTTCTCAACTGCTTTCGGCCGCGGCCTCGACTATTACACCGGCTTCGTGTTCGAGCTCTATGCTCCGCGCGCGCAGGCGAGCGAACCGCTGGTGGCCGGCGGTCGCTATGACGGACTGCTGTCGCGGCTCGGTAGCGCCCGGCCGATCTCCGCGGTGGGATTTGCGGTATGGATCGAGCGGCTGACGCGCCTGCGAGGCGCCCCGTGAGCGAGCCGTTCGTCATCGCAGTGCCAGCGAAAGGACGCCTGCAAGCGAACGCGGAGGCTTTCTTCGCGCGCGCCGGCCTCGAGCTCGTCAAACCGCGCGGGGCGCGCGACTACCGCGGCACCATCGCCGATCTCTCCGGCATCGAGGTGGCGTATCTTTCAGCGGCCGAGATTGTCGATCTCCTAGCGCAAGGCGCCGTGCATCTCGGCATCACGGGTGAGGACTTGGTGCGCGAGAAAATTCCCGACGCGGAGCGTCGGGTTGTCCTTGTCGACGGATTGGGCTTCGGCCACGCCAATGTGGCGGTCGCCGTGCCGCAGGCGTGGATCGACGTGCACAGCATGGCCGATCTCGACGATGTTGCAATCGCGTTTCGCCTCAAGCACGAGCGCAAGATGCGGGTTGCGACCAAATACGTGAATCTGACGCGCGACTTCTTTTCCCGGCACGGTGTGACGGACTACCGCATCGTGGAAAGCTCGGGCGCCACCGAGGCCGCGCCGGCGGCCGGCACCGCCGAGCTCATCGTCGACATCACCACCACGGGCGCAACGCTCGCTGCCAACGGCCTCAAGGTGATCGACGACGGCGTGATCCTGCGCTCGCAGGCCAATCTAGTCGCGGCGCGCACAGCGAGCTGGGGTACCACCGAGCGCGCCATTGCGCGCGGCGTGCTCGACCGAATCGCGGCCCAAGCGCGAGCCCGCGCGTTTCGCGAGGTGCGTACTCGGCTCGCCGGTTGCGACGATGCGTTCATCGGCGAGGCCAAGCGGCGATTTGGAGTCGAGGCCCCCTTCGGCGGCCCAACCTCCTCGGGCATGCTCACGCTGCACTGCCCGCCCAAGCACGTCCATGAGCTCACCATATTGCTCAGAGAGAAGGGGGCGGATAACGTCGTCGTCGCAGACCTCGATTACGTCTTCGCCAGCGCGGATCCGCTTTACGCCAAGCTCGAGGCAGGCCTGGGAGGAGCGCGGTAAGAGTCGCGCTTACTCACCCCTGATGTTCGCGGCCTTGATGATCGGCCACCACTTCTCAATCTCGGCTCGGTGATAGGCGAACGCCGCCTGCGGCGGTCCGGAATCTCTTGGCCGAGAAGTTGTGCGAGCCTCTGGCGCACGCCGATCTAGCGCAATGCGGGGAAGTCGACAGGCCGCGTGCGGTCGAGCGTGCGCTCGCTCGGCGGCAGTGGATATTTGAGACCAGTTGCGCAATTGAAAAGCACGGCTTGTTCACCGCAATCAATGCGTCCGTCGGCGAGACCCTGCTTGAGTGCGGCATAAGTGGCGGCGCCTTCGGGGCATAGTAACAGGCCTTCCGTTCGCGCGACCTCCTCGATCGCGGCGGTGATCGCTTCGTCCCCAACCGCGACGGCGAAGCCCCCGCTCTCGCGCACGGCGCGCAAGATGAGAAAGTCGCCGATCGCCTGCGGTACGCGGATGCCCGCAGCGATGGTGTGGGCGTCTTCCCAGCGTGGCGCATGGTCCTCGCCCGCGTCATAGGCGCTCACGATCGGGGCACAGCCCGCCGCCTGCACCGCCACCATCCTCGGCCGCTTGTTGCCGATGAACCCAATGGCTTCGAGCTCGGCGAACGCCTTCCACATGCCAATCAAGCCGGTGCCGCCGCCAGTCGGATACAGAATGACATCCGGTAGCTGCCAGCCGAGCTGCTCGGCAAGCTCGATGCCCATCGTCTTCTTGCCCTCGATCCGGTACGGCTCTTTCAATGTCGAGGTGTCGAACCAGCCTGCCTTGGCCACGCCCTCGGCTACGATCTTGCCGCAATCGTCGATGAGGCCGTTGACACGGTAGACGCTTGCGCCCTGCAGCGCGATCTCGCGAACATTCACCTCCGGCGTGTCCGCCGGGCAGAACACGGTGCTTCTGATGCCGGCGCGACTGGCATAGGCGGACAGCGCCGCACCCGCATTGCCGTTGGTTGGCATGGCCATGTGCTTAACGCCGAGCGCCTTCGCCATCGACACGGCGAGGGCAAGCCCCCGCGCCTTGAACGAGCCGGTCGGCAAGCGGCTTTCGTCTTTGACCAGAATGTCCCCGGCCGCGAGCGTCTTGGCGAGCCTCGGCAAGGTCAGGATCGGCGTGATCGGCTCACCGAGGCTGACAATATCGGGCGCGCGACGCACGGGCAGGAGTTCGCGATACCGCCACAGATCGCGCGGCCGGCCCGCCAGCGCCTCCTTGCTCAACTCTTTCTTGATTGCCTCGAGATCATAGCGCACCAAGAGCGGCTTGCGCTCGCGCGAGAGGTTATGAAGCTTGTCCGCCGGGTAGCGCGCGCCGGTCGCCGAGCATTCGAGATGCGTGACGAATGTCTGGCGTTCCGCCGTCAAGTTGTCGTCGTCGCGCATATGCGCCCTCCGATGCAGCTGTCTTGCGCGGCGCCGCGAAGACCCCGCCCCAGCATCTCTGCTTGCGTCATTCGGTTGACCGTTTCGCTTGCCCCGCGCGCGACCCGAACACGACGAAATGCGAGAGCGAAAAATTGACCCCGAAGCTCGCCGCTATGGCGCAGAGCTTGGCCGCCGGAACGGGAAGCCAAAGCGACGCCACCACCAGCACCGCCGTGTTGGTGATGACCCCGGCGATGCCGGACGCCACGAACGCGGCGTAAGCGCGCCAGCGCAACTGCCTGCCGGACTCGACCGCAAAGGTCACGTACGAGTTCATGACATAGGAGCCGGAGACAGCGACGAGCCAGGAGAGCACATTGGCCGGCACCAACGGCAAGCCCAGAAGGTAGTAACCGGCGAGGAAGATGCAATAATCGACGACCGTATTGACCACGCCAACCATCGCGAAACTCGCCGCCTTGAGCGTAATAGCGCGGTCCCGCCTCGCCTGTGTGAGGCGGCGTTGGAGACGATCGAACTGCGTGGAGAGCCCCATGGCTCCTCCCGCTTAGCACGTCCCGACCGCGAGGCCGAGGCCGCGCATCGCACACCGGCGCGACAGAGGTACATGGTTGGGCTATAACCGTTCCGCAGTGGGGTACGAGTGAAAAGGCACGGGCGATGGTTCCGGATGCGGTGACATCAGGCAGTGCTGCCGCGCGCCCGCGCGCCTTTTCGGAGGCGGGGCTTTCGATCGTCGTGCCGTTGTTCAACGAGGCAAACAGTCTCGCGACCCTTCACGCCCGCATTGTCGAGGTCGCCCGCGCGCTCAAGGCGACACGCGGCCTTGCCACCGAGGTGGTCTATGTCGACGACGGCAGCCGCGACGCGACGCTCGCGGCCGCCCGCGCGCTTCCGGCCGATAATCTCGACATCCAGATCATCTCGCTGTCGCGCAATTTCGGCAAAGAGGCCGCGCTGCTCGCCGGCCTCGATCATGCCCGCCTGGGAGCCGTGTTGTTCATGGACGGTGACGGGCAGCATCCAGCGACACTCGTTGAAAAGCTCGCCGCGCATTGGCTCGAGGACGGCTATGACGTGGTCTACACGGCCAAAGCACACCGGGAGCATGAGCCGTGGCTGCGGCGAGCCGGCGTCAAGGCCTTTTACGCGCTGATCAACTGGGGAGCGCGGCAGAAAATCCCCGCCGATGCGGGCGACTTCCGCCTGTTGTCGCCGCGCGCAGCCGCGGCGCTTAAGCAACTCCCCGAGCGCAACAGGTTCTTCAAGGGGCTCGCCAGCTGGATCGGATTCCGGCAAATCCGCGTCGACTACGAGCCGGCCGAGCGCATCCACGGCCGCACGAGTTGGAATCTCTATTCCCTGATCGGACTTTCAATCGAGGGCCTTACCTCGTTTTCGGTCGCGCCATTGCGGCTGGCGAGCCTGCTCGGCCTCCTGCTCGCCGGCGCCGCCTTCATCTTCGGCGTGCAGATCCTGATCGAGACCTTCGTGTTCGGAGAGTCCGTTCCGGGCTATCCGTCGGTGATCGTCGGCCTGATGGTGCTGGGCGGCGTGCAACTCATCATGATCGGGATTATGGGCGAGTATATCGGCAAGATCCTTTCCGAGCTCAAAGCACGGCCGGTCTACTTCGTAGCCGAGCACACGCTCAAGACGGCGGAGAGCGCGGGCGCCACCGGCGCAGCGCCGACGCGTTCGGCCGCGGAATGAGGCAAGCCGAGCGTCGCATCTGGCTGTGCGCGGACGACTACGGCATCTCCCTTGCGGTCAGCACCGCAATCCGCGACCTCGTGGTTCGCCGACGCCTCAACGCCACCTCCGCGCTGGTGGCGGCACCGAGCTTTCATCGCGCGGAGGCGGTTGCGCTTGATGTGCTCAACTCCACAGCGCCGCGAGTGGCGATCGGGCTCCATGTTACGCTGACCGCGCCGTTTCATCCGTTGAGCAAGGGCTTCGAGCCGGTGAGCGGGGGAGCCTTCGCACCGCTCGCGACAACCGCGCGGCGCGCGCTCATGCACCAGATCGACCGCACCGCGCTGAGAGCTGAGGTTTCGAGTCAGATGCAGCGTTTCTTCGAGACGTTCGGCCGCGCTCCCGACTTCGTCGACGGGCATCATCACATCCATCTCTTTCCCCAAATCGGCGACGCCGTGCTGGAGGTTGTTGCGAGCGCCGCACCCAAGGCATGGGTACGCCAGTGCGCGCGAGTGCTGCCGCTCGTGAAAAGAGTTGCCGACCGCAAGGGACTCTTTCTGGATCTACTGAGCTATCGGTTCCAACGCAAAGCCTTGGCCCGGGGCTTGCATACTAACCCGGCCTTCGCCGGCACCTACGGGCTCCAAGAGGATACGGATTTCGCCGCGCTGTTCCCCCGCTTCCTCGATTCTCTGCCCGACGGCAGCGTGGTCATGTGTCATCCGGGCTTCGTGGACGGCGAATTACAAGGGCTCGATTCGCTCACCACCTTGAGGGAAAAGGAATATGCCTTTTTCGCCAGCGACGCTTTTCCCATGGTACTGGCGCGGCATGGCGTGACACTGGCGTAATCCGCCGCCTGCAACGGCGAGGCGCTAACGCTTTTTTCTGCGCGTCGGTTATTTTCGGTCGTCCGAGCATTGCCTACATTGAAGGGGTCGTCGGGGGAAGGAGACGCACCAATGACCCCAGAGGAACGTAATCTCGTCATCGAACTGTTCGACCGCCTGGCGACGCTGGAGGACGCGCAACGCGATCCCGAGGCCGAACGCCTGATCCGGGACGGTTTGCGCCAAGCCCCCAATGCGCCGTACGCGCTTGTACAGACGGTGTTGGTGCAGGACGAAGCGCTTAAACGGGCGGACGCGCGCATTCGCGAGCTCGAGGGCGCAACCTCAGCCGAGACGCCGCAGCGCGACACGAGCTTTCTCGGTGGAGTACGCGAGAGCTTCTTTGGCAAGCGCGAGGGTCGCGGCTCGGTACCGTCCGTGCGACCAGCCGAGGGCATGTCGCCCGCTTGGAACACTGGAACGCCGCAGCCGTCGCAGCCGCCGCAGGCCGGCCCGACGGGAGCGCCTATGGCCCCCGGCGGTTCCTTCCTTGGTACCGCGGCCGCCGCGGCGGCCGGCGTCATCGGCGGCTCCCTCCTGCTCAGCGGCATTCGCTCGATGATGGGTTATCCGCATGGCGCGCACGCCGCCTTCGATCCGGCCGCGGGAGCGAGTGGATCATCACCGTGGGGAGGCAGCAGCGAGCTCGCTCGCGAGGCCGGCTCAGAGGACATCGGACGGGGCCAAGCCTCTGGCGATGACAGCGCCGGCCGCGGCTATGGGGCGCTCGACGACCAGGGCAGTGATGAGCAGGATGACCAGGACGACGTCGACGACGGCGACTTCGGTTTCGGCGACGGCGGCGATAGCCAAGACGTATGAGCGCTCGGGCTGCACACAAAGTTTGAGATCGAGCATTCGGCTCGACGGCGCTTTGCGTGCTTTGCTTACGGCGAGTGCGATCCCGCCCTGTCAGCCAGCGACTTCGGCCGGCGCACGGCGGCAAACGCGATGAACGATATCGCCGCAAAGCTCGCGACCACGGCAAGCACCATCGGATCCGAGCTGCGCTCCGCGATGAACGCGAGCACCAGCGGCGCGATCGCTTGCATCACCAAATAGGGGCCGCCGATGCGGCCCATGAGATGTCCGTAGCCGGCGGCGCCGAACAGCGCGAGCGGTACCGCGCCCCGCGCGATGGTGAGAAGCCCATTGGCCATTCCGAACATCAGGGCGAACGCCGCGGCGGCCGGAACGCTGAGCCCGAACAGCGCGAGCAACGCGAAAGCTGTGAGCAGCATGGCGACCGCAAAGCGCGCGACGTGAAGCGGATGAATGTTGCGCGCGAACATGAGCTCGCAGATGCGCGAGGCGACCTGTGCCGGTCCGAACAGCGCGCCGATCGCGACCACGGTAGCCGAATCGATGCCCGCGCGGCCGAAGATTGCGAGCAGATGCGCGGAGAGACCGGACGGCACGAAGGCGTAGGCGGCAAACGCTGCGGCCACCAGCACGAAGGGCCAACCGCGCGGCGGCAGGACGGCACTCGGCACGGGTGCCGCCTCGCTGGGCTGCGCCGCGGCATCCGCGCGCGTGCGCGGCAAGGCGAAAGCGTGCAGCGGGGCTGCGACAAGGGCGAGCACGGCAGCATAGACGAGATAGGTCCCCTGCCATCCGACGGCGTCGAGCAGAACGTGGGTCACGGGCCAACTCACGGTGGAAGCGAATCCCCCCGCCAACGTGAGCGTGGTGATCGGGCGCCGCGCGCCGAGGCCGAAGATGCGGCCGAGCGTCGCAAAGGCCGGATCGTAGAGGGTCGCGGCCGTCGCAACCCCGAGCATCATCCAAACCGCGAGATAGGCGGCAGGATGATCGGCATAAACGATCAGGGCGAGGCCGAGCGCGCCGAGGAGCGAGCCAATCGACATGACCCGATGTCCGCCGTGGCGGTCGATCAAGCGACCGACGCGCGGCGAAACGAGGCCTGCCGTGAGCAGCGCCAGCGAAAAGCCACCCATGGCAAAGCTCATCGACCAGCCGCGGTCATGAGCGATTAGCGGTACGGTCAAAACCGGCGGATAGAAGATCGCACCCCACGCCAAAATTTCAGTGACGCCGAGCACGAGGACGGCACACCAGGGGCCGGCGATCAGGTCGCGCACGATCGGCATGAGGGGCACGGCGGGCGAGAAACACCCGACCCTAGCACGACGCACCCGTGCGTCGAGCTATCCGAAGTGCTTGACCATCGCCACTGCGGTTTCCGGGCACAGCGCCGCGAATTGTCGGCTGCCGCGGACCGCGTGCGGCACATCGCCGCGCGCGCAGACCGCATAGCCAAGTCGCGCGAAGAAATCCGTGCCGGATGCGGTCAGGAGATAGATCGCATGGCACTTGAGCGCGAGCGCCTCCGTCTCAAGCGTCTCCACCATCGCCGCTCCCATGCCCACCTGGCGCACCGGCGGCAACGTCACCAGCGAGCGCAACAGCGCATCGCTGCCGAAGATTTCGAGCCCGCCGAAGCCAACCGGGGTGCCCTCGATTGCCTCGAAGCGCCAGATCAATACACGTGCCTCGCGCACATCATCGGCCGGCAGCTTCGCCTTGACGAGCGCAGCCTTGACGCCCTCGCGTTCCCACGGCGCCAGCGGTATCGCGACGAGGCGGCGGCGCGTCATGACAGCATTCCCTTGCGCCGCGGCCGCAGACGTCACTGTCGCTTGAGCTGCGCAGTTCGCTCGATGATCAGACTTTGAGCCGCGATCAGCGCGAGGTCTGAGCGCTCGCCTGCGCCGCGCGCGGCGCGCAGCGCACAAAGATGCCAGTGCCGTAGCGTCCATCGATCTCCGGGTCGACGTATTTGAGGATCATCACGCGACCGTCAAAGGAGACGATTTCTCGATCCTGAGCACCCGGCGTGCGCCCTGCAGGACCGACATAGTCCCTGCCGGATGAACTGCCCTTGAGCCGAAGCTCCTGCAGCTCGCTGGAATCGGCGAGATACATCATGACGCCGCCGTTCGTGCCCTGGCCGATGACGTAGGGCTGCTTGCACTGGCCGCGGGCATTGGCCTCGGTACGCGCGCGGTCTTCCGGCTTGTGGTAGGCCGCATATCCCCAACGGCCGACAATCTCGGTCGGACGCACGCGCGCCGGGATCTCGGGTTCCGGCGGGGCGGAAGCGGCGACTTGCGGGGATTGCGTTGTGCTGCAGGCTGACACTGCCAACGCCGACAGCGCGGCTGCAACGAGCGACCCACCAAAACTGCGATTGCGCATCGAATTCCCTACTTCTGTCCGCCCCATTGAGGCGCGAGCGCAAAAGGCCCACCTACTTTATCACCCGCATGGTTAACGAGATGCAATCGTGCGGACCCTGTGAGACCCCGATCCGGCGACTTTGGTCGCAAGGTAGGGCCCTGCCAAGGCAGATGTGAGGCAGCCGGGCTGCGGAACTGGCCTCCGGCGCCGATCGCACAGCGGCGGGTTTGATCGTGCGCCCATCGCGGATCGGGCTGAGCGCTAAAACGTTCGCGATCGGCTCGCCGATGATCGTCAACGCGGCGCGAGCGAGGGGTGCCTCTCTTTGCCTTCTCTGGTGCAGTTCCCCGTGAGTCCCCGCCCATCCTTGACACGGGACGACCGACCTCCTATCTCCCGCGAGGCTTTTGGCACTCCCAACTTTGAGTGCTAACGGCTCACCAGACAACCCGATCCGTCAAAGGCTTAACCACCAAGCGCCCCTGAGGACAGCATATGGCCAAAACCAAGTTCCGTCCCCTGCACGACCGGGTGGTCGTGAAACGCATCGATGCCGAGGAAAAATCGAAGGGCGGCATCATTATTCCCGATACTGCCAAGGAGAAGCCGTCGCAGGGTGAGGTCATAGCGGTGGGCCCAGGTGGACGCGATGAGACCGGCAAGATCATTAAGCCCGACGTCAAGGCCGGGGACCTGGTGCTGTTCGGCAAGTGGTCGGGCACCGAGGTCAAGCTCGATGGCGAGGAACTCCTGATCATGAAGGAATCCGACATCATGGGCGTGATCGCTTGACGTCGAGTAATGCAAATCCGACCCGATGACTGCGTCGATTGCCGTGCCGGGGCGTGAACCCCGGCAATCATCCTCTTCGCAAGAATGATGGATTGCCGGGCCGAGCCCGGTCATGACCGAGACGCGGAAATCGGGCGATCAAACAAAGCAATGGAGTGACTTGAAATGGCTGCGAAAGAGGTTCGCTTTTCCGGCGATGCGCGCGAGAAAATGCTGCGCGGCGTCGACATCCTGGCCAATGCCGTGAAGGTGACGCTTGGCCCTAAGGGCCGCAATGTCGTGCTCGACAAGAGCTTCGGCGCGCCCCGCATCACCAAAGACGGCGTGACCGTCGCGAAGGAAATCGAGCTCGAAGACAAGTTCGAGAACATGGGCGCTCAAATGGTGCGGGAGGTCGCGCAGAAGACCAATGACATGGCCGGTGATGGCACCACCACCGCCACCGTGCTCGCCCAGGCGATCGTCAGGGAAGGCGCCAAGTCCGTGGCGGCCGGCATGAATCCGATGGATCTCAAGCGGGGCATCGACATCGCCGTGAACGCGGTGGTGAAAGACATCGAGAAGCGGTCGAAAAAGGTCGGCTCCTCCGCCGAGGTTGCCCAGGTCGGCACGCTTGCGGCCAACGGCGACACCAAAGTCGGCAAGATGATCGCCGAGGCCATGCAGAAAGTCGGCAACGAAGGCGTGATTACGGTCGAGGAAGCCAAGGCGCTCGAAACCGAAGTCGAAATCGTCGAAGGCATGCAGTTCGACCGCGGCTATCTCTCGCCCTACTTCATTACGAACGCCGAGAAGATGGTGGCCGAGCTCGAGGACGCCTTCGTCCTCCTGCACGAGAAGAAGCTCTCCGGACTGCAGGCGATGCTGCCCGTGCTCGAGGCGATCGTGCAAGCGGGCAAGCCGCTGCTGATCGTGGCCGAGGACGTGGAGGGCGAGGCGCTCGCAACGCTCGTCGTCAATAAGTTACGCGGCGGGCTCAAAGTCGCCGCCGTCAAGGCGCCCGGCTTCGGCGACCGCCGCAAGGCCATGCTCGAGGACATCGCGATCCTCACCGGTGGCCAGCTAATCTCGGAAGACCTCGGCATCAAGCTCGAGAACGTGACCACGGCGATGCTCGGCCGCGCCAAAAAGGTCATAATCGAGAAGGAGAAGACCACGATCGTGGACGGCGCCGGCAAGAAGAAGGACATCGAAGCCCGCGTCGGTCAGATCAAGCAGCAGATCGAGGAGACCACGTCCGATTACGATCGCGAGAAACTGCAGGAGCGGTTGGCGAAGCTCGCAGGCGGTGTCGCGGTGATCCGCGTCGGCGGCGCCACCGAGGTCGAGGTGAAGGAGAAGAAGGACCACGTCGAGGACGCGCTCAACGCAACCCGCGCCGCGGTCGAAGAAGGGATCGTGCCGGGCGGCGGCGTCGCGCTGTTGCGCGCCAAGAAGGCGCTTGGCCGGATCAGCGACGGCAACGCCGACGTGCAAGCCGGCATCAACATTGTGCTTAAGGCCCTGGAGGCGCCGACGCGGCAGATCGCCGAAAACTCCGGCGTCGAAGGCTCGATCGTGGTCGGCAAGATCATGGAGCACAAGTCCGAAACCTTCGGTTTCGACGCGCAGAGCGAGGACTATGTGGACCTGGTCGACCGCGGCATCGTCGATCCTGCCAAGGTCGTGCGCGCCGCGCTGCAGGATGCGGCCTCCGTCGCGGGCCTGTTGGTCACGACCGAAGCCATGGTCGCCGAAGCGCCGAAGAAGCAGACGCCTCCCCCGCCCATGCCGGGCGGCGGCGGAATGGGCGGCATGGACTTCTAAGTCCGCCCGTAGGCCTACGAAGTCAAACGACAAAGGGCGCGGTGCAAGCCGCGCCCTTTGGTTTTGTCCCGGCAAGGGAAACGGTCCGCCGCACCGCCAATTGGCGCCGGCGGCGATGGAACTATCCGAACGGCGACAATTTAATTGGGAGCAACACGGGCGCGCCCCTCACCTCAGTGGAACGCTTCGGTTGGACACAAGAATGGGAGCACGTTATGGCCGCCGAGCAATCCAAACCGAAAGGACCCGATCTCGCGCGCGGCGTCCCACTCGATGATCTCGCTGATGGCGGCATGATCGGGGGGCACGTGGGCGAGGACGCCGTGCTGCTCGCGCGCCGCGGCGATGAAGTCTTCGCGATCGGCACAACCTGCTCGCATTACGGCGGGCCGCTGGCCGAGGGACTGATCGTTGGCGATACGGTGCGATGCCCTTGGCACCATGCCTGCTTCAGTCTGCGCAGCGGCGAGGCAGTCGCCGCGCCCGCCTTCAACCCGATGTCGTGCTGGCACGTGGAAAAGCGCAACGGCACCGTGTTCGTGCGCGACAAGATCGAGCCGGCCGGCAAGCGCAAGGCTCAACGTGCGAACGCAAAGCCCAAGCGGATGGTGATCGTCGGTGGCGGCGCTGCCGGATTTGCCGCGGCGGAGATGCTTCGGCGAGAAGGATTTGATGGCGACGTGACGCTCATTTCCTCAGACGACGCAGCCCCCTACGACCGGCCCAATTGCTCAAAAGATTATCTCGCGGGAAACGCGCCGGAAGACTGGATGCCGCTTCGGCCGGCCGAGTTCTACAAGGATCAATCCATCACGCTCGAGCTTCGCAGCGAGGTCGCAGCGGTCGACCCCAATGCACGGCAGGTGACGCTTGCGAACGGGCGAAGCGTGCCGTTCGACAGACTGTTGCTCGCGACCGGGGCCGAGCCCGTCCGCCTCGATATCCCCGGTGGCCATCAGCCGCACGTGCACGTGCTGCGTTCGCTGACCGATTCGCGTGCGATCATTGCCAAAGCGAAAACGGCGCGGCGCGCGGTGGTGCTCGGGGCAAGTTTCATCGGGCTCGAGGTCGCAGCCGCGTTGCGCGCGCGGAAGATCGAAGTTCACGTGGTGGCGCCGGAGGGCCATCCTTTGGAGCGCGTGCTAGGGCGCGAATTGGGCGAATTCATCCGCGCCATTCACGAGGAACACGGCGTCGCGTTCCATCTCGAGGAAACGGCAATGGCGATCGAGGGCACAAACGTCAAGCTCAAGGGGGGAGCCACCTTGGCCGCAGATCTCGTGGTTGTCGGCATCGGCGTGCGGCCACGTCTCGAACTGGCCGAGCGCGCTGGCCTGAAGATCGACCGCGGCGTGGCGGTGAACGAATATCTCGAGACCAGCGCGCCCGGCATCTTTGCCGCGGGCGATATCGCGCGTTGGCCCGACGCTCACGCCGGCGAGCGTCTGCGGATCGAGCATTGGGTGGTGGCCGAACGGCAGGGCCAGGCCGCGGCGCGCAATATGCTGGGACAGAGGCGACGGTTTTCCGACGTTCCGTTCTTCTGGAGCCAGCACTATGACGTTCCAATCAATTACATCGGACACGCGGAAAAGTGGGATGCACTCGACGTCGAAGGCAGTATCGACAAGCGGGACTGCCTGGTGCGCTATCGCCGCGGCGGGAAGGTGCTGGCGGTGGCCTCGATCTTCCGCGATGTCGACAATCTCAAGGAAGAAGCGGCGATGGAGCGCGTTGCGCCGAACGCGTGATCGCGCTCGAGGCCGCCGCTCGGCTCGCTACCATTGAAAACGACAGGCTATGCCCTGTAGCGTTTTCTCCCTCGGCGACACGTCGAGCGACTCGCCGCTTGTGATCATGTGCCGCATCAAAGCGTCCATTCCAGCCACTGTGCAAGCTGGCGCATCGAAAAGCCGATATGTGAACCGGGAGCATGGTTCGGCCGTTGTTTTTCGGGCAAGCTTGGCTCCCATTATGACAGCAGAGCAGGGCCGGTGAGAGCACCTGCTCGGCCAAAATCGCAAGATGGCGATCGGAAGGATCCGGCGATGCAACTCGAAAGGGTTCGCGGTCACGTCGAACGGGGAACGGAACCTCGATGAGCGCGGACGCTGCATCGCCGTCAGTGCGGCCCGCGGATCCCTGCTCGTTCGTGATCTTCGGCGCTTCGGGGGATCTCACCCGCCGGTTGTTGCTTCCGGCACTCTACAATCTTGCGGCCGGCGGCCTTTTGCCGGATGCGTTCTGCGTGATCGGGGTCGCGCGCAAGGATTTCTCGAACGAGGCGTTTCGAACCCACTTGGAAAAAGGGCTGCGCGAGTTTGCGACGCGTGAGGTGGACGCGCGCGTTGCCGAACGGTTGTTCTCCTGCGTCACATATCTGCAGGGCGATTTCGAGGACCCTAAAACATACGAACGGCTCCGCCATCAGCTCGAGCGCGTCGAGCAGGCGCGCCCGACGTGCGGCAATCGTCTGTTCTATATCGCCACGCCGCCCGCGGCTTTCGCGCCGATCGGCTGCCAACTGGGGCGAACCGGCCTGACCCGCGAGGAAAATGGGGCATGGCGGCGCGTCATCATCGAAAAGCCGTTCGGCACCGATTTGGCATCGGCTCGCGCGCTCAATCAAAAGCTGCTCGGCGTGCTCGACGAGCATCAAATCTACCGGATCGATCATTACCTGGGTAAGGAAACGGTTCAGAATATTCTCGTGCTGCGGTTCGCAAACGGTCTATTCGAGCCGATCTGGAACCGTGATCACATCGACCACGTGCAAATCACTGTGGCGGAAAGCCAGGCGGTGGGACAGCGCGGTCGGTTTTACGACACCACCGGCGCGTTGCGCGACATGGTACCCAATCATCTTTTCCAGCTGTTGTCGCTGGTTGCCATGGAGCCACCGGCGCGCTTCGATGGGAGCGCGGTCAGGGCAGAGAAGGCCGAGCTGCTCGACGCCACTCAGGTGCAGAGCGCAGCCGACGCGCTTCGCAACTCGGTTCGCGCGCAATACCAGGCAGGGTATATCGCCAATAATAGAGTCGAAGATTATCGCAAGACGCCGGATGTCGATCCCGCAAGCGTCACCGAAACTTACGTCGCACTCAAGCTCATGATCGATAACTGGCGTTGGGCGGGCGTGCCATTCTACCTGCGCACCGGGAAAGCGCTGCGATCGCAGCTCACCGAAGTGGCGATCAATTTCAAACAGGCGCCCTTCGCGATGTTCCGCGATACGCCGGTCGATAGGCTCGCGCGGAATTTCCTGGTTCTAGGCATTCAGCCGGACGAATGCATCAGCTTGCGATTCAACGCCAAGGTGCCTGGCCCATCGGTGGTCATTACAGGCGTTCGGATGACGTTCGATTACGAGGATTATTTCGAAGCGGCACGGAGCACCGGCTACGAGACGCTGATCTACGACTGCATGATCGGTGACGCCACGCTGTTCCAGCGCGCCGATGGCATCGAGGCGGGCTGGCGCGCAGTGCAACCTTTCATCGATGCCTGGCGCAACGCCGGCGCAAAGGACCTCGCAACCTACAAGGCGGGCAGCGAAGGCCCGGAAGAGGCGGAGCGCCTGCTCGCCCGTGACGGACGCCGCTGGCGGCCGATTGGTGGGTGACATGGCCTCGAAGGCACGGCCGCAGATCATTGTCGCCGCCGACGCCGAGGCGGTTGCCGAAATCGCCGCAGAACGGCTGTTAGCCCGCGTCATGCCCGCCAAGGAGCGCGCCGCCGTCTGCCTGACCGGCGGCCCGAGTCCTGAGGGACTTTACCGGCGCCTCGCGCGCGAGCCGCATCGCAGCACATTGCCGTGGGATCGCGTGCACTGGTTCATGGGCGACGACCGCTTCGCCCCAGGCGACCACGCACAGCAATATGGGCATGGCGCGTCGCCTATTCCTCGATCGCGTCGACGCTCCCGCGAACACTATTCACGCGATCCCCACGGATGCAGACCGGCCGGACTCGGCGGCGCGCCACTACGAGGCGGAGCTCAAGCGCTTCTATGGTCGCGATCAGTTTGATCCGGCGCATCCGCTGTTCGATCTCGTGCTCATGGGACTCGCCAGCGATGGACATACCGCATCGCTGTTTCCGAACAGTCCGGCGCTCGACGAGCGGGAGCGCTGGGTCGTCGGGGTCGAGGAAGCCGGGCTCGCGCCTTTCGTGCCACGCGTCACGCTTACCTTGCCCGCCTTGGCGTCGACCAGGGAAATGCTGTTCCTCGTCACCGGCGAAGACAAGCGCGATATCCTTCTGCGTGTGCTTTCCGGCGAGGACCTGCCGGCGAGCCGGGCGCGCGCGCAGGGCGACCTGGTGTGGCTTGTCGACCGCGCCACTGGGCTGGAGGACACCGATGCAGTCCGCCGCGCCGCTGGATGACCCGTCCGTCGTCGTGGTCACGGGGGTTTCAGGCTCCGGCAAGAGCACGATTGCCGCGATGCTGGCGCATCGCCTGCATTGGATTTATGAGGACGGCGACTGGTTCCATCCGCCCTCGAACATCGAAAAGATGCACGGCGGGGAGCCGCTCACGGACGAGGACCGCTGGCCATGGCTGCACGGCATCGCCGCCTGGATCGATGCGACGCGACGCGCCGGTAATCACGGCGTTGTCGCCTGCTCTGCGCTCAAACGGGCCTACCGCGACGTTCTCATCGGCGAGCGGCGCGATGTCCGGCTCGTCTATCTCAAAGGCGAACGGGACTTGATTGCGCGCAGGCTTTCGGCACGCGACGGTCATTTCATGCCCGCGTCGCTGCTCGACAGTCAGTTTGCCGTACTCGAAGAGCCGCAAGCCGACGAGCACCCAATCGTCCTTTCGATCGCTCCGCATCCGCGCGACATGGTCGAGGAGATCGTGATGAAGCTCGGCAAGAATGCCACGCCGTCTTCAGCCAAAGAACAGCACGCTCCGGCGAGGCGTCGGCCGACCTGAGGCGGCTCTTGTCCGCCGACAGCGAAATCCGGCCGCGGCCGCAGGAAGACTTATCCATTACGGAGTCAGGTACCGAACCATGGCTTGAATCTTCGGCACATAGGAACCAGGGAGCGGGGGTATGAATTCGCTTTGGCAAGGGCGAAGAACAGAGGATCCAAACCAATGTGTGACTATAGCCTACACAGCGTTGCTTCCCGGCCGGCAATGGTCGGCGACAAATTGGTGACCACCGGGTTTGTAAACAGCTACACGCGCGGCTTTGCGTCTGTCGAAGACCGGGCGGTGGCGGTTTGTCTCCTTCCCGGCACGGAGCTCGCGTTCGAGAAGGACGTGGACCTGGGGTCATTGTTTGGACTATTCCGGCGAAAGGCGGTCGCCGGCAAACTGGCTCGATTCCGTCAAATCCATTCGAGCAATCCGCACACCCACCACGACGCGCTGGAATTTCCGAGCGGCAAGGTCGTGCTGCTGACGCATCTGCCCGAGGGTCAGCGCGCAACCGTCCTTCAATTGCCGGCTTCCACCCGGGAGGCGGCGGAGGTCGGCAATCGGGAGCGGGACTCGATTCCGGCATAGTCGAACCAGCAGGCACATGCCGCCGTGCATAGCGCGGTGGAGCAAGGGAATTCCTTGCGCATGCCGGTTTTCGTTTCAATTATGGGTCGGCTGGGCTAGTGATGAAGGCACTTATCGTCGGTCGAGGCTGTTGCTGCCGACCGACGTGTCGTCCAATCGCGTGTCGCACATGATATTTCACGCGTGAATACAGGAGGCGAACTCGAGCTGCTTCTGTCCTGCGCGTGGTTGGCCGCCGCCCTTTGGCTGATTATCCGCGCAATCGACCAGCGCCGTCTGTTTTCCGGGCTCGAACCGTCGTCGGCCCTTTTGACGGAGCATGCGCCACACGTGACGATCATCGTCCCCGTCCGGGACGAAAGCTCGAACATTGCTGCCTGTCTCCAGTCTCTGCTTAGGCAGCGCTACCCAGCCTCTCGGTTAGTCGTGCTTGTGGTCGACGATGAGTCGACGGACGACACGGCGCTTATCGTACAAGCGCTCGCCGAGGTAAACGCGCACTTGCAGTTGTTACACAGTCCCGCGCTGCCGCGCGGCACGACCGGAAAATCGCACGCCTGCTGGATCGGTGCCCAATCCGTGCCTGCCGATACCGAATGGCTGTGCTTCCTCGACGCCGACGTTCGCGCTGATCCGGTCCTGCTGGCAAGCGCCGTCCACCTCGCCGGAGCTGAAAAACTGGATCTGCTCTCGCTCGCGCCCCGGCATGAACTGCGGAGCTTCGCCGAGCGTCTCATTCTACCGTGCGGAATGTTCACCTTGGCATTTAGCCAGGACCTGCGTGAGCGTCAGGCACAGGACGGTTCGGACGTAACCGTGAGCGGACCATTCCTGCTCATCCGCAGGAGAGCATATGACGTTGTGGGAGGGCACGCCGCCGTGGGATCCGCCATTGCCGAAGATGTGGCGCTCGCGCGGATTCTCAAACGGCACGGTTTCAAAGTCGTGCTGCGATCCGGAGATCGACTCTTGTCGGCCCGCATGTACACGGGATGGAGAACCGTGTGGCCCGGTCTCGCCAAAAATTTGGTGGATACGCTCGGCGGCCCGGCCTCTGCCCTTATCACGGCTTTCATTGCAGTTCCCCTCGCCTGGGCGGCCTTTAGCATTCCCGCCCTCGACGCAGTTGGTTGCCTGGGCAAGGGGGAAAGCACCGCTTGCTTCGCATTGGCGCCGGCGCTGTCCGGCTCCGCTGCTGCGTTGGCATTGCATTTCGCCGGAGCCGCCTATTTCCGCATCCCGCTGTGGTACGCATTACTCTTCCCGTTGGGATACAGCGCCGGCGCGCTGATGGTACTGGACAGCGTGCGGCGCCGCTTGTACGGGCGCGTGAGGTGGAAAGGCCGCGCATATCCATGAGACCGGATCCGCGGCAAGGTCGAACGCACTCCTCCGACGGAACTGAGCCCAACCGAGGCGTGTCGAAAGGGACCGCCCTACTCGCCCTCGTCCTTCTCGCCGTGTTTCTGTACGCGGTTCGATGGGCGCTGCTGCCGTTCGTGGTTTCCGCCGTTGGCGCCTACCTTTGCACCCCATTAATCGAACGGCTTGCTAAACACACTCGTTTGCCGCGCCTCGTGTTCGTCGGCGCGACATTCATTGTGCTGCTTGTCGCGGCAACGACCATGGCGATCACCGCGGTCCCGCCGCTGGTGCGGGAAGCGACGAGCACCGTCGCCGATCTCGGCGAGACAATAGAGAGGCTCGCTCGAAGCGCAATCGGGGATGGATCGGTCGAAATCTTCGGCAAGACTATGAACGCATCCGAGATCGCGCGGGCAGCAGCGAGCGGATTGCGGGATTGGGTGGACCAGGCAGGAGTTCTGCTGACACTGGCTGGCTGGAGCTTCGCAGGCCTATTTGGGACGATCCTTGCCTGGGTACTTTTCTTTTTCTTTCTGAAAGATGGACCCCAGCTCGCCCATGGCCTGCTGTGGCTCGTGCCACCGAAGCATCGTCCCGTTGCCGAATTCGTCTGGTATCGGCTCGATCCAGTTCTCAAGCGCTATTTCATCGGCGTGATCGTCGTCGTGATCTATGCCATGGCGGCAGCATATCTGGGTCTCGGCTTATTTCTGGGCATCAGGCACGCTTTATTCCTAGCGGTGCTGACCGGTCTTCTGGAGATGATTCCGGTAATTGGGCCGGCGAGCGCCGCGGTGCTGGCCGGCCTAGTCGCGCTCCACCAAGCCGACAGCGTCGCGGCGGTCGTGGCTTACGCGATCTACGCCACTGCCTTGCGGCTCTCGATCGACCAACTCCTCGGCCCGGTGGTGCTTGGACACGCCGCACGCCTGCATCCGACCGTCATCATCTTTTGCTTTCTCGCGGGCGGCCTGCTGTTCGGAATCCCGGGCGTCATCATGGCGATACCGGTCGCGCTTGCGATCAAGGTCAGCTTAGCAACGATCTATGAGGAACCGCATCCAGTTCCGGTACAAGCATTGGATCAGGGCAGACGAAACTAGCGGGACGGGCCGATCGAAGTCCCCCGCAAGTCGGGTCCAGAACGCCGCAATGAGGTCCTGGCGTGGTCGTAACCGCTTCTGTGGCAATACACGAGTTACTTGAGGCGCGGTTCCTGCAGTCCGGTATCCGGCGGCCTGAGCTCGCCGCGGCGCAGCTGGCGCACCGCCGCGACCAACGAGCGGGCGGCGTTTCGGACTTCTTCCTGAAAGGCGAGGTCCCCATCGAGGTCGTCATGGCTGGTCGCGTAAGGCCGCATGTATCCGACATAGCTGCCGAGCTGGGACAGATGTCCCGCTTCGATCAGCTCCATATCGGTGAGCCAGTTGGTCAGACTTTGGCGCAGCGTGCCGACGCCTGCAGCATCGCCATGCACGACGACGGAGAACACCCGCCCGGCGAGATGGCGCGGGTAATGCCAGCCGGCGAGCTCAAGGGCTTTGGCGCGCGCTCGGCGTCTTTGCCGCCGGTTGAGGTCGGATCGGGGTTGCCGCCGTCCGCGCAGACCAGCCGGTCGATCATGAGCTTGAGCGAGGATGGCGCCTGATACCAATTGACCGGGCACACGATCATGATGCCATGCGCGGCTACCCACATCGGATAGATCTCGTTCATCCAATCGCCCACCTGGCCCAGTTTATGATTGGGGTAGCATGAGCACGGCCAGTGGCAGAGTGGCATCGCCGTGGAGACGCAAGTCTTGCACGGATAGATCACCCGCCCGTATTCAGACGCGAGCCGGCTGAGATCGAGCAACTGAATTTCCATATCGCCTTCACGCGCGAAGACGTCTCGCGCGATGGTGAGGAGGCGCCAAGTCTTCGATGTTTCCCCGGGACAGGTATGCTCGCTCCGCGTCGCGCCGTTAATGAGCAGGATGCACGGCGACGCGCTCGGGTCACGCTGGCGGCGCTCCGCTTCCGCCATGTGCTGGCTTGTCTCACGCCATTCGATGGAGAGTTGATAATCGGGATCCACAAAACCGTCGCCTGCCCGCTGCGTGCGTGGCGCCTTTCGTGAATTCTCGTAGGCGTCCCAAGCGATCTCCGCGAGGCGGTCGATCTCGGCCTGCATGGGAGCAAAGGCTGGATCGTAAAAGCGCGCGCGGTATCGACGTTTGAATTCGGTTTTGTCGAGCTGCGGGGTGGGCATTTCCCTCCGGATTGTAGTCATAGCGGGTTCTCTCAAGCTAAGGCTGAATCGGGCGGCAACTGAGGTGCGCGCTTCTTCTCTGAGTTAAGCCGCGCTCGACTGCAACTTTGCACTATGGCGGGGCGATGATCCCGGCTGACGAGATGATACACCAGTTGAATCACAGCACTCGGCCCGATTGCAGCCAGCTGCGACCTGTTGCACATTGAGCATCCGTCCCAACTGCAGGAACAACATTCAACCTTTGCTAGTTCCCTGACCATATGAAGCCGCGCCACCAGATCGAGCAGGCGACCGGGCGCAAAACCATTCACATCGCCGAAGTGATCAGCGAAGCATCCTGACGCGGTGGGCGAGGCCGCGTCCCCCGTTTAGAGCGATCCGCCGCTGCGAACGCAGTGATCGGCGTGGCGCACGACCCAGGCCGATCGTCCTCTCATGCGCGGGACGATCCTGTCCGCCATCTTGTAACAGTTGGTGATGAGAGCGGCGCTGTCCGCCGCCTCGCGTGCGGCACGAGCCGGCGCGGCATCTGCTTGAGATGCCGACATTGCCGTACACCCGAGCGCAATCGCCGCGCCAGTGAATCGCACCATGTCCCTCCCTCCTTTCGTCCGCTGCCGACACGAACCGCTTGGCCGAAGGCATTGCAGCAGCCGCTCCGAGCCGAGCATAGCGCGCAAGACTTACGTCAAGCTGAATGATGGTCGCGCGTTGGAGCGCGGGCGAGCCGCCGTGTCACCCGCGCTTGCGGCAGTCACAGCATCTAGTTCGGGACGATCTGGGACGATCGAGGGGGCAACAGTTTCACGCTCGTGCGACACGCGGCAGCAATCTCACGTTCACGTTTGCGCAGCCACGCCTTGGTTTCCTTGCGGCGTTTTTCAGCTTCCCAATCCCCAGTGTAGCCGGGTTCGTAGGGTAGCAGTCGCTTCGAAGTGTTGAGCACGGGCATCTCCTTGCCGGTACAACAAGCAACGTCCCCTGCTCGTTCCACTGCGCTTATATGGTGTGGCTGCGAATAACCGCCACGGTGGGACCGCTACCCCGGAGCGGCGCCCTTGGGCGGGCTTGAGCTCTCAAGATGTCAGCCGCGACCGCGTCGGCCCTGCTCACATGGTCGGGTTGGCGTAACGGCCGCCGAGCGCGAACAGGCCGTAGGCGGCGCCCGCGATGTCGAAGTTGAACGAGAAGTGCTGATTGATGGCGAGCACGTCGCGCAGGTATCGCTGCAGCGGATCGCGGGTATAGAGGCCCTGCGCGCCGTAGCAGGACCACAGCGTCTCCACCGCCTCGCGCGCCTGTCCGACTGCGAAGGCGGATTGGGCGCGGAAGCGCAACTTGGTTTCGAGATCCGGCGCCGCGTCATGCTCCGCCGCGGCCTGGAACGCGATGGCGGACTGGCGCAAGAGGTCGCGCGCCGAGTCGATCAGGCAGCGCGCGCGGGCGACCTTGATCTGCACCGCCTGGAAATCCGCCACGCGGGCGCCGGTATAGGTGCCGGTCCGCTTGGCCATTGTCTCAAGGAAGAGATCGAGTGCGCCTTCTGCCGCACCCACGGCAGCTGGTGCCAGGGGATGGCTCGAGGCGGCAACCAGCGGAATGGCGAAGAGCGCGCCGCCATTGAGCGCGGCGCCGGGGTGCTCGCGCCCTCCGCGGCAGCGCAGGAGGGGGAGCGCCCGCCGCTCGGGCACGAATAGCTCGCTCACTGCGACATCCTTACTGCCGGTCGCCGCCATGCCCATGGAATACCAAGTGTCGATGATCTCGTAGTCGGACTTGGACACGAGACATAGGCGCCAATCAACGGGCGCGCCGCCATCATCGCCGTAGATGGTGACGGCCAGCATATTCCATTCCGAATTGTCGACCGCAGAGGAGAACGGCCAGCGGCCGTTGACGATGAAGCCGCCCGCGGCCTTGCGTCCGCGGCCGGCCGCAAGCGCGATCGAGGATGCGATCAGTGCGTCCGGATTGGCCTTCCAGACTTCGCGCTGCGTCTCCGGCTCGTAATATCCGAGAATCCAGTGATGGCAGGCAACGTTCCCCACGCTCCAAGCCGTAGACGGACAGCCGCGCGCAAGCTCCGCCGGAATATCCACGACGGCCACGAAAGGAAGCTCCATCCCGCCGAAGGCCTTCGGCTGGTGAAACCGGAACAACCCGCTCTCATGCAGGAGCTGCTCGTTGTCGCGAATGAGCATGCGGGCATCCTCGGCGCGTTGCGCCCGCTCGCGCAGGACCGGCACGATCTCCCGCGCCCGCCGCATCGCTTCGTCGTAGCCGACGCCGGAGAAATCACGACGCACGCGCTGCGGCAGCGTGCCCGTCTCGTTTTGCCCGCTCGTCTTCGTGACCACTGGAAAATCTCCTGCCTCAGCCCGCCAGTTCGGCGACCGCACGCGCCGCTTCAGCGATGGCGAGATGCGCATAGGCGTCGCCGCTCGCGTCGGAATTGGCGATGGCGACGCGGCCGGCCTTTTGCCGGGCGCGCTCGAGCACGCTCGCATAGTCATCTTCGTCATAAAGCGAGTTCGCCACATAACCGTACCCGTGCGCCCAGCGGTTGACGGTGACTGCGGCGATGTCGCGCGCGCTGGAAAAACCGCCTGGCCCCAGCATTCGGTCGAGCTCGTCCCGGATCTTGGCTTCGAAATCTGCAAAGGTCATGTCGAGCAGCCGTGCCTGCCCGATGCGAAACTGCGTGCGCGCATCAAGGCCGCGGTTGGGGGCACCCGGAACGTGGACGAGATGCAGGCACATCGGCTCGGAGGGATCGCGCGGATGACGATAACCACCGAGGCTGACTGGAAAATCGAGCTTCACCCGGCTGTGAAAGGACATAGGCGCGGAGATATCGTGCACGCCTAGTCGCACCCATGGGCGCCAGTCGCGCACCAGCACATTCGTATAGACGAGCGGAGTCTTGACGTTGCGCGCGAGCGCGTCGCGTTGCGGTACGGGCAGTTCCGGCATGATATGCGGAATGACCATGTGGAAGCAGGCGAGCACCGCGTGCTTGGCTTCCACGCGGTGCGGCACTCCCGTGCGCACATAGCCGACGAGCACGCCTTCGGGCGTGTTGCGAACGTCCACGCAGGTCGAGTCGAGCCGGATGCGTACCCCGTGCCCCTCCCGATCGAGCTTGTCGTAATCGAAGCGCGCCAGCACCACGTCATCCATGGTGTGGCCGGGCGCAACCTCCGGGACGAGGGAACGCACCAAAAGCCGAGCGAGCGAAGCGTTGCCGTCTGGGAAGTGATAGATGTAGGGCTCGCGCACGGCGGCGCGGCCCGGCAGGGCCAGGCCGTCGAAGCCCGGGTAGCCCAATTCGCGGGCGTCGTCGGCCGGCACGGCGTCGCATCCAAGCCCGAAGAAACCGAGCGTGCGGCCCTGAAAACAGTTCGCCACCTCTTCGTTGCAGCCGCACATGCGGATAAGGTAGTCGCGGTAACTCGTCCGCTTCAGGATTTCCAGCTTCTCTTGCGCCGTCTTGCCGCCGAGCGGATCGCGCCCGCTGTCGTAAAGGCCGAGCAGCTGCGCCTTGCTCGCGGACGAGATGGGAAAAGCAGCGACGAACTCGGATAGCGGTTTGGCATTGGCGAGCTGGCGGGACGCCTCGTCGACTCCCCCGCCGGGCGGCTCGCCTGTTACCAGCACATCGCGCCCGAAGACCTCGCGCGCGAAGAAGACGCCGCGCGAGAGGCCGAGCGAGGAATAGAGGGTGCGTTCGAACGCGGTCTCGAAGCGCCCAATCTCGACGCCGAGCTCGCGCAGAAGCTCCTTCGCCGCCTCGCCGTATTGTGTCTT
>Ga0126372_10000048_pt1 | contig 29812 bp, 30 predicted proteins | sample PanSoiMetaPlot_6_FD_92762 | JGI IMG/M metagenome (GOLD analysis project Ga0126372, IMG submission 92762) | Tropical forest soil microbial communities from Panama - MetaG Plot_6 | ecosystem: Environmental > Terrestrial > Soil > Tropical forest > Bulk soil | place: Panama | collected 2016-02-17
CCGGCATGCGCGGGCCTGCCCCGGGTGCGGATCACGAAGACGCCGATGCCCTTGCGCTCGGTCACGATCTTGCCGCCGCCGCGCGCCGGCTCGGTGACGAGCACGTAACGCTGGCCGCGCGCCTCGTGCTCAATGAGGCTGCGTGAGACCGGGCTGCTCAGCTCTTCATCCGGCGTCAACAGGAACGTGACCGGCAATTTCGTGCGCCGCTTCTCCTGCGCAATTCGGCGAAACGCCGCGAGCGCGAGCATCAGCCCTCCTTTCATGTCGTAAATGCCCGGACCGTAAACCCGGTCGCCCTCGCGACGATACGCAAGCTTGCTGGCGAGCGTACCGACCGGATGTACCGTATCCATGTGGCTGAGCACCAGGACGCCCGGCTCTTGGCGCGTCGGATCACAGCGCACGCGTAGGATGTCGCCGAGCGAATCCGTCGTTGGCTCACGCTCGCAGGCGGCGCCCGTTCCCTCAAACGAGTTTGCGATCGTTTCGACCACGCGGTTGACACCCGCGGCGTTGCGTGAAGGGCTCTCGATTTCCACAAGCTTGCGGATGTCCGCGAGGATTGCGTCGCTGTCGACTCGATCGTCTAGAAAAGAAGGCATCCCTGGCTCATAACAAATCTCGAGGAATAGAGCGATCCCACTCGCGGCGACAGACCTCGTCCGCGCATTCCCACGCGCATAAACTTGCCTGCAACAGGAAGACCTCGGGCGTACATGAGAGCCGCATCTGCGTCTCGATGCGGATTTGCCATGTTTTTCGTGACATCGTCCACTTGCTTCGCAGGTCGGCCACTGCGCTCAGCGGGTCGTCCTCCTCGACGTGGAGGCGGGACTTGCGCTGCATGCCCAGTTCGAGGCCGATGCGGTCGATGCGCTCGATACGCATGTCGCCGTGCTGGATGATCGTCGGCTTCTCAGGCGGCGCCGACTCTGGGTCAGGGAGCGGCGACAGCAGTGCGTCCGTGCCCTGGGGCGCACGTACCGGCAGATCGACTGTGCCGCCGGAAATCAGGTGCGTCGCCTTCTCGGGAGAAGGCCAGATCATCGGCCAATAGGCCGTGGATAGAGCAAGCCTCACCTCATGGCCGGCTGGAAAAACCGAGCCTGCATCGTTGAGTTGGATACGCACCCGGTAGCGCTGCCCGACCGTCAACGGCGCGGGGCTTTCGTGTCCGTCGCGATGCGTGAGGTTGAGGACGCCATAGCTGACACGCAGCGATTCGCCGGACGGGTGTACATCGCATAATCGAGCCACCACGTTCCCAATCGGCCTGTCGGTGGTGACGTCGAGCGTAACGATCGGCGCACCGAGGATCTCGATCGGGGTTTTGAGCGGCGGCGTGTCGAAGACCAGCGAGCGCGCGTCGTCTTCACGCTGATCGCCGGCTTGATCGTGTTCACGACCGAACGAAACCCACCCTCCAGCACATTTACCGACCGTCTGCGGTGAGCAGATCGCACGAGCGGTCAAGTGCGTCGCCTCGTCCGCCAGCCCCTGGTCGGTCAAGAACAGCCGCCGAGGCATAATTCCCGGCGGCGGCCATGAAGGCTCGGCAACCCATCGGCCCGGCAACACCTTGTGATGGGACGCAGGTTTTACGCTGTCCATCATCCAAGCCCGCAGCATTGGTTCATCCATCACGCCAGTGTCGATGCCTTTGAGCCAATAATCCCACCACCGCAGCATCTCTTGCAGGAAGCCGATCTGCGGGCCAGGAAGCGCAAAATGCGGATAACCATGCGCCCACGGTCCGATGAGACCCTTGCGCGGTACCGTCAATAGCTCGAGCAGGCGGGGAATTGCATTGGTATAGGCATCGGTCCAGCCGCCAACGGCGTACACAGGGCACTGGATCGCCTGGTAATCCTCGCATACCGATCCATGCTTCCAATAAGCATCACGTCGCTGGTGTTGCAGCCAAAGTTCGAAGAACAGCGGCACATTGGCGAGACGCTCCAACCACATCGCCCGCCAGCGATCGCCGACAAGTATTGGATCGGGTGGGAGACACATCGAGCCGAAAAAGAACGAGGGCCACTCCGCTCCGGCGGTAAGAAGCGTGCCGCCCATGTAATGCGCATCGTCAGCATATCGGTCATCGGTCGAGCAGATGGTTACGATTGCCTTGAGGGCCGCAGGCCGGCGTGCCGCAATCTGAAGCGCATTGAAGCCGCCCCAAGAAATTCCCATCATCCCGACAACGCCGCTGCACCAGGGTTGCGCGGCCAACCACGCAATCACCTCCAGGCCGTCGTCCTGCTCTTGCTTTGCGTACTCGTCGAACAGCAAGCTATTCGAGTCGCCGCAACCTCTGATATCGACGCGAACGCCCGCGTAGCCGTGGCCGGCCAGATACGGATGAGTCAGCGCGTCCCGCTCGTAAGTCCCGTCGCGCTTGCGGTACGGGAGATACTCCAGGATCGCAGGAACCGGGTTCGCTTCGGCATCGTCAGGCAACCAGATGCGAGCGGCAAGCCGCGTGCCGTCTTTCAATGGAATCAACGTGTGCTCGATCACGCGCACAGTGCGTGGAAACGTCGTCACAATCACAGGGGATCCGCAGACTTCGCGATGGGCAAACCACTAAGATTCATCTTACTTGCGTTCTCGGCGGGAAGTCTTCTGCGAGATGCCAGACCGCAGAAGGAAGCTATCCCCATATCCGTCGCGCAGTTTCGCACACTCTCTCGAGCTTACGTCTTTCCTCGTCGATGGAAAGGCTGTTTCCAAGAATCGAAGAGGCAAAGCCGCACTGAGGGCTGAGCGCCAAGCGTTCCAGCGGCACAAAGCGGCTGGCTTGGGTGATGCGACGGATGAGGTCTTCGGGCGGCTCGATTTGCGGCCGCTTGGTGCTGATCAATCCGAGGACCACCATCTTGTCATCCGGGACGTGCCGGAGCGGTTCGAACGAGCCCGACCGATCGTCGTCGTATTCGAGGAGAAGCCGCGTTGCATCGATGCGCTGGAAAATCGGCCGGGCAATCGGCTCGTAATCGCCCTCGACGAGCCAACGGCTTTCTTGGTTGCCGCGACAGACGTGGATGGCGAAGGTCACGCCGGGAAATCCCGTCATGACGGCGTTGTCGAGCTCGATGCCCCGGCTCAGCCACAGATCGAGCGTCCAGCCTCGCGATTCATAAAAGGCCCGCGTCTCGGGTGCGAGGAGCAGGGCGTAGTGAGGCGCGTCGATCTGGATATAAGTGGCACCGAGACGAACGAGCTCCGCAACCTCATCACGCAGGATCGCGACGACGTCGGCGAGGAAGTGCTCCAGGCTTGCATACGCGGATTGGGAACGTTCAGGCGACCAGAAATTCACGAACAGGCTAGGGCTGGGCAGGGTGACTTTTGCGGTGCGGCTTGTGCGGCCGCGCAGATACACGAACTCCTCGGCAGCAAGATGCCGTTGGCGCATGAGCCTACCGACCACGCCGAGATTAGACGGCCGGTCGCAGCGTCGCTCCCCCACGGCGCCATCGCCATGCCAATGGCCCCACAGGAATGCATCGATATCGCAGGCGCCGAAGCCCTCGACAGCCTCGGTCATCTGGCTCTGAAAGGAGAGTCGCCGCATTTCGCCGTCGGTCACGACGTCAAGCCCGGCTGCCTCCTGCAGGGCGATGGCTTCATCGACCGCGCGGTCCTCGATGCACTTGAATTGCGCATGACTAAGGCGCCCGGCCACCCAGTCGTCCCGCGCTTTGCGCAACGCGAGCGGCCGAAGAAGGCTGCCGACAACATCGGTGTGTGCGGTAATCATCGCAGGCCGGAGCGATCCGATGGAAGAAAGAGGCCAGCGAGATGCGAGTAGATCGACGTCTCACCAGTGCGGGACGGTTCGATTGTAGCCGAGACTACCATCGCCTGTGGCTTCCGGACTATTCGGATCGGAAAACGGAACAGTGCGCGGAACGCCCTCGCGGCGAACCGAGCCGCGGCTTTGGGGGGTATAGGGCTGCGACGTATAGGTTCGAGCTGCGCCGTAGCGGCGATAGGGCTGGGCATTCGCCGTCTCCATCCCCAGCATCACGGCCAAAACGCCCACGCCTGCGATAGCGGTCAGAGCGGGCCTCATCAATTACCTCCCTTTGGACGAGAAGCGCGGGAGCAGGCAAGGCCCATATGAGGTGAACGATCCCGTCAATCGACGCGCGCTCATCGATTATGCGCGCGATGTACCAGTCTAGCCGCTCTGGCAACGCTCGCGTCCGCCGGATGATGTCAGACCCCGAGCGGCGTTTAATTTGTATCTTGGACGTCGGTCTCCGGACGATCGCGACCAGCGGCTGTCTCGGTGTGCCAGCGGCCGTTCTCGTCTTCGTATTCGATGACCTCCGTGTGGCCTGGCACGCGCTGCTCGGCCGCGGCGATGCGGGCCGCCGCGAGGGCCTCAGCATGGGTCGGATACGGCTCCCAGAATACGCCGTTCACCTTGTACGCCCAGCCGTCGTCGTGCCGGACGATTTGATACGTGACAGGCGTCATCGAATTCACCTCCAGTAACGATATAGCACACGTCGGCGTCAATAAGCGTCACGTTCACGCGAGCACGATTGGTTTCATGAGCTCAATGCGCCGTGCTGGAAACGATGCGAGGCTATTCAGATGCTCGCGCCGCGGGCGTTGATCGGCCACAGCGCCTCTACGCGCCCGTTGCGGACACCGACATACCAGTCGTGAAGATTGACGGTGGGGTCGCAGTGTCCGGGGATGAGCCACAGCTTTTCGCCGAGCGACAAGGGCTTCGCGTGCGGGGCGATTTTGAGCTTGCCGTGCTCGTCCGAGACGCCGGTCATTTCGACGCCGGGGCGATCGTGCACCCATGGGGGACCGCGCTCGGCGCTGTAGGACTTGAGGCCTGCATCGACGATTGCTCGGTCGGCCGCGGGCACGCTCATCACTGACGCGAGCACGAAGAGACTATGTTCGAATTCCGCATAGCGGCCACCATCGGCGCCGCGGATACGCGCATATTCGGTGTCCATGAACACGTATGAGCCAACCTGCAGTTCATTATAGACGCCGCTCGCCGCCTCGATAGCGAAGGTGCCGGTGCCCGCACCGCCGATGATCTCACAGGAGAGGTGTTCCGCGGCGAGCGCGTCCAATGTCTCGCGAACTGCATCGCTCGCGAAGGCGATCGCCTGGGCGCGTTCCTGATAAGCCGTCATGTGCTGCGCGCGGCCATGATAGGCCTGCAAGCCCCGGAATTTCAGATTGGGTGCATCCGCGACGCGGCGCGCGAGCGACGCCGCATCGCGGCCAGGCGGCACGCCGCAGCGCTCCATGCCAACTTCGATCTCGACCAGTCCGCCGAGCGTGACGCCGAAATCCCGCGCCACGCGCGATGCCGCGTCGACCTGGTCAGGAGCATCGAAGCACAGCGCGATGGTCGCCTCGTCTGCAAGCGCGGCCAGCCGCCGCAGCTTGCGTTCGCCGACCACCTGGTTGCTCACCAGCACGTCCTTCACACCGCCGCGAACCAGCACTTCGGCTTCGCCGACCTTCTGCACGCATTGGCCGACCGCGCCGCGAGCGATCTGTCGCAACGCAATGGCAGTCGACTTGTGGGTCTTGGCGTGCGGCCGCACGCGCACCCCCGCGGCGCTGGCGAACGCGGCCATCTTTGCGATGTTGCGATCGAGCGCGTCGAGATCGATGATCAGTGCCGGGGTTTCGACCTCGGCGACGGATAGACCAATCTCGGTGGGCGGCGGGTTCATGCGTTTGCGACGCGTTCCTTGCACGTCACCATATTCAATGGCCGCTCAGCTTGTCTACGCGTCAAGGCGTGATCAACCCGCAGACGGGCGCAACCGCTCGAAGTCGCAATGCTGGTGCGCCGCGCTTGCAATTGCGCTGCGCGCACGCACCTTCTATACAAAGGCATGTCCGAACACAAAGTGACTTTGAAATGGGAGCGCCGCGGCGCCGAGTTTTCGTATCAAAAGTATCCGCGCGATCATAGCTGGAGCTTCGACGGCGGTCACACGATGACCGCGACGGCGGCCCCGGCCTATCTCGGCAATCCCGCCAATGTCGATCCCGAGGAGGCTTTCGTCGCTTCGCTCGCGAGCTGCCACATGCTTACGTTTCTGGCAATTGCGTGCAAGCAGAAGTTCGTGCTCGACTCGTACGAGGATCAGGCGATCGGCTATATGGAGAAGAATGCCGAGGGCAAACTCGCGATCACTCGCGTCGAGCTACGCCCGAGGATCGCGTGGAGCGGAGATCGTGTACCAAAGGCGGAAGAACTCGATAAGATGCATCACGCCGCGCACGAGAATTGCTTCATCGCGAACTCGGTCAAGACCGACGTGACCGTGGTGCAGCAGTAATATCCCTCCGAAACCATGACTACCTCGTCGCGCGTCGCTCGCAATTGCCCGTGAGCCATCCAATGATGTGATTGAGTAGGGGGGCGAACCTCCTGCCCTGCACTATCCGAGCCTGAGGAACACAATGAGAATGAGACGACGAGACTTCATCACCATGCTCACTGGCGCGGCGATTGCCGGCCCGCGCGCGGCGCTCGCGCAAACGCCGCCAAAAATCTTCCGGCTCGGCACCCTCGCGCCAGGGCCGGCGATCGACCAGAAGAACCCGCTCGGCGCAACCTTGCTCAAGGCACTGGAACAACGCGGCTATGCGTTGGGCAAAAACCTGTCGTTGGAGCCCCGCGGGGCGGGCGGTCAGGTCGGTAGGCTCGACGAACTTGTGCGCGAGCTCAAGGCCAAGGAGGTCGATGTGATCGTCGCCGCGGGCTATCCGGTGGTGCTCGCCTGCAAGCATGCGAACGTGCCGACGGTTGTCGCCTTTGGCGGCGGCGATCCCGTCGCGACCAACCTCATCGATTCATTGGCGCGGCCCGGCGGCAGCATCACCGGCATTTCCGACGACGCGACGACGCTCTCGACCAAGCGCTTGGCTCTCATCAAGCAAGCCGTTCCAAACCTGCAACGGGTGGCGATGCTGTGGAATAGAGACGATCTCGGCATGACCATGCGTTACGAGGCATCCGCAGGCGCCGCACGCTCGATCGGCGTGATAGTGCAACCCTTTGGCGTGCGAGAACCCAATGACTTCGACGGCGTGTTCGAAGCCATGGCTCGCGACCGGCCAGAGGCGATCCTTCTGGTTGCCGACGTACTCACAAATCTCAACCGCAAACGCATCTTCGACTACGCGGGCGCGCAGCGTATTCCAGCCCTTTACGAATACGATCTCCCTTGGGTGCGCGACGGCGGCTTGATGTCATATGGACCCGACCTGCAGGAATCCGTCGAGCGCGCCGCCGGTCTGACCGCGCGCATATTCGCCGGCGCGCGGCCAGGCGATCTGCCATTCGAGGAGCCGACACGCTACAAGCTGGTCATCAACCTGAAGACCGCGAAGGCGACGGGCATCGACCTGCCGGTGAATTTCGTGGCGCTGGCGGATGAGGTGATTGAATAGCTCAGTCTGTTCGGAAAGAGCGAGCCGCGATTCGAGGAACGGTCATATGTCCATTGAGTTTCGAAAAATTGTCGATATCAGCCTGGAGCTTGATCCGAACAACTTCGCGATGCGCACGCCGGCGGGATTCACGAAAGACATGCAGTTCGAGATGGAGGTGCTCAAGGAGCACGATGCGCCGGGCGGCGCAGGTCAGATCGTGCGCGGCGTACACATGCGCCTGCATGCCGGCAGCCACGTGGATGCGCCCGAACACAACGTGCGCGGCGGCACGCAGATCCATCAACTGCCGCTCGAACTCTTCATTGGCGACGCCATCATTGCGGACTTGCGAGACAAGCTGCCGGGCAAGCCGATCACCGAGAAGGATCTGCAGCAGCGGCTCGACAACCGCATCAGGAAGGGTGACCGGCTGCTGCTGCGCACCGACCACAACAATGCCTACGACGGCGGGTCAGACAAATGGATGAACGATTCGCCCTATCTCACCATCGGCGCGACCATGTGGTGCATCGAGAAAGGCGTGGTAATCGTCGGCTATGACTTTTATCACGGCAACGACGAGCCCGGCGCGCCGCGCGTGTTCCACAATTCGCGCACGCTGAGCGAGCGCGGCATCATCACCATGCCGTATCTGAAGAACCTCGATCAGATCGACAAGGACCGGTTCACGCTCATCGGCTTTCCGCTCAAGCTGATGGGGGCGGAGGCGTCGCCGATCCGCGCGGTGGCGCTGGTATGAGCAGGCGTCACAGTTCGGGCTTGGCGCAGCTTGCGACCGTCGCGATTACGGCGGCGGCATGTCTCGCCGCGCCGGCACGCGGTCAGGAGGCTTATCCGTCGCGGCTGATCACCATCGTGGCGCCGATCACCGCGGGCACGGCGATCGATATCCTGGCGCGGCTCTATGGTGACAAGCTCGCCAAGCATTTCGGCCAGCAGGTGGTGATCGCCAACCGGCCCGGCGCCGGCGGACTGATCGGCGCGCAGACGGTCGCGAACTCCGCCCCCGACGGCTACACCGTGCTGTTCGCCAATTCCGGCCATGCCATCCTCGGCACGCTCAACAAGAACTTGCCGTTCGATCCAGTCGCCGATTTCGCCGGCGTGGCGCTCGTTGGCGAAGCGCCCGCCATTGTGGTCGTGCCGCCGTCGCTCGGCGTGTCGAGCCTGATGGAATTCGTGGCGCTCGCAAAAGCAAAACCCGGCGCGATTAACTACGGCTCGGCCGGCATCGGAACCTCGACCCATCTCGCCGGCGCCTATTTCGCGCTGAAGGCGGGCATCGATCTCGTGCACGTGCCCTATACGGTGAGCGCCACCATCATCGCCGACCTCTTGGGCGGGCGCATCCAGGCCTCGTTCGTCCCCATGGCGTTCGTGCTGCCGCTGTTGCAGGACGGCCGGCTCGAGGCGCTGGCGGTGGCGGCGAAGGAGCCGATCACCGAGCCGATCGCGATTGCGACCGCGCAGTCGCAGGGCGTCGATTACCAATACGCGACCTGGTACGGGGTGCTGGCGCCGGGCAAGACGCCGAAGCGCGTGCTCGACACGCTCGATCAAGGGATCGCGCAAGCTGGTAACGACCCCGAGCTGCAGGCGAAAATCCGCATCCAGGGCATCGAGCCGCGCCACATCGCTCTCGAGGCGTTCGACGCCCATATCCGGGACGAGATGGTCCGGCTTGCCCCGCTGCTGAACTCGATCGGGGAGAAGCGTTGAAGGCGGGTCGGCTCTGTTGCCGCCAGAGCAGAACCTTGGTGTCGCCTCGCGTGTTGTCGTTTCGCTTCGCAGGGATTATGCGGCGGCCCGCTGCAGGTCACGCATAAGCTCCCGGAGCGTTGTGGCCTCAACTGGATCGATTGACGTCGGCCGCTGCCGAACCGTGTCGTCGCCCTGCGTTCGCAACGCGGATCTGCGAGCGACCTGATCTGGACGCGCGGCCATATGGGCCGAATAAGCTCTCCTCTTTTGTCTTGTGCGCAGCCGGCCCGTCTGGCGTTTGTCGCGGCGAGACGACTGGGTATGTCGCCGAACGAGCTTGAAAACCGCCCCGGCTAACAGGAGTGCCAGAGTACCGACGAGAAGCGCCGGCCAGGGAGCAAATTCGCGCACTGTATCCGCCAAGCCAGCACGATCGGCTTCGGTGAGGATGGGCCATATCAATGGCATTTCCTCCTGTGCATCTGCCGGCTCATGGTTCTCCATCTGACTATTGCTGATGGGCGTCGGCTCACGCGTCGTTAAATCAGGAGCTTTTGCGGGATCGGGCGAAGGCGCAGCAAAATCTTTTGTCATTGGGATGGATGCGGTCTCCGCCGTAATTCTTCGTGCGGTTTCCATTGGCGGAGGCATTGCTTGGGTCGTCTCCGGAGGATTCTCGCGCGCCGCAGTCCCCGCTGGTCGCGATCCGCGCGAGGCCCCATCGCGTGCTTGCGAACGCACCGTCGCACCCTCGGGGCCGAGGTACCAACAGTGTCGCTGATCCGCGCGATTGACGCGGTAATACCAGTGACTGCCCGCGGGCGCGGATGAATCCGGCTTCGTCTTACACTCGTTGACCGCAGACTCGGCGAGACTTGTTTGCACCCTAACCCAACCAGTTGCGACCGACATGATGAGAGTGGCTGGCACAAAGAACATCGTTGTTCTTGTCATCGATCCCCCCGCCGCTGCATCTTCGCCGATCAAACCGTTTGACCGTTGATTCCGGCTCCAGTGCGTCGCCAATGCGACAATGCAGAGGAGATGCGCGCGCGCGGCAGTCGGCTACCACCCGCGCCTCGGCCGAATACATTTCTGCGTCGATAATTTCGGGAACCCGGTTCCACGATTGGTTCCTAACCAGCGGCCGGACTTACAATCTTCACAAAGCTCGTGAAATGTACTGAATGAAATGTAGTGAAAAGAGAACCTCGCTTTTCGTCCCGCCCGCAGTCGCAGAGCCGACTGGCTTACATGGGCGCAAATAGAGGGAGGACGAAATGCCCCCATTCAGCGACGTTAAGTATGTCTACGATCCCGAATCCCTAAGAGCGATGGGAGCTGCGTTCGATACGGTGTGCCAGGCATTCCCTCCAGATCTGAAACATCATGAAGGCGCGAGGAGGAGACTGGCCTTCCTCATCCTTCGACACATGGATCGGGGGGAGCGTGACGTAAGGCGCCTTAGTGACTTGGCTTTGCTCGACTTCACGAGACCGCTCGCGCTTGAGCGGCGGTAGAAACGCACCTCAGGGAAACCGCCGCCATGAGGGAGCACCGCGCAAGCGACCAAAGAGCGGCCTGTTAAAGAAGAATTCTAAACAGTTGTTAACCCGACTGGAAATATCGTGCGGCCTCTGGACGAGACAATGCATGTTCTGGAGGCGATGATGAACGCTCCAACATCTTCGGCAGCTCCTGAGAAACCGCTCCCCGACCATTCGGATCTGGCGGCAGAAATCAAAAAATTGGCAGAGGAAAACATTCCGAAACGCCCCCCTCAGATCGACACTGAGGTCGAAAGAATCAGGTCCTCCATCACGCGCTTAACTTCAAATTCGATTGAAGGGCTCGAAGGACTCACGTCCGAACTGCAGGAACTGCAAAGATTTCTGAACGCTGAGGCTCAGCGCGTGCAGGGTGAAATCGAGAGCGCATTGGCCGGAATCAAGATCATCATCGAGACCATAGGGCCTTGGAAAAGCAGCCCAATCTCACTGGCACCTCCAACCAATGTTCGCGCTGTTCGGGCAGGGCCCGGCAGCAAATATTGAAGTCAACCAATCACCTCGGTGAGACCAGTAATTTCGCCGGAAGGGCGAGTACGCAACAGCGTTATCGGCTCATCTTGGGCTTGGTGCTCCCTTGGGCGATGTCCTTTCAATGTCCGCCCGGCACAAACTGAAAAATGCCCGCATGACGATCGCAACCATCGGCCCCTTCGAGTTGGCCGGATTGGCTGCGACGTAGGCCTCCACCTGGTGGGCAAGGGCTGCGTCCGTTGAACTCGCGAGGCATCGCTGGAAAGCCGTCCTCACCGGATAGGGCGCTTCTTCGTCGGGCTGCGCCACGGCAGACATATACCGGGCTATTCCAGATACGAAGCCGCGCCTCCAGGCTTCGGGCGTTTTTGCGTAGTCCTGATAAGTGAATTCGGTTGCCGCTGACGCAGCGACAGAAAGGAGCAATGATACGATCGCGAGCAGAACTTTCATTTTGAATGTGATGCACTGCTCCGAAAAGTACCAGGCGAAATTGCCCGCGCGTCGGATTTGCCTGTCGCAAGCAACAGCGTCGCCTTCGGAATCGAGCCTCATCGTCTCCGACTGCGTTCCAACCATGGCGATCCAGCTTTGCTTATCCCGGACAGCCGGCCTTCACCCCTGCGGGCGCGACCGCAACGCCGATGGCGCCGCCGCGCTCGATCGCGCTCTGCAAAAATCCCGAGGCGCGCACCTCGTCGATCAGCGCATTGATCGCGGCGAGCGCCGCCGGCCGATCCTTCGGCACCACGATATTCTGCGGCACGTTGAATAAGTCGTCCGGCAATAGCCTTGTGCCGGGGGTTGCCGTCGAAAGCGTGGTCAGGCGCTGGCGGTTTGCGCCGAGCGCGTCGATGGTGCGCGCGGTCAGCCCCTTGCTCAATTCGGCCGGGTTATTCTCCAGCTCTACGACCGTTGCCTGCTTGAGAATCCGTTTCATGCACAGCGTGATCGAATCATTGACCGTCCCGGCGATCTTTTGTCCCGCGCGGTCGATATCGGCGACTGCCCTGATGGGCGAATTGTCGAGGACGAGAAAACTCTGCCGCACCAGCATGTAGGTCTGAGAGAATTCCACGGTCCCGAGCCGCGTCGCCTCATAGGCCACAAAGCCGATGTCGGCCTCACCGTTCTTGACCGCCTCGATCACGGCTGGCGGACCGGCGATCGGATTGAACTCGAGCGGTATATTGTTGCGGCGCGCCAGTTCGCGGGCGAGCTCATAGGCAGGTCCGCGCACTGTGCCGGTCGCCGGATCGCGACTAGCCTGCGCCGGATTAGTGCCGAGGTAGATCGCGCGCAACCGCCCGCCCGGCGCAATGTCGCTGGCCATGGCGGATGTCCCGTACGCAACAACAGCGGCAATCGTCACCAGACGGGACGTTCTCATAGCTTCCTCGACCGCATTGGCGTTCGCGAGCCGCCCTCAATACCGTTATGGAAGCGTCCGAGATTGCACTGTGTACCAATTTCTTGCCGAAATAAGCAATTTTTTGCAGGTAACGCTGCCCCTTCACTGATACGGGATCTGAACCAAAAAATCCTCGCTCATGTAGAGAATGTGAGTGAGCGGCTCGATCTTGCCGAGCATGACCGGCTCTACGACGCCGTCGGGTATTTCGTGAATGCGCCAAGCGGGTTAAAATGGACGTACATCCCAATCTGGCTGCGCGCTCTTCGACGCGAGGACCCATGAGCGAAAATTGCACCGGCAGCGAGCCGGATATCATCCTGGTGGGCGCCGGCATCATGAGCGCCACGCTCGGCATCCTTCTCAAGGAACTCGAGCCGACGCTCAATATCGCGATGGTCGAGACGCTCGACGGCGCGGCGCTCGAGAGCTCGGACGCCTGGGACAACGCCGGCACCGGCCACGCCGCGAATTGCGAGCTCAACTACACGCCCGAGCGGAGCGACGGCAGCATCGATATCTCCAAGGCGCTGGACGTCAACGTGGAGTTCGATCTGTCGCGGCAACTCTGGTCCTATCTGGTGAGAAAGGGCGCGATCGCGGATCCGCAATCGTTCATCCATCCGGTCCCGCACATGAGCTTCGTGCACGGCCCGGACAACGTTGCCTTCCTAAAAAAACGCTTCGCGGCGATGAGCGCGCATCATTGCTGGTACGGCATGGAATATACGGAGGATAAGAAGAAGCTCAGCGAGTGGGTTCCGCTGGTAATGGAGGGCCGCGCCGCCGACGAACAAGTGGCGGCCACGCGTATCATCATCGGCGCCGACGTCGATTATGGATCATTGACCCGCCAGCTCGTTCGCTACCTCGCAGCCATGAAGGGGTTTTCGGTCCACTACTCCCATCGCGTCACTGGCATCAGCCGCGAGCCGGGCGGGCGCTGGCGCATCGACATGAAGAACCAGCACAGCGGCGAGAAGCGCTCGGCCACGGCGAAATTCGTCTATCTCGGGGCCGGCGGAGGCGCGTTGCCGCTACTGCAAAAGTCCAAAATCCCGGAAGGCAGAGGCTACGGCGGATTTCCGGTCAGCGGCATCTGGCTGCGCTGTAATGATCCGGACGTCAACAAGCGCCATCACGCCAAGGTTTATGGCAAGGCCTCGGTCGGTTCTCCGCCGATGTCGGTTCCCCACCTCGACACCCGCGTCATCGGCGGCAAGCACTCGCTGCTGTTCGGGCCTTATGCGGGCTTTTCCACCAGATTCCTCAGGCATGGCTCGCTCATGGACCTGTTCGAGTCGATCCGGCCGGCGAATATCGGACCGCTGCTGGCAGTTGCTCGCGACAACTTCGATCTGACCAAATATTTGATCGGCCAGGTTCTGCAGACAGACCGTCACCGTTTCGCGGCGCTGCAGGAATACTACCCGCGCGCCAAGCGGGCTGAGTGGCAACTCTCAGTGGCGGGACAACGCGTGCAGATCATCAAGCCGGATCCCAAGCGCGGCGGATTTCTGGAGTTCGGTACCGAACTGGTCGCCGCGGCCGATCGTTCGCTGGTGGCGTTGCTGGGGGCATCGCCCGGCGCATCGACGGCGGTGTTCATCGCGATCAGCGTGCTGGAGAAATCCTTCAAGGACGAACTGACGGCCAACCGCTGGCTTCCCAAGCTGAAAGAGATGATCCCGTCATATGGCGAATCTCTCATCGAGGACGCCGCGCTGTCCCGCCGCATACGCGCCGACACCGCCGCCGAGCTGCACCTGGAAAACGTTTGAACATTGTCCTCACTATCGAGGAAACAGCGGCGCCGCAATCGAGTCTTGCATTCGAGGCCTTTTCGTCTCCCCGCTCCTGTTGCTCTACACCGCGATCAGTTACAGCGTGTTCAGGGGAAAGGTGCGCTCGGCGTCCAGCCATTACTAGCGATTGGGCATGCAATGCACATCGCCCTACCGGCAAACCGCGATCGTAATGAAATCAAACTCAGAGGAGAGTAGAAAATGGTCAGAGCGTTCAAACTATATACCGGTTCCGATGGCGCATCGCACGTGCTTGAAGGCACAATCGATGAGAAGGATCGCACCGACGTGATTGCCATCCATTTCAAGGAATCGCCGGCGCATTCCTCCTATGACTGGCACCCTGATCCGGAGCCCCAATTCGTGATCACGCTGTCAGGAACCCTGGAATTTGCCACACCCGACGGCGAGACATTTGTGGTGCGGCCCGGTGATATCCTGCTCGCTGAGGACCATATCGGCAAAGGCCACAAATGGCGTCTGATAGACGATCAGCCGTGGCGGCGCGCATACGTCGTGCTCAAGCCGGGCGCCAAGGACTCCTTCGTGGCCAAAGCCGGCAGCTAGGTGGCCGTTGAGCTAAAGAAGTATCCAGACCCGGGAGGTCAAAATGGTCAGCATGAGAAAAGAGACCGACAGCCTTGGTGTGGTTGAAGTGCCGGCGGACAAGCTGTGGGGCGCTCAAACTCAGCGCTCGCTTGAGCATTTCAGCATCGGCAAGGATTTGATGCCGCGCGAAATGATTACTGCCTATGCCATTTTGAAGAAAGCAGCCGCCGCCGCCAATCATGCTGGCAATCGGCTCGACAATCAGCGCTATAGACTGATCGTTCAGGCGTGCGATGAAATCCTCGCCGGGCACCACCACGACATGTTTCCCTTGCATGTTTGGATGACAGGCAGCGGCACCCAGTTCAACATGAACGTCAACGAAGTGATCTCCAATCGTTGCTCCCAACTCGCCGGAACGCCGCTGGGCGGCAAGACGCCAGTCCACCCCAACGATCACGTCAACATGGCTCAGTCCTCGAACGACTCGTTCCCGTCGGCCATGTATATCGCCGCGGCCGTCAACGTGAAGCAGCGCCTCATTCCCGCGGTCGCCGCCTTGCGCGATGCGATCAACGCCAAGGCACAGGCGTGGGATGACATCGTCAAGATCGGGCGCACCCACATGCAGGATGCCACGCCGCTGACGCTGGGCCAGGAGTGGTCCGGCTATGCCGGCATGTTGTCGGACGATCTCGAACGGATCGAAGCAGCCCTGCAAGGCGTGTACCGCTTGGCGCTGGGCGGTACGGCCGTGGGAACAGGTATCAACTCGGCACCGGGCTTCGCCGAAGCAGCGGCTGCCGAGATCACCAAGCTCACCGGCCTGCCGTTTGTCACAGCCCCCAATAAATTCACCGTGCAGGGTTCCCACGATGCGCTCGTTCAATTGTCCGGAACGCTCCGCACGCTCGCGGTGTCGCTATATAAGATCGCCAATGACATTCGCCTCATGTCGTGCGGACCTCGCGCCGGATTCGCGGAGCTGGAGATCCCGGAGAACGAGCCCGGCTCCTCGATCATGCCGGGCAAGGTCAATCCCACCCAGTGCGAAGCGCTCACGATGATCGCCGTGCAGGTGATGGCCAATGACGTCGCGGTGGGTTTCGGCGGCGCCGGCGGCTATCTCGAAATGAACGTCTACAAGCCGTTGATGATCTTCAATATCACCCACTCCATCACGCTGATGACCGATGGCTGCGCGAACTTCCGCAAGTTCCTGATCGAGGGCACCAAGCCCAATCTCAAGAAGATCAACGAATACGTCGAGCGCTCGCTGATGCTGGTAACGGCGCTCTCGCCTGTCATCGGCTATGACAAGGCGTCAAAAATTGCCCATTACGCCATGGATAACGACCTCACGCTCAAGGCTGCCGCGTTGAAACTAGGCTTTGTCACGGAAGCCGAATTCGATCGCGTGGTCGATCCGAGAAAAATGGTGAAGCCCTATGTGGCGACCGACGCATCGACGACGGCACCGCATTGAATACGACCAGAACCGGGAGAGGCACACGCCGAGTGTGCTTTACCGCATGACCGCTCGGTATTATCCGGAGTTCAGCGAGATTGCCGGCTGCCGAGCGGCGGCATGAGGCCTTGCTTCTCGGCGCGAAGCACGCGGTGAGACTCTCGCCTCATGCATCGGCCGCGCCCCGCGCTCCGCGTTCACTCACCACAGCCGTAAGCGTCAAGCGATATGCATCCATTATTGCTGTAAGAGCCGTAACCGCCGTAACCCCCGTAGCCGCCATAGCCGTAATAGCTGAATGGGTAATAGCCGCGACGCCCGTAGTAACCGCGCGCTAATCCACCCGGGCGAAAGCCGCCAGCGGAGCGATCGCCCGCGAGGACGCCGGCCCCGGCTGCACGGCTGCCGGCTGCAGTGGCGTCGGTGACCGTGACGGCGCCTGTCAGCGCGACCGCAACAACGACGGTCGTCAGCTTAGGCAACATGGATTGTCGCATGACGGCTGCTCCGGTTCCGAACGACTCGACTATGCCTCTTTGGGCGGCTTGCGTCACTCAATCGAGCGCTATCGCGAATCACAATGTATTTACCGCCGGCGAGGGCATTGCTTGCCACCGTTCACTGACGGTCGGGCGCGGCCTGGCTCAAGTCAGGTCGGTGCGCGAGGACGCCCGCGCCCCCGCAGTGGCGCGGGTGTCCGTCTGATTGCGCTCAATGCCGTCCCCGTGCGGAACGTCTTCGTCCTCCGGCAAAGGCAACCCGAGCGGCGGCCTAACCACACCATGGACGAACCCAACAACTGGCACGGCGGCGAGAGAAAATTGGTTCATCGGAGGAACCCTCCGGCAGGAGGGACGCCGTGTCGCAAGTGCGCGCCGGCCGCCCTGAGAGGCACATAATGTTGAGCGCGAACAGAAACGCTCGACATGACTCGGGAGAGTATTAGTAGCCGTTGCTCCCGAATGAGGAGCTGGCCGGCGACACAGGGGCTGCGTTTGCACTCTCGAGAGCCGGGATGGTGAGCAGCGAGATCAACGCGATCGCGGTAAGAAATTTCTTCATGACACATCTCCTTGTCCTTTACCGCAACTCCCGCATGGCGCAGGGCCATAGGCGTTGCAGTCACCGATAGAATAGGTCCCGGAAGCGGCCGGATAAGTCATATTTCCGCATTGACGGATAACCCAATTCGACGACTCGCTAATACTTTGGTTTAGGTTGCCGTCTTCTGGCCCACCCGCTCGTGACCCAAGGGGGCCTTTGTAGGGCGCAATGCGCTTCCCTTATTGCGCTCTACGCATTGCAGCCAATCGCTGGCAACTGCGAGCTAACCGCAGCAAAACCGAAGAAGCGAGCTCTCCCCCGGCGCCCAACTGTGTCGTGTGACGGGGCGACGGATTCGAAGGAGACTCGTCGTGATGAACTTTAAGAAAGGTTTGGCCGCCCTTGCCGCAGGAATTGCCGTTACCGCGCTGGCCTCGGCTAGCTACGCGCAACGCGGCCCAGAAAGAATCAGTCAGCAACGCGCGCAGGCTATTCACGAGTGCAACCTGTTAGCGGCCCGCTATCCGCAGTACCTCTGGGGCAACATGGAGATTTTTCAGTACCGGACCTGCATGGCCGAACACGGCCAGCAAGAGTGAACCGGAAAGCGATCTGAGGATCAGGCGGCGTGATTCCAATTACAGACTTCAGGCCGCCATCGCTTGGTCATGCCCGGGCTTGAACAGGCATCCACCGAAAAACAAAAGCTCCTCTCAAACGGCATGGATCGCCGGGTCAAGCCCGGCGATGACGGCCGTGGGTACAGATCGGCCACAGCCTCGTGGTTCAGTACTTGAAGCGCAATCCCGCCCTAGTAGAGACGTTATCGTTCACGAAAAAGCTGTTCGACAATCCGCCATTGAATTCCGACCAAAAGACGCCGATGTAAACATCCCACTTCGGTGCAAACTTCCAGTCGATAACACCAGAGACCGCGTTCAACGTACCGGCGCATTGCGCATGCTCTTTGCCGTCGCAGGGCATGACCCCGCCGGTGGGTGTTCCGAAGTGGGAATGCTGGGTGTAATGGTAATAAGCGGCGATCACATCCACCTGGCTGGTAACGGCGTATTTGACGCCGGTCCAATAGACGTCGAAAATCCGGTCAGCAAGACCGTTGGCACCGAACGACGTATTGCTGATATTCGTGTTGTTGAACGTTTGACAGCCCAGGCAAACGAAGCCTCCTGCGATATTCGTAAAAGCGGTCTGCGGATCGCTCGGCGCCGAATATCGAATCTGCTCGAAGCCCGCATACAACTTCAGGGGTCCATTCGTATACCTGGCCAGCAGCATCACGGCCCTATTGTCCGAGATCGTCGCCGTCAGCACCTGCGGCAGGAACGGTGGTATCGGGTTTCCGTTGATGTCGGTGCTCCCGCCCGAAAGCCCGGTCGCTACGGAATCTTTCACGTAGCTATAAATCGCGTCGAACGAGAGCACGCCGTTGGCCAGATGCGGGATATCGCCGCCCACGCCGACCTGATAGGCGCCATTGGAGGCGTTGTTCTGCCCGTATCCACCGAACTGCCAAATCGCCGGCACGCGGGCCTGGCCAACCGCGAGCTTATATTTCAGAGACGTCGTGTGCCTGCAGTTTTCGGTATTGCCGCCGCCGCAGGTTAATCCTTGCCAGCCGATCGGTGAGAAGGCGTAGCTGGCGCCCATCGGATCGTATTCGAGGACTCCATCATAGGTGAGCGAGTTTTGTCGGAAAACGGTCAGTGTGCCAAAGCTCTGAGAACTGACGCCGACATAACCGTTCCCGTTGCACCACTGGCCGGCGCGGCTGGAATCGGCCCACGAGGTTTGCTGGTTTTGGGGAACACCGGCGTTGTGAGCAGCCGACCCCGGTCCGTTGGAGAATTTGAATGAATAAGGGTCGAAGCCGGCGTCCAGAGCAAAGACCACAGAGGTGTTTCCGCCAATCGGCTCGGTTCCTTTGATGCCAGTGAATGAATTTTGCAACCCGTTGGGCGCGATGTCCCACCGCGGCGAACGGCTATATCTCTGGACGATGTATGCGGACCCCGGAGGGCTTCGCGGATCAAAAGGCGCGCCGTGAGTCTGGTAGCTGAATCCCGCGTCAATCGCGCCGTAGAGCGTGATGCCGTACCAGGTCAGCTGGCAGTCCGTTGCAAGGAAGTCCCAGCGCCTGTGCACGTTTTGGGCGTGGACGCCGATGTGGTTGCGGGCGTGCTTGCGGGCGTGGCTTTGGCCGCGGCCGGTTCGGCGGCCATGCTGCGCTCGCGGCGCCAGCGGCGGCGAGCTTTGTCACGGCAGCCCCCTGCCTGGACACACAGCATCCTGATCCGAAAAAAGACAGTTGCAAGACACAGTGGGCGTCAGATGCAGCTGGAGCGCACATTTTCGATTCAAGTGGCCGCCGCGCCACAGCGGTTTACGCTGGCATGACGGGCACTTTGGTTTGTCGCACGCGACGGGCCGGCCCCTGCCCTTGCCTGCGATTAGGTCACCCGCCCCCCAATCTCTCAATCGTACGCGGTTGATGCGGCTTACTCGGTGGTTTTGCTCGCACATACTCGCGTGTGCCCAGGCTTATACTTCGGTAGCCCCCGCTGATACCTTGTTTTGGGGTCTCACTCGCCAGCTCGAATTGCGGTCGACCTCATGCGAAATTGTCCCTTGCGCGAAATGACTTGGCGACGCTGCAAGAACGGCCGGTTTGCAGCAATTCCGCACGGGCGCATCGCAAGGCGATCAGATATGCCGGATTGCCCGCAACGGACGACCAGCAAGAGCGATCGCCCGAGGCGCCGCGGCTGCGAAGAAACCAGTCTCAAGAGAGATGTTCCTACATGTCTTCGGTAAACGAGGCTGGACGAGAGCGAGGAGCTCACCCCGCCCAATGGGGCAGCGCCCTGATCGACGTCCTCAGGGCCGCGCCCCCGCCGCTACTCTTTGGCCTGCGCCTGTGGGCCTCCGTCTGTCTCGCCCTTTACCTCGCGTTCTGGCTCGAACTCGACAACGCCTTTTGGGCCGGCACCTCGGCGGCGATCGTGTGTCAGCCGCATCTCGGCGCATCGCTGCGCAAGGGCTGGTTCCGCATGATCGGCACCTTGGTGGGCGGGGTCGCGATCGTGGTGCTCACGGCCTGCTTCCCGCAGGACCGCGCCTTCTTTCTCATTGGTCTCGCGTTGTGGGGCGCGGCCTGCGCGCTCGTCGCCACGCTGCTGCGCAATTTCGCGGCCTACGCGGCGTCGCTGGCAGGCTACACCGCCGCCATCATTGCCAGCGATCAGCTCGGCGCGACGGGCGGGCCCAATGGGGACGCGTTCATGCTCGCGATCTGGCGCGTGAGCGAAATTTGGCTCGGCATCGTCTGCGCCGGGATTGTGCTCGCCGGGACCGATTTTGGCGGTGCACATCGGCGGCTTGCAGGGATCTTCGCGGCAGTGTCGGCCGAAATCGCCGCTCGATTCGGCTCTACCTTGGCGCTGGCAGGATCGACGTCGTCCGACACGCAACAGCCGCATCGCCGCGAGCTCGTCCGAAAGGTCGTTGCGCTCGACCCCGTGATCGACGAGGCGGTCGGAGAGTCCTCGACGCTGCGCTATCATTCGCCGGTGTTGCAGTCGGCGCTTAACGGCCTATTGGCTGCGCTCACCGCTTGGCGCAACGCCGCGGTACGGCTCACGCGGCTGCCGACGCATGCAAGCCGGGAGGACGCCGATGCCGTACTGCGCCACATTCCTCAGCAGCTGCGGTCCGTGCCCGCGCAGGGCGAGCAGTCACCTTGGATAGCCGACCCGGCCGGCATGCGAAGCCTCTGTGGCGCGGCAGTTCGGACGCTGATCGCAATGCCGGTCGGTGCGGTCTCACCGCGGCTCCTCGCTTACCAGAGTGCGAAGGTGCTGGCCGGCTTGATGGATACTCTCGATGCACTCGCGTTGCTGACCGGCAAGCCCGTCCGCGCCGGCCCTCACCAGCGCGTAAGGCTTCACGTGCCCGACTGGTGGCCTGCTTTCGTCAACGCCGGACGGGCTTTCGTGGCCATCGGCGCGGCTGAGCTTTTCTGGATCATCACCGCATGGCCGAATGGTGCTTTCGCCATCACGTTTACCGCTATTGTCGTCACTCTGCTCGCGCCGAGAGCCGATGAGGCCTACGCTTTTGCTTTTCAATTCACGGTGGGCAACTGCCTTGGCGTGGCTGGCGCCGCGATCGTCGAATTTGCGCTATTGCCGAAGGTTGAGACCTTCGTCGGCTTCAGCATCGTCATTGGGCTCTACCTCGTCCCAGTCGCTGCACTGGTCGCCCAACCATGGCAAACAGCGATGTTTATCGGCATGACGTATAATTTCGTGCCACTGCTCCAGCCGGCCAACCAGATGATCTACGACACCGCGCAATTCTATAATACCGCCCTCGCGATTGTTGCAGGATCCGCCGCCGGAGCGCTGTCATTTCGCTTGTTGCCGCCGCTCTCGCCTGCTTTTCGGACGCGCCGTCTGCTCATGCTGACTTTGCGCGACCTGCGCCGCATGGCGAGGGACCCTGTGCCGCCGCTGCGGGAAGAGTGGGAAGGCCGCATGTACGCCCGTATCGCGGTATTGCCGAACGCCGCCGAGCCGCTGCAGCGGGCGCAAGTCGTGACCGCGCTGTCGGTTGGAAGCGAGATCATCGATCTGCGCCGCATGGCGCCGCAACTCGGCGGCCACTCCGAGCTCGAAGCGGCGTTGACGGCCTTGGCGCAAGGAGATGCCGCCGCCGCAACCGCCCGGCTCGACGCGCTCGATCGCCGTCTCGCCGCCTTACCGGACACCCATCCGCTGACTTCGCTTGCGCTGCGGGCGCGCACCCTCATCCTTCTCATCAGCGACGCTCTCGTCCAACACCGCGCTTACTTCGAGCAAGGAGCACCCGCTTGACGTTCATGGAGGTCGACCTGCTCGGCGTCTACGTCGCGCCGATCTCTTTGCTGATTATCGCGGCATGGTTTGCTACAGTCGGGCTGCGCTGGATCGCGGACCGTTTCGACTTGCTGAGCCATGTCTGGCATCCGGCGCTATTCGTGTTCGCCGTGTACATCATTGTGCTATCCTCGATCGTGCTCGTCGTCGCCCGCTGAGATTTGCCATGGTCGATGCTGAAGCCAAATCGGAGCGCGGCAAGAGAGTCGATCTTCGTGTCGTTAGCTCGGTGCGGCCGGCGGCTCTCGCAATTCAGAGGGGGGCGGCGCGGATCCGAATTGTCCCGCTCTTGATCACGCTCGCTACGGCCGGAGTTGCCGCGGCGCTCGGCTGGATGACGTGGAACGCCTATATGGAGACGCCGTGGACCCGCGATGGCACGGTGCGCGTCTATACCGTCACGATGGCACCCGAGGTCGCCGGCCGCATCGTCGAACTGCCGGTCGCCGACAATCAGTTCGTGCCCAAGGGCCAGGTGTTGATGGTCATCGATCCCACGGACTATCAGATCGCCGTCCAACTCGCGCAGGCGGCGGTGCAGCAGGCGCAAGCCAACGTCGAGAACGTGGACGCCCAGATCGCGGTGCAGAAGGCGCAGGTGACCGCGAGCCAGGCGCAAGTCGAGCAGGCGAAGGCGTCGCTGGTATTCGCCCAGGAGCAGGCGGTGCGCTACGGGGAGCTGGCGGAAAAAGGGTACGGCCCGCTTCAGAGCGCCCAGCAATACAGCGCCGAGCAGAGAGAGAAACAGGCGGCGGTGGAGAGCGCGGAAGCAACGCTCAAATTGGCACAACGGCAGGTCGAAGCATTGAAGGTTCAGCGCGCCAGCAGCGAGGCGAGCCTTGCGCAAGCCAAGGCCCAGGCCGAGCAGGCGCGGGTCAATCTCGATCGGACGCGCATCCGCTCGCCGGTCAACGGCTGGGTGACCAACCTGTTGACGCAGCTCGGCGACTACGCGATCGTCGGACAGAATAAGATCAGCGTCGTCGACGCCGATTCCTTTTGGGTGGATGGCTACTTCACCGAGACCGCCTTGGGCTCCATTCGCGAGGGCGATCCGGTGAAGATCAAGCTTATGGGCTATAGCAACATCGTTCGCGGCCACGTTGGCAGCATCGCCCGCGGCATCAACGTCTCCAATGCGCAAGCCGGCCCGGGAGGACTCGCGCAGGTCAATCCGGTCTTCACCTGGGTGCGCTTGGCCCAACGGATCCCGGTGCGCGTCCAGATCGACCATGTGCCTGATGGCGTCGTTCTCGCCGCCGGGATGACGGCCACGGTCGAAGTCGACAACCGCGCGCGGCTGCCGCATCCGCCATCCCCAGGGCAGTAAGTATTCTAGCGTTCAAATTTGCCACCCAGCAGCCGCGGGCAAGCAGAAAGCCCTTCTGGATCGCAGCTTTTGCGGCAATGAGTGGCGCGTTCTCGATCGATACAGCAACCAAAGTATGAGCGCTTCAATCGTTGGCTTATGCGGCAAATTCAAAGATATAGTTCATGCCACGACGCCAGTGGGCCTATGTCTTGGTGATGGAATAAAGAGCACAGGCCGCCGGTCTGGTGGTGCAAGAGATCACGCACGATCGGCGGTAACCATGGAGAGCCATCATGAAGGCGTTCATCGCTGCTTTCGCATTGATCACGCTGATTGCCGGCCCGGCATTCGCTCGGCCTGCCGCGCGGCCTTCCACTGAAACCTACTGGATTTTCAAGACTGATCAGCAGCGGTGCCGGTCGGGCCAAGCCGATTTTTGTCACTGGCGAGGATATCCCCTGTGGCAGTGGTATAGCGGTGCCTAAAGTGTGGCGAGTTCAAACTAAACTCGCTCGCTCCTCCCTTGAAGCCGCGGCGCCCAGCAGATCCCGACCATTCGATGCAGCGCCGCCGCGCTAGCCCAATGATTTTGTCTGCGCCGATCTGTCGCTCAGGTAATCGATGGCGATCTTCGGCGTGATGAGGCCGAGGCTCATCGCTAAAGTGATCATCGTGGCAGTCATGCCATCGCCGATTGTCGCACCGATCAGCTCTAACGTGATCTGCGAGCCACCGGCAATTTGCAGAAGGCCGCTCGCCATCCGGAAAAGGAAGACGCCCGGCATCATCGACACCACGGAGGCGAAGCCAATGGCCGCAAACGGCATGTGCGAACGGCGTGCGACCGGAGTGAGAATGAGTCCGACGATGAGACAAGCGACAAAGGCACCGGTCGCGGCGCCCACATCGAGCAGTGTGAGCGCTGCCCACCGCAGAGCGTGAGCAGCCATGCCGACCGCGATCGGCCACGGCAGCATATTCAACGGCATGGAGAAGAAGATGCTGTAAGCCGCGACGGCGACGCCGGCGGCGATCACGTCCTGCCACAACGGGACGATCCTTGCGGCTTCATCGACCGGTAGCGACACGCCGAGAAGCGCAAGTCCAAGCAGCAATCCGGTCGAGATTGCCACCACGATGAGCCCCGCACAGATCACCCGGGCGGCGCCGAGATTCATGCGGCCGTTGATGAGGTCGAGCGCACCGTTGAGGACGTGCGGACCGGGCACCAGAACCATGCAGGGGCAGACCGCGACCAGGCGCAGGGACGAGCTCAGCTGGTAGCGAACCGCCAAGGCGCCGATCACCCCGGCGACCACCGCCGCGCAAAACGGTTGGATGAATGCGTTTGCGCTGTAGCGGGCCACGGCCCGACGCAGAATGGCGCCGGCAGCGGCGCTCACGAATATCAGCACCGCAGCGATCGGATGCTCGACGCCGAAAATCACCGAAAGCGCCACAGCACCCGCCCCGGCAGCGAACGTGAAAAGCCATGTCGGAGCGTGTGGCGCGCTGGCGATCGTGCCGACGGCCGCAGCAGCAGTCTCCGGCGTCAGTCGACCGCCACCGAGCTCCTCCATTGCCCGCACCGCGGACGCGACGCGATCCATGTCCACGCCGGTGGGATCCGCCGTGACCAGCGAGATGAGTTCACCATCCTTATCTTCGGACTTAAGCTGCAATTCGCCCCAGCGCGGCAGGACCTTCGCGCGCAGCCCCAGCGCGCGGCCGAGTTGCTCGGCGGCAGCAACGGTCTGCTCGGTGGCCTGCCCATTGACGTAGAGAAGGCGCGCGAAGGCGAGCACAAGACTGGAGCGCTCCTCCAACATCATGTGAGATTTCACGCCGCGTAGACTGGCCGGTAGGCGCGGGCGCGGATCAACGCACCGATATCGTCCGGCCGCGGCACGCGCGCCAGCCCCTTCTCGAAAATGCAGGCGGCGATCCGTTCGGCGACGTGCAGCGACGCATTGAGGATATGACTCTGCGGCGGGTAGATGAGACCCATCGAGAGATTCTCTTGCGTAACCTGCTCGGCGACCGCTTGCGCGGCGACAATGAACATGTCCTCGGTCACCCGCGTCGCTTCGGTCGCAAATACCGCCATGCCCATGGCCGGGAAGATGTAGACGTTGTTGCCCTGGCCGGGCACGAAATGCCGGCCATCGATTTCGACCGGCGGGAATGGGCTGCCGCTCGCGAAAACGGCCCGGCCGCCGGACCAGCGATAGGCCTCTTCGGCCGTGCATTCCGAGCGCGAGGTCGGATTCGAATACGGGAAGATGATCGGGCGCTCGTTGATTTTCGCCATAGCTTCGATCACCTCGCGGTTGAAGAGTTTCGGCACGGTGCTCACGCCGATGATGCCGGTCGGCTTGAGCGCCTCGACCGCCTCGACAAATGTGGACACCGCCGGGACGTCCTGCGCGAAAGGTTTTTGAAAATCGGCGAGGTCCTTCCGCGAGGTCACGAGCAGGCCGTTGATGTCGAATAGGGCATTGCGCTGCCGCGCCGCAGCGAGATCCACGCCTTCCCGCTCCATCGCCAGGCTGATCAGCTCGGCGATACCGGTCGCCGCCGAGCCTGCGCCGAGGAACAGGAAACGCTGCTGCGCAAGCTTGCCTCCGGTGATGCGCAATGCGCCGTAGATGCCGGCGAGCGCAACGCCGGCGGTGCCCTGGATGTCGTCATTGAAGGTGCAGATCTTGTTGCGATAGCGCGCGAGCAGCGGAACGGCGTTGAAATTGGCGAAATCCTCCCATTGGATGCAGCATTTCGGATAGAGCTGCTCAACGGCCATGACGAACTGGTCGACAAAGGCGAGATACTCCTCGCCGCGCACGCGGTGCTGGCGCAGGCCCTGATAGAGTGGGTCATCGAGCAGGACCTGATTGTTCGTACCGACGTCGAGAACGATCGGCAGACAGTATTGCGGTGGCACGCCGGCGCAGGCGGTATAGAGCGAGAGCTTGCCAATCGGGATGCCCATCCCGCCGGCACCGAGGTCGCCAAGGCCGAGGATGCGCTCGCCGTCGGTGACGACGATGAAACGCACGTCCGCTTCCGGCCAATTGGTGAGCAACTCCTTGAGCCGGCCGCGCACGCTGATCGGCAGATACATGCCGCGCGCCTCGCGGAAGATGTGGGCGAATTTCTGACATGCCTTCCCGACCGTCGGGGTATAGACGATCGGCATGTAGGCTGCCGGATCTGACATCAGAATCGCGTAATAGAGCGTCTCGTTGCGTGTCTGGAGATCCGATAAGACGAGATATTTCTGCAGATCGTGATCGAGCGCCGCGATTTCCGCGTGCCGGCGCGCCACCTGCAAAGCCAGTGTGGTGACGGCCGGCGGCAATAGGCCTTCGAGGCGGAAGGCGCGGCGCTGCTCCTGCGTGAACGCTGTCCCTTTGTTGAGGCGCGGATTGCGCAGCAAATCGTAACCGGTGGGATCGGGCGGCGCGTGCATGATAGCCCTCCGTACGCGGATCATGTCGGTCGCCCCATACTATACCGACGCGATCCCGCGTTCGAACCGCAAGCGCTCACGCAAGTGCCACCTTCGACATTGCTCAGCGGCAGCGCGTTGCCTCCAAGCCTAGCACTATGCCAGCCAACGGCGCTCCGAATGTCGTGGGCACTGCGCTGATCGTCGGGACTCCGGTCTGGGTGGTCGCGCATAGAGCCGTGCTTTGCGGCGTCACCAACGAATTTGGAGGGGTAGTTGCTGGAAGAGGTGTGAGCGTGATAGTCGGCGCCGACGGATTCGGGTTCAGCGCAACGGATGGGCTGAGGACTCCGCCTCCGAGCTCCGTAGAGCACAGCGGAAACCCAGCCGGTCCGACAGACGAGCCGGGCCCCATCGATGAAGCGAACGGCGGGGATGCCGTCGTAGATGCGGCGCACGTGCCCGGCGCGATCCCTGCCACGCCGCCGCCATCAAAGGGCAAGGACTCTCCGGTCATGGAGCTTACCGTTGCGGTATCCGCTCCCGTCGTTGAAGTTGCGGCGCTGCTCGAATTACCCATCCCGGGAGATACTCCCATCATCGGACTTGGCATGATGGACGACGCTTGGCCCAGCGAGGCCCCCGCGCATGTCGCGCCGATCAAGGGCGAAGCGCCGAATGTGGTCGGACTCACGCCCGGCGTTGCGAGTTCGGTCGCGCCCATGGGATGCCCGTGTGCCAACTGGGGCATTTGGAATGCCAAGCGGTGAGGTCATGCCGAGCGCCGGGAGCGGCGAGACGTTCATGCGAGCTTGTGCGTGGGCAGCGCCGCAGCCAAACAGCACCGCTGCTGCCGCTATCGCAAAGCGTGTCATCTCGATGCTTCTCGTTCTGGTGCATCAAAGCACTCAAGCGACGCGAGACACGCGTCGATGGGATGGCTTCGATTGGTTTCAGGTACGCCGCCTACGCACATGTAAGCGTCGCCGATCGTCTTGAGCATCTCAAGCCGGTGGCGCTCCGCAATCTCATCGAATGCAGAGAAATAGTCATCCAGTTGCCCGATGAGTTCTTTCGGCTCCATGGTCTCTGCCAGCTTCGTGAACCCTTCGAAGTTGGCAAACAGAATCGTTGCTGCATCATAGAAGCGGGCTGTGACCCTATTGCCGCTCTTAAGTTCTAGGGCCACCCCCACCGGAAGCATGTTACGCAGTAAGCGCTCGGATTTTTCGCGCTCGTCTTGCAGCTCCTGTCGCGTACGATCTAGTTGCAGCAAACTACGACGCAGCTCCAACAAGATTACGACCTGGCGAGCCAGTCGTCTTACGGCTTCGCCCTGTTCAAACGAAATCTCGCGCGGCTGAAAATCGAGAACGCATAAGCTCCCGAGGGAAAAGCCCTCGGGGTTAATCAGCGGCATGCCACAGTAGAACCGAAAATGGGGGCTGCCCGTGACTCCGGGAAGGTGTGCAGAGCGTTGGTCCTTGGTCAGGTCGGGAATAACGACCCGCAGGCCGTGGTTGTGCACAATGACAATTCGCGCGGTATCGGCCCCCGGGGCGGAAGTTGGTACCGGCATTTCGACCAGACCGTCTTATCATCGAGAAAGTTAATGATTGCCACGGGACACTGGCAAACCTGGGCTGCCACTTCGGCAATCTCATCATATGCGGACTCGGCTGGCGAACCCAGTATGTCGTAGTTACCGAGAGCAACGAGGCGCTCTGACTCCTTGTCGGAAGCTGACTCGGTCATGCACTGTTGCCCTCTCCCGGGATCGAAAATACTGCGGTATTGAGATTGCCGCGGGGGTCACTCCCTTCCCTTGCTTTCGATCGGAAGGATAGCACACCTCGGTGCGGCAGGAGACTGCTGCGCTGCGGGATTTCGAGCGAGTGTTTGACCGCTTTGGGTCATTCGCGACCAAGGCGGTCAAAGCCATACCACGGCGCTTGTCCGCTTTGCCCCAAAAGCGGACATTCGATTCAAGCTGTGGCATGCCTGCTTTGTGCCAGGAGCAGACTAGGGTCTGGACTCACAGCTTGATCCAATAGAGTGCGCCGATGAGGGTCGCGGCGGCAAGGAAATTTCGAGCGAGTTTGTCGTAGCGGGTGGCGATGCGCCGCCAATCCTTGATACGACAGAAGAAGTTTTCGATTTTGTGCCGCTGCCGATAGAAACGCTTCGGACAATAGGCCTGTTTGATCGCGTTGCGACGGTTCGGGATGATCGGCAGAGCTCCTTCGTCCTTGATCTGCTGACGCGCTGTTTGACTGTCATAGGCCTTGTCGGCGGTCACGACGAGCGGCGATCGAGGCGTATTCAAGACTTCTTCGACGACCTGGCAGTCGTGGACCTGTCCACCAGTGACGGTGAAGTTCAGTGGTCGACCCTTGCCATCGACGACCGCATGGATTTTCGTGGTCCGCCCACCACGGCTGATGCCAATCGCCTGATTCTTCTCCCCCCTTTTGCGCCGCTGGCCGCGCGATGTGCTTTCACAATCGTGCTATCGATCAAGTACAAACTGTCGCGCGATTTTGCCGCCAGCGCGTCGAAAATACGCTTCCAGACTCCTCGCCGAGACCAGCGGTTGAACCGATTGTACGCGCTCGTGTATGGGCCGTAGCGTTC
>Ga0126372_10000052_pt1 | contig 29249 bp, 29 predicted proteins | sample PanSoiMetaPlot_6_FD_92762 | JGI IMG/M metagenome (GOLD analysis project Ga0126372, IMG submission 92762) | Tropical forest soil microbial communities from Panama - MetaG Plot_6 | ecosystem: Environmental > Terrestrial > Soil > Tropical forest > Bulk soil | place: Panama | collected 2016-02-17
AGCGCTTCTATTTCATCGGCCGTGGAATTTTTGCGGATCCGGGCAAAAAGATCGGCTGCTCGCTCTTGCTTCAGCAATGAGTCGTCCATCACGCTCCCTGGTAGGCTCCTCCCACTTTGATATTGCGGAACCTAGAGGGCGATGCGCCGTGCCCCGTGCCCATAACCTGTTGCGGCTGTCCCTTGCCGCAGTTTGGCGTGCCCCACAATGTCCATTGATCGCGCGAGCAGATTGTGTCGAGGGAATTCCAGAAGTCGGTGGTAATCCCAGAATAGGAGCAGTTTCGCAGCATCCGTGTACGTTTGCCCTGCTTGATTTCCCAACCGATCTCGGTACCAAACTGAAAGTTGTAGCGCTTGTCATCGATGGACCAGGAACGGTTGGTCTGCATGAAAATGCCCTCGTCGGTGTCGGCGATCAGTTGTTCCAGCGTGAGAGGCTTTTGGCCCGGCAGAAGGCTGACGTTTGTCATCCGGATCATCGGCAAGCGGTTCCATCCTTCCGCTCTCAGGGTTCCGCCCGAGCGATCGGCCCCAACGGTGTGAGCGGTCTCCCGCGACGAGAGGTACCCGGTGAACACTCCATTTGTGATGATCGGGGTGCATTGCGCGGCCACCCCTTCATCGTCGAAAGCGAACGTGCCCAGTCCGGGCCCGTGCTCGGGACGCGCATCGGCCACAACGTTCACCAGATCGCTTCCATAGCGCAGGCGATTGAGCTTGTCGATGGTCAGGAAAGACGTTCCGGCGAAATTTGCCTCCATGCCGAGCACGCGATCGAGCTCGATTGGGTGTCCGATGGACTCGTGGATCTGCAGTCCGAGCTGCGAACTGTCGAGAATGACCGTGAATTGACCCTCCGGACATTTGTCCGCTTTGTGCAGCGCCACAACCTCTTCTGCGATTCTCCGAGCGTTCTCGACCAGCTTGAGTTCCTCGATGAGCTCGTATCCTTTGTTCTGCCACTGCCCGCCGTAAGAATTGGGATAGGAGCGTTTCTGAATGTCGTTGCCGGCGAAGGCGTATGCGGCATATCCGGCGCCGCTCGAGTACTTGGTCTGATGAATGCTCGCTCCTTCTGAGGAAACAAACCATTGCTCCTCGCGCCGGAAGTTGAGATTGGTCTCTGCCAGTGTCACGCCGGTCACCGCGCAGAGTTCGAGATCGATCTGAAACAGCAGCTCGAGATTTCGCTCGACAGAGAGACTGAACGGATCGATCTGGATAGGCGTCGTCCACTCTGCCGTCACCGGCTTCTCCGGAGCGAGCCGCACATCTTCCTGCTTGACCAGTGCCGATGCTTTGGCAATCCCTACCGCGTGTGCGGCGGTGTTCTCGACGGCAGCGCGGCTCAAGTTGTCCGCCGCAGCAAATCCCCAGGCGCCATTTGCAATCACCCGGATGCCTACTCCCAAAGATTCGGCTTCAGACACATGGCTGACCTTGCCATTCTTTGTGGCCAGGGCGCGGTTCCGGTCCTGAACAATGCGCGCGTCGGCGTAGGATGCGCCGCGCAACTTCGTGACATCGATCGCCCAGTCTGCAATGTGTTTCATCGCCGAATTCTAGAATTTAACACAGACGTTGCGGGGTCGACGCGGCGGCGCTCCCTCGTGTCTCACCAGCCCGTGTGATTCCCGGCTCAGAACCCGGTCCGCAGAAAGATTTGAATGGGAACACCGGCGCTCTGCTGCGCCCAGGCAGATTTCAGCGCCAAGGAGACACAACGATGAGCACGCTTTTGCCGGACAAGCGAGCCGACCTGGCTGGACCGGGAATCGGCGATTACGCCGAGCTGGAAAAGATTCTTCCGCAAAACTACCGCTTGTTGCTGAGCCCGAAAGGAACACAACAAGCCATCTTTCAGGTGAAGCGCTACATCGAGGGCAAACCTGTGCCGCGAACTTAACCTGGTGACGTCGAGGTTCCCCTGATTGTTGACGCGGAGAGCGACGTCAACGACATGCTCGACCGCGATGGTTCACGGACTCCGATCCAGTTCCACATCAACAACGACCACAATCGTCATCGTCTCGATGCCCAGATCGTTCAGACGGCCACCAAGTGGAAACGCGTTGCCCTGCGTCAGTTCGATTGCAAAGTCGGGGAGGGAATCTGCACCCATATGCGCGCGGTCCGCAAAGACTACCTCCTCGATCACGATCACTCCGCCTATGTTGATCAGTGGGATTGGGAGCGGGCAATCACGGCGGAGCAGCGCAATCTGGACTTTCTCAAGGCTGTGCTCTGCAAGATCTGGAAAGTCATCACCGGGGCCGAGAAGTTCACCCAGTCACTCTTCCCGCAATTGAAGGACTTCCGATATCCCGATTTTCCGGCGGAACTGGAGTTCTTCCATGCCGAGGAAATCCTCGACATGTATCCTGATCTGCCGCGCAAACAGCGCGAGCCTGCGATCCTTCAGGATCATCCCGCCATCTTCATTATCGGCATCGGATGGCCGCTCAAAGACGGCCTGCATCACGAAATGCGGGCCGCCGACTATGACGACTGGGTGACTGACACGAGTTTTGAGACCGGGCCGCCGACTCACGGCCTCAACGGCGACACTCTCATCTGGAACCATGTCACTCGGCGCCGGCATGAGTTGGGTTCGATGGGCGTCCGGGTAACGGCCGAAACTCTGAAGCGCCAGATTGAGATGTCCCAGTTACAGAGCCTTCTCAAGCTGCCCTATCACTAGGCCCTTCTGCACCATCAGATTCCACTCTCGATCGGCGGGGGCATCGGCTAGTCGCGCACCCTGATGCTATTGCTCAGGAAAGCGCACCTTGGCGAAGTCAGCGTGACCGTGTGGCCCAAAATTCTGAAAGAGATGTGCGAGCGGAAGAAGATCTTCGTTCTGGAATAAAAGGTCCTGGATGCTGTCTACCCACCCGAGTTCCGCTTGGCTGGGTTTTTTGTTGCTGAGGCGGCACTCCGTGACAGGCACGAATCTTTGAACGGACCCACCAGTATCAGGCTCGTGCTCTTGATGCCCGCTGCGCAGTTTACTATGGCGGCGAAGAGTTGGAGTGCAGGGATCCTTCGTCGCGTGTCGTCCGCTGCGCGGACGATCCCCCTTCTCAGGATGACAATGGGGAAAGTATGACTATTTAGGGTGTGCGCGGAGTATCGGTGTGCGGATGGATAGTCCGCAAAAATACGTAAACATGCAGTTACCACAGGGAGAGCATCGACCGCAAAAGGTAAGGGGCAGTTCGCACCGCCCCTTGATCCCCCTTAAGAACTGAAGGCTGAGAGCTGCCAGCTATCAGCGGTTCTACGTTCCTTCCGCCCAGCCTGACAGGTACTCTTCCTGCTCCGGTGTCAGGCGGTCGATCTTGATTCCCATCGACTCGAGTTTCAGCCGCGCTACGCGCTTGTCGAGATCTTCCGGCACGGTGTAAACGGTCTTCTCGAGTGCCGAGTGGTTCTTCACCATGAACTCGACCGACAACGCCTGGTCGGCAAAGCTCATGTCCATCACTGAGGGCGGGTGGCCTTCAGCGGATGCGAGGTTGATCAGGCGGCCTTCGCCTAGCAGGTTGATCTTGCGTCCGTCTTTCATCGAATACTCTTCGACAAAATGACGCGTGGTCCGCTTCGACGAGGCCATCTTCTCGAGGGTCGGAATGTCGATTTCGACGTTGAAGTGTCCGGAGTTCGCGACGATGGCACCGTTCTTCATGACTTCGAAGTGTTCGCGCACCAGCACGTTCTTGTTGCCGGTCACCGTGCAGAACACGTCGCCGATCTTGGCCGCTTCGTGCATCGACATGACGCGGAAGCCATCCATGACTGCTTCGAGCGCTTTGGTGGGATCGACTTCGGTAATGATCACTTCCGCGCCCGCACCGCGCGCGCGGCTGGCCAGGCCGCGGCCGCACCAGCCATAGCCGGCGATAACGAATTTCGATCCGGCCAACAGGAAGTTGGTGGCACGAATGATGCCGTCAATAGTGGACTGCCCAGTGCCGTAACGGTTGTCGAACAGGTGCTTGGTGTCGGCATCGTTCACGGCGATGATCGGGTAGCGCAGGATGCCTTCCTTGGCCATCGCGCGGAGGCGGATGACGCCGGTAGTAGTTTCCTCGGTCCCGCCGATGACGTTGTCGACGATGTCCTGACGCTTGGTGTGAAGGACGGTGACCAAATCGGCGCCGTCGTCCATAGTGATATGCGGGCGGTGCTCGATGGCGGCGACGATATGGTTGTAATACGTGTCGTGATCTTCGCCCTTGATAGCAAACACCGGGATGCCGTAGTCACGCACCAGGCTGGCAGCCACATCGTCCTGCGTGGAAAGTGGGTTGGAGGCGCACAGCACGACCTCGGCGCCCCCGTCACGCAGGCAGATGGCCAGGTTGGCGGTCTCAGCGGTGACGTGCAGGCAGCCTGAGACGCGCACGTCCTTCAGCGGCTGGTTCTTGATGAATTCCTTGCGGATGATCTGCAACACATTCATCGACTGGTTGGCCCAGTCGATGCGCTTTTTTCCCATGTCCGCCAGTTCGATGTTTTTGATGTCGCAATTCATTTGCGTGGGTGTGGTCGACATACGTCTCCTGTGGCGCTAGGTCGTTCGGTGATTGATAGTCTGCTTAGTATGGCAATGCTACACGCGAAAAATTAAGGATACATGAAAACCATGGGAGGAAAGCGCGGGAGGGGTGACCGTCGTCACCCCTCCGGAATTACTATTTTCTGGCCGCTTGCAGGACGTCGGACGCCTTCAGTCCTGCGTCGCTGGACAGCTGAGCAGCCTTGTCCGTTGCTTCCCACGTGAAGTCGGGATCGGAACGTCCAAAGTGACCGTATGCCGCGGTCTTGCAGTAGATGGGCCGCAGCAAATTAAGTGACTCGATAATGCCCTTGGGCTTGAGCTGGAAGTGGGCACGCACCAGGTCGGGAATGATAGCGGGTTCGACCTTCTCGGTCCCGAACGTGTCGACAAGCACACTGACTGGATCCGCGACGCCGATGGCATAAGCAAGTTGAACTTCGCAGCGATCGGCGAGACGTGCAGCGACCACGTTTTTAGCAATGTAACGCGCCATGTAGGCGGCGGAGCGATCGACCTTCGTCGGATCCTTGCCGCTGAAGCAGCCGCCACCGTGACGTCCCATGCCGCCGTAAGTGTCGACGATGATCTTGCGTCCGGTTAGCCCGGTATCGCCCATGGGCCCGCCGATGACAAAGCGTCCTGTGGGATTGATGTGGTACTTGGTGTCGGCATCGAGCAGTTTGGCGGGAATCGTTGCCTGGATCACATGCTTCAGGATGTCAGCGCGGAGTTCGTCGTTGGTTACGGTTTCGGCGTGCTGAGTTGAGATGACGACGGCATCCACGCGCTGGGGCTTGCGGTTGGAATCGTATTCGACAGTGACCTGGGACTTTCCATCAGGCCGCAAATAAGGAAGCTTTCCGTGCTTCCGCACCTGGGCCAATCGCATGGTGAGCTTGTGCGCGAGCGAGATGGGAGTGGGCATCAGGTCGGCGGTTTCATTGCATGCATAGCCGAACATCATGCCCTGGTCGCCGGCGCCGCCTGTGTCGACACCCATAGCGATGTCGCCGGATTGCTTGTTGATGCTGGAGATCACGGCGCAGGTGTTCGAATCGAAGCCGTAAAGAGCGTTGTCGTAGCCGATGGAAGAAATCATCCCCCGCACAAGCGTTTGGAAATCGACGTAGGCTTTGGTCGTGATTTCACCTGCGATGACGACGAGGCCAGTCGCGGTCAGAGTCTCACAAGCGACGCGGCTGCCCGGGTCTTCCGTCAGACAGGCGTCGAGGATTGCATCGGAAATCTGGTCGGCGATCTTATCGGGATGGCCTTCGGTGACAGATTCAGAGGTAAACAGGTAACGATTCTTGGCAGGCAAGCGTGCTTCTCCTTGATGGTGGGTGGACATCAGGTCTGAAATGGTCTCCGCCTGGAGCAACCATCGATGGTAATTCAGGACTTTGTTGTCTGATCAAAGTTACCAGAGATGGAGAGCGCCCGCAATCTCTGTTTCGTCGGCGTCAGCGTGTAAGTCACAGTTGGGAGAGGATTTAGAGATGCGAATTGGGAATGCGAGAGCGAATGGGGACAAAGGAATGTTAAGCGGGTTCGCCCCTGGGCGGAGGTCCTGACTTTGCGAAAAGCGCAAGCGCGCAACACCAAGCCGGCGCCGGGGGATCCACACGTATTTTAGCAGTTTATTATGGTTCGAGGCCGTTGGCGTCGAAGGTCAGAATCTTGACTTCGTCCTCGGCGCCTTGGGCCGCAATCTTTGATCCGTTAAAGGCGATATCGAGCGCGCCGATGTTGCCGGTTTTCAAGATGACCTGTTTGTTAGCCAGCACGGTTTTTGCGGAGGCTGAACTCAGCAGCCCTTGAAAAACGATGCGGCTGTCGACCGTGAGCGTGAGCCAGCTGTCTTCGCGAGCGGTGATCTGTAGAGCAAAGGCGCTGGTGCCCGCTCCCGCGTAGTAGTCATCGTTGCTTTGCTGGTCCTTGTCATGATCCCGTTGCGCCGCAGGTATGGCAGCCGGGCTCGACCTGGCTGAGCGGCGCGAAGAAGTTGATGCTGGCGGCACAGGCGACTCAACCGGTTCCGGCACCGGTTCGCTGGAAGTGACCTGACTGGCCGGAATCGGACTCATCTGGTCGGAAGAGGCGGTAGTCAGCGGAGTGTTTTCGGTCGAAGCCGGATTCGCTGTTGCTGGCAGCGTTCCGGCGGTGGTCGGCGTCGGGTTCGCGGGTGGCGGAGTGGTTTCCGCCGCCTGCACGTTCTCATGACCGTTGCGGTCCCGCGAGTAAAAACCCCATCCCGCGAGCGAAACGGCAGTCACCAGCAGGAATGCGGCGACCAAACCCCACGGCGTGGCTCCGGCGCGTTGAGCGGTGCTGACGCGGGGATGCTGTTTTTCCTTCTCCCGTTTTTCCGCGATCGCGCGCAGTTCTTGGTCTTCAGGCTGGACGACAGGCTTGTCACCGGCAGCTGTCAAGTAGTCGGCGACAGCTTCGTCCGGATCCATGCCCAGATACTCGGCATACGCCTTCACGAAACCCTTGTTGAACACGCCTCCAGGCAGCAGGTCGAACTTCTCATCTTCGAGGGCCTGCAACAGGCGAGTGCCGATCTTGGTGGTTACAGCAACTTCATCGAGGGTGATTTGCTTTTTTTCGCGCTCACGCTTCAGTCGATCACCGAAGGAACCCACGGATTGTCCTCCTCCTGGACCGAAACGGCTCCGGCCAACGCAAAGTCTTCTGCGAATAATGATAAGTGAAGCCAGCCCTGGGCACTCAAAAATCGCACAACCGGAAGTTCATGACGAAAGCCCAGCGATCCCCTTGGGTCCTGCGCCGGACGTGGCTTTTGGGGTTCGTTACTTACTAAGGTTTATTGCCCCCGCCGGGAATTGACGCCTATAATTCAATCATTTCCACGTGTCCGCTCAAGGAATTGGGGTCATGACCGAGGCCACTACGGCCGGTAAAAGGCAGAGCCAGGAACTCAACATCTTCCACGATGTGGCCAAGGCTCTGACTTCCATGCTCGACCTGGATTCCATCCTCCAGACCATTATGGAAAAGATGGCGGAGTACTTCCGCCCGGATACCTGGTCTCTGCTAATGGTTGATGAGGAGCGCGAGGAACTGTACTTTGCGATCGCGGTCGGTGATGCCGCTGACGCCCTGAAAAACGTTCGCCTCAAGGTAGGGGAAGGCATCGCGGGGTGGGTAGCGAAACACGGCGAACGGCTGATTGTTCCCGACGTGCAGACCGACCCGCGCTTTGCCAAGCGCATCGACGACATGACTAAGTGGGAAACGCGCTCCATCATCTGCGTCCCTCTGCGCTCGAAACACCGCGTCCTGGGCGTTATCCAGCTGGTTAACGTCAATATGTCGGGATTCAAGGACGAAGAGGTTTTCTTCCTGCAGGCCTTGTGTGACTACGCAGCCATCGCCATTGAGAACGCCCGGTCGGTCGAGAAGATTCAAGAGTTAACCATCACTGACGACGTGACCGGGCTATTCAACGCGCGTCATCTTTATAAGACGCTGGAGACAGAAGTCTATAGGTCGGCCCGCTTCGCCTACGAATTTACTGTCCTATTCATCGACCTCGATCACTTCAAGCAGGTCAATGACACTTATGGCCATCTCGTGGGAAGTAAGTTGCTGTCGGAGATAGGCTATCTCATCAAGGCGCAATTGCGCCTGATCGATTATGCCTTCCGCTACGGCGGCGATGAGTTCGTGATTCTTCTGCCGCAGACTGGGAAAGACTCCGCCGTGCACGTGGCCAAGAGACTACGCGATAACCTGCGCACCACGCCATTCTGCAGTGAAGAAGGCTTGAACCTGACCGTCAAAGCCAGCATTGGCCTCGCTACGTATCCGCACGACGCCAAAACGCCGCACGATATCATCCGCCAAGCCGACGAAATGATGTACTTGGTGAAGAACACCACCCGCGACAACATCGGCATCGCGCAGCGCGGAGTGATGAAATAAAGGGCTCTCAGCCGTCAGCTTTCAGCGATCAGCCTTCAATTCTAATTTCTCAGGGTGAAGGCTGCCCTTTCCGGCGTATTGCTGAGAACCGGCGCTAGTGCCTTTTTTCGAGTTCCGGACTCTTGGTGGGATCGGCCGGCGTTTTGGCCGGTTCCGGTTTCCAGGCAGTGGTGTTGGCGGGAGCGGTGGGATTCACTCCGAAATCCCAAACGTAAAGGTTCATGCCTTCGTCGCCGAGCATTTCGACAACAGCATATTCACCGGGCGCGAGGGCAGAACCAGGGACAACTTTGACCCATCCACTCCCGGGAATAATTTCCGAGTGAGATGGAACCAGGTTCTCCTGCTGACTGACTTTCCCGATCATCGTGATTTTGATGGCGCCAACGATCCTCTTGTCTGATTTGACCTGGGCACGGACGATGCGAAAACGCAGCGGCTCGGTTGGGTGCGCGGCCGCCGCAGTCTTTTGCGGCTGTTCGGGCGAGATCGTGGAATCCTGTTCGATGTTTACAAACACAGTGGGCTGCGTCACATGCGCCTGAATTTTGGCGTGCTGGCCGTCGAGTTCAATAGTTTGCTTGGAACTGGCAACCGGATTGATCGCCGCGCGGAAGATATTGCCTTTCACGTTGCGATTGACTTCGCCGCCACTCTGCTGAATCTCGGCCAACTGCTGTTCGCCGTGAAATGTATCGAGCAGGAAGACGCCTCCGTCGTCGGGCAAGCGCAAGCCGGGCGCGACCAGCGGTGACTTCGCCTCATCGGCCTTGCGTTCGGCTTCCAGTTCCCTGTCGAGCGCAGCAGCTTCCGGGGAGACGACGCCAGATGCGCGATCTTTCTCAAATTTCTCGGTAGCGGGCCAGTCCACCATGGACTTCGGCACTTCTTCCCATTCATTGCGTTCCGCGCTGAGATAACGCACACGATCGCCCTTGACTTCATATTTGAGGACCGGCTGGTAGGAACCGTCCTTGAGGATGAGTCGCGACGCGGTTTGGGCACAGAGCAGAACGGGAACAAACAGGAGTGCCAATAGTGCGTCTATCGTGGCCCTCTTCAGCATTCGCATGTTTAATCTCTTCATACCGAACCTCAGAAACGGCGGAACGCGGTCCGCGGCGGCTCCCCTAAAACGGCACGCCTCACGCATGGACAAGTACGACAAGTACTTAGATGCAGCCTGCTTCTCAGTCCAGTTGCTTCAGGCCAGCTTCCAGAACTCTCCAGTCAATCCTACCTCGGCAAAGACGCCTTGTGCTTCATCGGTACTCATTGGCCGCCAGTCATGGTTCAAACGGTCGTCGTACCATAACTGAGCCAGGCGCCAGCCTTGCTCAAGCGTCAGAGTCCCACCCCGCGGCCGATTCCATTGCCGGCACCAGTTGTCGACATGCTTTTCCGACCGGAACAGAAGCATGGTCCTTCATGTGAAGCCGACGTCTTTGTACCAATCGCGGGCAGGCACGGCAATATGAATGATGCCGCTTGCGTTCCCGAGGCGACCGCGCTTTACGCCGACTTCCATGCCGAAGTTGCAGCAGCCACAGGAGGCGCCGATGATGGCATCCTTGTGCAGCATGGCGGGAATTCCGAGCGCATCCCAGATGCAGTTGGCCCAGTAAGAACGCCTTCCCACACGCACAGGAAAGGCTGTCGGGACTGCCGAAAACGGTGCTGCGCGCCAGATTTCCCAATTTTCCTGGGTCATGAAAGCGTGGCTCTGACTCAGGCGCGCGAGCCCAGCCTCGACGCGTGAGCGCGGCCAGGACAAGCCCTTTGCCATCTCCGCAACTGACGGCGCCCGCCCGGTGCGTAGGAGATGACGATAGATAGCGAGACGAAGGCGATTATCCGGATCTGTCTGTGCTCGGCGCATATGCTGCCCGATTAATTGTAATGCGTGAGGGAAAAAAGGCTTTAGCGGCGCGATGATTGAGTCAGAGTCGTAGCGAGCACAAGCATCCACCGCCACAAAACTCCCTCTGGCCAGCGCATCCGGTTTCGTGCATAATTGATCGTGCACTCCAGCCTGCACGATTCCAATACAAAACTCACAGCGAGGAAAAGATGTCGGCAAAGTACATCTTTGTGACGGGCGGTGTTGTGTCTTCCCTGGGCAAGGGTTTGGCGGCAGCCTCGATTGGTTGCCTGCTGGAGAGCCGTGGCCTCAAAGTCAACCTGATGAAGTTCGACCCCTACCTGAACGTCGATCCCGGCACGATGTCGCCCTTTCAGCACGGTGAGGTTTTCGTCACCGATGACGGGGCCGAAACCGATCTCGACCTCGGTCACTACGAGCGCTTCACGCACGCCAAGCTGAGCCGCGACAACAACTGGACGACTGGCCGGATCTATGAGCAGATCATCGCCAAGGAGCGGCGAGGCGATTACCTGGGCAAAACTGTACAGGTCATTCCGCATGTAACCAACGAAATCAAATCAGCCATGAAAAAGGTGGCGCAGGAGGTGGATGTCGCGATCATCGAGATCGGCGGTACGGTCGGCGATATCGAATCGCTGCCCTTCATCGAGGCCATCCGGCAGATGCGCCAGGAACTGGGACGCGAACACACGCTGTTCATGCATGTCACCCTGGTGCCCTTCATCGCTGCTGCTCAAGAACTGAAGACCAAACCGACGCAGCACTCGGTGAAGGAACTGCTCAGCGTCGGAATTCAGCCCGACATCCTTCTCTGCCGCACGGACCGCTTTCTCTCCAAGGACATCAAGTCGAAGATTGCGCTTTTCTGTAACGTCAGCGAAGAAGCCGTCATTACCGCCAAGGACGTGGCATCGATCTACGAGGTACCTCTGGTTTTTTCGCGTGAAGGCGTGGACACCCTCGCACTCAAATACCTTCACCTCCAGGCGAAAGAGCGTGACTTGAAAGACTGGGAAGAGATTGTCCGGCGCGTGTACAACCCTCAAGGCGAGGTGAACATTGGGATCGTTGGCAAGTACGTGGAGTACGAGGATTCGTACAAGTCACTGAAAGAGGCGCTGGTGCACGGAGCGCTGGCACACAACCTGAAGCTGCAGCTCAACTGGGTAGAAGCGGAAGGTCTGGAAAACGACGCGAGTTTCGAAACGCAACTGGAAGAGTACGACGGATTGCTGGTGCCCGGTGGGTTCGGCAAACGCGGCATCGAAGGAATGCTCAAGGCGATTCGCTACGCTCGGGAGAAAAAAGTTCCCTACTTTGGAATTTGCCTGGGTATGCAGACCGCATGCGTTGAGTTCGCGCGCAATGTCTGCGGCCTGCAGGACGCCAATTCCAGCGAGTTCGACCCGGCGACTCCGCACCGTGTGATTTACAAGCTGCGTGAGTTGCGCGGCGTGGAAGAACTGGGCGGCACAATGCGGCTGGGCGCCTGGACCTGCAGAATCGAGCCGGGAACGTTAGCGCACAAGGTTTATGGACAACTCGAGATCAGCGAGCGCCATCGTCACCGCTATGAATTTAATCGAGAATATGAAGGAACGTTGACTGCGGGCGGGCTGCGGATTTCAGGCTCGACACCCGATGGAACCTACGTCGAGATGATCGAATTACCAGACCATCCTTATTTCATGGGCTGCCAGTTTCACCCTGAGTTCAAGTCAAAGCCGCTCGAGCCACATCCTTTGTTCAAGGCATTTGTTGGAGCATCGTATGAACACGGACAGCAGCGCAAGGCGAAGAAGCACGCTGAGGAAGTTGAGATGTTCCTACGGCCGGAAAAAGTGGCGAGAAGGTAAAAAGGAAGACGTTTCAAAAGTTTCGACGTTTCAAGGTTTCAAAGTTAAGTATCTTGAGTCGCACACCTGCGCTGGATTAAACCTAATCCTTGAAACCACAGCACGGCCTTGAAGCAGACTTTCCAGCTCGGCAATGCAGTCATCGGAGGAGGTAACCTCTTCCTCATTGCTGGACCTTGTGTCATCGAGAGCGAAGACCATGCAATCCGCATGGCCGAGATCATCAAGGGTGTGACTCGCTCACTCGGCTTTCCTTTTATCTTCAAAGCCTCCTACGACAAGGCGAACCGCACATCGAGCAAGAGCTTTCGGGGCCCCGGTTTGAAGGAAGGACTGCGGGTTCTGCAAAAGGTCAAGACTGAAGTGCAGGTACCGGTCCTGACTGACGTTCACCAGACCGCCGATGTCGAAAAGGTCGCCGAAGTTGCCGACATCCTACAAATCCCGGCATTCCTCTGCCGCCAGACGGACCTGATTGTGGCCGTCGCCCAGAGCGGCCGCATCGTGAATATAAAGAAGGGTCAATTCGTCTCTCCCTGGGACATGCAGCATGCCGTCGAGAAGTGCCGTGAAGCGGGCAACGAGCGAGTGTTCGTTACTGAGCGCGGCTCGAGCTTCGGATACAACAACCTTGTCGTCGACATGCGCTCGCTGGCTATTATGCGCAAGTTTGCTCCTGTAGTCTTCGACGCTACGCATTCGGTTCAGTTACCTTCGGCATCGCACGGAGATGACGATCAACCTGCATCCAGCGGAGGACAGCCGGAGTTCATTCCCATATTGGCGCGCGCCGCGGTAGCAGCGGGCGTGGACGGCGTGTTCATGGAAGTTCACGATAATCCAAAGGCAGCCAAATCGGACGGGGCCAATGCTCTTGAGTCCACGAAACTGCGTGGTGTACTGAAAGAATTGCTGGCGGTGCATAAAGCGTTACTCACCATCACACAGCCGTGAAGAGGACCTACCTCTCTCTAATCCCGATGGCAGACGCGCAAGAGGTTTGACTTCGGGGATTCGGACACTGACTACTGCAGTTTTGAGTCGCTGGAAGTGCGCCGCGCGTCATCCATTTTCTTTTGCAGAAAGTCTGCGTGATTGGTTTCAAAGTCCGCCAACTCCCGATACAAAGCGCGCAATTCCGCATCTTCCGTGATCTGGTTCAACCGCGAGTAATAGTGTTGCGCACTCTGCTCACAGGAAAGCGCCACTTCCAGCGCCAGTTCGCGAGGAGAGCGGCTGGCTTTGAGCTGGCTGACGGAAAAGATTTCGCCACTTTCGAGCCTGGAAACTTCGATGAAGTCGCGAATGTCCTCCTCGGTCACGCTGCAGGGCCGGGTGCCGAAGCGTTCGAAGTAGCGCTGCTGCAGGAGGGTTCCGTACCGGCGTTCTTCATTGGCCATGTCCCAGAAAGTGCTTGCGATCTCGGGTGAGTCCGGATCGTGGAACTCGGCGAACAGTTCCGCGAACTGATGGTAGATATTGGCATTGCGCTCTTCGATAAAGACTGCGACGTGGAGGGCTTCCGGGGCGCCGGGAGGGGTTTTCCGACGTCGGGGTGAGAAGAAGCGAAAGGGATTTCCCGATTTGGGTCAAGCGTTGGAACGTCACTCGAGGCGGACGGAAACAGCTGGATTGGCACACTTCGAAACCACGACGAAAATTCGACGAGAGTCCGGTGCTAGTTTGTCAGGCGGTGGCAGTGGGAGGCCGGCATGCGCAAACTTGTTGCCGCGGTCTTCGCGCGTCGAGCTCGTTCCTGTTCGATGAGCTGAATCGCTTGCCGCAGCCATGTCTTTACGGCTTCCTCCATCTCTGCCTGCGTGTACTGACGCTCCATGGTGTCAACCGTTTCGCCAGCTGCGTTCAGCGGGATGTGATGGCAGGGAACGTCTTCCGCCTGAAATTGCTCAGGAACATAGTCGCTGAGGAAGCATTCGGTGCAGGGATGCGGGCGCTCCGGCTCGTTGAAGTTGACGCAGGTAAGAGAATCCTGGAAGACGGACGTGGGTTTCCACGGAGTGCGCACAGACCGGCCATAGCCGCCCTGTTCCAGAAAATTGAGTTCGAACTTCAGCACTTCCAGGATGTCACGCTTGTCGTCGGACATAAACCCCTCCAGATATCTTGAGGTGACCTGCGCTTCACAGACTGCGCGGAGTCGCCACCCTCGATGGTTCATTGTCGGTGATGCCGAACCTCTCCGCTGTGACCCTTATCACAGAGCCCTGTGATCCAGTCCGCCGGAAAGATGCGCCGTAACCTTGATATCCTCGGTCGAAGCAGGCGACATATGCCGGCGAACTGCCCAAACGACAGCCCGGCCAGGACCACCCACGACCGTCACCAGATCCCGTGACCTGCCTCACAGCCCTTCGGTTTCAGAATTGCTAGGGTCACAGGAGAGGAGTCGTCATGGACAAAACCTACTGTTACACCGCGATTGCAGGCTGGAATGGGTCAGAAAGGAACGCTGCTGGAGCGCCTGAAATCACGCGTGTCATTCCATTTTCAGCGCCACCGGAATTTGGGGGCCAGGCCAGTGTGTGGAGTCCGGAACACTTGCTGCTGGGCGCCGTTGCCACTTGCTATGTTTCGACCTTTCGGGCCATCGCCGGTTTCTCTAAGCTGACTTTCCGTGCGATCGACGTTTCCGCGGAGGGAACCATTGAGAAACAGGAGGGCGGACTCCGCTTCACACGAATCACGCTGAAGCCCGTCGTCACGATAGAGCGGGAAGAAGACCGGGAACGCGCGCGGAAGATTCTGGAAAAGGCGGAGCGAGGATGCCTGGTATCGCGCTCTCTGGCATGTCAGGTCATGCTGGAGCGAAGATCGAACTTGAGGAAGCTGTAGCCGCCGAATAACACGGGCTACCGCGGTCGCTCGGGCGATTCCGCTTCCTCGTGAACCTGGAAGACATAAAGCGAGTGATCGAGGACCCGCGTGAGCGGGTAACGCAGCAGCCAGTGGTAAGCCTCAGGGTTCTCGAGGTACTGGCCTGAGAGATGCGTGGCGCTCACGACCACGGTCCCTCTAGCGCGTTCCCCTTCGGCGAGAGGCTTGGCGTGGAGTCCGTAAACAGCCGGATCGACACTGCCAAAATAAGCCAAGGAAATGGGTTCATCGGGATGGGCCCTCTCGTAGTCACACAGGGCAATGAGGCCCTGGCCCCAATCGAGGTTGCTGTCTGACAGGAATCGATAACTCTGCGCCTGCTTCACAAAGATATTGAAGTAGGACAGGTAATCAGGCGCATAGCGGAAAACATCAGCAAAGCCAGCCAGCACGATCAGAGTTAACACCACGCCCGCCTTCCGGTGCTTGCGGGAATACTCCGCCACCGTCGCCGTAATGAGAATCACGAACGGATACACAGGAAGAATGTGGCGCTCGCCGATGTCGAAACGCGACCACACCGCCACCAGAAAATAGACGGCGCCGAACGACGACATGATTGTCATATCGCTCGGCACAGCCACTCTCCTCAGACAGATCAGCACCACTGCTAGCCCGAACAAGCAGAGCACGACGAGCGGCCACTTCAAAATGACCACAGCAGGATAGTAAAGTTTGAATCCACCCTGCCTGGAAACCTCGCCCAAGAAAAATGCGCGCTGGCCCAGCCGGTTGCGGCGAATCACATTTCTGAATCCTTCAATGTATTCGCCCGCTGGGACGTAAAGGCTCAAGTTCAAATTCGTGCGCACGTTTTCATAAATGACCGGCGGACGATTGGGAAACATGGCAGTCAGCCGATGCTCGCGAATGGTCAACTGCGACACATGGAAAAAATAGCCGGCCCACGCGACCACGAAAGCCACGATCGCAGCCGTGATTGCTTTCCCGAAATTCCAGCGCGCAGGATTGAAGGTGAATCTGGCCTGGTCCAGCACCAACACCCAGAACAGAGCCACAACGAACATCACGGGAGTGGAAAACTTCGCCAGCAGCAACAGCCCAAGCAGGAGACCGAAGCAAATCGTACTTCGAATTGTCGGATGCGTTTTCCAGTAAATCAGATACGAAGCCACCGCGAACGTAGCGAGCGTCGCAGCGCCATCAGTAGTGGCCAAAGAGAAATGGGCGATCACGGAGGGTGAAAAGACCAGCAAGGCCAGCCCTAAGTTGGCGGCTGCCCGGGAAATAAGGCGTTTTGCCGTCACCCAGAAGATCACTGCCAGTATCAAGCCAAGGATCACGTTCATGTAGCGAGCGCGATTCGAAATGGAGACACTATCGGGCGAAAGACTAGTCACCCGCCAGCCTTCGGTCGGCAAGGGCTCAACATTCATTTGCCAACGGCGGTCGCGGAGAGGTAGCGTCAGCCACAATCGCGGCAAAGATGGATGATCGTTCCACTTTTCGAAGCGATGATTACGCCATGCGTCCAGGCCTTCGGCAATGTGAACGGGTTCGTCGTAGGTCAGGGACTGAGTGCGGATAAACCATGCGCACTGAAAGAAGTAGGCCGCGAAAAGAACCCAGGGCAAGACCGAACCGAAAATCAAGGCCGGCTGTCGTTTATGTGGGAGAGATTCGCTGGATGGATCCATTCACCTTGCCAAAGACTTCTATTGCCAGGCAGGCCCGTTCTAGCCAATCAGAGCTTCTAACGATTACTCCGCCGCAATCAATCTGACAAGTGTCAATGCCCGCTCTGCCAAAGTTCTCCACTCCAAAAAACATGAATTTTGGAAAAGACAATCAACTTACAAGCGCTGTCTTCGATGTGAGTGGAGTCTGGGAAGGAACTACTGGCCGGCCCTTAAGGGAGAGAAGGACAGGCGGCTTGGGGCTTTCTTGCGCGCAGTCGCTTTGTTTTCGACGGCCAGTACATTGCCATCATCACCCTGCTCGCCAGCCAGGGCGGCCGCCAAACCACGGATGGAACGGCTGATTTCGCCATCCTGGCAAAGGATCGGCTCTCCGCGGTCGATTCCCGCGGCTACCGAAGGATAGTGCCCGGGAACCTTCCACAGAACCTTGGAGTTAGTGGCGCGTTCCACATCTTCTTCAGTAAAGCCCGGAATTCGCTTGTAGCGGTTTAGAACCAGGCGGACTTTTTCCTGACCCCCTGTTTCTGAAAGCCATGCATGAATCCGGCTGGCACTCCACAAAGTGACAACGTCGGTCTGTCCGACCAACATGATCTGATGGGAAAGATCGCAAAGCATGTGGCTGGTTTCATCGTTGCGACTGGAACAGTCAACGATCACGTAGCGATAGTGGCTCACCAGCAGGTCGAATAACCGGGCCAGTTCCGCCCCAGTCGGCGTAAGGCCTGCGACCTGGCCGACGCCGGCCAGCAGGTGCAGATCGCGTCTGCAGGTGGTCATAAAGCCATCCAGCAACGATGTATCCATGCGATGAAGGTTCTGGAGCGCGTCCGCGAGACCGAATGTTGGACGAACGTTGAGGTGAAGAGCCGCGTGTCCGAGAGTGGCGAAGTCCACGAATACCGTAGCGCCGTGATCTTCCTGCAAGGCCAGCGCTGTGTTGACGGCGATGGTAGTCGCCCCCGATCCGCCTTTGGCATTCAGGAAGCTGAAGACCCTGGCGCGGCCGGATGAAGTCAGGGCCCGGCTGCGCGACGCCGCGAATCGCGACAACGCCTCCTGCAGGCTTTCAGCGTCGCCATTGCGGTCGAGATACTCGCTGGCCCCGGACCGCATAGCGGACACGATGCTCATGGGGTTGCTCATCTCGCCGACGGCAAACACCGCCAGGTCGTTGGTACTGGCTTGCAGGAGTTCGATTACGCTGATTGCCCGCTGCAGGCGGTTGGACTCAATATCGACGAGTACGACTTCCGAGCGCTGGTCCTGGACCTGTCGCAGAATGGGATCGGTGGGGCCGCTCGGAAAACCAGCGTGGCTGAACACGGTTCGCCCCAGCGTTGTACCCTCCACCCGGTGCTGGAGTAACACGAGTCGGTCTCTGTCCTCCGCCAGGAGGGCAACCGCTATGCCATGCACGGTTTGGTCCTCGATTCCGTCCCTATTCGTCTTCATGTTATGAACAGAACCCGGTTGCGCCAAGTGACTTCGGTAACGAGACCTGGGTCGCAAATCACTGAAACCACAGTCCCGGAACGCTGGCAACAAAAAACACGGCACTCGTCAAAGGCGAGCCGTGGTGGTAAATCCCTTACGCAGCGCCCTATTTTAAGCGAAGAATGTCCGATTGAAAAGGAAGCCAGGCGTTTTTCTGAAAATCGGAAATCTAGGGGAAGGGCAGGAACGCAATGCGAAGCGGGTTCGTCGCACTTGTTCCACAATCAGAACGGTCCGACTGGGACGGCCAGGAAAATTCAGAACCCAACCACGGGGCTACCCGTTGCCCAATCAGGGAATCGCCCTAAAATGCGCTTTTTATTGGCCTTTGGACGTGATACGTTTCTTCGCCCGAAGGAAATTAATGGCCTCCGATGCTGAAGTAATTGGCCAGGTGGTGGGAGTTGCTATGCGACTGGGGGAGTGGCGGACGGTTGATTTCTCGCCAGAAGGAATAGAGCGCGAAGCACTGAATTGAGGTGGCGCGCCGAGCCGACGCCGGCATCGGGCGGCAGCAACTTCGGACATTCCTCCAGCGCGCAACACTTCCCTGATTCCGTAGGGGTGTTCTCAGAACTTCCGCAACAAGCAAAGAGTGTGTCTCACGCAGCGCCTTTTGCGCAGCGTTCTCCCCATAGACGCGCGACATGCCCCAGTGGGCGTAGCCGCCATCGTCGTGTCTCAGCTCGGCGGTACTTAACTCTTGCGAGCAATCCAGGAAATGCAGCAAGGGTTGTTGACTTCAGATCATCTACTGCCGACCGCAAAGTCATCTTTTTTGTTCCATTTTCCGAAAACCGAAATCCACACAGGCTCGTTTAAGCCTGTGCTCGATCGCCCAGCACGATAGCACGGACCGAACTTACCGAAAACGAGTTCCGCCCCGCTAATGCGGGAGAAATGAGAGTCGTCGTTGGTTTGAAGTTGCTCGATCGCACCGTCAGTCTGGTGCAATGTGGGTTGGTACTGATCCTGTTTGTCTTCTCGACCTATTTTGGCCTTTCTTGGCGAAACTATGCCTTCGGTAGCGGTCTTGGCCTTGGAATCTTCGCCAGTGTACAGCTAGGCCTTGTTACACTTATGGCGCATGTGGGAATGTTGGAATCCGTTGCCCTATTCGATATCGTCGGGTTTGTGGCTTATGACAGCTGTGTACTGATCTGGCGTTCTACTTGCTGGCACCAGAACACAGGCCCGACGGCCTATTACCGGGGTTCCAGCACACAATCTGGAATCCTGGAATCTTGAACTGCAAAGGTTGCTGCAACGATGATAGCCGTCATCTTATTGATCACCGCCATCGCCGTCGCACTCCTGGCAATCCTGTGGTTCGCCGTGCGTGGGCGAAGTGCGGCTGTCACCGATCTCTCAGATATTGAAAGCCTCACCAAGCCAGTGGATCTGGAAGCTTTCCGCAACCTCGTGGATCCGGAAGAAGAAGAATATCTCCGCTCGAATCTCTCTGCCGCTGATTTTCGATCTGTTCAGCGGGAAAGGTTGTTGGCGGCGGTCGACTACATGACCGGTGTCTCAAGGAATGCCGCGGTCCTTCTAAGATTGGGGGAATTGGCACGCCGAAGCAGCGACGCCGAGGTTGCCGTGGCGGGTCAGGACCTCGTCAACAACGCCCTCTATTTGAGATCATACGTGCTTCTGGCGATCCTGAAGCTCCGCCTCCGCGTCTTGTTGCCCGGAGCCAAGATGACCCCCGGCCGTGTCCTCGATTTTTATGAAAGTATGACGGGTTCGGTAGGCCGCTTGGCCCGATTGCAGAAATATCCCGCACCGGCAAAGTCACAGCAATTCTTTAGAATTGTTGGCTCGAACCTTAGCCGAGGGGAACCGCTACGTCACAATCGAGCTAGCGTGCAGGCCCGAGATGCGCTCAAAGTCCCCTGCGGCGCTATTTCTACCAGAACTCGTGTCTGGCAAGAATTCGTAGCCCTCAAGAAATACCGCGATTCCGAACTTGGTTCCGGTCGCGGGCCGCACGACACGCAATACTTTTCCCCGGCAGCGTACACGCATTGCTGTGGCCAGGGTGATTTCGGAAGGCATATTGAGGGTCAACTCCACGCTGGATCCCACTTCTACCGGGCTCTGAAGGTAGAAGAATGCGCCACGTGCGCTGATGTCCTGGGTAAAACCGGATTCTTCTTTGGCATCCCCGAATTTGATGGTAACCGGGAGGTGGAAATCGAATCGCTGGGCGGCGCGGCGTTCGTGCTGCAGAGGAGGGGTACTCATGTTTCTCTCACCTTGGTTCGGCTTTGCCCGGTACTTTCAGTACATCGTCGGTTTTGATGCAACGATGAGAAGCCGCAACACTCTACCCTAATTGAGTTCCAGAGGGAAGCCGCAAAATTCAAAGAATCCGGAGCCAATCCACTGTTATAACGCTTGTGCAGAGTCAACCTTGCGTCTTTTGAGAGATGTTCCCACCACTTAAGCTAGACCCATTGCTCAGTGGCCCCACATGAAGCAGACTAATTCAACCCCAGGCGAGGATCGAAGAACGGGCATGCTGCGCGTGACGTTGCGAGCGTTGCGTCACCGTAATTTCCAGCTTTTCTTTGGTGGGCAACTGATTTCTCTGGTCGGCACCTGGATGCAGAGCGTTGCGCAATCATGGCTCGTCTATCGCCTGACCGGATCATCGCTGCTGCTGGGATCGGTTGGATTCGCCAGCCAGGTCCCGGTTTTCATCGCCGCCCCCTTCGGCGGGATGATCGCCGACCGGCATAACCGCCGCTACGTGGTGATTGCTACACAAACCGCGTCCATGCTGCTGGCGGGGATTCTTGCTGCGCTCACGCTGACCGGCACTGTGCGCGTGCCACACATTTTCGCCCTGGCAGCCCTGCTGGGCGTCGTCAATTCGTTCGACATTCCAGCTCGCCAAGCTTTTTTGGTGGACATGGTTGGCAAAGAGGACATGATGAACGCTATCGCCTTGAACTCTTCCATGTTCAATGGGGCGCGCATCGTTGGCCCGGCTGTCGCCGGCATCCTGGTGGCCAGCATCGGCGAGGGCTGGTGTTTCTTCGGCAACGCTGTGAGTTATCTGGCCGTCATTGCCGGGCTGTTGATCATGAAAGTCCGTGCGCCGCGAAGAGTCGTTTCTGGTCCACCGTTCGCACACATCGTCGAAGGCTTCCGCTTTGCCCAGAGCACCGGCCCGATTCGATCCCTTTTGCTGCTTCTCGGGCTGCTCAGCTTTGTTGCCATGCCGCATACAGTGCTGATGCCTGTTTTCGCTGATCGCATCCTGCATCATGGGGCGTGGGGCCTGGGTTTCCTGATGGGCGCCACTGGTGTGGGGGCGCTGCTGGGTGCTCTGACGCTGGCATCCCGTTCAGGCGTGAGCGGACTGGGGCGCTGGATCGCCATTTCCTGCGGAGGCTTCGGGTTCTTTCTTCTGCTCTTTGCGTTCTCGCGCTATTTCTGGCTCTCTACGACGCTGCTGATTCCGGTTGGATTCTGCATGATGCTGGAGATGTCTTCGTCGAACACCTTGATCCAGGCCATGGTGCCGGATGAACTGCGAGGCCGGGTCATGTCGCTCTACTCCATGATGTTCATGGGAATGGCCCCAATTGGCGCCCTGGCGGGTGGCGCGCTAGCCAGCCGCATCGGTGCCCCGATAACTCTCGCGGTGGGCGGCATCGCATGCATAGGCGGAGCCATTCTGTTTGGAATGAGACTTCCGAACCTGCGTGTGGAGGCTCGGCAACTGATCCTTGCAGCGGCAGAGCAAGACCGCGGGGATTAAGGCGATCAATCCTATTTATTCCTTGGAGATGACCGACTCCTCGACCTCTGCGCCTTCGGTTTGACTGGCAGGTCTGTACATGCCGTACTCAAACCCTTTTTCGAATGCCTTAACGTTCAAATCGCGGAAGTTGGATGGCACTGACTCGGCGACGGCCTTCATGACCGCGTCTTTTTCCAGCAAGTTGGTGACTGCAGTAAAAAATCCGACCATCACCGAGTTCAGCACCATCCGCTTGCCTAATTCTTCCGCGACGCGCGTGGCTGGTATGCTGAAGAGTTTCGTGTTGGGTTTGAGATCGCCCACCCGCATCAGGTCCTGCTCGACAATCAATATTCCGTTATCCTTTAATTCCGGCACAAAGCGGGTTGCGGCCTCCTGCGACATGACGACAAGGATGTCCGGATTGGTGACGTAGGGGTACAGGATGGGCGAATTTGACAGGATGAGCTGCGCGCTGCAAGCCCCGCCGCGCGCCCCGGGTCCAAAGCTCTGCGAATGCGCCCTGATGAATGGACGCGGAGCGGCCCAGCACAATTGCCCAGAGAATCACGCCCTGTCCGCCGAAGCCAGCGATGCGAATCTCGGTTAACTGCATACCATCTCCGGTTCCTGAATGTAACGCTCTCCCAGCGATTCGACCATTTGCGCGCGCATAAGCGTCGTGTAGTCAGGGCAGTCACGATCGGCGAACTTGCCGACGACGATCTCGCCCGACATGGTGAGGCCCACTTCGCTGGTCGGGGCGCCATTCCGGACTTTGCTCTTCTCGTTGTATTACTTCATTGTGTCGAGCCCGCCGCCCAGCCGGTTGCGGCGCTGGTAAAGAGTGGGACAGGGCGAAATGACCTCGGCGGCGTCATGTTGTGATACCCGCGCTCGTCGTGTGTCAGTCCAGTGACGTGAAGGTTGTAGCCTTCGCCGATCTGGGCCATCTCCGGGACCAAATCGCCGTTCGTCCCCTAAGGAAGGTATTCGTCCACAGGGAGCTTGGTTTGCTTGCGTGGAACCACGTCGATCTGGTCGCCCACGGGATTACGACTTTCTCCGTCATATGCCCGACCACTTCATCCATCATGAACATCACGGGAACGCGAAACTCTTCGGCCAGATTGAAAGCGCGGATGGTGAGATCAAAACAGTCCTGGGGTGAATTCGGGAACAAGGCGATGATCTCGTAATCGCCGTGCGATCCCCAGCGTGCCTGCATCATGTCGGCCTGGGCAGGAAGTGTGGGGAGCCCGGTGGAAGGCCCCCCACGCTGCACGTCAACGAATACGACTCCGTCATGGCGGCATAGCCAATGTGTTCCATCATGAGAGAGAAACCCGGCCCGGACGTGACTGTGATTGCCTTGGCGCCGCCCCAGACTGCGCCCTGCACGGTGATGGAGGCGGCCAGTTCGTCTTCCATCTGGATGAACGTGCCACCCACCGTCGGTACTCGAGATGCGAAGCGTTCTACAACTTCCGTGGATGGCGTGATGGGATAGCCCGCGGCGAACCGGGCCCCAGCAGCGAGCGCGCCTTCACAGCATGCGTGGTCGCCATCGATAAAGTGAGTGCCCGTCAGCACGCCCCTGGGATCAGCTTTCACGTTCCACCCCTTTAGCCACGCTGGAGGCGGCTTTCACGCCGTAAATCGCAAAGTCCGGACAGTACATGCCGCACAAGTCGCAGCCGCTGCACTTTTCCGGAGCGACCAGGTGCGGCGGGTGGTAACCCCTGGCGTTGAACGCGGAGGAGAGCGCCGGGATCTTGATAGGACAAAACTCTACGCAGAAGCCGCAAGCCTTACAGCGCTCGACAACGATAGTCACTGATCCTTTAGCCACGCTTCCCCAGGATCCAGGAGTGAAGGCACTCCTTTATGAATTTCGCCTTTGATTATCGGGTCACTGATTGCCGCCGGTGTGTGACGGCGGTCACGTCTGTATGTGAGGTAGGTTGCAGTCCCAGATAGCCGGGTGATGGAAGTCGCAGATTCATTTGTGCCGGTTGCGAGGTTAGCGAGGCAAGGTTACGAATGGCTGCGCAACTCGCGCACTCTTGCCCAGGGCAACGAGGAAGATGGCGCTCTTCCCTTCCGCGTGAGGCGAAAAAAAGCGGACGACATCGTCGTCATAGAATGTCAGGCCCGTTGCGCCGAGACGCTGAGCGTAAGCGGCGACATAGAGCTTTCCGCCCAAGATCCCTGCTTCCAGCTGCGTTGCCCGGTAGCCGCGATTGCCAAAACGTTCGAGAATCTTGTTGAGGTCTGCGAGAAAGAACACGGCGACGCTTGCGTCTGCGGGCAACTCCTGCTCCAGGCCAAGATACGCGGCCAGCTTGCGGAAATTCCCCAGGCGTAGCAGTTCCAACTCTCGTTTCTCGCGACGAAAAAAATAGGATCCCGATGCAAGGCCTTCGACCGCGTTCACGATCAGGTAAACGTCGTTGAGCTGGGTTCCGAACGGCTCGAGAAAATCAGCTGGAACGCCGCGAGTGGCACGGTCAAGCATCACGGAGAGCTGGGCCATGCTGATAGGCACCGGGGAAAACTTCCGCGTCGACCCTCTGCGAAGAATTACCTGCTCAATCACGTCGTTCGCCGCCTCGTTTTCGGCTGCGACCGATAACGGTATGATTTTCCCTTTGTCATTACCTGACTTGGCCTTCCGTTGTTTCTTGCCGCTCCACGCGACTGCTTCCTTGGCAGAAGCAAGCGAACTGGCAGCGTGCATCTCTCGCATCAACGGGTAATCGACTTCAGTTTTTGAAAGTGGAACCAGCGGCAGATCCAGGCGTTGGATGGGCGATGGCGATGCGGCCGGCTCTGATGATGACTGTCCCAGCGTGACGAGTGAGAAAGCCACTTCGCGGTCGGTGTCGACGTCGAGGATTCGATTCACTTCATCATCCACGAAGCCGGCAATCACCTTGGCGGGAAGGCCAAGTGCCGTGGTAATTGACAGCAGGTTCGCAAGCAGAGTGCCATTGTCCCATCCGAAGTGACGGTACGTGCGCGCCTGGTATTTCCAGGCGTTGCGCCAGTAAGTTCCGGTGCAGATAATCGTTAGCGGCGCATGGGCGATCAAGTTCGCACTGCCGCTCGCATCGGCCAGCATCTGGCGGTAATCTCCAGCACGCAGTTGGCGCAAACCGAATTCTGCAACTCCGAAATGATAGACGCCAGCCTTCAGGTCCGGCAGGTCACCGCAGACGAGGTAGAGTTCGATTTCGTAAAGCGCTCCCGTGCAGGCTGCAGCGCGAAAAAAAGTTTCCCCTCCCGGATATTTTTTTGTTTTGGTCACACCCGCCGAGAGAAAAAGCAGGTGAGACAAGGTTTCAAGGTCGGGGACCGCCCCCTCCGTTGAAGTATTCGTGGTCGCGATTGCCGACAGCGCCGCAACGCCTGTCTGCTTCACATCGCGCGGCAGGCGCATCACTTCCAGTGTCGGATAAATCTTGAAAGCAAACGGCTTGTTTTCCCAATCGAGGACGTGAGGGTTCGTCCTTATACTGGCGTAAGAATGCTTCGTAGCATTGTGATACTTCCATGCTGCGGCGATGTCCTGGTTCTTGGGCACGCCTCAAAGCCCCTTCCGTCGCAGAAATTCAGCCACCACCTGTTTGGGATCACGGTGTTCGCCGTCGACGGCGTAATTGAGCCGGCGCATCTCATCATCGGAAATATTCCCAGCTAGTTCGTTAAGCGCCTGGCGTAATTCCGGATGCTTCGCCAGGATCTGGCTCCTCACGACAGGGACGGCTTCATAGGGAGGAAAGTAATTGCGATCGTCTTCCAGAACGAAGAGGTCAAGAGCCGGAATTAAACCGTCGGTATTGTTGCCGGCAATCAGGTCGACCCGCCGATCCTTCAACGCGCGAGTAAGCAGCCCGAGATCCATGATGCGTGGCGGCGCGGCAAACTTCAGCCCGTAAGTCGATACCAGACCTTTGTAACCGTCGGAACGCTCCATGAATTCGTATCCGAAGCCTGCTCGCCACTGGGGAGTGTACATTGCGGCCTGAGAAAGTGTTTGCAGCTGCAGCTTGCGCGCATCTTCCCCGCGCACCTCAATTGCAAAGGTGTCGTTGAATCCGAATGGCGGACCTAGCTCGAGTTGATAGCGCTGTTGGTACTCATTATTCACGCGCTCGTAAACCTCGTGCGGCGAACCGCCGGGGCTGTCTTTCAGAATGGCCGTCAGGGCCGTGCCCGTGTATTCGGGATAGATATCGATCCTGCCCGCGAGGATAGCCTGATGTGCGATATACGTCCCCGCGAGGTAGAAACGGCGTTCAACCGGGATGTGGGTTTTGGCCTCGATGTGCTGGGCCAGGATTTCACCGAGGATAAGCTGCTCAGTAAAGTTCTTGCAGCCGATCACAATCCTGTTCTCGTGCGAGGGGCGACATCCCGTCAGCGCGGTCACCACGAGGACGGCGAGAATGCGGCGGGCGGTCATGGACATCGAGCCAATGCCGTTGAAAATAGGTTGGGATTTGTCGCACGAGTCATTGCCGGTCGCACTATGCGGGTCGCAACTTTCTTTCCAGCAGGCCAAGGCTGAAATCCGCCAATAGAGCCAGCGCAGCCGCGGGAATAGCTCCCGCAAGTATCACCTGGTTATTCACCATGGCAAGACCGCGGAAGATGTATTCCCCGAGCCCCCCGGCGCCAATCGCGGCGGCGATGGTCGCGAGCCCGACCGATATCACCACTGCTACGCGAACACCAGCAATGATCACGCCGAGAGCGAGAGGCAGTTGTACTTGCCAAAGGAGTTGTCGATCGGTGAGCCCCATACCCCGGGCGGCTTCTACCACCGCGCTGTCAACTCCCTGGATGGCCGCGTACGTGTTGCGAATCAACGGCAGCAAGGCGTAGAGAGCCAGCGCGAATATCGCCAGGCGGTCGGCGCGCTCTCCAAACCAGGGCGCAGGCAGAAGAAAACCGAAGAGAGCGAGACTGGGGATGGTCTGAATAATGTTGGCCCCACCTAGTACGGGCTTGTTCAGTGCGGGCATGCGGGTGATGAGAATTCCCAGCGGGATTCCCACCAGGACCGCCAGTAGCGTCGAAACTCCCACCAGCCAGAGATGTTCCAGCGTTGACTGAAGCAGCTCGACGCGGTTTTGCAGCATAAACTGCCACACGTTCATGAATCACCTCGTTCGGCCAGTGAACTCATGTCGGCGGCAAACGCCGCGACGTAGGAGGCGGCCAGCGGATCCTTTGACCGGAGAAATTCGGCGGGGCCTTGCACTGAAACCAACCGGCCATCTTCCATTAACGCAATCCGCGTAGCGAGAAGCAGCGCTTCTCGCAGGTCATGAGTGACGAAGACGACCGTCTTGTGCAGGCGTTTCTGCAGGGCAAGGAACTCGTGCTGCAATTCTGAGCGCGTGATGGGATCGAGCGCGCCGAAAGGTTCGTCCATCAAGAGAATAGGTGGATCGACCGCGAGCGCCCGCGCTACTCCGACGCGCTGTCGCTGTCCGCCTGAGAGCTGGCGCGGGTAGCGTGATGCCAGTTGTGGATCGAGACCGACCAGGCTGAGGAGTTCGTGAACACGTTGGCTGATCCGCTCCGCTGGCCATTTCTCAATTTTCGGTACGAGACCGATATTGCGCTCGACGGTGAAGTGCGGAAAGAGCCCCACTTCTTGGATGACGTAGCCAATCATGCGGCGCAGGCGAATGACGTCCCAGTCGCGGACTGACTTGCCGTCGACACGAACATCCCCGCTCGACGGAGAAAGCAGGCGGTTGACAAGTTTCAGTGTTGTAGTTTTTCCCGAACCGCTTTTGCCCAGGAAAACCAGAGTCTCGCCGCGCTGGACGGACAGATTGAGATCGCGGAGAATGGCGCGGCCGCCGTCCACGCTGAAAGAAATGTTGCGGAACTCAATAGCTGCGTCGCTGTGAGCAGAATCGGACATTCGGTCGGACCAATGCCCCGTCCAACATCAATTTCGAGGACGCCCCGGCAATCCTGTGATGCGAATACCCGCGCCGTGGGTCTTGTAGCGCATGTTCAGAGCGATCAGCAGCGCAGTAATCTGTTCAACGATCCGGGCATTTTCCAGCTTTCCGCCATCGACAGCGCGCACGCCGGGAATTTTCTCTGCCAGACCTGAGGCGAGAGCCCGCGCATTCTCATCGTCGCTGCACACGATCACGTCGCAATCAATCGGTCCATCGCCACTTAACAGATCCGCCGAAATGCTGTGGAATGCCGCAGCGACGGTCACTTCTTTCGGGACCAGTTCCGCTGCCTGCTGGGCGGCTGAGCCTTGCCAGACGCCAAGCACGCGAGTTGGACGACCTCCGATGGTTGCGGCCAAGGGAACAGTGGCGTCGATCAAAACGGTTCCCGGCTTGAAAGCCGACTTCAGCTGCTTCAAGAGTCCCGCTTGCCCGTCGAAGGGCACGGTAAGAACACACAGGTCGGTTGCCGCACAAACCTGGGCATTCTCCATGCCGCTGACTTTCGCCGCGCCGCCTGCGCTTTGAGCGATCTTCGCCGCCGCTTCCTGAGCCCTTTTGGCATCACGAGAACCGACTATCACCATTTCACCTGTGCGTGCCCAGCGCAGAGCCAGGCCCAATCCCGCGGGCCCGGTGCCGCCCAGAACCCCGATCGGACGGGTCATGCGAACTCCGCCGCATGCGCAGACTCACAGATAGCAGCCTGGGGAGGAAATTTAATGTTCAGTCGCGTATAGGTCGTGTTGCGCTCCGCGGGAATGCGGCCTGCTTCCTGAATCAGGGACTGAAACTCCTGCGGGCTGGTGTATTGACCGGCAGTGGCGCCCGCCTCGCGCGAAATGTTTTCTTCCATCAAGGTGCCGCCGTAATCGTTGGCTCCTGCATGCAGGCACAGCTGCGACAGCTTGCGGTTCAGCTTGACCCACGAGACCTGAATGTTATTGATCGCGCCCGCCAGCATGATGCGTCCCAGAGCATGAATCTTGAGGTGCTCAGCGAGGGTTGGACCCGAACGCGACAAGCCCTGCTGGAAGAGGAGCGTATTGAAATGCACGAAGCCTAACGGCACGAACTCTGTGAAGCCGCCCGTCTCTTGCTGGATCTGGCGAAACAGCAACAACTGGTTGACCCAGTGTTCAGTTGTCTCGACATGCCCATACATCAGGGTCGAAGTCGAGCGGATGCCGCAAC
>Ga0126372_10000053_pt1 | contig 29211 bp, 29 predicted proteins | sample PanSoiMetaPlot_6_FD_92762 | JGI IMG/M metagenome (GOLD analysis project Ga0126372, IMG submission 92762) | Tropical forest soil microbial communities from Panama - MetaG Plot_6 | ecosystem: Environmental > Terrestrial > Soil > Tropical forest > Bulk soil | place: Panama | collected 2016-02-17
AGTGCTGCTCACGTTCGCGCCTGTTTTATTTCCGAAATACCAGGAGTATCTTCCCTCAGCGTCAGCGTTCGGTCTCGCCTGGGTGTTCCCCTGGTACTATGGGCTTTTGTTCTTCCTGGGCGCGCTAATTGCGCTCCTGCTCGAGAGGCGGAAACCAAAGCTCGCCGAAGAGTTCACCTTGCCAGTAGCGTCGGGTGTGGTAGCCGGAGGCTCGCTGATGGGTGTGGTGCTGGTGTTCTGGGCCAACGGCGGCAGCATTCTTAACAAGCTCCTCGGCGGCTGACGGGCCACGGCGCGGGTCTTCGCGCCACAGTCGTGGACAGCCTGACATTCTTGAACTGACCGCTAAGGCCAGACATTGAACGGCGGCACGATTGACGGATAAATTGATTTTGCTCAAGAAATGCACGCACAGTTCGTATATCTGAAGCAATCGTCCGAGCAATCGAGAGGTGTAGCATGTACCGGCATATTCTCATTCCAACAGATGGATCGGAGTTGGCGGAGCATGCAGTAACAAATGGATTGTCATTGGCGAAATCCGTGGGAGCCAAGGTAACCGTAATTATCGTCAAGGACCCGTTCAACTGGCTGAGCGTTCCGGAAACGAGAGCGTCGCAGCGGCAAGCACGTGATGCACTCGCCAAACATAACGAACAGGTCAAGAAGCACGCCGCGAATGTGCTGAGGCGGGCGGCCGCCGCAGCTAAGCAGGCCGGTGTGCCCTGCGACACGATGCAGGTGGAGAACGTGCAACCCTATCAAGCCATTATTGCAGCGGCCTCGGACAGAGGCTGCGATCTCATCGTCATGGCATCGCACGGGCGCGGCGGGCTGTCCGCAGTCGTGCTCGGCAGCGTGACAAACAAGGTCCTAACGCACACGAAAACCCCGGTTTTGGTGTATCGCTGAATGCGCGGGCGGGACGTTTTGGATCGGCGGACATTGCACCGAAGCGTTTGAGCAGAACACACGACAGTCGTCCGGCGGCCACAACTCACACACTGCTCGCTCGCGCCGACGAGCTGATCGAGTAATAGTTTTTGCTGCGACGATTGTCGCTTTTGGCGCAAAACAGACATCCCGAGACCGTCGACTGTTTGTCCGCTTTCGGGCATATAGTCGAAGAGGCGAGGGAACTGGGGCTGATACGCAAACTTCAGCAACGGAGCCTGCCATGAAAGTCAAAGAGGTGATGCATAAGGGCGTCGACTGGGTCAGTCCAGACACGCCCGTGACCGAACTCGCCAAGTTGATGCGTGAGCATGACATAGGCGCCATTCCGATTGGAGAGAACGACCGGCTGATCGGCATGGTGACCGACCGAGACATCGTCTGCAAAGGACTGGCGCACGACAGCTTCGACGCCCGCCGCGCGATGGCGCGCGATGTGATGACCCCAGGCATTCATTGCTGCCGGGATGACGATGATCTCGCCAAGGCAGTGCGGCACATGGAGAAGCTGCAAGTGCGCAGGTTGCCTGTGATCAACAAGAGCAAACGGATGGTCGGCATCCTCAGTCTGGGGGACGTCAGCAATTCGGCGCCCGGGGATCTGCTGTCCGAATGGGTTAAGAGCGTTTCGGCTCACCACTGAAAACACGTGTGACGCGATTCCCCCGGCGGGAACCTATGCTCGCCGGGCCGGTGCCAGATCTCTAGGCGATCGGAGCAATGCCATCTATGCAACGATGGGCTAGGCACACTATCACGCTGGTCTTGCTCTCGGCCCTCATCGTTGCGGGGATTTCGGTTTATTACGCGCGCCTGGAGTGGCGGGAAATGTACATGAAGGTGATGACGCGCTGATCGCAACGAGATCGCGACGCAGTCCGTCGCTATTGCGGTAAAGTCGCTTGCTCCGTGCTGGCCAGTGCTGGTGTAGTCGAGCGTCCCGGCCGTCGCTGGTTCCGTAGAGTCGAACACGACGTGATGAGGTCGGCAAAAGGCGATGAGCAATACATCACTAATCGAGCGAGCGCAGAGTCGAGACTAGGATCAAGACACCGGCCGACGAGTTTGGAAATACCGCAGGATAGCAAAGCAGGCGGTGGCTGCTGCAAAGTGCTTGAGTGTATGTCCGCTCAGGATGAATCCAACAGAATAGATTGCGTGATCGTAGAATTCACACAGTTTGGCGAGTGCGTAGAACACCGCGGCGATCAGCCAGTAAGATGTGCCTGAATATTTTGGCGGAAACGCAATGAATAGCAGCGGTAGTGCGATGCAGGGGAAAAACTGTACCCAGCCATAGAGCCGCAGATCATCAGTCCAGCGCCAGAGCAGGAGGCTGAACACCCCGAGTGCGAGCAGCGGCCACAACAGAATGGCTCCGGCCCTTGCACTCACACGCTCCTCTACCGCAACGGCGAGTATTGCCATGAAGCTGATTGCCATCGGCAGCCGGTCCCAGAACAACGTTTCATTCTTTGGGTCCCAGTGATAGTAAGCCGAGCCGAAGCCAGTGAGAAAAATACCTAGAAAAAGGACGAAGGTTGCTCGGTCGCGACCGAATTGCCACAGCCCGATGGCCCCGACCACGACAAACGGAAGATTTGAAATGACATTCCAGAAATGATGAATACCGAGCAGAGTGCGTTGATCGGCAAATTGGTGATAGCTCGGGTCCTGTGGGATCGGTGGCAGCAACGGTAAGATCGCAAGCGAGGCGGCCATCAGGCCGAGGAGCGCAACCAAGGGGCGTTTTTCTTTTGCGATGCTAAGCGTCATGCGATGCTTTACGCTGAGCTTCCCGGCTCATGGAAGACATGCCATGACCGATTTTTCCGGTTTGCGACCAAGTGTGTGCGGCAACCTCGTGGCATTGACCGGAGAAGAGGATAGCGTGGTCACATTCTCATCACGACCTTAGTAAACTCAAGACAAATGACGCGCGCGATGTTCCGACTGGGAGCATTCAATTCCGTATCGAAGGGCGGGAGGGAGCCGCTGAGGTCAGATCGTAGCTTCCTGTCGAAAACTCTCGGCTGGCTGATCGGTGGTATCTGGCTTGTTTGCCAAATCGTGCTCATCGCTTGGGGCACCTTGGCCATCTACTATTCGAATCTCCCGTGGGCCGCGCTGCGGTTGACGTTAGCAGTGGCCTTTGCGGCGTTCGCCGTATGGGCGTGCTGGGTGTCACCTCGACGGGGCATGTTTGCAGCTTTCCTTGTAGTATTTTTTGCAGTGGCCGTGTGGTGGATTTCGATCCCGCCTTTACACGATCGTCCATGGCGACCGGAAGTCACAGTGATGCCGCGGGCGATCATCGACGGTGACCACGTGCGCATCACCGGTGTGCGCAACTTCGACTACCGCAGCCGGAATGACTTTACGGTGCGTTACGAGGAACGCGAGATATCGCTGTCACACTTAAAAGCTATCGATTTTTTCGTATCGTATTGGAGCGAGGGACTGGTTGGGCACACGTTCTTGAGCTTCATTTTTGACGACGCCCCGCCGCTGAGTATCTCCATCGAGACGCGGCCAGAAGTGGGCGAGGGCTTTTCGCCCATCGCGTCCATGTTCAAGCAGTTCGAGTTGATCTATGTGGTGGGCGACGAGCGTGATCTCGTGCGCGTGCGCACCAACTATCGCAAAGAGACCGTATACCTCTATCGCCTCAATGCCTCCGACATTGATGCGCGGCGGCTGTTGCTGGTCTATCTGGCCCGCATCAACGAACTCGCGGATCGGCCGGAATGGTATCATTTGCTGAGTAACAGCTGCACGATCAACATCGTGCGCTACGCAAACGCCGCCGGCCGGGTCGGCCGGTTCGATATCCGGCATCTCCTCAACGGTTTAGTCGACAGTTACCTCTACCACTCCGGCCGGATAGACACGTCGCTGCCATTCGATGAACTGCGGCGGCGATCCCTGATCAACGAGGCCGCGCAGGCGGCCGATAATGCACCGGATTTTTCGGAGCGCATTCGCGCAGCCCTGCCGACGATCACTCGCTGATGCTGTGCCCCGCCGCTCGTAATCGAGGCGCGGTTGAGAGCACTCTGCCTCTATGCCGGGGGGCTAGTTTTCGTCCGGTTCTCGCACGACCGCCGGTTCGTCGGCTTGGTCTTCGTCGTCTTCGTCCTCGTCATCATCGTCATCGTTAGGGTCGCGCGGCGGCGTCGCGTGGCCTGCGACCGTGACAATCCGGTCGATGCGACGCGCCCACTTCCGCTCCAAACGTCTGTGAAACTCTACGGGGTAGCTGCTCATGTCGTACTCGTTTTGAGGTGCCTTTTTGAAGGCTGGACGCGATGAGGAACGCGGCTCGGCCGTTTTGGTTGCAGTATGTACTGTTTAGGTGCGATGCGCCTTGCTTCAATGGGTGAGTGCGGTAGCGGGCGCTTCGGGGATAGGCTCGCACGCTTTCCAAGCGAACCGGACATGATCCTAAAGCGCTGCTTCCCTCACAAGAGGCCTGGGATCCAGCGCTTCACCCGCCCCTGATAATCGAGGTAAGCCCGCCCGAACATCTCCTGCAGGCGCGCTTCGTCCTCGAGCACCCGGCGGTGGAACCAAAGCGCACGGGCGGCGAATAGAAGAAGCGCAAACCATGAGACGAACGTGATCGCCAAGCCCAGCACGAAAATCAGGTGCCCGAGATACATCGGATTGCGAACGTAACGATAAGGCCCGTCCTCCACGATGCGATCTGGCGGCACGCCAAAGCCCGGACCGCCGCCGCCCGCTCGAGTGCGAAAACGCCCGACCAGCAGATATTGCAGATATCCCCAGGCGAGCAGCACAAATCCCGTGGGCTCGATGGTGAGCTCTCCGCGCTGCCGCAGGAGCTCGAACGCGACCACGAGCAGCGGGCACAGAATGAATGTTTGCACCGGCGACCGGTGAAGCCAGCGAAGCAGGCGTGAGCTTCTCATGGGTCACGAGCCGGCGGGTGCGAGCCAGTCCTCGTGCAGGTCCACCGAGAGCGTGTCGCGGCTCGCGCCGCCAAACACCTCGCGCACCGGGAACGCGACGCTGCACAGCGGCGGATAGACGCCGCGATGGTCGAGCGGATTATCGATGCGACCATGGAGCGCGGTGACGACGCCGGTCTTGCCCCGTACGTAAGCGGGCGTGCGGGGATTGCCGGCGGGGTTCGCCTGCTTCACCCGCACGCGCTCGCCGATATGAAAACGGTGCGTCACCTCGGCCATGCTCACCTCGGCACGCGGCACGCGGTTTGCGCGACATCCGCCGGGTTCAAGGCCGGGGCGGTACCGACGACGCTATCGATGGTCACCAGTCGCGCCAGCTCCTCCTCGCTCCAGCCGTCGGTGCCGGCGGGCCGACGCGGCAGCACCATCCAGCGCACGTCGCTGGTGCTGTCATGGACGCGTACCTCAACGCTCTCGGGCAGCCGCAGGTTGAACCGATCTGCCAGCGTGCCGCGCGGGTCGCGCACGATGCGCTCCTTATAAGTGTCGTCACGATACCACCAGGGCGGATCGCCCAAGAGGTCGTGCGGGTAGCACGAGCAGAGCGTGCACACCACGACATTGTGCAGCGTCGCCGTGTTCTGGGCGACGCCGAGCTTGCCCAGGCGGCCGGGCGGAATGTTGAGCTCGCGCACCGCCTCCCGCCCGCGGGTGAGAAGGGCGCGCTTGAAGACAGGATCGACCCAGGCGCGGGCAACGATACGGGCGCCGTTAAAGGCGCCGCGCCCGGCGAGGAAAGCGCTTTGGCGCTCGATGGCTTCCTTCGTCAGCACGCCCTTATCGAGTAGCGCGCGCATGAGGACGTCCAGCAGGCGCTGGTACGCGCGAAGATCGTGCTCGAGCCGGGCGATGCGCTCCTCGAGCGTGCCGCCATGCGGCGGCTTGGCAATGCGGAAGAAGTCGTCGTAGTCGCCGCGCTCCTTGCGCGTGTCCTCGATGACAGAGGGATGGTCGGCCGAGTCGATCGACGCGAGCGCAACGCCGCGAATATACTCGTCCATTCCGTCTTCGAGCGCGCGGATACGCGCCTCGATGTCGCGGTCGGCCGCCGCCGCCGGCGCGGGAATTTGGGTAGCGGCGCGGATGAGGTCGTAGAGCGTGAGGACGCCGCGGCGGTGGAGTTGAATGAGCCGCGGCTCGAGGCGCTTGGTGCGCCAGTATTCGAGATCGGCCTCGACCGCCTGGACGTGGCCTTCGTAGTCCTGCATGTGGCTGTGTGCGGCCTGCGTGTTGTGGCTCATGTCCATATGCGCGCCCTCGTGGGCTGAGCATGACACAGTCTGCGCCGCGCGTTCAACCGAACCTCATGTTCAAGCTGATGACGGGCCTCGAATTTCCTGCAGATGGCGCGGCATGAGCGGCGCAATGCGCTTCGCCTTATTGCGCCCTACGCGGTGTGCACGATAATTCCTTTCCTCTACACGCAAAATCCTTACGCTTGGTGGCCTGCGGAGCGGAGCCGCCGTCTATGAATGTAAGTGAAAAGTCCCACAAGCGCCGTGCCATCGTCATCGGCGGCTCCATTGCTGGTCTATTCGTTGGGGCGTTTCTGCGCCGCATTGGCTGGCAGGTCGATATTTATGAACGCTCATCGATCGAGCTCATCGGCCGTGGCGTCGGTATATTTGCGACCCATCTGGAATTGCTTGAGGCGTTGGACAAATGTGCCGCGGGCACCGTCGACATTGGCGTCATTGTTTACAGACGCGTCACCTTCGATCGGACGGGCGACGTTATTGCCGAAAAGCCGCAGCTGCAGATCGTCACGTCCTGGGACCGGTTGCGGCAAGTGCTATTAAAGGCGATCGACCGGCAACGCTATCATTTCGGACATGTCTTCGAGCGCGTTGAGCAAGACGGTAGCGGCGTTCACGTTCATTTTGCCAACGGGCGCAGTGAGCGCGCCGATCTTCTTGTTGGATGCGATGGGTTTCGCTCGAGCGTCCGCGCCTACCTCGTTCCGGACGTGCAGCCGATTTATTCCGGCTATTACATTTGGCGGGGCGCGCCGAATGAATCGGATCTCTCGGCGGAAACCCGCAGAACAATGTTCCCCTACTATTCGTTCTTCCTGGGTGATCAGCTTCAGGCGCTTGGCTACCCCCTATCGGGAGCCGACGACGAACTGCGTATCGGCTATCGCCGGTACAATTTCGGTTGGTATCGCGTAGCAAACGCTGCCGAACTCAAAAAGATGTGCATGGACGATCATGGCCGCGAATATGAATTTGGGATACCGCCGCCGCTTGTCCGCAAGGATTTGATTGCGCGGATGCGTGGCGAAGCCGAGACGCTGCTGCCGCCGCAATACGTCGACTGTCTACGGCACATCGACCAGCCATTTTTCACACCGGTTTATGATTTCTGCTCGCCCAGATTAGTGTTTGGACGCGTGGCGCTGGTGGGCGATGCGGCCTCGACGCCGCGTCCGCACATCGGTTTTGGCGTCTCCAAGGCTGGCGCAGAGGCGCAAGCGCTCACAGAAGCACTTTCGGCTTACGATGACATCGACCGGGCGCTTGCCACCTACAACGCCAAGCGCCAGCCACTCAGCGAACGCATCGTCGCACACGCGCGCAAGCTCGGCATGCAGCTCGGTGTCGGTATCGAGACCGATGAGGACCGCACGTTTGCAAAACTGCTACAGACCCCAAAGGGCATCTTGGATTGGATCGCAGTGCCGAATTTCCTGGAGACGCGACCCTAGTGCGCCCTGTCTACTGCCGCGTAATGTTTTGAGCCCCATCCTTTTAAGTTGGTCCGAACGCCTGGCGCCCGCCGAGGAAGGTTCGATCGACGCGGATGTCCTTCAGCAGGTCGAGATCGCAGGAGAGCGGATCTTCAGCGAGCACGACCATGTCCGCGACCTTGCCGACCTCGAGCGATCCGTACCTCTCCTCGTTCCAGGTCAGACGATGGCCGCTTTGTGCCGCCATCCGCAGCGCCTCCTCTCGGGTCAGCCGACTGTTTCCGAGTTGTCGCTGGCCGTCATCGTCCCAGCGGGCGATCGCCTCCCAAGCCGTCCACAGCATCGAATACGGCACTCCGTCGGTTGAAAGGGCCACGGGCACGCCGCCATCGAGCATGCGCCGGATGGGAATGGCCTCCTCGCCGAGCTTGTCGAGGCCGTAGCGATCACTCGCCATCCAGAGAAAGCCCGGCACGACCGTGGCGATGACGCCGAGCGCCTTCATGCGCCGGATCTGCGCATCGCTTGCCTGATTGAGGTGGATCACCACCCAGCGGCGCTCGCGGATGCGCACCTCTTTGTCGATCGCCTCAAACGCGCTGAGCGCGTATTCGAGATCGCGGCTCACTACGCAATTGACGCGCAGCCCGAGCCGCGCCGCCTCGATGCCGAGCTTGACGAAGCGTTCTTGCGTCATCGCCTGGTAAAAATGCCCCGCCCATTGATCATAGGGATAGCCCGCCGCAATGATGTCCGCGACGGTGCTGTCGGCATGGCCGCCCAGATTAATTCCTTCGACGCGCAGGATATCGTCGCCGCGGCCCCGGCCACCGGCAACGCCAGCATAATGGTAAAACAGGTCGAGCAGCCGTTTGTCGTCGAAGGCTGCGCTCGGCATGCTGACGGGGGTATGCATGCGCAAGGGCAGGGCGCCGCGCTCGGCAGTTTCCCGATAGGCGCGTATGACCGTCGGCGTGAGCCCGTGGCCTTCATAGAGCGAGGTCGTTCCAGCCGCGACATAGGCTTGGGCGCCAAGGCGAACGCTCTCGAGGCGGTCGGAGTACTTGAAGCGGGGGAGATCGCGGAAAAGCGTATACTCCAGGATCGGAACGAAATTGTTTTCCAAGAAGACGCCGGTCGGCTCGCCGCGCGCATCCTTGACGATTTCGACGTTGTGCGGCGCGGGTGTGTCGCGCATCACTCCCGCCCACTCGAGCGCCAGCGTGTTGGCGACCGAGGGAAATGGGCGGCGACTCCACCAGCCCCACACGGCGCGAATGTAGACGGGGTGGTCGGGAGCGACGGCATCGAGGTCATGCCGCGTTGGAAAGCGGCCGTCGATCAACTGCTCGGGCCGGCTGATATACTCATGCGGCGGCTCGCCCATCGGCATGAGCACGATCCACTCGCCGGCGGGTGTAGTCTGCGCCGCACGTTTAACGACGTCGACGATGTCGCTGACGGAGTGAAGGCCGGCGATGGGAATGCCGCCGCGCGCCTTGAGGCCTTCTCGGTCCGCGTGCGGGTGCGCGTCGAAAAACCCCGGCAGGACCGAACGGCCCGCGAGATCGATGCGTTTGGTCGTGGGAGCGGCGTCTTTGAGGAGCGCCGCGTCGTCGCCGACGGCGACCACGCGACCGGCGCGCACCGAGATCGCTTGCGCTATTCGGGAGCTGTGATCGAGCGTGATGATCTTGCCGTTGTGGAGGATCAGATCGGGCGGGGGCATGCATCAGCATTCTAGGCGTTTTACAATATTCCGCTATGTTGGCTTGTTCCACGGTTCACTTTGGGAGCAAATGGCAATGCTCGATCGTCTCCGCATTCTGCTAGCCATTCTCGGATTGGCGGCTTTTGGCAATGTTTGCTCCGACGCCGACGCGCAAAACCTTCAGGCCGTATCGGTGATTGCGTTTCCGGGCACGGGAAATTGGCCGATCAGGATTGCCCAGGACAAAGGTTACTTCGCGCAGGCCGGGATTGAGGTGACGCTCACCCCTACGCCCAACTCGGTCTTTCAAATGACCAATCTCATCGAGGGCAAGTTCGACATTGCCATGACCGCGGTCGACAACGTCATTGCTTACGAAGAAGGCCAAGGCGAAGTCGCAGTCTCGAGGAAGCCCGATCTTTTCGTGTTCATGGGCGGCAGCCCGAGCATACCGTCGTTGGCGACGATCCCTGAGGTGAAGACGGCGCAGGAACTCAAAGGCAAAACGCTCGCCGTGGACGCGCTCACGACGGGATACGCGTTCGTGCTGTTCGATCTGCTCAAGCGCAGCGGATTACCGTTGAGCGACTACAAGGTGGAATCAGCCGGTGGGACGCTCGCGCGCTGGCAAGGGATGCGCGAGCGCAAATATGCTGCTGCGATACTGACCTCGCCCTTCGATCTGATGGCCAAAGCGAATGGCTTCAACGTTTTGCAGTATGCAAGAGACGTTTACGGGCACTACGAAGAGTCGGTCGCGGTCACGCGGCGGGCATGGGCTGGCGCCAACGAGCAAAAGCTCGTCGCTTACAGCAAGGCTTACATCTCGGCGGTCGAATGGCTGCGCGACCCGGCAAATAAAGAGCAAGCCATTTCGATTCTGCGCAAATACTTTCCCGAACTGTCGCCGGAATTAGCGGCCGCCACTTACGCGAATTTCACGGGCCCGAGGGGAATTGCCGCAAAAGCGCAACTCGATGTCGCGGGGATTCGCAAGGTTTTGGAGTTGCGCAGCGAATACGCTCAGCCAAAGAAGACGCTCAGCGATCCATCTCGCTACTACGATCTTCGCTATTACGAGGCGGCAGTCCGGTAGGCGTTGGTCGGCGCGGGAGCATTGCCGCGGCGTTCCTCTACAAGTGCCGACGAAATTCCCTCAACACACATTCACATAAAAGATCGGAATTACGTTCGCCCGTTTTCGCAACCTCGACAATTGTTTTAGCCACTCTTTCAGCAAGATTGATTTGCTCGTCAAGTTGAAGCGCTTCGCGTGCCATTTCGAACGCGGTGTGCATGGCCCGCTTGGTCTCAGGATCGAATTCGGGGCGGTCCAAAAGTGGGGTCATGGGCATGAGCAGCGCGCGTTCCCGGTAGTCGAACGCATTATGGAAATGTTGCGTGTCAAAGGCGTGACGGGTCACGAGCTTATGACCTGCAGCTGTGCCGGAAGCTCTTATAGACCAAAGCTCTTACCCGCCCTCTTTCCGGGTGTCGTTAAGCCTCCAATGTGTTTTTGCGCCACGCGGCTGGTGGAACCCCCAGGCTGCGCTTGAACGCCCGGTTGAACGCGGCTTCGGACTCATAGCCGACATCCGCGGCGATGCGCGCCAGCGATTTGTCGCTGGTGCGCAATTCGTGCGCGGCGAGCTGGATGCGCCAGCGCGCCAGATACCGCATGGGCGGCTCGCCGATCAGGCGGGTAAAGCGCTCGGCGAGCGCCGAGCGGGAGAGGCCGACCTTACGGCCGAGGTCATCGACGCTCCATTGCCGCCCGACATGCTTGTGCAATTGCGCGAGCGCGCGCGACACGAACGGGTCTTTGAGTCCTGCAAGCCATCCGGTTTGTTCTTGCGGCAGGGTCTCGACGTAGTGGCGTACCGCCTCGACGAAGAGCAATTCCGATAGCTTCGCGAGCACCGTATCCGAGCCGGGCCGGCGCGCCGCGATCTCGTTCGCAGCGAATTCGAGCGAGCTCTTCACCCACGCAGCCGCGCTTCCTTGCCGCGTATCGAAGCGCAGCACCGGCGGCAGGACGCCGCCCAGGAGATTGCCCTCGAGCCGATCGCAACCCAAAAAGCCGCACATCACGCGCGTCTCCTGGCCGCCGCCGCCGTGCCGCATCACCAACAGGCCTCCGTCGGGCGAGGGGCGCACAACCTCTCTTGACGGCACCGGCGGCAGATCGAGGTGGCTGCCGAGCAGGTGCGGATCGTTATGCGGAAAGATGATGACCTCGCCGGTGGCGACCTCGACCGGCTCGTGATTCGGGATCTGCGCTGCCAGGCGTCCCTCGATCACGTAGTGATAAAGCACGATGTGCTCGATGCCTTCGAGCAGCTTGCCGCAATCCTCCGGCGCGAAGCGGGAAAAAATGCACCAGGGAGCCGTGAACTCCGCGTGTAGGAATACGCCACCCTTCAGCCGAACGATGCGCAAGACGTCCGAAAGGGCATCCATGGATCGGCCTTTCGCCCCTGAGAGGGCCTTAAACCTGGAGGAAGCAGCCCCAAGCGCCTTTTGCAAAGTATTTCAAGGACAAATCAAGGCTTTCTCAAAGATTTTGACGCGCGAGGCGGCATAGTCCGGCGTCTTCGGGCCTAACGTAGCCGAGACCATCGCCGAACTTGGCGTTTCGGACAAAACAACCGGGGTTCCGATCATTGGCGGAATTGAGCAGTGCTGCCAAATCCGTCGGTTAGCTAGGTGACACGCAGCCGCGGCTCGAGCAGCCGCGGCCGCACGCAAGAAGAAGAAGATGGAGATGATCATGAGCACGATTTCGAGCGCGCCGGCACCGAGAGGCTTGTCCGGGCAATCATTGTTTGGGCCTATGGTGGCCGCGTTAAAGCGCTGGTGGGTCGCCTACATCACCTGGCGCATGGAGCAGGCGGCGATCGCGCACCTGTGGTCGCTGAGCGACCGCACGCTCAAGGATATGGGCCTCACGCGCTCGGAAATTCCACGCGTCGTCAAGGGCGAGCTCACTGAGCGCACCCGCAGCCGCTGGCACTGAGCAATTCGGGCTGCAAGGCACCGTCCATGAACGTCGAGATGAAGCACCCGGCGCGGCCATCGCGCCGCGGCCGGGTGATCGCTCTGCGTTGCTCAGGCGCCGGCGCCAGCGAATGGCGTGCGCTCGCCGAAGCGTTGGCGGGCCAGCACGACATCGAGGCGCCTGAGCATTTCGGCTGCGAGAGCACCGGAACATGGCCGGGCGAGCACGCCTTCACGCTCGCGGATGAAGCAGCGAAAGCGGTTGCACTGATCGATGCCAGCGCAGGCAAGCTTCACCTCGTGGGCCATTCGTATGGCGGCGGTGTCGCGCTGCACGCGGCGCTCGTCCGGCCCGATCGCATTGCCAGCATCGCGCTTTACGAACCGTCGGTCTTCCATCTGCTGCGGCAGATGGGGGCACCGGGCGCTTTGGCGCTCGCAGAGATCGGCCGTGTGGCGGACGGCGTCTGCCGAGGTGTCCTCAGCGGGGACTATCGCGGCGCCGCTGCGGGGTTCGTCGACTATTGGAATGGGCCTGGCGCTTGGGAGGCGATGTGTCCGGCCGCGCAGAATGGCTGATCCGCTGAGTGCCGAAGGGACCGCTTGAGTTCAGCGCACTCATCGAGAACGCGACGCCAGCGAGCGCTTACCGTGCGCTCAATGCTCCCGTGCTGATGCTGCGCGGAGAGCACGCGCCGATGCCCAGCCGCCTGATCGCGCAATGGTTGGCCGCAGTTGCTGCCCACGGCGCGGCTGACGGTCGTCGACGGTGCTGCACATATGGGACCGCTGACGCATGCAGGCGAGGTCGCTGCGCTGATCAGGCGCCACATCGTCGATGCCGAGGAGAGTTGCGCCGCGATGCCGCTGGCGGCAGCGAGGTTATCGGCGCGGCCCAATCAAATTCGCGTTTGATCCTGAGCAGAACGGAGCAACCGGCACCGGTATTCAGTGGGGAAGGCGGGGTGAAGACGATGAGACGCTGTGACCTCGATCCACGACGTTTCGTTCCGCGAGGGAAGGCTTGCCGTCTGCGACGTTGGTCGTTAGATGGAGGGTCGAGCTGCTCGAAACGGCTTCCAGCGCCGGTCTGCGAACGCCTCCGGTGAGGTCAGCTCGGTAACCCACCAGTCTCTAAGGCTATTTTCTTCGGCATAGGTCTCGGCATCGGCCTTGTCGGCGAACAAGCCAACAATTTGGAAGCCATTCGCAGGGCTGCCGCAGATCAAGACCGTTGTGGGCGTGCGGCCCATTCGTCCGCCTATTATTCTGCTTCTTCAGCTCAACCGCCCATGCGGTGGCTTAAGCGGAGATGCTAGGCAGGCGAGTTTGCCGTCGCCCGCAACGATGTGATAGCGATCACAAAATTCACGATTTGCATTTACGCAGAGGCGGCTGTGGCGGGTAGGCCACGGCATGAATGGCGCAATGCGCTTGGCTTATTGCGCCGTGCCCTCACGACTGTCAGATCAACGCCGCAGAATTCCACCCATCGTACCGCGCACGATGGCCCGGCCGACCGAGCCACCGGCCTTGCCGCCGATCGACTTTCCCACATCGGCCGCGATCTGGCCGGCGACGCGGTTGGTCACGGAGCGGGCAAGTTCGCGCGCGATGAGCTGCCCGGTGGAGAGACGTTGTCCGCGCGGACGGCTGGTGCCGAAAATGCCGGCGAGCGCGGCGCCGATCGCGCTCAGGATTGCGCCGAGGCCGCCGGCGGCCGGCGCCTCTTGACCCGGCGCGCCCGGGGGCGGCGCGCCGGCGGGCGGCGGCGAGGTCGAGCCGGTCTGCTGCAGGCGTTTCTGCAGCACCTCATAGGCTGACTCCGAATCGACTGCCTGGTCGTACTTGCCTTTGACCGGGCTCTTGGCGATCAGCGCTTTGCGTTCGTCTGCCGTGATCGGACCCAGCCGCGCCGAGGGCGGACGGACCATGCAGCGCTCGACCATGCTCGGCGTCCCATTGCCCTCGAGGAACGACACCAGCGCCTCACCCTTGCCGAGCTCCATGATCACCTTGGTCGTATCCAGCTTCGGATTGGGCCGAAAAGTTTCGGCCGCCGCCTTCACCGCCTTCTGGTCGCGCGGGGTGAAGGCGCGCAACGCGTGCTGCACCCGGTTTCCGAGTTGCGCCAGCACCTTGTCCGGCACGTCGAGCGGGTTCTGCGTCACGAAGTAAACGCCGACGCCCTTGGAGCGGATCAGGCGCACGACCTGCTCGATCTTGTCGAGCAACGCCTTGGGCGCGTCGTTGAAGAGCAGATGCGCCTCGTCGAAGAAGAAGCACAGCTTTGGCTTGGGCGGATCGCCGACCTCCGGTAGCTCCTCAAACAGCTCGGACAAGAGCCACAGCAGGAACGTCGCATAGAGGCGCGGATTCTCCATAAGCTTGTCGGCGGCCAGAATGTTGACGGTGCCGCGGCCGTCGCGGTCGGCGCGGATGAAATCCTTGAGCGCCAGCGCCGGCTCGCCGAAGAATTTTGCGCCGCCCTGGTTCTCCAGCACCAAAAGTGAGCGCTGAATGGTGCCGACGGTCTGCTTGGAGACGTTGCCGTATTGGGTGGTCAGCTCGGCGGCGTGATCGGCGGCATAGCCGAGCATGGCGCGCAGGTCCTTGAGATCGAGCACCAGGAGTCCCTGCTCGTCGGCGACGCGGAAGCAGATGTTGAGCACGCCCTCCTGCACGTCGTTGAGATCAAGGAGCCGCGACAGCAACAGCGGCCCCATCTCCGACACGGTGGCGCGGATCGGATGGCCTTGCTCGCCAAACAGATCCCAGAACATCACAGGGAACTGGTCCGTCTCGTAGTCGAAGCCGAGGCTTTTGGCGCGGCTGACGAATGCCTCCTTGGCCTCGCCCGGTTGCGAAATGCCGGAGAGGTCGCCCTTGATGTCGGCGGCGAATACGGAGACGCCGGCGCGCGACAGGCCCTCCGCTAGCACCTGCAAGCTGACGGTCTTGCCGGTGCCGGTGGCCCCGGTTACCAGCCCATGGCGGTTGGCCAGTGCCAGCGTGAGATATTCGGGCTTCGTGCTTTTGCCGACAAAGATGGCGCCGTCCTTGTCGACCATCGATGCATGTCCTTTGTGCCGATCGTGACGAACATTTTCTCCCTCCGAGGTTGCACGGTCAACAGTGCCCACGGTCGATGCCCGATAGCGCGGCAGGATCGCGTCGTTAGTCAGCCGGATTTTGGGTGGACGCGGCCCTGCGTCAGGCCTCTAATGCAGGCGCGGTTCTGTCGAAAGGAGGGTAGTCCATGAAAGCGATCACGCTGGTGCTCGCCCGGTGCCTGGTCTCGGCTCCGGCATTCGCGACCTGCAAGTCGGACGCAGCCGACAAGAAGCTCGCCGGCGCCGCGCTCAAAAGTTTTATGCAGAAATGCGAGCGCGACGCGAGGACGACATGCGAGAAGGACTCCACCGAGAAGAAGCTTGCTGGCGCGGCGAAAGCGAACCACATGAAGAAATGCGTCGCCGATGCCGTTGGCGCATGATCTCTCGCGGCAGACGTTAGCAAGTCTTCCCTTATGACGCGGGGGCTGTCTCAATCTCGCCTCATCGATCGCTCGAACTGAGTCTGCGCAATGACTTCCCCTGCTGCCCGGCCTGACTAGCGGCCGCAATCAGTACAATGCGGTCGCGCTTTCGTGAGGAGGCAACCTGACGGCTCCCGATTTTGGCGCTGCTTTTCCTCCCGTGGCATTGCCCGGCGTCGCGTTGCCTTTGCCGTCTTGTTTCTTGGTTTCGATGGCCGTGCTCTTCGATTTTGGCTTCGTGGGGGAATCTGCGTTGCGTTTGCCGTCTTGGTTCTTGATCTCAATGACGGTTGTCTTCGGTTTTGGCTTCGCCATATTCCTGTCGGCTACAAGCTCGCCGACGTTGACCGCGTCGCCTTTGCCGCTTTGTTTTTTGACTTCGGTGGCAGTGATGTTCGGTTTTGGCGTCGGGGTCGCCTTGCGAGGTAGTGCCTGGCCGGTCGTGGTCAAATCTGTGCTGGCCTTAGTGTCCGCTTTCTTGACGTCGCTGCCATCGGTCTTCGGTTTTGGCGCCGGCAATGGCATGTGGCGGCCTGCCGCGATCATGTCGAGTTCGCGGGGAAGGAGCATCGCGAAGCGGCCCGGATGACGAATACGACCGGCGAGGCGAGCCGCGTCATCACCGGCGCCCCAGTACAGGTCGGCGCGTGCCGGTCCGACCACCGCCGATCCCGTGTCCTGCGCAATCATCAGCCGTTTGAAGGCTGACACAACTTTCACGCGCTCGATCGGCAGATTGGCTTCGATGAAAAACGGCGTGCCGTATTCGTGCAGCCTATCGACGGCAATGGAGCGTCCCGGCGTCAACGGTACTCCCTGCGCGCCGACCGGCTCTCCCTCGTTCGACAGCCCGGTGACGCGAAAGAACACATAGGAGCGATTAGCCGCGCGCACCTTCGCTGCTTCATCCGGATGCGCAGCCATCCAATCGCGGATCCGCTGGATCGACATCTCCTTGCGCGGGATGAAATTGCGCTCAACCAGCACGCGCTCGATCGAGCTATAGCGATAACCGTTGTGCGAGTCGTAGCTCACCCGCAGCGGCGTGCCATCCTCGAGTATGACGCGCGCGGAGCCTTCGATTTGGATCGTGAGCAGATCGAACGGATCCTTCAGCCAGCATATCTCGAGCTTCTGACCATCGAGCGCGCCGGCCTCTATCGCGGCGCGGTCGTGGTAGGGGCACGAGCTCGTTGTTCTCGTTACGGCGGCCGATCCGCACGCCTTTGTTCGGAAAGGCGACCGAGGCTGGGTTGTAGCCGGCGGCCACCAGATCGCGCGGCCGGCGATAGAGCGGGACATGGAATTCGGGGTTAGGAAAGCGCGAGCCCGCCACAATCGGCTCGAAATAACCGGTCAACAATCCCTCGACTTCGCCCAGCCGCGAGATGCGAACGGGCAGAAACTTCTGTTCGAAGAAGGCGCGCGCGGCATTCGCATCCCGTGGCCGCAGTCCCATGGCATCACGGCAGACGTTCCATAGCGCTGCGGAGATCTGCCCGCGATCTTCGCTGCGAGGCACCTTGCGCAGGGCTCGGCAGCTCGCCTGATACGCTGCGAACGCGGCGAGATGATCATCGCCCGTCCATCCCGCGACCTCGGACCATTTTATCGGCTCAAGTTGTGTGCCTGAGAGCTGCAACGGGCCTTCGGCACAAGCACCGCCGGCCGCAAAAAACATGATCGCGCCGAAGAGGCCCGCGACCGACCTGCCGCTAAAGGTATCCGCCCGCCCAGCCCGCATGCACATCAATGCACGGCGGGCAGCAATGGTTCCTCAAAGTGCGCGAAGCGTTAACGGGCGCCCGCGGCGACGCGCCGGTATCGCGATGCCACCACGTCGCGGTGTCGGCAACTTCAACCCTTCAGCTGTTTGGTGCACTCGCTGTAGTAGCCACCGCCCTTCTGGATCCATTTCAGGCCGCCGTTGGCGTTGGTGGCCTTGTTCGCGTTGTATTGCTCGAGGCAGGTGTGCATGCGCGCCCGTCCCGCTGACTCGTTCGAATATTTCGGCGAGATCGCCGTTGGAAAGACGGCATTTCCGGCGGGCCGCTGCGCAGTTGCGGCACCCCCGGTTGCTGGAGCGGCGGTCGGCGCAGCGGCGCTCGCACCCGGCCCGCACTCGGCTTTGCGGAAATCGCGCCAATTTTGGGTGCCGAGAGTGCCCGCGGCTTTTGCCGCTTGGTATTTGGCGCTGCACTCCTTCATGGTGAGCGCGTGCACCGGTGCCGCAGAACTGAGAAACATCGCGCCTGCGAGCGTCAGCAAGCCGCCGCAAGTTGCAGTTCGGCGAATGGTCATGGAAGCCTCCCTAAACGCTTCATTGAAGAGTCATTTTCGGCGCATTTTCCTTGGCTGTGCAAGTCTGTTTGCACTGACATGAGCGGGTGCAGGGATCAAAACCGGGCAGCTGCGGAACCGATAAGCCGCAGATGAATTGCCGAGACTGAGGCCTCAGTCGGCGCGGTGGAGGTATTGGCGTTTATAGGCCTCGAGTGCGTGCGATCCTGTCCCGCGCTTAGGGCAAATCAGGAGGCAGGTGTAATGGGCTTGCTCGATGTTCTCAACAGTATTGACGCTGGTTCCAGCGATCCTCGCGCGCAAGCCGCGTCCGCAAGCCAAGGCATGTCGCCGATGGCCAAAGCGCTGCTCGCGTTGCTTGCGATTTATGCGATGAAGCACATGCGTCGCGCCGACGCGCCGAGCCAGCCGGCGGGACCCGCTGGCGGCAGCATGCCGGGCATGCAGGGCGGCGGTCTTGGCGACCTACTGCGCGGTACATTGGGCGGACTTCTCGGCGGTGCCGCCGCGGGAACGGTGCTCAACGGCGGATTGGGCGGGCTTCTCAAACAGCTGCAGGAGAGCGGCCAGGGCGACGTTGCGCGCTCATGGGTCGGCACCGGCCCCAACAAACCGATCTCCCAGGGCGACCTTGCCAAGGCCATCGGCGCCGATACGCTCGACGAGTTGTCAAAAGGTAGCGGGATGGATCGCGGGGATCTGCTCTCTGGGCTGAGCCGCCATCTCCCCGGCTTCGTCGACCAGCTCACGCCGGAAGGCCGCGTGCCGACGCAGGAGGAAGCGGCGCGGATGGTTTAGCCCGTATCCGCGTTAAGCAAACGAGCTTAGCCGCAGCTTCTTGTCCGCGAACGTCAGTCGCCCGGAACGCGGATCGCGCAGGTCAACGCGATGCGATTGCTCAGGCTTGCTCCCTCTGGCACTTTGCCATGAAGCTTGTTTTCGCGGCGCCCTTGAGCGGCTTGCCGTCCGATCCGATTGCCTTCGGCGCGCACGCGTCCCGCTTGCATTTCGCCAGGAAGGCCGTCCGTGCCGCGCCGGCAAGCTCGCGGCCGTCTTTTCCGACGGCCTTGCTCGCGCAGGTGCCTGGCGCTTGCGCTGCTGCTGAGCCGACTGCAAAAACAAAGAGTAAAACTGCGATTATCCATCGTGTCATCGTTTCCTCCCGGGAAAACGTTCCGTTTCGCCGCCGCGACGCAATAAGCGGCACACATTCAATCGGATTGCCCAGGCTGCGGTTCCACGCGCAGCTCTCGTAGGGCGGATTTCCGTGCGCTCACCCCCGGCTACGCGCATGTAGCCCTACGCCCTACCGTCAGGACGGCAGGCCCACCTCGCAGGCCTTGATCTGCAGCGCGAGATATTTCGAGTAGATGCGGCATTGGGCGAAGCTGCCGGCGATGAACCAAAGGCCCGGCTGCGCCGTTCGCGTGAACATGTTGCGCAGCTCTTGTCCGTCGCCGAATCCCCAAATCGGACCGACGCGGCGAGCAACATCGTCGCCGAACAATTTGCGGACCAGATGCTCCGGCCCCTTGTAGCCCGTGGCCAGCACGATCAGGTCGGCGGGGAGCGTTTTGCCGGTGCGCATGAGCGCGCCTTCCCTTACGAACCTCGCGATTTCGGCGAACTGCTCCAATCCGATCTCGCCTTTGACAATCAGATCCGAGCAGCCGACGTTGAAGTAGTAGCCGCCGCCACGGGTAAGGTACTTGAACTGCCAGCCGGTTCCGTCTTCGCCGAAATCGAGCTTGAAGCCACGGCGGCGCAGCCCGTCGAGTAATTTCTTGTCGATCTTTCGCGCAGTCTCAGTCAATGCGATGTGGCTTTTGCGTATCAGTGAAAGGGGCATGGATATCGTGATGAGATCGCAATCGTCCAGTGAAGGTCCTTCGTCATAGAGCGCGTACTGCAGTTGCGCGCTCGGCTCGGCGTTGACGATCATTGTCGAGCTGCGTTGCACGAGCGTGACCTTCGCGCCGGCCGAATAAAGGTCCTGCGCGATATCATGGCCGCTGTTGCCCGAGCCGATGACAAGCGCGCGCTTGCCCTTCCACGCCTCGCCGTCCTCGTACTGACTGGCGTGCAGAATTTTGCCACCGAAGTTGCGCAAGCTTGGAAGATCCGGAACGCTCGGAATGCCGCTCACTCCGGTCGCCATCACGACGTGGCGCGGGTGCATCTGCCGCTTCGTGCCGTCGGGGCGGCGGAGAATGACGGACCATCGATTCGCGTTTTCGTCATAGGTGCCGCTTTCGAACTCGGTGCCCGTCCAATAGTTCAATTCCATGCTCTCCACATACGCCTCGAACCAAGCGGCAAGTTTGTCTTTGGGAATGTAGGCCGGCCAGTTCGGTGGAAACGGCATGTACGGCAGATGATTGACATGCGTCTGGTTGTGCAGGACCAGCGCGTGATAGCGCTTGCGCCAGTTGTCGCCGATGCGCGCCTCACGGTCGACGATGAGCGTGTCGATATCCAGTTGTGCAAGGCGCGCGGTGATCGAAAGCCCCGCCTGGCCCCCGCCGACGACGAGCGCGGTCGGGTCGCGGCCGGCGTATTCGGCGGCGGCGTTGCGCAGGTCGAGCCAGTTGGGCCCGCGAAAGTCGCGCGAATAGACCTTGCCCTGCGGCCGCGATCGTCCGAGCCGTTCCTCGTGTCCCTTCAGTTCCGCGAGCGCCGTCAGCAGCGTCCATGCTTTGAAAGCGTTGCGGTCATTGCCATCAGGCGTGAGCCGCAGGACGCCGGTGCCGCGGCCCTGCGCAGTTTCAAAGCTGAAGATCGCCTCGATGGTATCGGTGCCGGCGCGTCGCACGTTGCGGGGCGCCGTCCGGCGCGGGTCAAGCTTGAAGCCAGTTGGGCGGACGCGGGCGGCGTGCGTTGGAAGCTCATGCAAGATCGCATCTGGACCGTCGACGGTCTTGATCTGCCACGTCAGGGCGAGCACATCGCGCCAATGGCTGTCCGCATGAAACAGCGGCTTGAGCCGAGCGCGCCGCGGCATTGCGAGCGCCTTTTCGAACCGGGCCAGCCAACTCTCGGTAATCGTTGTGAGACTGTCCGTTCTGGCCAACATTGGCGCTCTCGTTCGCTTCGACGGACCAGTTGGTTTGAAACTAGCATATTCGCCGGGCGCTGCGCAGTTGATCCGGCTCGGAGTCCGCTGTGGAACACTCTATAATATTCCGTCTTTGTGGCCTGGGTTGAACCCCAGGGGCGGTCTCGCCGCGCCATAAGCTCGTTGACGCGCGTCTTCGACGCGCTATGGCGGACCCCGGGTTCTGCGCTCAACCCGGGCGAGTGGAGGTTTTTAGATGCGGCTGGCAATCATGGCTGCGGGTGCGGTCGGAGGTTACTTCGGCGCGCGCATGGCCGCGGCCGGTAACGAGGTGATGTTCATCGCGCGTGGAGCGCATGGCGAAGCCATTCGCCAGCAGGGCCTCAAGATCGAAAGCGCGCTGGGCGACCTTCATCTGAAGAACGTCAACGTCACCGATGATCCCAAGCGGGTCGGACCGGTCGACGTCGTCCTGTTCGCCGTAAAGCTCTGGGACACGGAGGCGACGGGTGAGCAGACGCGCCCCCTCGTCGGCCCCAACACTCGTGTGATCACACTTCAAAACGGGGTCGACAGCGTCGAGCGACTCGCGCCGATCCTTGGCGATGACGCCACCATTGGCGGGGCTACTTACGTGGCCGCGAACATTGCAAGGCCTGGCTTGATCCGCCAGACCGGCACCGCGGCCAAGATTTACTGTGGGCGAGTCGACGAGCGTCCCGATGACGTGCTTGCCGGTTACGTGCAGGAGATGAAGTCCGCCGGCATCGATATTATGCTGACGGATCACATGCTTTTCGAGATCTGGAAGAAGTTCGTAGTGCTCTCGGGGACGTCCGGGATTACGGCGAGCACGCGCCAGCCACTCGGTGTCGTGCGCGACGACGCAGATATGCGTGCTTTCTTCTTCAGGCTGATGCAGGAGACGATGGCCGTCGGCCGTTCGGCGGGCGTCGTATTTTCAAGCGACTTTCCGGCAGAGCTGGAGCGTTTAGTTGCGGGCTTTCCGCCAATGATGAAGGCGTCGATGGCGAACGATCTCGAGGTGGGCAACCGCCTCGAACTGGACTGGCTCGCCGGGAAAGTGGTCGCGCTGGGACGCAAATACGACGTGCCAACGCCTGCGCAGGAGGCGGTCTACGCGATTCTCAAGCCGTATCGGATGGGGCGAACAGCCGGTACACGCTAAATTACGCACTGAAAAACCGACAGCGTCGGTGCGCGTCCGGAGGAACCATGACGCAGAAGATGCTCGCCGTCTTGGTCGCGTTTATTGCGCCGCTCTTCGTATTTCAAAGCGTACAAGCGTACCCCGATCGGCCCATCAAGCTTGTCGTGCCGTCGCCCGCAGGGGGGCCTCCCGACCAGATGGCGCGGCTCATCTCCGACAAGATGGCCGCCGTTCTCGGGCAGCCGGTGATCGTGGAGAACCGAACCGGCGGAGCCGGCGGCATCATCGGCGCGAAATCGGTCGCAACGGCAGAGCCGGACGGCTACACGCTTTTCATGGGGAGCACGAGTTCCGTGCTCATCGCGCCTTTGCTCTACAAGAATGCCGGTTACACCGCCGCAACGTTCGCGCCCGTCGCTCGTGTTGCGGAGACGACTGAAATGCTTGCCCTTAATCCTTCTGTGCCGGCCAACTCCGTATCGGAATTGATCGGCCTGGCGAGGTCGCGGCCGGGCGTGCTCAGCTATGGGTCAGCCGGCGTCGGCACGCTTCCGCATCTCGAAGGCGAATTCCTGAAAACGGCGGCCCAGATCGACATGGTCCATGTTCCCTATCGCGGCGGCGGTCAGGCGCTGACGGGTCTCTTGGGTGGCGAGATTCAGATCCTGTTTTCCACGCTCGTTCAAATTCTTCCGCATGTTCGCGACGGCCGGCTAAAAGGATTGGCCGTGACCGGCGAAAGCCGCAGCCCACTGGCGCCGGAGCTCCCGACCATGGTTGAGAGCGGCTTCGACCAGTTCATCACAACCTCGGTCAACGTCATTGTCGCGCCCCCTGGGACGCCGATGACGATCAGGCGGCAGATCAATCAAGCGGCGGCCGCGGCGCTTGCCTCAACAGAGGTCCGGCAAGCCTTTGCGAACCTAGGCGCCGAAGCGCGGCCCGCTTCGCCCGAGGACGTTGCGTCCTATTTGGCGGAGGCGCAGCAACGCTGGTTGCGTCTGATCGAGAGGACTCGCATCTCGATTGATTGATGTCGACCGAGCCGCCCTCACGCTGCATAGGCGGTGGGAACGAAAGGTTCTTTCTCCCAACCCGTAATGGGATCGTAGCCCCAGACCCAGTCGGAGTTGCCGTGCACGCTGCCGGTCCCGGAGGCGATCGACTCCTTCTGCGCCGCGGCATCGCGCATGTGTTTGAAGCGCGCATTCGACAGCGAGAGCCGCTGCACGCCATGCACGCGCGGGATGCGGACGCGGCGAAAACTGGCGAACGCTTCGGCCGGATCGCGGCACGCCTCGAGCCAGCGCGCGAGGATGTAGGCGTCCTCGAAAGCTTGGCAGGCACCTTGCCCGGCATTGGGCAGCATGGCATGCGCTGCGTCGCCGATGAGCTCGATGCGGCCGCGACCCCAATTCTGCGTGAGCGGGCGCGTGAATAGACCCCATTTCGAGCATTCGGTCACGAGGCTGAGGAGTTTTTCGAGGCGCGGCTCGGGATTGGGGAAGCTTAAGCGCATCTCGTCGGGATCGCCGCGCGTTGACCAGCCTTCCTCCACCCATTTGTCGGTGTCCTCTTGGGTGACGATGTTCACGAGGCCCTTGCCGCGGATGTAATAGGCGAGGAGATGGCAACCCGGGCCGACCCATTGGATATGTCCTGTCGGCTCGAGCACGTCCTGCGGGACATCGCCGCCGTTGAGTAGCGCACGCCATACCATCTGACCGGTATAGCTCGGGTTGTCGCCGCCATAGAGCGCCTGACGCACGACCGAGCGCACGCCATCGGCGCCGATCACGATCTCGGTCTCGATGCGAGCGCCGTTGGCGAAAGCGAGCAGTGTACGGTCGTCGCGCTCCTCGAGCCCGGTGAGGCGGTGCCCGAGATGAATGGCGCTATGATCGAGCCCGCTTGCGAGCGCGTCGAGCAGGTCGGCGCGGTGAAAGGTGTAATAGGGGGCGCCGTATCGCGCGGCATTCTTTCGCCGATCGTTGAATTCGAGAAACTCGCCGGTTTGCATGTTGCGCGTGTAGATGCCGGGCGATGCCGTCGCAACAGCGGCGATCTTATCGCCGAGACCGATCGCTTGCAGCGCTTTGACCGCTTGCGGACTGACATTGACCGCAGCGCCGATCTCGCCCAAGGCCGGTGCAGTCTCGAAGACCTCCGCCTTTATGTCGAAAGTTCGCAGCGCATGCGCAGCCGCGAGCCCGGCGAGGCCACCGCCGACAATGGCTATCCTACAGCTTGACTGCACGCCGCTACATCCCACATGCCGCGAAGTTGTCGAACCGTCCGTGCGCGCCGCGAGGATTTAAGCCAAGCCAACGCGACTTGTATAGAGCGGCTGGCGCACGATACCTTTTGGTCGGGGATCGAAGGGCTGGATGCAGGTCGATCAAGTGCGCGTACTGCTGCGCTCCGGCGCACACGCCACCCGCGAGAATGTCAGTATGGACGTAAAGCCGCTCTGGACATGCCAGCACATCCGGCTCAAGCAGTGCCGCGAAGGTGCGATGATCTACACCATCAACGACACCTACATTGGACGCGCGCTCGATAAGTACGGCGAAATTTCGCGGGACGAGGTGCTTTTCCTTCAGCAGCTCACCCGCCCTGGAATGACGGTCTTGGAAGTGGCGCGAATATCGGTGTCTTCACGGTGCCGCTCGGTCGGTTCGTTCACCCCGGCGGCAGGGTCATTGCTTTCGAGCCGCAGCGGATCATGTATCAGATGCTGTGTGGGAATCTCGCGCTCAACGCCATCGACAACGTCATTGCACACAACTGCGCAGCCGGCCGCAGCACCGGCTCGATAGCAGTTCCATCTGTCGATTACAGCAAACCCGGAAACTTCGGCGCCGTTTCGCTCGCGCGGTCGAGCCAGGGGGAAACCGTTCCGCTCGTCACGATCGACTCCCTCGCTTTGCCCAGCTGTCACCTCATAAAGATCGACGTGGAGGGCATGGAAATCGACGTGCTCGAGGGTACTAAGAACACCCTTCAGCAATTTCGTCCGCTGCTTTATGTGGAGAATGACCAACCAGAAAAGTCGCCGCCGCTGATTGCACACCTGCTTGCACAGGACTACCGGCTCTATTGGCTCGAGCCGCCGCTCTACCGCTCGGACAACTTTTTTGGCGATGCGGAGAATATCTTCGAGAGCGCCGTCTCCGCCGATATGGTTTGCGTTCCACGCACCGGCCCTCTGGCGATAACGGTCAAGAACTGCGTCGAAATCACTTCGCCCGATTCAAAACGTCCGGGCGGTTACTCGCGCGCACCGACGAGCTGATCGGATGGCCGTCCCTAACGTGAAGTGGTGCCTGCTTGCTTTACTCGCGGTCTTGGCCGCACCGGCGCAAGCGCAGACATTCCCGAGCAAGACAATCCGAATTATCGTGCCCTATGCGCCCGGCGGCAGCATCGATCTGACCGCGCGCTTGATCGCAAAGAACCTACAGGACAGCGTCGGCCAGAGCGTCATCGTCGAAAACAAACCGGGCGCGAATGGCGCCATAGGCATCGAAACCCTGCTGCGAAGTGAACCGGACGGCCATACGCTCGCCATCCTTTCGGATAGCCCGGTCACGATCAACGTGCATCTGTCGCGGCTCAATTACGATCCGCTTGTCGACTTGGTACCGATCGGCAAAGTGGTAAGCGGCCCGATCATCTTGGCCGCCAATGCCAAGGCGGGAATCGCGTCGATTGGCGATCTTGTCGCGGCTGCGAAGGCCAAGCCCTTGAGCTACGCTATTGCAGGCCGCGGCTCGGCGTCGCATCTCGCAGCCGAGTTGCTCCAGCGAGAACTCGGGATCACGATGCAAGCGGTGCCCTATCGCGGCGGCGCACCGGTCGCGCCTGCGATTGCGTCCGGCGAGGTGCCCTTAGGCCTGGTGGACACGGCTGCGATCCTGCCGATGATCGGTAGCGGTCAGGTCCGCGCGTTGGGCGTGGCCGAGCCCGTGCGCGCGCAGTCCATGCCGGATATTCCGACGCTGCGCGAGGCCGGCGTTCCCAACTTCAGCGCGCCCTCTTGGCTCGCCCCGTTCGCGCCGCGCGGAACGCCGCAGGACCGTATCGCCAAGCTCAATGCCGAGATCGCCAAGATCATGGCGATGACGGAAGCGCAAAGGGTTCTGTTCGCTGCAGGCCTCGAGCCTGCAACCAACAGTCCGAGTGAGATGCGCCGCATCATCGAAGCGGACTACAAGAAATGGGGCCAATTCATCGCGGCGAGCGGCCTCAAGGCCGAGTAAACTTTCTCGACGCGCTTCCCTTATGGCGCCCGCGCGTTCCCGCCGCTTGACCCGCATAGCGAGCAGCCCTAGCGTGTGCTCGACAAAACGCGTGGAGGGTCATGCCATGGCCTTGGCCATCACGCCCCTGACGCCTCACACGGGCGTCGAGGTCACCGGCCTCGATTTCACGCAGCCGATCGATTCCGAGAATTGCGCCGTCCTGCGCCGCGCATTTGCCGAGCATCACGTGCTAGTGATGCCCGAGCAACACTTCACGCCGGACCAGTTCAAGACCGCTGCGCAGCTATTTGGCGAGATTCAGCCGCACGACAAGAAAGAACACCACGTGCCTGGCTATCCGGGCGTCGACTACGTGTCCAACGACCAGATCGAGAATGGCAGGCGCATCATCCCGGGTGAGACGTTCCATACCGACCACTCCAATCACCCGCGCCCGCCCAAGGCCACCATGCTGTTCGCAGTCGAGTTGCCCTCGAGCGGCGGCGACACGCAGTACGTGAATATGCACGACGCCTATGATGACCTGCCCGAGGAAACCAAGCAGCGAATCGAGGGCCTCAAGGGCGTTCATGTCTACCTGAGCAAATACAGCCCGCGTCCGCTCGGCCAGATCACCGAGGAGAGCCGCCGCAAGCTGCCGCCGCCCGGCATCCATCCGCTGGTGCAAACGCACCCGGAGAACGGCCGCAAAGCGTTGTTCCTCAACCCGGTGCGCATGGAATCCATCATCGGCATGGAGGATGAGGACGCGCTGACGCTGATCGAGGAACTGATGCGGCACGCGACGCAAAAAAAGTACGAGTATCGTCACAAGTGGCGTCCTGGCGACTGGGTGTTGTGGGACAACCGCAGCGTCATGCACCAGGCCAACCCCGACTATGACATGCGCGAGCGCCGCTATCTCTACCGCCTCATGCTCAAGGGCGAAGCGCCGCTCTGACTACGTCCAATATCATTGCGCTTCGACCGTCGGTCATGCCGGCTCCGGCGCATGTGCAGCCGGCGCGCGATTGACAAGAACTTCTCAAGTGAATGCAACCGCAGCGCCGCCTCGGGCTGGCGCGGTATGCGCATTCCTTGCTCGATTCCTTACACCAGTCTGACAGCATGTAACTAATCACAGTCCGTCATGGGGATTTTTCACAGTTCATTGCCGACCACTCTTGAATGACAATATCGTGCCGAGCTGCGTCGCGATGCGATGTCATTCGAGGGGGTGCATGGCAAAGACCCGCAAGCAAAAAATTTTGAGCATCGAATCCAACCGCAAGACTGCTACGGCAATCGCCAAAGAACTCAGCGACCGCGGTTTCAAGCCGAGTACTGCCCACGACGGTCAGGAAGGGCTTTTCGCAATCCTGAAAGAAAAGCCCGACCTCGTATTGTGCGATATCGATCTGCCGATCATGTCTGGATTCGAAGTACTGGAGCGACTGATCGACATCGCCCCTCGCTTCGGACGCATGCCGTTTGTGTTCATGACCGGACAAGCCGGCCGAAAAGATGAGCTCAAGGGGCGACAGCTCGGTGCGGACGATTACATCAGGAAGCCGATCGATTTCGACATTCTCGCTGCCATCATCAACGCGCGGCTGGCCGGCGTCGCGCGCACCAAAGTGTGGTCGGAGCTCGTGAAGCTCAACAATCGTGAGATTGAAGTGCTCACCTTGGTGGCGAGAGGTCAGAGATCGGCCCAAATCGCAAAAAAGCTCGGAATCGCCAAGCGGACGGTTGATTTCCACCTTGACAACGCCAGGATCAAGCTTGGCGCGGCAACGCGCGCGCAGGCCGTCGTCAAGGCGGTCGCCGGCGGTGTCATCGAACCCTAGCGAAGACGCGCTATTTGCTCATGTCTGCGCTTCGGCAGCGCCTGGCCTGTCCGCCCCGGCCGGCCTGTCATCGCCCGCTCTTTCGGCGAACAACGTCTGCAGGGCAGGGACGACGACGAGCAAGATGATCGGTCCGATGAGCATGCCGCCGACGACTACGGTGGCCAGCGGTCGTTGCACTTGACTGCCAATGCCGGTCGAGAGCGCGGCAGGCAAGAGGCCGATACCGGCGGAGAACGCGGTCATCAGCATCGGCCGCATCCGCTGCTCGGCGGCATGGAACATGGCATCGATCGTCCGCATACCGCTTGCCCTGACCTCGTTGTAATAGGTCGTGATCAGGATTCCGTTCATGACCGAGACGCCGAAGAGAGAGACAAAACCGACGGCCGCGGAGATGCTGAGATCGAGGCCGGAAAAATACAACGCCAGCACGCCGCCGCCGGCCGCAAACGGAATCCCGACGAGCGCCATCAAGCTGTCAGGCAGCGAATTGAAAAGACCGTAGAGCAGCACCAGGATCAGCGCGAGACTGATAGGAACGATGATCGCGAGTCGCGCTTTTGCCAGTTGCAGGGATTCGAACTCTCCGGCCCATGCGATGCGATATCCCTCCGGCAGCTTAACGTTGCGCGCGATCCGTTGCTGCGCTTCCGCGACCGTGCTGCCGAGATCGCGGTCGCGCACGCTGAACTTGATCGGCATATAG
>Ga0126372_10000054_pt1 | contig 29144 bp, 17 predicted proteins | sample PanSoiMetaPlot_6_FD_92762 | JGI IMG/M metagenome (GOLD analysis project Ga0126372, IMG submission 92762) | Tropical forest soil microbial communities from Panama - MetaG Plot_6 | ecosystem: Environmental > Terrestrial > Soil > Tropical forest > Bulk soil | place: Panama | collected 2016-02-17
GCTCGATCCGGCATAGGAGATCCCCAATACCGTCTGGCTAGGTAGCTGATATTCGAACCCCAAGTGCCACTGCTGCATCGTGGGAGTCCGGAGATTGCGATCAATCGAGTACATAAGCGGGTTATTGGGGTCAGACAACGAGTTTGCCGGGTAACCCTGTGTCCAGAAATCGGAGATCGCCTGGCTGTTATCCCCCGCCTTCAAACCGATTTCGCAAGCGTTGGGGTCGTTGGGGTTCGCATTCGCAGGTACTGGGCTGCCGCAAGGCGACCCGAAGCTCTGCTGCAGGAAGTAAGGTGGATTGAAGCCTGGGCTGGGGAACGAAAAAGGTCCGCTCTCCTGCCCGCCGTAGAAGATGCCATAGCCCGCGCGCAGCACCAACGGATTGCTGATCTTGTACGCAAAACCAATGCGCGGAGCGAGGTTGGTGTAGTCGGGATTCACCAGGTAATCCGAGCCCGTCCGCCGAATCGGCAAAAAGGAAGCTATGGTTGGTGTTAGCGGTGTCGTCACACCTTTGGGCACGATCAGCGAATTGCTGGCGAAGTCGAATGTAGCCATTCGGTTTTGACCTTCCGTGACGGGATGGAAGAACTCCCACCTCAATCCCAGGTTCAACGTTAGACGCTCGTTGACCCGGATGTCATCCTGTCCATACACGGCATAGGTCTTTCGGTGATAGTCCGGCCCGTATAGGCTTGTCAGGTCCGCGAAGTCAGGCGTGCCGATCAGGAACGATGCGATGTCCTCGCCACCAGTCGGCGAGCCGTCGGCATTGATGGGCTGTGCCGGATTGGCCGTAAAATCCTGGCCGAAGCCCATATCTCCGTGGGGAGCAGCATCCTGGAACATCGTGAACTGCTCCAGGCGGATCTCGGTGCCGAACTTCAGCGAATGCTTGCCACGAATCCAGATCAGGTTTTCGTTGATGACATAGCTGTTCTGCTTCTCGATGGATGGCAAGAAGCCTGAAGAGCCGATGCAGGAATAATTGACGAAGCAGATGTTCGGCAGACCACCATTGTCTGGACCGAAAGGAACCCCTATGAGCCCCAACTGACCCGAGACGTCCGTGTTGGAAAACGGCTGTAAACGATGGGAGTTGATGCGGTTGTATCCCAGCCGGAATTCATTAATCAGCGTCGGGGAGAATGTGTGCGTCCAACTGACAGCTGCACTGCGATAAGCGTTGTCCTGGTGCCCAGCGGTAAATCCTCCGCCATCCAAAAGGTTCGTGAATGGACCCGGTGTAAAGATTGGCTGGTCTTCATAGCTGAAACGCGCGAAAACATCATCCGAGCTTGTAAAGCGGTGGTCTATTCGAACATCGAAGTTGTTCTGGTTGAGACTTTTCTTAGGGTCAACTAAATAGTTATTCCCGGCTATGTCGAAGCCAGCCAACGGCGCAGGGAACAGAGCTGCTATGCGCGCTGCAACGGGATTGATGGCGTCTCGGGCAGCGGCCGGACCAGTTGTGGGGAAAATATTGGTTGGTACTTGGCCGAAGGCTGTGACCCCGATCGGTACGCCGCAAAGCCCAGTTGGGTAATTGGCCGGGGGCAGCGGTGCATTGCCCGGCAACGTTGTCCTGCTGGTAAATTTCGGATTGAAGATTTCGCCCTGGTACGTGGGATTACCGTAGCAGTCCAGAACCGGGGACCCGTTATTGCTGATCTGCGTGCTCGTGTCCAGGAAGCTGGAAAAATCACCAGAGAGCTGAGCGGGAGTGGGGATCAGCAACAATTGAGGCAACGCCTGCCGGATACGCAGCCCCTCGTAGTCGACGAAGAAGAAGGTCTTATCTTTAATAATCGGACCCCCGAAGGTCGCGCCGAACTGGTTCTGCTGATACGGTTGCCGGCCGAGAAAATCAAATGCATTCCGGCCATCCAACTTGTCGTTGCGGAAGAATTCGTACACATTGCCGTGGAACGCATTGGTCCCCGACTTGATGACAGCATTCAAGATCGCGCCGTTGCCTCTGCCGAACTCGGCGCTGTACGAATTCGTTTCGACTTTGAACTCGCCAATCGCGTCGACCGAGGGCTGAATAACGTAAGCGCTGCCATTCAAAACGTCCGCCAGGTTGGCATTATTGTCGACGCCGTCCAGCAGATAGTTGTTCTGCAGGGCACGCGCACCGTTCGAGCTGAACCCGAAGCTCGTTTCCGTTCTTGAGCCCGGCTCGGCCGGGGCAACGCCGGCTGTGAGTTGGGCTAACTGTGCGAAGTTGCGTCCGTTCAGCGGGAGAGTAGTCGCTTGTCGTCCGGTCACCAGATGCCCGAGTTCGGAAGTCTCCGTTTCCAACTGCGGGCCTTCGGACGTGACAGTCACAGTCTCTGCGATCTGGCCCACCTTCAAAGTTACGTCCACTTCAGGTCTTGACTGCACGTTCACTTCAATGGGCCCAACTACGCCTTTCCGGAAGCCTTCGTGCTCAACGCTTACGTTGTAGCGCCCTATGTGGAGAGGGTTAGCCAGATATTCGCCGCTGGTATTGGTCGTCGTATTGAAGGTCGTGCCACGATCGATATCGGTGACCGTCACCTTGGCTCCGGGCAGAACCGCGCCGGACGAGTCTCTTACCGTGCCCGCGATGCTGCCCATATCCTTCTGACCCCAGGCAACGCCCGCAATCAATAACAGAACCACGATCTCAACCCAGAAGAACCCGACAAGCCTGAGGGGTTTTTTACAATGTGGGGTCATACATTTCTCCTATTTCTCCTTGGGACTACTCGAATCGAGAGCACCAGATATGCCACGGATGTGATCAGTCGGGTCGAGTTTACGAATAGTTTCGATTCCTAGCTTTTACTTCCGAAGTAACACGAAAGTCAAGGCCAAAGCGGGTCACTGCGTCATTTTGCTCACTTCGAGCAGCAAGTGATTGGAAAAGGCCACGTCCAACTTGGGCTGGCTTGCATCCACGGATCCCAGTTGCGTCCCGCCTTCATAATTGACGACCGAGTACTGGCCGGGTGCGAGCCCTCGCAGTTCCACCTGCCCCTTCCAGGCATTGTTCCTTTCGGGGGCATAGAACGCGTAATACATCTTGCCATCCTTCTCGATGGCATATGCCTCCGGAAAATCATATCCATAGGTATAAAGACCCAGGAATTTACCCTTGGAGAGCATCTTTTCGTTGTAGATGTCAATCCACTTCTTCCAATGCTTTTCTTTTTGCGGAGTGAGCTCCACGGTTTTGAAGTGCGGTCCATACCCGGGCCAGGTGAATTTGGTTCCTACCACGGCTCCGACTCCGACTTCAGAAGCGAAATCGCTCCCTTTATCAACCTCGCCCAGCGTGTTCCTGAATTGAACATCAGTGAGCTCTACGTGATCGCCGTAAACGGCCGCTTCCGGACCAAGCAAGGCCTTGTACATCTTGGTTCGCAGACGCAGCTGGCGCGCGCCCACGGGATCGGCCGTAACCGCCTGGTCGATATACGGCAGCCAAGCCAGGCTCGGAGGGGTTCCACACGGACACGCCTGGGTGACGCTGTCGGGTTTCAGGGCTCGAGTCGTATCGAGAATAATCTTGTAAATTTCGCCCACGGCCTCAATCGAATCGTTGGGCGACTTGTGGTGGTGCTTGGGGTTGTAGCAAGCGGGGACTGTGTAGGAAAAATCGAGCTTGTGACCGTCGAAGTCCCAGTCGCGGATAAAGCGTTCGGTGAGGTGTCTGTAGTATTGCTGTACCTCAGGAACCGCCGGACATAGAGCGCCAAGATCCGCGGTCGCACGTGCCGGTTTTCCATCCTTACCCAGGATCAGCCAGTCTGGATACTCTCTGACAACATTCGATAACTGATATGGGTGGTGATTGAGGATGTCTTTACCGTGACCGTCCTCGGCGACGATGGGAATCCACCAAATAGTGATACGAATGCCGGCATCGTGGTACGCCTTTACCACTTTTTGCAAGGAGTCGTCGGGGAAAGTATCGGTTCGCGGTTCCCAGTCGCCCCGCGCCTTGAACCAGCCGGCGTCTAAGGTCGCCCACTTCAGGCCCAACTGCTTCAGCTTCGGGATCGTGCCCAGCATCTGCTTGGGTGTGAAATCCATCTCGTAGCCCCAGCCGCACCAATTCGCCTGGTAATCAGCATCTGTGGGATGTGCAAGGCTGACGCCTTTCACCTGCAGCATCTGCGAATACATGCTGAGAGGCTCATAAAAATCACCATGAAATACCGATACGAAGGTGAGCGGAGTCGTGTAGACCTCCCCGGGCTGCAATCGAGTGTCCACATCGAGTGCGACTTCAGCGTTCACGCGTTGATCCGGCCGCGTATTCACCGGTAAGGTGAGTCGCAGCGGTACGGTCTCAGCATGGCCAATGGCTTCGCCCAACGCGCCAGTCCAAAACGCTACTATGGGGATACCGCCGCCCGTCTGGTTCTCGTCTTTGTGCATGACGACCTGCATGGGGTTTTCGCGATTGAATTTCGCGTCAATTGGCATGACGTCGTCTTTGCCCCACGCTTCGCTGGAGCCATGAAACGACCACATGGAAAACGGCGCCGCCTTCGGATCCCTCGATGATGCATTCAGGATGTGGTGCTGCGTGATAACCCGCTCCAGCAAGATATCGGACGCGCCTGAATTCTTGTAGCTACTCGTGGCGAACAACAACCCGGGGAGTTGGTCGTAGACTTCGACGGCAAGCGTTTTCTCGATTGCGGGAACAGACTGACTTCTGCCGGAGATCTCGATGCGTTTCCCGGCGGCACCCAGGCGGCCCGAAGGGGTGACGACCCGCACCTTGGAAAGATCGAGGACAAAATCGCTGATCGTTTTTCCGCCGCTAATCAGTTCGTCGGCGCTCGCCTGCGGGTCAATTTGCGCGTCATCGAGGCTCAACTTTTGTCCGTCTCGCAGCAGCGCGGCCTGAATGTAGCCTGTGCTATTCACCTGAAACTCGGCGCTGGGTGTCGTTATGACCACCGGACCGCCGGCACTCACCGCAACATTAATTCTGGAGTCGGCATTCGCCGGGCTGCTGCTCCGGTTCGAGTTGCAACTCTCAAGGGGAATCGTCAGAATCAAAACGGCCAGCAGCAGAATGGCATGAGGCTCGGGGCGAACACGGGGTGAGGTCATAAATGACTCCTAGCCGGTGCAGGGTTGCAAAACTGCGAGGTTGCGGAGGTGTAACGTTTCACTTAAGGAAGCTTGATATACCGCGCCCGAGACAGTGTCAAGAAAAAAAGAAACACCTCACCTCAGCAACCATAACCATTGTCGCGACTCAGGCGTCGGGATGGGATGAATTCCGTCTGTGACGCAGGTGACGCGGCGAAGTATAGGAAAAGTAGCGCCCAGATTGATGGTCCGTTCAAGGATGTTCTGCGACGATTGACGATTTCGTGAACGGTAATTCCTGCCGCCCTCGCGAGTCAGTGACGGCGTCACCATGCCCCACGTGGAATGTCGCTAATCGGCGATTGCGCAACCGTGTCTCTAACCAAAAGATTCTCGAGCTCCGGAGAGCATGACAAGCCTTGCGACTCCGCGAATTCCAGCAGGGTGTCCAGGCAGGCATGCGGGTGAATGGTGTGCGGCGATAGACATTTATAACTGCCCAGCAACACTCCCAGTTGAAGGGCGCTCTCTATCCGCCCCATACCATGGCCCGCAGATCTTGCACTAAGGAAAGGCAGACCGGTGGCCAAGCCAGCAATCACGCCTCCGAGCAATGCGTCGCCCGCTCCCGCAGTCGATGCCACTTTCACTGGCGCGGCCGGGCAGAAGTTGTATTCCTTGACCGTAATCCCGTAAGCGCCAAGCTCTCCTGCGGTGATAATCACCTTAAGTTGAGGGTGGGATGCCCGCAGCAGTTCCTGGCACTTACGTACAAAGAGTTCGGGCGACTCTGCCGAGAAAGTGCAGTCGACCAGTTCCTCCCCTTCATTTTCGTTGAGCGATACCAGATCGAGCAGGTCGAACATTCCCAAATCCCACGCGGGGCCGACTTCCATGGCCGCAAACGATGCGACACAGACCGAGCCGGTGCGGGTAGCCAGTTGCAGGAAATGCCGCCGCACCTCGAGGGGCACTTCGGGCACCGCCAGTGCAATGGTCCGGCGCGTGCCCGCAGAAAGCAAATCCGCGATTTCGTCGATGTCTCTGCTCGACAAGAGTCCAGCCGCAGAATTGCTGGTTGTCAGGTTACCGCCGGTGCCATCCGGATACTGGAAGCACACGCTAAACAGAGACGGCGCCCCGGGGACGATCTGGATGCGTGCGGTGTCGATCCCAACCTCTTTCATTTCCCGGATAACACGTTGGCCGACACCATCGTCGCCTACCATGGCGATGGGCGTGATTCGAAACGCGCTCTCCGAAAGACGTGTTCCCAGCAGCTTTGCGATGTAATGAATCACAATGTGAAGCTTGCAATAATCGCGGACGTCCAGCAGCCGCCCCAATCTGCTTTCATTTCGTCCCAACGTATGGTTGCCTTCCAGCTCAAAGAAAATTCCAGTGCCCACGCCACCCACGCCGATTAGTTGCTGGTAAGGAGCATTCTGATCAACCCGCAAATACTGCATATGTCTCACAGCAGCTCCCAGTCCGGATTTTCACTGATGGGGTGGCGGGCCGTTTCTCGGGTGGCCGTAATGATCGCGTCTGAGTGCCGCTGCAGTAGCGTCATGGGATATTCCACATTCGGCACAGCGAATAGAGCCACGCGCAGGGCCGTCTGTTTCCAGGCTCCTGTGTCACTGTACACGCGTACTTTCTTTGCGGAGAGACATTCTTTGATTCCCAGCGTGATGGACATCGGCGGCACAAACTGATAGGCACTGCCAAAAGTCCTTTGCGCCAGTGCAAGAATCGTGTCCAGATTGTTCTCTTGAATTCGGATGCTCGAATTCGCCAGTTCCTCAAGTGTTATTGAACTATAGGGCTGTCGCCGCGCTTGGTTGTAGGCAACATGCCCGTCCTGGCCCCAGCCCCCGATAGTTATGTCAATGGGAGCGGTCTGAATCGCGGCCACGACTCTTTCCATGCTTGAGGGCAAAAGCCAGAACCTTTGCTCCTGCGGCACTGCCCGCTCAGGCAGAATTCCGCCATAGAAATGTTTCTCCATGAAGGTTCGGAAGTTATAGGGGTGTCCTGCGGGTAACGGCCTTCCCTGCCAGTCGAGACATTCATCCATGTGAAACACAAATAAATTTCGCAGGGAAAGGTTGTGGCTATTCACGAAATCTGTGAACGGCCGATACCAGCACGAAGGGCCGCAAGGGATAATGGCCCGAGTTGGCAATCCCCTGCGGTTATTGCTCTCGATCTCCTGTCCTAGCTCTTCTGCCATCAACTGTCCCATCTCGGCTGAGTCGTGGACGATGCGAAACTTTGCTCGCAATTGAGGATGCCCCGCCAGTTCGCTGGCGGGAATCTTGCACCAGCGATAAAGTTCAGACTTCGCGAAGTGACTCATGCATTCTCCGTTTTAAAACGAGCATTCGCAAACGGTTTCAGCAAATCGGATCTCCGTCGACCCTGTTCTCTTGCGTCACAATTCAGCACTGCAGGCGCAGGGCACGTCGAGTCACGGACCATCAGCTTAGGAGACACCTTTCGGTGCTTGGCCACCACTGCTCGCTTCTCCACCGTCGCCCGAATTGATTCTTCGATGATTTCGGCACCCAACGACCCTTGCATCTCGAGTTGTTGCTGTACGGTGGTGAGCGGCGGGTTATAGAACGCGGAGGCGGGAAGATCGTCAAACCCCACCACCGAGCAGTCTTTCGGTACTCGCCGTCCAGCTTTCGTGAGCGAGCGAATTGCGGCACATGCGGTGAGGTCATCAAAAGCTACAACAGCGGTGAACTCGCGGCCGCTTTGCAACAATTCATCTGTGAGCTCGCAGCCCTCGACATAAGATGAATTCCGACCCTTGATCTCCAGCACCAGGTTGGCATCGATCATCAGCCCGACATCGCTCGCGAAATTTTCCAGACCGCGCCAGCGCTGCTGGCTATCTACCAGGATCTTCGGTCCCTTGATGAATGCAATTCGACTATGCCCCAATTCATAAAGATGCTGCAGTGCCTGTCGTGTACCCGCGCCGTTGTCTACCACGATGGAGCTCACGGGACCGCACTCCAGCTCCCTGCCAATAACGACCGCCGGAATGTCGCGCTTAGCATGTTCTGCAAGCAATTCGGTATCCACGTGCACGGGGTTGGCAATGGCTATGATTCCTTCGACTCGGCGGGCCAGCAGGAGATCCACACAACGGCGAAATTGTGAGCGGTCGTTCTCTAAATCGGTGGTCATGGGAAAGTAACCAGAGGATCGCAGATGATTCTCGATACCGCGTAAGATCTGTGTGCAGTACGCGTCGGTAATATCGAATACGACCACTCCAATAGTCTGGCTGCGCCGGCTGCGCAGAGAACGCGCAAACAGATTGGGCCTGTATCCCAGCCGCTTTGCCACTTTCCAGATATGCGTCCGCGTGCGCCCAGAGATACGAGTAGCCGCAGGACCATTGTTCAACACCATGGACACCGTCGTGATCGAGAATCCACTCTCGCCCGCCACGTCCCGAATAGTTACCATCATGGTCTCCCAGCCGAACTGTTCTTCAGCCCGTCGGAAACAGCAACTCCAATTCCCGACGATTTTTCACAACCCCATCTACCTGGCCCACGCTGTTCGTCAGTGTCATCCCGCTACCCATCTGCTTTTTTCTCAAGGTACCTGTCCTGCCGATCACTCGAGTGCTACCGCTCATCCGCCGGACTTAATGATCCAAATCCCGCTGTCAGGATCGATGCCGCTAGCATTCCCGCTATCGATGCTCACCGGCCCAGCACTGATAAATTCCAGGTTCGCTTGCTGGCAGGTCTTCCTCCCGCAACTGGATTAGATTTTTCATCGGCTCTCGTTGGCGAGCGTCGCGCGCTTTCTTGAAAGCGCGAATTTTGCCACCACATGGTTGACAGCAGTGGGCCAGGAGTCTACAGTACCGGCGTATTGTAACGTTTCACCGGAGAAAATGCTTGGGCGATTTTGGCAAGGCGATTCGCCTGAAACGCATCTTGCGGCAAGACCGCGGCACCTTGGTCGTTGCCTTTGATCACGCATTAGTCTTAGGTCCCATTCCCGGCACATTAGATCCAGCCGGCCAGATCCGCCGCTTTGTCGAGGCACGCGCGGATGCGGTCCTGCTAAACCTCGGTAATTTCCGATATTTTGCTGACGTGGCCTCGTCGGATGGAACGCCGGGATTAATTGCCCGTCTCGATTGGACCACTGCTTTCAATGATGCTGCCAAAGCCTCTCCTCGTGGATTCCAGACGTGCCTAGTAGCTCATCCCGAGGAAGCTTTGCGAGCCGGCGCCGATGCTGTTATCACGTTTCTGACCGTGGGCACGGGTGATGCCGAATTCGAGAAGAGAGAGATAGAACGCGTGGGCAGTCTGGCACGCTCATGTGAACGCGTCGGCATGCCTCTTGTTGTTGAATCGATCGCGCGGGGAGCCCAGGTCGAGAATCCTCGCGATCCGCAATGGCTCATGCTCCACACACGCATCGCTGCCGAGCTGGGAGCTGACCTGATTAAAACCGAGAACGCCTCCGATCGAGAGAATTTGCGAAGCGTGATTGCCGCCTGTCCGGTTCCCATACTCGTGCTGGGGGGCAGCCGCACCGGCTCCGATGATGACGTTCTGAACACCGTCCGCGGGATCATCGAGTCAGGGGCGGCAGGGGTTTTCTTCGGCCGCAACATTTTTCAGTCGGATAACATGGCCGAGCTCTTGCGGAGGGTGCGCTCTGTACTTTCCGGCAAAGTATCGGCGCAGGGACTATGATCTGTGAGCTTGTTGGCCATTGACCTAGGGTCGAGCAGTTGCAAAGCCATCGTGTTTTCCGAGGATGGCCATGCTTTGGCGCAGAAGACATGCCCCTACCCACCATTTCAGAATCCATGCTCTTCATGGGCCGAGATTTCGGCCGAAGCCTTCTGGCGCACGTTCAACACTGTGATTCAAACCGCAGCTCGAGAAGCAACAAAGGACCGAATCGAAGTGCTGGCAGTCAGCTCGCATGGGGAAACCTTTGTTCCGGTGAACTCCTCTGGGGAAGCGATCGCGCCCGCCATCCTTAACTTTGACAACAGGGCGATCGCCGAGGCGAATGCGCTTACCAAGGCGTTGGGGAAAAGACACATCTTCGAGATTACAGGCCTAACCTCACATCCCATGTATCCCGTGCCCAAGATGCTCTGGTTGCGTGAGCACCAACCGAACATGTACTCCTCTATCGCTCGGTTCCTCGCGATCCCCGCCTATGTATTGTCGCGCCTCGGCCTCCCGGCTTACGTGGACCACTCCCTAGCCTCCCGTTATTTGGCATTCGACATCCATGAGCGAACCTGGTCGGCGGAAATTTTGTCCACCTCGGGACTTTGCCCCGAGCAGCTGCCGCTTGCAGTTCCCGCCGGCACCATCGCTGGCGAATTATCGGCTAGTGCAGCGGCGCACCTCGGCCTCCGGAAGGGAACACTCGTTGTCCTCGGCGGACACGATCAGCCCTGCGGCGCTCTTGGCTGCGGCGTGCTTGATCAGGGCCGGGTGTATGCATCCTTGGGAACTTATGAATGCCTAGTCGCGGCGTCGCGCACACCGGCCTTGAGCGAACGCGCCCTTGCCGCCAACTTGAACACCTATTGCCATGTCATGCCGGAACGTTATGTCACCTTGGCTTACTTCCCGGCTGGCATCATGGTCGACTGGTTTCTGCGCGTACTGTCCTCGAACGGCGAACCAATCCCGCTCATTGGAGAACTCTGCCGCGAATTGGAAGAGGAAACTTCTGCGGGCCCAAGTGGATTGTGCATTACTCCACACCTGCTCGGAACCTGCAACCCGGACTTTAATCCAGCTGCAAGCGGAGTAGTCGCCGGGATCCGTCCGGGAACCACGCGGGCAGATTTGTACAAGGGTATTTTGGAAGGAGTTGCCTGCGAGTTCGCCGATATGTCCGACCTGCTGACGGAAACGGCGGGTGCCTTTAGCCAGGTTTACGTGAGCGGCGGCGGAACTGGCTCGCGGCTCGGTTTGAAGTTGCGCGCCTCACTCTCCGGCCGGGAGCTTCACCTCACGAAGTGTCCTGATACGGTTTGCCTGGGCACGGCCATGCTCGGCGGAGTGGCAGCAGGAAAATACGGCAGTCTTGCCGAAGCAGCTGAGCATCTCGTTCGTATTTCTCAAACCATCGGCCCCGATGCGGCGGTCGCGCGACGTTACCAGTCGCAGCGGCAGCAATACCAGGTCCTTTATTCGAGTCTGGCGCCGCTGAGGCGCATGCAGCAGAACGCAACTGAGGAGGCTTGATGATCGAGCCGAGGGTAGGATTCATTGTCTACGGTGTGCACAAAGATGGTCTGAAAGATCCTATGGACCAACCGTTCATCGATGACAAAATTGTGGAGCGCTCAAGAAATGCGCTCACCCAAGCTGGACTCAAACTCGTCCATCATGAACTGGTCATTGCCAGCAAAGAGGAAGCCATAGCGGCTCTGCGCCGTATGAGGAACGACGCCGAAATCGACGCTGTCATTCTCTTCTCGGGCACGTGGGTCTGGGCGGCGCACCTAGTCGGCGCCATTCGCGATTATGCCGCCACCGGTAAAGGCGTGCTGCTCTGGACTCACCCTGGTTCTCAAGGCTGGCGTCCTGTGGGCGGCCTGGTAATGCACGGCGGCTTGCTCGAAATCGGTATTCCTCACAAGTTTGTCTACGGCGCAGCCGATGACCCGCAGACGGTGGAACAGGTCGTTAGTTACGCACAGGCCGCGCACTTAAAAAATTGGCTGAATCTCTCCACTTTTGCGGCTTTCGGCGGCCGTGGCATGGGACAGACTTGCGGCGTCGCCGATCCTTCTCAATGGATGCGTGTTTTTGGCATTGATATTGACTCCCGCGACACAACCGAACTCATTCGCAGCGCCGAGCACATCTCGTCGGCTGAGCTGGCCGCCATCACTCCGCGCTTCGAGAAGCTCTTCAGCAAACCTCCCGCTTCAACCATTGTGAACGAACGATCTATTCGCCTCTATCTCGCGCTTAAGAAAATCATAGAAAGAGAAAAATTCGATTTCTACACCATCCAATCCTTCCCTGGTCTTGGCGACGACTACTCCGCCACCTGCTTTGCACAAAGCATGATGCTGGAGGATGGATATGGCACCTCTACCCTGGGCGACTTCAATACCGGCCTCACCGTGTTGCTCCTGACCAAGTTAAGCAAAGAGCGCGTTTATTACGGTGATCTACAGCACGTAAATGTTCAGACCAAAGAGATCAAGATCATTGGCGACGGCGCCTGCCCGCCATCGTTGGCCGGGAAGCTTGGCCCAGCAGGATTTGCCGAACACGGTATCCCAACCGAAGGCGAAGCTGGTGGACTCTCGGTAAAACTGGTCTGCAAGGTTGGCGAAGGAGTATTGGCTCGTCTGGGCCGCGTCAAGGGTGAATTCCAGATGGTGATCACTCGCGGAACTGTTTTCGAACCGCCTGCTGCAGAACTCAGTGAGCGCTTGAACGAATGCGGCATTCCCTTCTGGCCGCATGGTTTCGTCACCGCGCACGGTGATATGCACACGCTGCTACAGCACTGGACCAATGAATACGCCTGCCTGGGTTACGGCAGCCACCTATTCGCAGCACTTGTGGATTTCTGTCAGATGACCGGTATCAAGCCAATTCTGCCTTAAGGAGATTCCGATGAGCAGATTATATTTCGCTCTGATGGCGCTGTTCGTGCTCACAGCTCAGTTCTGGGCCTCTCAAAACCAACCTGAACCAGGGAAAGAGGATGTGCAGGCTCTGAGCTCCTTCGATACGCTTCATCCTATCGACGCACACGTGCATGTCTTCAAGAGTGATCCAGCGTTTCAAGCCATGCTCGAAAAGCTGAATTTGAAGCTGCTCAACATTCTTGTAGTGGACGACACGGCACCTTCGCGCAAGGAATTGCCAAAACAGGTGACCGACGCGCTCGCGCTGGTGCGAGGCAGCAATGGCCACGTTGCGTTCTGCACGACTTTTGATCCTTACAAATTCAATAGTCCTACGTTTACGGCGGACGCAATACAGGAATTAGACAAGAACTTTGCCGCAGGCGCCATCGCGGTAAAGCTGTGGAAGAATGTGGGCATGGAGATAAAGGATGCGAGCGGCAAATACATCACGGCGGACGATCCGAAATTGGAGCCAATTTACCGGGACATTGCGCGCCATGGCAAGACTCTGCTGACGCATCAGGCTGAACCAGACGTCGCCTGGGGTCCGCCGGATCCATCCGATCCTTCCTGGTCCTATTATCAGCAAAACCCGCAGTGGTACCTGGGCAACAAACCTGGGTATCTGTCGAAGCAGGCCATCTTAGCGGCCCGCGATCACGTGCTTGCTCAAAATCCGAAGCTGCGCATGGTCGGAGTCCATCTGGGCAGCATGGAGAAGAGTCTGCCAGACATCGCCCAGCACCTCGACAAGTACCCTAATTTCGCGATCGACACGGCTGCGCGAATGGACTACCTGATGCTTACACCGGGTGAGGATGTGCGCAACTTCCTGATCAAGTACCAGGACCGGGTTGTGTACGGAACTGATCTCGATCTGACGGCAAATGCCGATATCGCGGAAACGGTAAAAGATTGGCAGTCTACTTATGCGCGTGACTGGAAATACCTGGCGACGGGCGAGACTTTAACGGTTATGGGGAAGCAGGTGCGTGGACTAAGCCTGCCGCGGCCGGTGCTGCAAAAGATTTTTCACGACAACGCCAGGAAGTGGATTCCCGGCCTCTGAGCCGCGAAAACTACCTAAACGGAGCAGCAGGAGCAGTTGCGATGCCGGATCTTTCGCCAAAAGCCATTTAGTTTCACTTTTCCGACTAGCCGGTCGCCCGCTGCGAGACGTGCAAGTCGACGAGCTTACCCCGGACATTCGCGACCAACTTAGTCTCAAGCGAGACGCCCCGGGGCGTTGTGGTAACCGATGCTCTCCTGCTCAGGATGCATTTCAGACACCTACTAGTGAAACGCCGCCCCTAGTGTATCAATCAGAAGCCGATCTGCGGTTTGTGCCGTCCTGCCGCTATGATCCCGGTCATCTACCTCGACCACATCCATCCCAATCAATCGACCTTTGTTTGTGACCCCGGTGAGTAGATCGTCGAGCTGAAAGAAGCTGAGTCCGCCCGGTTCCAGCGTCCCAGTTCCCGGCGCGACGGCTGGATCCAGAACGTCTATATCCAGAGTGATATAGATGTTTTCAGCAGCTGGGATCTCGGACAGCGCCCACTCCGCGCCGTGCCTGTGAATCTGTTCCGATGTAATAACTGTGCTGTTGACCTGTTTTTGATTGCCCCGCGCTTCCAGATCATTGGCCAGTCCGCGCATGCCAATCTGAACGATTTTCTTGACGTTGGGCAGCTTAGCGGTACGATTCACCCAGGAGGCATGATCAAGGTTCCCCGGCGCACCGGTCCAGGTATCGAGGTGCGCATCGAAGTGGATCAATGTGAGCGAAACATCATAAGCGCGCACTACGGGATAGGTGATGCTGTGATCTCCGCCGAGCACAACGGGAAACGCCTTCTTGGCCAAAACCGCGCGAATCATGCGGGTTATGCTGTCGTCAGTCTGCGCCGGGACTGTCGGCCAAGTGTCCACATCCCCGAGATCCGCCCAATGCTTTCCTTTGAGGGTTACCCGATCACCGTCAATGTAATAAAAGCCCAGGCTCAGGTCGCACATTTTGTACATGGCAGTGCCTTCCCGAAGTTCGCGCGGGCCGTAGCGGGCGCCTGGCGCGTTCCATGTGCCCTCGTCGAAGGGCACGCCCACTACCGCAAAGTCCGCTTTCAGGTCTTCGACCCGTGGCACATATGGTGCACTCAAGAAAGTTCGAATACCGGCGAAGTTCACAGGACTGGCGCACGGCGGCTCTTCTGCCATTAAGTTTGAGGTCGTCAACATTCCCACGAATACGGCGGCAGCAAAAACCTTTTTCATATACCTCCCGGCTCACCTAGCAGCTGAATCATACTCGCTCTGGCCGGGACAATAACCAGAACTGCCTTCAGTTTGAAAATCTACCCTTTAGGATTTACACAAACCTGTTTCTCGGACCGGAAAGCAAAAGGTTCCGTGGGAGTACATCGGAAAGTCTCTTTGGCTGTTCAGCAGGTTAATTGCACTTGGCGATTATGAGAGTGATGTCATCGTGCTGTTCACGACCGCCAAATCGCCGCACTTCCTCGAGGACGAGACTCACAACAGCTTCCGCAGACCGCTCACGGAACCGTCGCAGCGCTTCGATCAGGCGTTGTTCCCCGAATTCGTCTCCCTGAGCATCGAAGGATTCGGTTATGCCATCCGTGTAAAGAGCCAACAGGTCTCCTGGAAAAAGTTGCCGCGCCTCTATCGAACAATCCCAACCACTAAAAAGGCCTAGTACCGTGGTTGTGGAATTTAGCTGCTCCAGCTTACCGTCCTTTCGCAGGAGAATAGGCGGGTAGTGCCCGCAATTGGCGTATCGCAACAATCTGGTTCTGTCGTTATATTCGGAAAAGAAAAGCGTGGCATAGGCGCTTTCTGTCGTATTCTGGCAAAACAGCTGGTTGACCGATTGTAAGAAACGTTGCGGCTGTTCCAACGCAATTGCACTCTGGCTTCTCAGGTTTGCTTGCAAGTTAGCCATCAAAAGAGCCGCGCCAATCCCCTTCCCTGAAGTGTCGCCGATAACTAGTCCGATCCGCTCTTGGCCAAGGTTCAAGAAGTCGTAATAATCGCCCCCGACTTCACGGGCTTGAATGCAAATGCCTGCATACTCGAGCGTCTCGAGCCGAGGGAGGGTTTGCGGAAACAGCCTTGCCTGCACCTGCTTTGCGATTTCCAGTTCCCGCGCCACCCGTCTTTCTGATTCCAGCTTCTCCGCCTCCGCACGGCGCTGGGCCTCGATCTCGCGAACAAAGTCATCCCGGCCAACAAGAACAAAAGAGTTCCCGTCGACATCGTCAAAGCGGGTGAAAATTCCGCCCCAAAGAGTCATTTGTGGTGGATGATGGAAGCGAACGCCCTTCTTACGCCATTCATCGAATTTGGCGGCAACATCTTCGGTGACAAGCACCGCATGTCTGGACCGACCAATCAGTTTGTATTCATCGGAATTGCGCTTAGGGGTAACCAGCGCGAGAACTGTGTTGCCATCCGGCGGTGCCACCGCAACCCAGCGGCCTGCCGATTCATAGCTCTCATCCACCACTAGCCCGAATCCCAGTTGGTCGACATAAAATCGCAGGCTCCGGTCCTGGTCGCGGACAAAAATATTGACACAGAGGAGACGAAGGTAAGGATCGTGCCGATCCTGAAGAAGGCTCGATGGCGATGCTGAAGGGGACTGCACCTCTTGGATTATATGTCTAAAGAGAATCGATCAGGTGTGAGGTCCTTAACGCCAGCATACGTTTCCGACAGGGCGATCGGGGAAGACAAGTTGCTTCGCGCGCGAACTGGGCCGCTCAGGCCGTCTTCAACGTGATAGCGCCTCATATTTTTGCTTTGCCGTTTGAAACACTGAGATCACCTGTTGCTTTTCTTTGTCACTATTCCAGGCAGAACTCTTCTGCGCAGTCGAGATGAGCCGATACATCCAGCTAACGAAAAAAGCGGCATCCCCGGCATTGCGCACGGGCACCCCATCCATGTTGATGTACACCGGACTGGTGGTGGCATATGGGTACAAGTCAAGAATGGGATACTCAGCGTGGTCACTGAAAGCTCGCAAGATGCACCACCCGCTACGGTCGACGTCCAACATACCGGAGGCATCGGCCGCATCACGTTGGCCCGTCAAAGGAATCTCCTTTGCCACCTGCCCGTTGCATACGATCTGTAAGTGATCCAGGGGAACTATAGAATGAAGCCCAACTTTGAACAACAGCTTCCGCCTGGTTGGGAGCCGAACCTCGTGTCCTGGTGTTGCGCCAGCAAGCGCAAACCTCAAGAGCGGACCATTGGTTGCGAATGTGCGTCCCATTTTTATGGCGTTCAACCAAGCTTGAATCTTGATCGACTCGCGCGTCACCTCCGCATAGACACGGTTCAAGCCCATGGGCCCACGCAATGAGGCATAGTTGCCCATGAAGTCCGTTCCCGCAGCGGTCGGCAGACGGAGACCGCAGTTCAGCAGTTTGTACCAGACCTCGGCTGTCGATTTGTGATCGGCGAAACCGACAACCTCGATGTAATCAACTTTGCCGAGGGCTACATCGGCCGGCAGTTCGTACGTAACCGTCTCCTTCGCCGGATCGGGTACACTCTCCAAAGGATGCACATACCCGACCAGGGCTCCCTGTTGGTGAGCCATATCTGCAACATTGGCATTAGCTGGGAAAAGGCTCGCAGCTGCGGTGTGGGGATAAGCGGCGTACCCTGGCAAGATCAGGCTCTTTAAATTCAACAGTCCAAGATGTCCCCAGTAGCTCGTGTGGAATTCTTGCGCGTGCTCGAGCACGTGTTTTCTGTTCGAAGCCGGATCAAGGCGCGGCGGAGCGTATTCGATATCGGGAAAGCGTTGCTCCTTGTTGACGATCAAGTTCTCGATGATGGTGACGCCCTCCGCATCTGCCTGCTGTATCAGATGTTCCGGGTTGTTGCGATACGTGCCCGCGTAATTCATATGTACGTGCACATCGCCACTTACCCACTTTGTTGTTGCCTGCTCTCGGAAATTGATCGGGTGCAACTGGATGATAACCGTGCTGGTTTTTTCAGGCGTGATAGAAAGGTGCCGCTGTTCGAATCGATACTCGAATCCGTGCATTACCTCTAAAGTTACGGGTCCCGCCGGCACAGCGATCTCCGCCGTACCTCTAGATTCAAAGTAATGTGCTTCAAACTGGCGTTCGGAGCGAGTGAAGCTGTCGTCGGCTTCCATCCAGGCATTATCGGGAGCATAGGCACGTCTGTCGCCCCCGGTTACGAAGACCCGCGCAGACATGAGAGCCCCGTTTGAACCGACAACACGGAGAGCCACCCTTCCCATGGGCCTCAGGTATTTCCGCTGGCCGACGATCAGCTGTGATTGAGTGGCCCCCGGTATTTTTTGAATCCATAACGAGGTATTCCCGCCTCGGTTGGAAATGAACGCGATTCTTGTGCCATCCGGCGACCATCGTGGATTGGTATTGTCATAGTCTCCATAGGAAATCGGGAATACATCTCCCCCGTTTTCCGGCATCACCCATAACTGATGCCACGAGCGGCCAAGGTAAGAGGCATACACGACACGCTTGCCGTCTGGCGAGAAATCGGGACGCGCCTTCCAGTTCGTCTCCTCATAGTAAATCTCGTGCGCTTTGGCGCCTGGTTGGACCTTCATACGCCAAAATCCACCCGTGCCGTGAATGTGCCCCCGATTGGAGATAAACAAAATCTCTGCTCCGTCACGAGTCCACACCGGGCTGATCTCATGATCGACCTGGCTGTAGTAATAGCGCGGCAAAGAACTGACGTTTTCTGGCGTTAGTTGTTGCACATTCCTCAGCTCACCTTGCGCGAATTCGCCTACAAAAATATGGAAATGCCCGGTCTCGACGGTCGAAACAAAGGCGATGCGTTTTCCATCGGGCGAGAAGCGAGGCTCGAGGTTGACCGCGCCGGCTGACGTTAGTTTCCGTAACGTTCGCTTCTGGGTATTAAACGACCAGAGTTCCATAGCCCTCCCGTCGTAGCGGGTAAACACGATCCATTGCCCATCAGACGACCAGTCCGGCTGATAGTCGTAACCTTCACCCGCCGTGAGTTCGACAGCATTCGAGCTCCCGAGTTCTTGAAGCCACAGCGAGCCGGCCATCGAGTAGACCAAGCGGTCCGAATCAGGAGACCATGCCAGAGAACTTGGCCCGGTGGTCAGCTGAGGAAGGTACATTTCTCGGTAATAGTAAGAATGCGGTAAATCAATCTGCTTCAAGACCGGCTGTCGCTGTGCCAAGCAGTGCGCGGCGGAAATGCCTATCAGGACATAGTGAACAACGCGTGATCGAAGCAAGAGCCCTCCTCAGTAAAGCGCAGATGATTATACGTGTGAGGCTCGAGTCCCGAGAGCAGCTGGATATTTAGAATAAAACTGGCAAAATTCCGGGAAGGCGGCCATTGTAAAATTCAGAGCGCAAAAATGAATAACCAAACAACGCTTCCCGCCCGCTACTACACCGATCCCGAGATATTTCGCCGGGAGCTCGACACATTGTTTTGTCTAATGTGGGTTTGCGTCGGCCGTAGCGAGCAGATCAGTAGTCATGGCGACTTTTTTCTGTGCCAGGTGGCGGGAGAGAGCATCATTATTATCCGCGATGGCGCCGCGGTGCGCGGTTTCTTTAACGTCTGCCGACACCGGGGAACGCGCCTTTGCGGCGAAAACGAAGGCAAATATGTCGGACCGATTCGCTGCCCCTATCACGGCTGGAGCTACGGGTTGGATGGCGGACTCCTCGGCGCCCCACACATGGACGAGAAAGCGTTCCGCCGGGAAGAATATCCCTTACGCTCGGTCCAAACTGGCGAGTGGGATGGACACATCTTTCTCAATGTGGCTTCGAATTCGCAGCCGCTCAACGCACAATTAGCTGATCTACCGCGGAGGTTTGCTGCCTGGGGTATGCGCGATTTGCGGAGGTACAAGAGAATCGTTTATGAAGTACAGGCCAACTGGAAACTCATTGTTCTGAACTACAACGAATGTCTGCACTGTCCGCTGCTACACCCCGCTCTTAACCGAGTTACTGATTACCTGAGTGGAATGAATGACCCGCCACAGCCCACCTACATTGGCGGGTCCATGGGATTCCGCGATGGAGCGGAAACTATGAGCTTCGATGGGCGACGGCGCCGAGATTACCTTCCGGGCTTAGACGAAACTCAGCGGAAACAGGTCTTCTATTACGCCATCTATCCGAACCTGTTTCTCAGCCTTCACCCTGACTACGTTATGGCCCACATGCTTTGGCCTGAGGCGGTTGATCGAACGCGAGTAGTTTGCGAATGGCATTTCCATCCAAAGGAAATGGCCAAACCGGATTTCAATGGAGATGACGCAGTCGAGTTCTGGGACACGACCAACCGAGAGGATTGGGCAATCTCTGAGCTGGCGCAGAAGGGCATCGGTTCACGGGGATATGTGCCCGGTCCCTATTCCTCGCGTGAAGGGCTCCCTAGCGCATTCGACCGGTGGATTCTTGAGCAAGAGCTCCGCAATAGTGGGTAGTTCATACAGTGTGGATGATCGGCGATCTGCGCATTGGAACGAGCGCGCCCACGATGGTAGAGGTATCCTTCTGGGCCAAGGGCCGGAACAACCAAGGTAAAACACACAAGCATCCCCACTGCCATGAGTACACGGGGCGGCGCTGACGAGCATGCGCGTGGAGATGACTCTCAACAAGAACAGGATGGTGAGACGGGGCTTGTGGTGCTTACGAACGGTTCGTTGGAGTCCGATCGTTAAGTGAAACTTCGCGTCTCTCAGCCATGCTCTAACTCCCGATGGTTGTCACAATGACAACCGCCAATGGGGCCGTCGCGGGGATGGCCGGGCGACTACCACTTGGTGAGTAGGTGTTGAGGGAAAGGCACTCAAGCGCATTTTTGCTGTGTTTCAGTGACCAGCGGCTTCAACAAGTCGCCGGTTACTGTTTAGATCAGGTAGTCGCTTCAAGCGACCTGAGACCTTCACCGGAAACGTTTCCTGCGCCGGCATCCCATCCACTCCATCCACTGCCAGGCGAATTGTGAATTCTGCGTCGCTAGTGTAGGTATGAGCCGTGTTGGCACCAACCGCCGTCGTACCATCGCCGAAATCCCAACGATAAGAGACCGCGGGAACGCCGGCAGGATTCGCTTGCGCCGAGAGATTCATCGTCTCACCAACACTCGCCGCCGATGGTACCTGCGCCGTAACCTGCGGGGCCGCCTCACGAGTATTCGTATCGATTATCTTTATGACTCTGACCGACTCAGGCGGCTGGTCTCGAATCTCGAGCGCCCCACCCACCAGAGCAACAGGATTCGATTGGTTCAGAACATCGGTAGCCGTAAACGAGTGGTCTTTGGGAAGGCCAAGATCGGCAAGCCTGAGCGTGTGCGAGCGCGGCACTTTCGTCCAATTGAATATGGTTAGGATCGCCTGATGTTGGTCCTCGGGTAGAAGAAAAATGCTCGGCTGCTCATCCGCTGGCTCGTAATTCATTAGATCAATCGGCGTAGACGCACGTCCAATTTTGGCCATGTTCAGCAGGTCTTGGTTTAGTACTAAAGCCAATCGATCCTTTTCCGAGCCGAGCAGTGGCATGTCGTCGCCAATCTCATACATTCCACCTGCCACCGCCGATAGCGCGATGGATGCTTGCGCCGCCGGGAGCGAGACGGGAGGCCGTGGGTCGCGCTCCTCCATCAGATAGGTATCGGTTACATTGAAAGCGTCAGGATCATTCACAAAGAAGTGGCGGTTCATGTAAAAACGGGCGGCGATACCCGGCGCTGCGGTCTTCGTCCGCCCAAAGCTGTGTCCGGTATCCACAGAGATGCGGCCTGTATCCACTATTCCAACGGGATTCAACATAGGACTGCCGTCTTTGTCTAGGATCACCTGATCACCTACGGCATCGCGGATGATCCGTAAGCCAATCCGTTGTGCCTCAAGTGCTGTGGTCTGTGGCCGGTAGTGATAGCCTTCAATCGCGGTCGTGTCCATGAAATCGAGTTTGATGAAGCGGACCCCCCATTCACGAGCGAGGGTTTGGTAGGTCTGCCGGAGATAGTCCTGAGCTCCGGGATGCGTCGTGTCCAACGCATAAAGGACATCCGTCTTTTGACTCCAGACGGCTCCAATGGGGATTGGGCGGCCGTGGGCATTATGCACGAGCCAGTCCTTGTGGTGTTCGTAGACCCAGGCTCGGGCTGATACCTCAAAAGGCGCAGTCCAAACGCCGAGAGTCAAGCCATCTCCGATGATCCGATGGCTGACGAAGCGCATCCCATCCGGGAATTGGGTCGCGTTGGTCGTAGTAAATTCGCCGCGCGCGAATTCGTAACCATCATCGATCTGGAAGAACTTGTAGCCCAACTCTTTCAGGTGCTCAGACTGCCATTTGGCATTGGCCAGAGTCTCACCTTCATTGACCGCAGCATAGTAGGCGGTCCAGCTCCACCATCCGATCGGGGTTTCAGCCGGCACACGTGCGTGCTGCAGGCGCCGAATCGCATCGCCATAAGTCAACAGCTGATTGTGATAATCCGGTCCAGCTTCGAATAGCAGCCGCTCGGAGACTATTTCCTTGGCGGGCTTGACCGAAAGGCTCAATTCGACCCGGTCCTCTGGTGGAGCGTTTTTCAGGTCGTAATCTTTCTGGATCTCCGTGGTGCCGGTAGATTCAACCGTGTAGGAAACGATATTGCTGTCCGCCGCGGCTCTTTTGGCCTTCAAGTCAAACACTGTCAGAAAGCGGTTTGAGCTGAGCGCACCTAGAAACAAGCCTTGCTGGCTCTCACGGTTGTAGATGAGCTGGCTGCCTACACCCCGATGCATCCCCTCCGGCGGCTGTCCCAGATCGTAAATTTTGAGGTCCGGCCAATCTTCGCTGAAGCTGTCGGAGAGTACGCGGTCCGCCGCAGGACGGCCGCCGAGACTAATGCAAGACTCGCCAATGGCCTCAATGCTGCGTAATGCTTGCACACTCACTTCCTTGCCCAAAGTGTTTTGAACCCGCGCCTGGATCGTGCCGTACGGGCGTTCTGTATAAAGCTGCAATGTGTAAACTAGATCGGGCTTACCGGCCAAACCATCGAAAGTGATCGTCACCTCCCGCCCGGATCCGAGTTCATCATGGAATCGAGACTCAACCGTGCGGTGCCGTGGATAGTCACTCGATCGCACCCACTGGTGATCGACTTGTGCGGCTACGCGCGACCTGAAAACGGTCTGTTTGTTGAGCATTGCCACCTGGTACGATCCGTCGTGGTTGACGGTGACAGACAAGTTGCTGCCCTTTAGTTCTTGAGCCGAGGACATCGGAACAAGTATCAAAGCCACCAGTCCGATTCCACACTTCACATTCCGCTTTAGCGATTTCGTCGACATTTCGATTTCCTCCCCTTCAATGCGCTAGCGAGAAGCTGAAAACTTCACTCTCCGCCGAAATTGCCACATATTGCACTCCATCCACGGCATAACTCATCGGCGAAGCACGGATCGTTTGCCCCGTATGAAAGTGCCAGAGGGCATGGCCGGTGGCAGCATCCACTGCCTCCAGGGACCTGGCATCGTCCCCGAAGAACACCAGTCCACTGGCGGTAGTCAGCGTGCCTCCCCAAGAATCGCCCTCACCGACTTGGGGGTAACGCCAAACCACTCTCCCATCAGGCAAGGAGACTGCCAACAGAACTTTTTGTGCGTGCTCATTGGGCGGATGCTTTGTTCCCGTGTTGTAGTAGGTCTCACCGCGTGCAAAAGGTTTCGGGCTCGCGAAGAACACATTGCAGCCCTCAAGCGCCACTACATAGAAAAGACCAGCCTGGGGATTGTAAGAAGGCGAATACCAATTTGTCGCTCCATCAATTCCCGGACATATATACGTGCCTGCGGCGGTGGGTATTCGACCCGAGAGCATGGGTCGGCCAGATGCGTCCACACCCTTGGCCCAGTTCAGTTTGTCCACGAAGGGAGTCGCCTGCAGAAACTTACCGCTCGTACGGTCCAGCAGGTAAAGGAAACCGTTGCGGTTGGCTTGCACTAACAAGCGGCGGACGGTCCCGTTTTTGTGCAAATCCACCAGCACGGGTGTCTCTGTGGCGTCATAGTCATAGAGATCATGCGGAGTGAACTGAAAGTACCATTTCAACTTACCTGTGTTTGGGTTGATTGCCAGGACGCACGCAGTATAGAGATCATCGCCCGGACGAGAGTCTCCGACGAAATCGGGTGCTGCGTTACTTGTGGTCCAAAACAGCGTGTCGAGTTCCGGGTCAAAAGTGCCGGGCATCCAGGTCGTGCCGCCTCCATAAAGGTAAGAGTCGCCCGGCCAACTGGAGGAACCGAATTCTCCTGGATCAGGAATCGTCCACAGGCGCCACTTTCGTTTTCCAGTCTCCGCATCGTAGGCGTCAACGAAACCGCGCACGCCCGAATCACCTCCAGAGGTACCGACGATGATCAATCCCTTAACCGCAAGCGGTGCGCTGGTCGCTCCGTAGTGCTTCTCCTTGTCGGCGTAGGCGACGTTCCAACGCAAGCCGCCTGAGCGAGCGTCCAGACGAAGCAAATGGGCATCGTCGGTTTCCATGTAGACAGAATCCTGCCATATGGCTACCCCGCGGTTTTTATGACCAGCAGCATCGTCGAGCAGCCCTGAGCTCAACGGCCATGAGTGGTGCCATAACATTCGTCCCGTTCGGGCATCCAGCGCGAAAGCGTCGTTAGCGGAGGTCAAATACATGATGCCGCGTACAACTACCGGCGTGGCTTCGACCCGGTGCGAGTTACCGGGATGGAATACCCATGCTGCCCGAAGTTGGTGAACATTGGCAGCATTGATTTCATGCAAACTGGTGTAGCGGCGTCCCGTATAGTCGCCGTTGTAGGAGGTCCAGTTGTCACCAGGTGGCTGGGTCACGAGGTCCTGTTCGCTCACAGTAGGGAACCCGGTCGCAAGAGATTGGCTTCTCTGCCCTGCCGTTGGCAACCCATCCAGAGCGCAGGCGGCGGCCGCAAAGATCAGCATTGCCCTCCAAACCGATTTCATCTCAGCGAATCTCCCCGACATCCACCCGGACTTCCTGAAGAGAACCACGGTCGATCCCACCTTCATCTTCCAGGTGAAGCGAAACACGCGCTGCCGATCGAGGAGCGGTGATTTCCGATTCGAGTGAGACTAAGTCGGTAGGGCTCACATTGCCTAGTGGCATTGTGCCGAGACTGCGACCATGGTCGTTGTACAACCGCGCCACCAGCCGTCCGTAGAAGAAGGCTCCAAAGGAACCGGAGAGCTTGAGCTTGCCATTTTCTAGATGAGTTGCTCGAAGAGGGCGCATGACAACCCCCGCGTCCGTAACACTTCGGAATTCGCTATCCGACCGCGTGGGAAGCCACTCCGTTTCTAAGTCACAGGTCTCTTCAGGGCGCAAGCGGCAAAGAGGACTGTTGACTTCGGCTTCGAGATAGTAAGGAGGTTCGCTCTCGTCTCCGCCACTCAAAGCCGCTACGCCGTCGCTATTCACTTTCACTTCCGGACCGTTCGTCCAAAAAATGACCGACGCTTTACCTGGATAGGGCCTATTTTCTTCGTATCGGAAACGTTCAATCATCGCGTACCGGGTGGCACCGTCGACGACTGCCAACCAGCCCTCCCTCGAATCCAGCCACAATTCCGCTGCCAGATGCACGTAGTGCAAGGCAAAAAGGCCATCGCTCCTCACTGACGCAGCTGAATTTTCCGCTGGACCAAAGCGAACGTGATAGCGATTGAGATAACTACTTGATTCGTTCGCCGGCGTGAACGTCCAGAAGGCGCGGTTCGCGCCTGAAGGAGCGCTTGCGCCACCCGTATCGTATTGCGAAACCGACTGCATCGACCACTCGATGGGGTGCCCGGTCACATTCTTCATGAACGCGTGGAAGCGGATGCGCGGCGAGTCGGCGTCGATAGCAATATTGCGCCGAAATTGAACTCCAGTCTGGGGATCAGCGGGCCCCGTAAGCTCTATCTCACAATGTTGTCCTTCCGAGAGCTTTCGCAACGAGAACGGACCGTCATCCAACAAATCGGAATTGCCCGCCCAGTGCTGTTCGTCGTTATTTCCTTCCGGCAACAGCCAGAGCTTATCGCCGCCGTAGTTGAACCACGTATCGGCGGCTGGCGGCAGATACTTGCCGGCGTATTTCGGGTTGACAAACAGATAATCGTGTCCAGCGAAGCGTACCTGCATTAACCGTCCGCCAATCTGCGGCACTACGGTTAGCTGTACCCAACGATTGGAGAGTTGTTGCCCTTGCCACCCTTTGTAATCCGCGGCCTCGATGCGGCATCCTGGACCGGCAGCTTGGTTGGATTTTTCTGCCGGGAGAGCTGCGAGAGGCGCTAGCTGAATCCGGCTGAGAAGAAGAATCAGCGCGAACCTCCTCATACAATTTGCTTGCGGAAACCGCAGATCCATGATCGCCCCTCGGAAGCGGCCGGCGCCGAGGGGAGCAAGTGCCCTTAAACCTCGCCACCATGTTGCGCTTGGAAACGAAATGAAACCCAATCAAACGAAAGATTTCGATTTGCGTCAAGCATATTCTGTGGTATACCAGCGTCGCTGTGCAGAAGGGGCGGTGTGAACCGCGCTCAGGGGACCAAAAGTTGAAAACTCTCCTGCTTTCCCTGTTGATCGCGTCTGCGCTCTCGGCTCAAGAGCGGACCGTCGACCCTACGTGGCTACACCGATATATTCCAGCGTCGAGCGAGGCAGCAGGAGGAACGGGCACGTGCCGCTATAAGCCGATTTTTGGCGAGGGCGACCCACAGAATCGGAGCTTGAGAACGGTCGCCCGGTTCGGGGAACTTGCCATTGATGCCGGCGGAAATTGCCAGTCCGTGTTCTATGACCATCAGGAAGAGATTTATTTTGTCCTCGAAGGCAATGCGATTCTGCACCATGCGGATCAGACTTATCGGATGCGGATGAACGATTTCACCTATCTGGCTCCGGGTGTCAAGCATTTCATCACGAACAGTTCCCAACAACCACTGCGCGTCTTGGTCATGGGATTCAAAATCCCCGCGAAAACCCCGGTAGTGGGGGTATCGCCATCCCCAAGAATTGTGAATTTGGATGATGTGCGGGAAGAGACCGTCACAGGCCACCCCACATCGGTCCTGTACAAGCTCTTGCTTGGTCCGCGCACGGCAACCCGCGACGCAATCGACCAGGCATACGTGGTGACCAGCTTTTTCTGGATGGACTTTGCGCCGGGAGGCACAAACTTCCCGCACCACCACGAAGCTGCCGAGGAGATATATCTGGTCACCGATGGCGAGGGACAGATGGTTGCAGGCGGTGGACTGGACGGCATCGAAGGTCGCTATCCAGCGAAAGCAGGAGATGCCTATTACTTCCGCCCCAACTGCACGGTAGGTTTCTACAACCAGAACAAGCCGAACGACAAGGCCCACATCCTGGCGGTACGGGCGCGAATTCCGCCGCCCGATGACGAGGATTGAGGTGGGAGCTGTTTTCTGAATTACCCCGATTCCCCGTTACCGCCTTTTCCCGTAACACCGCTGTTGCGGAAACGAGCGACAAAGGAGATGTTTCCCATGCAGATCCAAAATTCCAGCCGGCGATCGTTCATGAAATTATTGGCAGCTGCTCCGCTGCTGACGCAAATTGCGGTACGCGACCTCTACGCCCAGGCCGCCACCGCCTTGGGCGGGGGTCTGCGACAGAATGTATACCAGCGTCTTGGAGTGAAGACGGTCATCAATTGCCGCGGCACGTGGACGTATTTGAGTGGATCGTTGGAGTTTCCAGAGGTTCGCCAAGCACAGCTGGAAGCGGCGCAATACTTTGTCAATATGCTGGAGTTGCAGCGTGCAGTCGGCCGCCGTCTGTCGGAATTGACCGGGGCGGAGTCGGGCATCGTCACATCAGGTGCCGCCGGCGCGATGGCTGCCGCTGCCGCCGGATGCATAGCTGGTACCGATGACAAGCTCATCTGGCAACTACCCGATACCACTGGCCTGAAACACGAAGTGATCATGGTGGGCGGAAGAAGCGCCTTTGATAGCGCCATTCGACTGACCGGGGCCAAGCTGGTGCTCGTGTATTCGACAGAAGAGCTTGCCAATGCGATCAACGAAAACACGGCAATGATCTACACCACGGATTTGGGAGAAAAGCTCCAACAGGTGCTAGGCATCGCCAAAAGCCGCAATATTCCCCTGTTGCTGGACGACGCGGCGGGCATACCACCGGCGGAAAACGCCAAACAATACGCCCGGATGGGGATTGACCTTTATTGCTTTTCGGGCGGGAAGGGTCTATCGGGTCCCCAGTGCAGTGGCTTACTTCTCGGCCGACGGGATCTGATCGAAGCAGCCTTGCTCAATTGCAATCCACGCGAGGGCGCGATCTGCCGCCCGATGAAAGTCGGAAAGGAAGAAGTCATCGGCTGCCTGACAGCGCTTGAAACCTGGCTGAAGATGGACGAAAAGAAGCTCTACGCGGAGTGGAACGGTCGAGTAGATCGCATCCGAAAGCTAGTAGAGACGGTGCCCGGCACGAAAACCGATATCTACATTCCGGCCGATGGAAACCGCTATCCAACTCTGAAGATTTCCTGGGACCAGCAAGCATGGGGTTATAGCTTGGCCGACTGCGTACAGGATCTGCGGGCTGGTGATCCAGTCATTGAGGTGCTCGGGACGGATAACCCGAGTCTGGTGACGGCGGTTCGCGAGGGTAATCCCAATCCGAAAGAACGTAAACAACCGAATCACATTGAACTGGTTTCCATGACCATCAAGCCTGGCGAGGAAATCATTGTGGGGCAGAGATTGCGGGCGATTCTCGGCGCCGCCCAGAAAAGGAAGTCTGCAGCCTAGTGGAACAAAATTATTGTCAGCAAAAGCATTCCTTAGAAGCTCTTACGCCATTACTCTGGATCGGACTGCTTTTGTCATCGACGGGGGCGCAGGCCCAGCTGAAAGCCGTCATCCCTCCCGGGAGCCCTTCCACTCTGAATCGTTACTATTCGCCTGGGGTTGATGCAGGCGATTACGTCTACGTGTCCGCGCAGGGGCCTCGTCGCCGCGACGGCAGTTTACCAGCAACGTTCGCAGAACAATGCAGGCAAGCCCTCGATAATGTCCGGTTGATTGTCGAAACCGCGGGCCTGAGTCCAGAACACGTGGTCTATACCCAGGTTTATCTGGACGACATGACCAAGTATGGAGAAATGAACCGAGTCTTCGCCGAATATTTTGCACAGAATTTGACGGCTCGAGCAGTGCTGGGTGTTGCTCGACTCCCTGACCCGCCTATTGAGATCAATGCGGTCGCGGTGCGCAACCTTGCCGCC
>Ga0126372_10000055_pt1 | contig 29024 bp, 21 predicted proteins | sample PanSoiMetaPlot_6_FD_92762 | JGI IMG/M metagenome (GOLD analysis project Ga0126372, IMG submission 92762) | Tropical forest soil microbial communities from Panama - MetaG Plot_6 | ecosystem: Environmental > Terrestrial > Soil > Tropical forest > Bulk soil | place: Panama | collected 2016-02-17
GGTTTCGCTGTGGCAAGCAGATCGCGAGCTATATCGGTCTGGTTCCGGCGGAAGATTCCAGTGGCGAACACCGGCGGCTGGGGCACATCAGTAAACAGGGTAGTGCATTGCTGCGTTTTCTCCTGGTGGAAGCGGCGCAAGTGACGGTACGGAGCGATCCCGAGTGGCGGAGCAAGTTTTTCCATCTGGCCATGCGGCGAGGACGCAAGATCGCCAAGGTGGCGATGGCCCGCAGACTCGCGGTTCGTCTGTACTGGATGTGGCGCCAGAGATGGGACTACCAGCAATTGCTCAAGTTCGGTCCGCACGCGGGCCAGCCCGAAACAGGCAATGGTGTGCAGTAGAACACCGAGAAATCGATTGGGCAGCCCGCTCCCCTTCACGGGGGAGTTCGAACTAGCAATCATGATCGAGGTTACGGATCGAAGAGATGCATGGGTCGGACTGAGTTTCCAGACCTGCGACTGATTGGAAGCGAGCCTTTGGTTGGTTACGGCACTTTTTCTAATAGAGCGAAATGGGGCGCTCTTCGGAGTGCACGCATTAGTACGCTAAAAAAGGACTTGACACCGCCGACATTGTCAGAGATGCCTGATGATCTGATGATCGCCCCTGGTTCTCATAATCACCCTGTCTTATAATCACCGAATGCCGATATCAGCTCGAAACAAACTGCGCGGAACAATCGAAGAGATTCAACTCGGCGATGTTATGGCCCATGTGGTCGTGCGGGTCGGGGACAACTTGATCGAAAGCGCTATCACCAGACGCAGCGCTGACGAACTCAAGCTAAAGAAGGGCGATGCGGTGAGCGCTGTCGTTAAGGCGACCGAGGTGATGATTCAAAAGGATTGATTCAGTTACTGAACATCCACGATCCTTAGTGCTGTAACCTGTCTGACCCAGCGTGCCATTCTTTTTTCGTTAGGGATCACAATGCGATATGGTCCCTCTTTCTCGCCAAGGGGTTTTCCATCTCGGAAGAAAGCCAGCACCGTCTGTTTATCCGTGAAGGCGGGATCTAGCTCTGGTAAAGCGATTACGACTCGATACCCATCGGCAGCCTCCACGAGCAAACAGCTAGCTAAGCGCTTGCCTTTCATCGTTTCTCCAAACGGGACCCCTGCCTTCTCCAGCACGCTCTTGAGCAATACTCCTTCAAAGGTGACAGAAGCAGAGGAATGCTCAGATGCCGCGACCTTCACATGCGGGAGGGATTCAAGGTCGTCGCGGCTCAGAAGCTGTTTTCCGGAGTCCGTTTCAATCTTCAGTTGCTGACAATGAGCAGCCGAGGGCCCGAAGACTAGCAATATAAGCAGGCCCAATTGTAGGTGCAGTGTTTTCATTTCATACTCGAAGAATCATTACTTCCGTTGCTTTTATGAGAGCCGCGGCAGTCTGACCCGCCTTGAGATTCATCTCGCGAGCCGAGCGCGCAGTGATAATCGATGTGATTTGCTGTTCACCGATCGAAATGACCACCTCAGCCATAAGGCCACTGATTTGCACACTCTCAATTCTCCCAACTAACTGGTTTCTGCCGCTCAGCCGACGCATAAGAAATGCTCGCTCAGGCGCCGTCTTGGCTCTGGTTCGAAACAGCAGTCGGTCAACTTCGCTCTGCGGAATGCGGTGATGTCCCCCGGCTGTGCGGACGCTGCGAATCTTCTTCCTGTAAATCCACTGCTTGATCGTTGGAAAGCTGATGCGAAGCTCCAGAGCTGCTTCGCGTGGCTTCAGCAACTGTTCGCTCTGTAGCTTTAACGGCTGAGGCTTGCGGTTCCCGTGCATTTGGAACCGAATCGTACAGTCGCACAGCAAGCCCAGTCAAACAAGTTGTACTTAGCAACAACGCCTCTCGCCTTGTTGCAAGAGTCGCGTAGACTCGCATCGAATTCTACTTAACAACTGTCTATAATATATACTCTTCAATTCTCCAAGTCACTCTTTTTAGGAGCGGAAAAGAATGTACTGCGTTAGACAGTCGCTGGAATGGCAGATTTTTCAATTTGCGTGGACCTTTTCGAAATCGAGCCTTGGGCAAAAAACATCGTTCCCCTTGACTTGGTTGTTTGTTTTCTGTGGCTTGTTCGTGCCATTTTCCCTGGCGCAAGTATCAGCCAACTTATCCGGAGTCGTTACAGACCCGTCCGGAGCCGCAATTTCCGGCGCAAGGGTCACTGCGAAGAGTATCGATACGGGCATTTCTCACGACGCCGCGACCGATCCAAGCGGTCGTTATAGGTTCTTTGTGCTACCGGTTGGATTGTACGAGGTTAGGGTCGCCAAAGAAGGTTTCGCGGAAGGTATTCGGTCAGGTATTCGTCTCGCAGTAGGACAAGATGCAAGCGCAGACTTAAGTCTCCGTGTAGGAAAAGTCAGCGAACAGGTGAAGGTCACGGAAGACGCTGCGGTCGTGAATCTCACGACGCAAGATATCTCGGGGCTGGTGGGCGAAAGACAAGTCAAAGATCTCCCCCTGAATGGGCGCAGCTACGACCTTCTGCTCTCGCTGAATCCTGGAATTGTGAACTTTACCTGGGAGAAGACCGGCGGTATTGGCGTCTCCAATTCCACGACCGGCAACAATTTCGCCGTATCCGGGAATCGCCCACAGCAGAACATTTTCTTGTTGAACGGTGTGGAATTCACTGGCGCCGCAGAAAATAACATGCAGCCGGGCGGCAGCAGTCAGCAGTTGCTAGGTGTCGACGCAGTGCGGGAATTCAATGTACTGCGCGACACATATGGTCCGGAGTATGGCAAGCGTCCAGGTGGACAAGTCAGCATCGTGACTCAATCGGGAACCAATGAGCTTCACGGCAGTGTGTACGAATTTCTTCGAAACAATGCTCTCGACGCCTCCAATTACTTTGATCAAGGCTCGGCCCCGCCCTTCCAGCGCAATCAGTTTGGTGCAGCTCTTGGCGGACCCATCCGGAATAACAAGACTTTCCTTTTCGGGAACTATGAGGGACTTCGCCAGCATCTGCATCAGACTTCAGTGGCGTTTGTCCCCGACGATGCGTCGCGGGCTAGCGCTGTTCCGGCAATCCAGCCTCTTCTAAATCTGTGGCCTCAATCGCCTATCGAAGCTTGTAATCCCGCTTGCGGAATCGCTCAGTATTTCAGCAGTCCCCTACAAACCATACGAGAGGACTTCGGAACTGTTCGACTTGACCACAATCTTTCCTCTCGGGATTCTCTCTCGGGCGTCTACACCGTCGACGATGGGAACGATTTCACCGAGACTGTGCTGGATCCTTACAGCTCAGACATTCTCACCTTGCGTGAGCAGGTGTTCAGCTTGAACGAAACACATTCCTTCTCGGCTTCCACCGCCAACGTCGCACGCGTGGGATATTCCCGAGCTGGCTATTTCTTCACTGGCGAGCCAACTCCGGGAACACCAGCCTCGACTGTGAGTGGACTCCTACTGGGCCATCCCATAGGCGCGGTCGTGGTGGGTGGGAGCGCGGCATCCAATCCTCAGGCTGCGATTGGCCTTGCGGGCAGCAACAATGGGAGCAACCTTCGCATCGCTAGAAATTTGTTCACCTTCGAAGATCGCGTAGCCATGACCCGCGGACGCCATCAACTGACGTTTGGAGCATGGTTCCAGCCATTTCAGTCCAATGAAACCATCGCGCTCAGCCAGTACGGCCAGGCAACTTTCTCAAGTCTCACTAATTTTCTCCAGGGCTCCATGGCAAGTTTCCTATGGGATCCTTCGCCGACAGAGATGAACTGGCGTTCGCTATTCGGTGCGTGGTATGCCGAAGACGTGGTACGTGTTTTCCCGCGACTCACCCTTTCTCTGGGTTTTCGAGACGAATTCACGACCGGTTGGAATGAAGCGCATGGTCGCGCGGCCAACTACACCTTTAATAATGGCGTAATCTCAGATACTCCGCATGTGGGAGACTCGCTGTTTACAGTGAATAACGCCAAATTTCTTCCGCAACCGCGAATCGGTCTGGCGTGGAGTCCGCTCACCGACAAGACAGTCATTCGCGCGGGGTTCGGAATGTATAACGATCTCCAGGACGCGCTGGGATACCGCACTGATCAAAACGCTCCCTTCAATCCTGTCTACAGCGTGGGAAGTGCAACGAAACCATTTCCTGTGTCGTCTCTGCCAATCGATCCTTTCGCTCTTCCGCCAAGCGGCGCGAAGCTCGTGCCTGGGGGTGTTCAGCCAGACATGAAGACACCAACCTTGATTTCTTGGTCGCTGCGGGTACAGCAGCAGATCACACCCGACACGTCGCTGACCCTCGGATATGTTGGAAGTCACGGCTATCACGAACTGATTGGCATTGATGCGAACGAACCCTTTCCAGTCATCTGTCCGGCCTCGCCGTGTCCAGCTACGTACCCCTCGACGTTTCCAGCACCATTAGCGGGCAGTCCCGTTCCCGCGGGTACATATTACGTTCCGACAAACATCAGAGCGAATTCCACCATCGCGAACACTTGGACATGGTCATCTCTCGGGATCAGCAATTATCACGCACTGCAACTGGACGTGAACCGGCGCTTCAGTCGTGGACTTTCACTGCGTGGTGTGTACACCTGGTCGAAAGCTCTCGATGATGGCGATTCGTTGAACGGCACGGCTGCAGCCAATGCTCCCGGGCTCGTATCGAATCCTTTCAACTTGCGTGCGGACTACGGACCCGCCACTTATGACGTTCGCCACATCGGCGTTATTAATGCGGTCTACACGCTGCCGTTCGGGAAAGGGCAACCCATTGGTAATAGCCTCGAGGGGTGGAGCAATACGCTAGTCAGTGGGTGGTCAGTTAATAGCATTGTGACGATTCAGTCGGGTTTCCCATTCACGCCACAGCTCAGCTATAACCCTTCCAACAACGGCGACACTCGAAATCCGGTTCGGCCATTTGTGAACCCAGCCTTCACAGGTCCCGTCATTCTCAGCAAGCCTTCTCAATGGTTCAATCCAAGCGCTTTCCTTGCTCCACCAGCCAATAGTGGCTTCTATGGCAATTTAGGCCGAGATACCTTGATCGGTCCGGGTCTGGCAACATGGGACTTTTCTGCCTTCAAGACAACAACATTGAACGAGCGTGTGGCTCTACAATTTCGCGCTGAGATTTTCAACCTGCTGAACCGCGCGAACTTTAACACCCCAAACCTGATCACCTTCACATCTTCCAGTTTAGGCACAAAGACCTCCGGAACGGCAGCAGCAATCACCAGTACTTCCACAACCTCACGACAAATTCAATTTGGATTGAAGTTGATTTTCTAAGAAGCAATCAGGGGCGTCTCCCGGCGCGCCCCTGATCGTCGGCTCTGCCCGGAGGCCGATGGAAGCAGGGCAGTTGTAGAGCCTTATAACTTTGCGGGCTTCCGCAAGCCTTCGTTTATTCTTATGGCATCCGACACCCTGTGTCATATGCGACTGTAAACCTGATCCTTCGCCTCTGACCGAAAGCGGTGCTTAGAATCGTGCGAATCTCACGAATCGTGTCGAATCGGTCGATTGTCGAACGTCATACGTTCAGGGGTAACTGAAACCGGCGTTTCTCGAGGAGGACATGATGCAATTCGCCTTGCTGATCTACGAATCACCGGAAGCTTGGGCGACAAGGAACAAAGACGTGACTGACCCTTATATTGGCGCGTGGCGCGCCTTTTACAAGGCTCTGGTTGACGCAGGAATCTATGTTGGCGGCGATCCTCTGGAGGTGCCGGAAACCGGAACCACGGTGCGAATAGAGGACGGAAAGCGACGTGTGCAAGATGGCCCGTACGCTGATACCAAGGAACAGCTGGGGGGAATCATCATTTTAGAACTCCCCTCGCTTGACGAAGCCCTCGAATGGGGAGCGCGCTGCCCAACAGCTTCTGCCGGGGCCGTGGAGATCCGTCCGCTGTCACCTGAATCGAAGCACAGGGTTACCGAATGAGTGGAAGGTCGTAAGCAGGACATACCGGACGACCGAGCGCGTGGCCCGAGAGTCAACTGGACGACCCCGTGGCGTATCTATCGGTGGGCACACGCGACTTGGCGAGTGCCGAGGACGCCCTGATCGACGGGGTAAAAGCGCTCATGGCTTGGCCGGGAGTCGGTGTGCCACAAAATCCGGAGGCGTGGCTCCTGACGGCGGCTCGGCATGCGCGCGTCGCCGCTATCCGTTACCAAGAGGTAATCGCAGCGAGTGAACCAACTCTCCTCCTCCTCAAGGAAACCCCACGGAGGTGCGATGTCGACCGAGTTTCCCGATGAAAGGCTCGAACTACTCTTCGTTTCTGCTCACCTGGCTGTTGCTTCGGCCACGCACAAGCCGTTCATGCTGCAAATCACCGACCCTCGGCAGGGGAACTGGGTGCGCGCGACACGGTGCTATTTACGCGGCCTTCGGGATCGGTTGGGATCGCACACCTGCTACAACAGCAGAGAAAAGCTGCGGCGTCAGAAGCTTACGATCGGGCTATCGGACTCGTCGAAGACCCGGCGGTGCGAGAGTTCCTCCTGCAAAAACAACGCTGATTTTTTTTGCCCTTGTAGAAATCACCCCCGCTCAACCGTCACCCATATAGAGCTGGCCTAGCAGTAAGCTTTGCCACTCGGGAGGTGACGAATGTGTCCATTCTGCATGGCAACCATGGGACTGGTCGTTGCTGGCACGGTCTCTACCGGCGGTCTGGCAGCGCTGGCCGTGAGATTGACTCGGAGGAAAAACGTCGCAACCACAATCGTAACGAACTCGAATGAAAGGAGCAGTCCAAATGGCAACGAACACGATTGAGAATCCCAAAATAGTGTCGCAAGATGAGTGGGTGGCAGCCCGCAAGAAACTGCTGGCCCGCGAAAAGCGGCTAACCCATGAGCGCGATGCGATTGCTGCCGAACGCCGCCAGCTTCCCTGGGTCAAAGTCGAAAAGAACTATGTTTTCGATTCACCCAAAGGTAAGAAAACTTTTGGCGATCTCTTCGAAGGCAAGAGCCAGCTCATCGTTTATCACTTCATGTTCGGACCCGAGTGGAATGAGGGCTGCCCGAGCTGCTCATTCAACATGGACCATACCGACGGCGCGCTGGTGCATCTGGCGCAACGGGATGTGTCTTTCGTGGCGATTTCACGAGCGCCAATCTCCAAAATCGAAGCATTCAAGAAACGAATGGGTTGGAAGTTCAACTGGGTGTCGTCTTACGAGAGTGACTTCAACCGCGATTATCACGTCTCCTTTACAAAAGAAGAGCTTGCAAAAGGGGATATTTACAACTTCGGGACAAGCGGTTTTCCCAGCGAAGAAGCCCCTGGAATCAGTGTCTTTTACAAGAAAGGAGAGGACGTTTTCCACACATATTCGACATTCGCACGTGGGGGGGAGACAGTTCTTAACACATACAACTATCTTGACCTCGTGCCCAAGGGGCGCGACGAAGACGGTTTGTACTTCCCGATGGCATGGGTACGTCATCACGACCGCTACGAAGATGGTCGGCTGGCGGACGTGGCGAAGCCTTACTGGCCGGCTGAGACGAAAACTTCGACTGTCGAGGATTCCACCTCTTCGTGTTGTTCGGCCGAGCAGGCGTGAGTGGCATTTCTAGTTAAGGTCAGTGTACGCCGCACTGCGATAGGGAGCGGGCGGTTGAACGAGGTTTCTTTCAGACTCACGGAGTCATGAAGGGAGTTAGAATGAACAGACTCGCCCCATTTCGATTGCTCTCATGCTTGTGCTAGCGTTGCAAGTGGTCGCGCAAGACATGACAGCAAAATATCCCAGCATGGCTCCGCTCGAGCAATATTTGATGGACCGACCTGCGGAGATCTCTCTCGCGCGGAGTGCGGCGCCGGAATCTATTTCTGGCAGTGCGGAAATCCTTGTCCTTACTCGACATGGTTACGAAACGGCGGTTCAAGGCACAAATGGTTTCGTCTGTGTAGTCGAGCGATCGTGGTCTGCGGGAATTGACGATCCGGATTTTTGGAATCCAAAACTGCGAGCTCCGATCTGCTTTAACGGCGCAGCCGCACGGTCTCAAGTCCCAATCACGGTTAAGAGGACCGAACTAGTCCTGGCAGGACGATCGAAAAAGCAACTTTTCAAAGCGCTAGAAGCAGCAACCGAGAAGAGGCAGCTGTCCGAACCTGAACCGGGCGCCATGTGCTACATGATGTCAAAGCTAGGCTATCTGAGCGATCATGATGGTCACTGGCGGCCGCACTTGATGTTTTTCACTTCGCCAACTGAGCCTAGCCTGGGGTGCCGGTCTTAAGGGCTCACCGATTATTGCGTTTAAGGACACCGCGGACCGCTTGACCTTGTTCTTGATACCCGTAGGTCAGTGGTCCGATGGCACACCGGCTGAGCCGGAACAGCATTGAGCTAGAGAAGTTCGGCATTGAGGGTAAAAAAGTAGGCCGCCGCCTACTTCGCGTTCAACAGCTTCGCCTCTGCCGTTTCTAACGTCACAAGCCCACTTGTCGACGCGCCAAGTAACGAACCCCTCCAGAGGTACCACGTCTTTCCACATGCGAAGCCCGAAGCCTGGCGATTTCCGATACCTCTTAAGTCATAATCTCGGAAGGCACTCACGAAGAATTTTGAGCGCAACATTATGGTCGACGGTCGCTGGGCTTGGCCCACCGAGATCGGTCACTTCCCGAGCCAATATCGAAGCAGCTTGCGATCAACTCTGCCTAAAGTTCGAGGGCTAAACAAAAATGAAAACTACTGCACGCGAAAAAGAATGGTTCGATGACGATTCGTTCTGGCGCGAACTTTACCCATTTATGTTTCCAAAGGAACGCATTGATATTGCAGACGAGCAAATCGAAAAGGCGCTGGCACTAACCAAACCTACAGGGAATTCTGTGCTTGACCTCTGCTGCGGTCCCGGCAGATGCAGCATTGCCCTGGCAAAAAGGGGGTATTCGGTGACTGGAGTTGACAGAACGAAGTACCTCCTGGACGAAGCGCGAAGGAGAGCCATGGCCGCACGCGTCAAAGTTGACTGGATCCGGCAGGATATGCGGGATTTTGTACGCGCAAACTGCTTCGCTCTGGTGCTAAGCATGTTTACATCATTCGGCTATTTCGACGATAAGCGACAGGATTTGATTGTTCTAAAGAATATGTTCGCATCGCTCCAGCCAGGAGGAGCATGCTTGATCGAACTGTTGGGGAAAGAATATCTTGCGAAGATTTTCCAACCGACAACATCCACTCTTCTGCCCGACGGTACCTTGCTGGTACAACGCCACGAGATTTTTGATGATTGGACTCGGGTTCGGAACGAGTGGCTCGTCATACGAAACAATAGGGTGAAGAACTTCAGATTTCAGCACACGGTCTATTCCGGATTAGAGCTGCGGGAGCAGTTGGAGCGCGCAGGATTCGTTGCTGTGCGGTTATACGGGAGTCTGGACGGAGACGAGTACGGTCCCAACGCCGAGCGGCTAATTGCAATAGGTCGCAAACCGGTCTTAAAGCATTCTAGGAGCCGCTCTGCCAGCCACAGTCGCGAACGGCGATGAAGTTTCACCACTTTGCCACGGCACAAAAACGATTCAAATTTGGCAGGTTTCCTGAGCACGACGACTGATTCTCTTACTGGCGGTGCATGGCGACCTCTGCCCTATCATTACAAGCTCTTACAGCCTATGTGTCCCCTTTCACGGTGCAAATTCCAGTTCCAGCCCTTACCTGAGACGGCAGTTAACCAATAACTTGCGGTTATCTTATGAGGCGCTACTTCTATGGTTAAAACGGCTGGTCCCCTCCCTCTTGTTGGAACCAAAATAATTTTTTCCGATTCCCTGGAATCTCCTTCATTCCATTGACGCCTCATCATTTCTTGTGCATCCTCGCGGCTGGAAGGCGTTCTCTCCGGTCTTTAACCTTGCGGCTACTACTCTCAATCCGAGATACTGACTTGCCAAACAAAACGAGTTGCTGGGCGTGAGGGGTGCACCTTGTAGACGTGGGCAAGTAAGCCTTCCGGCCCATGAACGAGGTTTCCAGTACTTCCGCGATTGCGAATCTGTTCGGCGTTGCCGCATCGGCGAGATCACATCTGTCTCGATCTAACACGATGAAATCTGCCGATTTGCCTGCTTCGAGCGATCCGATTTCGTTTTCTCGCCCTAGGGCGCTAATCAGACCACTCCAGAGCACGTGGCGAGGCTTCGGCGATACAGAATTTTCTTGACAATCGGACCGATCCCAATGCATAACCTTCGATAATTCTAGTAAGGCTCAAACACGTTTCCATCGATCCGGGAGTCGGTAGGAAACCGGAAGAGGGGCGGACTTTTGGGGAGCTTCCGAATTGGCATCGCAACGGCGTGTTCTTCCCCGAGCCCGCCCTTTTTCCGAAGTAGTCTTCGCCGATTTTCAAAATTGTTCGTTTCCAGGAGACAGTTCATGGCCACGAGTCGTTTCTCTCTGACCCTGCGTTTTTGTCGTTCCGCGCTTGTGCTAATCGCAGCTTTCCTACCTGCTGTTCCCACGGCTGCCCAGGAAGCGACCGGGCGCGTGGTGGGCACGGTCACCGATACACAGGGAGCAGCGATTCCTGGCACGAGAATCGTTGTCACAAATACCGGTACAAGCGTGTTGTCCCAAACTGTCACCAACAACGAAGGATTCTACCAGGTGCTGCATCTTCCCGTTGGCACATACACGGTGGCTGCGGAACACGAAGGTTTTAGCAAGGTCGTCACCGAACCTGCTCCACTAGACATCAATCAATCACTACGCATGGACGTGCACATGCGGGTTGGATCGGTGGCCGAAACCGTAAAGGTGGAGGCAGACACGGCACAAGTGGAAACCGTGAACGCTGCAGTCGGAGGAACGGTTACAGGAAAGCCGATTCAGGATCTCCCACTGAATGGCCGAAACACTCTGGATTTGGCGCTCACTCAGCCGGGCGTCGTTCCCATCGCATCCTCTGACATAGGATCATACGGTACAGAAAATGGAGGCAACGCCGATAACGGTTACGGGGGCATCAGCGTCGCTGGCGGGCGAGGCGACTCGGTAACGTATTTGCTCGATGGTGGCCTCAATAACCGCGTAACCAGCAACCAGGTGGTCTTCAACCCCAATCCCGAGGCCGTAGAGGAATTTCGGCTTATGGAGAACAACTACACCGCCGAATACGGGCGAAACGGCGGCGGCACGGTCAGCGTAGTGCTCAAGTCGGGCACAAACTCCTTTCATGGGAGCCTATTCGACTACCTGAGAAACGACGCGTTCAATGCCAATGATTATTTTGACAAGGCGCAAGGCAATCCCCGCCCGGTGCTGAAACGAAATCAATTTGGCGGAGTGATCGGAGGTCCGATTATCAAGGACCGCCTCTTCTTTTTCTTCGGCTATCAAGGACAGCGTCAGTCGCAAGTTGTAAACCAAGGGCTGGTCACAACCTTCACTCCAGCGCAACTGGCGGGAGATTTCTCCACCTTCAATAACGGAACTCCTGATCCCTATGTGCAATGTTTCCTGACGGGGACACTCGGCTTGAATAGTAGTGACGACTCACCTTGCTCAGGACCCGCTCACGCGTATTACCAGCCCAATCCCGCTTTGGCAGCCAAGGCCATTATCGATCCCACAAGGATTAATCCCGTTGCTCAGGCCTACATCGCGGCTGGCATGATTCCCACATCGCCCACCGGATTCGTTTTTCCGACCGCTTCGCAAAAAGACAATGTGGATCAGTATGTCGGAAAAGCCGATTTCTATGCCACTCGCAATGACCGCCTCTCTCTTTCCCTCGGCTACAACAAAGAACCCATCCTGAACCCTTTCTTTGGAGCTAATGTGACCGGGTTCAGTGCTGCCGACTCGACCTGGGACTACTTTGCCAATCTTGCTTACACCAAGGTGATCTCGCCGAAAACTGTTAATGAGGCTCACCTGACCGTGCAACGCTGGTATCAAACAGGAATCCCTACCAGCAAGCAACCTACCAACGCACAGTTGGGCATCAATGTAAATTCCGACGATCCGTTTGGACCAGCGTCCTTAGGCTTTGCTAGCGGCATGAACGTCGGCTTCGATCCCAACGTGCATTGGAAGGCTGATAATACCTACGCGATTTCCGATGCGCTGACCTGGAACCGAGGCAATCACACCTTTAAATTTGGCGGACGCTTCGCGATCATGCAGGAGAACTCGGTCTATGCCTACCAGACCAATGGGATCTTCTATTTCTATGGACCAGGTGGGATTCTTGCTAATGATTTAGCGGCTTTCTTGGTTGGGGCTCCGGACGAGTTCGACGAGTTCTCCAAGGCACCAAGCAACGAACACCAAAAGCAGTACTCCCTGTTCGCTCAGGACGAATGGAAGATAAATTCGCGCTTCAATTTGACACTCGGACTCCGCTACGAGTACACGACTCCCGAAACCGATACCCGAGGGTTCAGTTTCAGCCTCATTCCGGGCCTTCAGTCGAGGAGGTTCCCGAATGCACCCCCGGGATTCGTGGTTCCAGGGGATCCCGGTTCTCCGCGAGGATGGTATTTTCCCGACCACAAGAATTTTGCTCCTCGAGTGGGCTTCGCCTGGGACCTCTTCGGAAACGGTCAAACCAGCCTTCGCGGCGGTGTTGGCATGTTCTACGACACCCTGAACGGCTGGATGTCGGATTGGGCCACCGACGAACCACCATGGGCTGGCGGCGCGGTAGTATTTCCGGATCCCACGTTGACTCCCAGCCCTCTTCCAACAAACGGACCTAGCACCATCATGGCGCTTCCCTACCAGGCTTCGGGGGCTGTGGATCCGTTCCCGTCCCAGATACCGCCTCCTTCCAACGTAGACTTTACCGCCGCCGGCTTCCTGCCGTTCCTGGGATCGAGCAACAATTTCGTAAACCCACACCTGAAAACTCCCTACATTTATCAATACAACCTGAGTCTGCAGCATCAAGTGGCTAGAGGTCTCATGGCGGAACTCGGTTACGTCGGGAGTTCCTCGCACAAACTGCTGACGTGGGTTGACTCGAATCCCATGGTTCTGGGAACAAACATTAGGCTCCTGAATCAACTCCAGGGCCTGGACCCATCGACCTACGGTTACGCTCCCACCTTTGATGGCCTCAATAACGCCAATTACCATGGACTGTTGGCCAGCTTGACGAAGCGGGAAACGGAAGTACCTATTCTCGGGAATGTGTTCTTTACTCTCGCGTACACCTGGTCCCACAATCTGGATAACGGATCGGGATTCAATTCCCGCATCTCTTACATCCCCTACTACAATCACCATCAGTTCTACGGCAACTCCGATTTTGACGTCCGGAACCGTTTTACGTTCAGCGGCGGGTGGGAACTGCCATTTGCCAAGGCATGGGCCAATGGACCGAAACGGTTAACTACGGGATGGAGTCTGTTCCCTATCTTCTTCGTTCAGTCCGGAATCCCATTGGACTTCACAGGCGGCGTACACCGAACCGAAACAGATCCCGGTCCATCAGGAGCCGGCGATGGCCAGCTGGTTAGGGCCGATCAGATGGTCAGTTCGGTGCAAACGTTTGATCCACGTCGCGTGCAAACGTTCAATGGTGTCCCCGGGAACTACTGGTTCAACCCGAATGATTTCCAGCAGGATCCCTGCATTGGAGCAGGGACATGTCCTTTGGGATTCTACGGAACCTATCGCCGGAACTCATTCCATGGGCCGAGCCGAGCCAATCTGGACTTGGCACTGGAAAAGTCAACCAACCTCATCGGCGAGCGGACGAAGCTGATCTTCCGCGCGGAAGCGTTCAACATCCTCAATCGAGCGGAATTCCGCCCACCAGCGGATGTATCAATTTTTTCCGGAACGTTCGGCCAAATCAGCAAAACCTATGACCCGAGAATTCTGCAGCTGGCTCTCAAACTGACATTCTAGGTGCTCAGAGGCTTGCGAGGGGCGGATAAGAGAAACAGGTTTCTTGCGAGGCTACGGGTGCTCAGCAGGGAGTACCCGTGCCTTCGTGGGTATTGGGACCGCCGTCCGACAGGAGAGGGAAATGAGCAGACAGGAGGATCGCGAACTCGGAATGAGCCAGTCCATATCGCGGCGTGATTTTCTGAACGGCGTAAGCGTCGCTGTCGGGGCATCTTTGCTTACTGGCAAATCTTCTTGGCTTGAGCTCTTCGGCATTCCGGAACCAGACTTTGCACCTGAAAAAGATCCTAACTACTATCCGCCTGCCAAGACCGGCATGCGGGGTAGTCATGACGGATCCTGGGAAGTAGCGCACGCGCTGCGCGATGGCAAACCGTGGCCGGAGGCTGTTGCCGACAACGAGTCCTATGACTTGATTGTAGTCGGCGGGGGTATCAGCGGGCTGGCGGTCGCGTACTTCTTCCGCAAGTTCAACGGACCGCAATCCAAGATCCTCGTCTTGGATAACCACGACGATTTTGGCGGGCACGCCAAGCGCAACGAGTTCAAAGCCGACAACCGTCTTCTCCTTGGCTACGGTGGGACGCAGTCGCTGGAAGCACCTCATCATTACAGCAAGGAGGCCTTCGGGCTCCTCGAAGAACTGGGCGTCGATGTCGATCGTTTTTACAAGTACTTCGATCAGAAACTCTACAAATCCATGAACTTGAAACGAGCGACCTTCTTTGACAACGAGACCTTCGGCAGCGACGTGCTGTTGCCGGGCTTTGGCACGCATTATCTCGGACTCGAATATCCCCCCGACATCCTGGCGAAGATACCCGTTACCGAGCCTGCGCGGCGCGACTTGGCGCGTTTACAAAGTACAACCGTCGATTATCTTGCCGACGTCACATCCGAAGAGAAGCGACGCAAGCTTATCAAGATCAGCTACAAGGATTACCTTCTGGAGTACGTCAAAGTTCATCCCGATGTGATCAAGATTTTCCAGACGGCGCCCCATGGTTTGTACGGTGTGGGCATTGATGCGGTATCTGCCTGGGATTGCCTGCAGATGGAGTATCCAGGATTTAAGGGTATACAGATCAAAAGCCGCGGGGACTCGCCCGAGCAGGCGGAGCCCTACATCTTCCACTTCCCGGACGGAAACGCGTCGGTAGCGCGGTTGCTGGTGCGCGCGCTTGTTCCAGGTTCGGCTCCAGGCCATACGATGGAGGATATGGTTACGGCCAGGATGGACTACGGGCGCCTCGATAGCAGTGATTCGCCGGTTCGGATTCGTTTGAACAGCACCGCCGTCAGCGCAAAGCACTTAGGCGAGGCGCAAAGCGCAGACGAAGTGGAAGTCACTTACATACGTGGCGGGAAGGCGCATAAGGTTAGAGCCGCTCATTGCGTGTTGGCTTGCTACAACATGGTTATCCCATATCTGTGTCCTGAGATGTCGGAAAAACAGAAGGAGGCTTTAGCTTACGCCGTCAAAATTCCGCTGGTTTACACCAACGTCCAGATCGCGAACTGGAAATCTCTGGAGAAGCTCGGGCTCAACAGCATCTACGCCCCGGGCGGATATTTCAGCTCGGTTTCGCTCGACTTCCCCATTTCGATGGGCGAATATCATTTTCCCAGCCGCCCGGAGGAATCGTGCTTGCTCCACCTCATGCGCACGCCCTGCAAGCCCGGCCTGCCGTGCAAGGAGCAGTACCGAGCCGGCCGTTGGGATTTGTTTACCACTAAGTTCGATACCTTCGAGCGGAATATTCGCGACCAACTGGCTCGCATGCTCGGCGAAGGCGGCTTCGATCCCGCGCGTGACATTATGGCCATCACGGTCAACCGCTGGCCGCACGGCTACGCGTACGAGTACAACCCATTATTTGAGCCGCTTGACCGGCCTGATTCGGAGCGGCCGTGCGTGACAGGGCGGCAGCCGTTTGGCCGGATCCACATCGCCAACTCAGATTCTGATGGTCACGCCTACACCAATATCGCAATCGACCAGGGTTATCGCGCGGTGCAGGAGATCGTGGCGGCCAAGAAGCAAGAAGCTGCCAAAATTGGATCTAGAGCTTGAATCTCCCATCTCTCGAGCGTCGGAAACTTACGGCTCCAACACTAGCTTATCGGTTGTATTCTTTTCCACCGCATTGTACGAGTAGACAAGCGGAAAATACTGCCAACCTTGCCAAAGACCCAACAGATCGGAATAATGAGGGCTTCCCGGCTGGCCGCTTTGCCCCGGAGTGTTGATTGCTAACGAGCGGTCCCAGTCAGCGACGTCCAGGATCTCCCGATAGCTTGCACCTGCCACTTGCTCGAAAGAGTTGCCGTACCAGCCGGTGGCGCCAACCGTGTCTCCGTCCCCCGACCGGGGCAGACGTCCTAAGTCAGTAAGCGACGCGGCGCCAGGAAATTGATCGAGCGCGTGCCGAAACGTTATATAGTGCAGCCGTCCCCAAGACCATTTGCTTTGGTCTGGACCTTCCATTTGGGAAAGCCTTTCGGCTGCGACCTTTACGGAATCGCGCAGCAACTGGTCGCGCTGTTGTTCCGGTTGCGAACCAAGGATGTCGCCAGAAGGATGCGAAAGATAGCCAAGCAGCTGATCGGGTTCCCAATCCAAGTTTTCCAAAGTTCCCCAAAGACGCTCGGGTACAGCACGATGGATGATCGCAGACTTTAACTCCGGTACTAAAATCTCGTACAGCGCACCAGCCGCCGAGTTCTCGCTCAACACTCCATCCCAGTTGAGCAGCAATTGTTCGCCTGCCGTGGGATGATTCCCGACAGCTTGTCGCAGCAAGGAAACCAATTCTTGCCCTGGCAACGAGAGTGCGTCACTCTGAAGCGTTTTCGAATCCTCAGTTGTGAGCTTGTGGCCGTTAGCAGTCGCATGTTCGATAAACTGCGTGATTCGATTTACGCGATACGGGGGGTACCACTCGTACCCGATCTTGTAGGGATAGTTTTTCGGGATCATCTTGTTATTGGCAGTCGTAATGAACCCTTTTTCAGGGTTGTAAGAATGGGGTAACTGGTCAAAAGGAATGAACCCGTCCCATTCGTAACCCCCAGTGCCGGGAACTGGAAGCATTCCAGTCCAATGTCGCACAGGTGATAGTCCAACGGAGTACTCCCCTATATTGCCCGCAGTGTCGGCATAAACGAGATTTTCCGAGGGTACTTTCCAACGAGCGGCTGCTTTACTGAAGTCTTGCCAGTCCTGTGCTCGATCGATAGATAGCGATGAAAGGTAGCCAGCCGTGCCCGGCTCGGCGCCCACCCACCGGAGCGCAAGAGCACGCTTCTGATCTTGCCAGAGCACAGGGCCGTGGCGAGTAAACTTAAGGTCGACCACTACGTCCGGACCGCCACGCAGCCGGAAGGTTTCTCTTCGAACCTGCATCCTTTCCCATCCATGGTCTGTGGCATATTGCAGCCGATTCTTGGGATCAAGTCTCTCCACATAAAGATCTTGCTGATCGGAGCCAAAGATAGTGAAGCCCCAGGCGATGTGCCGGTTGTGTCCTAGCGCTACGCCCGGTAAGGCCGGTTCTCCGGCTCCAATCACATCCCATCCCGGTGCGACCAAGTGGATCATGTAGCGCAAGGAAGGGATGGCGAGAACGCGGTGAGGGTCATTGGCCAGCAGCGGCGCGCCAGTCGCGGTTAGGCGGCTCGAGACCGTCCAATTATTACTGCCTTCCAAATAGTAAGGGGGAAATTCAATCCTATGATCGCTGCCCACCAAGTAGCGCAGAAAGCCGGGCGCAAGCCCGGAGAGATCGAGTCCCGGTGCGGGATCCAATTTAACTTGCGGATCCATGTGTACTAGTTGCGTAGCCTTGTCTGTACCCAGTGTGGACACCAGCTCCGCGTCTCGCAATTCGCTGAATGCATTGCCGGTCATGGAAAAAGCAGCCATGCGGTTGAGGCAATCCTCCGGTTTCCAGGGTTCAGGTTTAAAGCCTGCCCACTGAAACTCGATAGGTAAGCCGGGACCGTTCGGTTGCGAGCGACTGGCAATAAAAGCGTTGATGCCGTCCGTGAAACTTACCAGAATTTGTCTGGTGTCCGCAGCATAGCTGGGGTACTCGGCACCCATGTCGCCCTGATAGCTAAGTAGGCGCGCGTTGATGTCGCGGAACAGTGCCGTGGGGCCCAGGACTTCAGCCAGCTTGCCCTGTCCGGAGCGCCTCCACAGCTCCATTTGAAAGAGCCGGTCCTGCGCCGCCACGAATCCCTGGGCAAAAAACAGATCGTGCTGATTCTGAGCGTAAACATGGGCGAGGCCCCAGCGGTCACGCAGCACAGTTACGGGCTGTTGTAGGCCTGGAACCCGCATCGACCCGTGAACGTGAGATAGCATCGCTTTCGCCTCGTTCGCGAGTTTGTCCGGCACATCTTGAGTCGCTCCCCGTCCAAACATGATGAATGAGAAGACGACGAAGAGCCGGAGAATGGGCACAGGCAAACACAAAGATTGCTGCCTCATCGGCCAAGCTCCTCTAGCAATGGATTGATCATGTGTAAACGACGACAACCGCGCTGCGGTCGCCAGTGTTCCTCAGCTGCGATTCACTGGTTCGCATTCGCCTGTTTCACATAGTTCGCAATTTGTGCCAAGGTTGCGAACCATACGCCAGGTTTCGACTTCATATAGGTGACCAGCTCTTCCAAGGCAACGATGCGAGAGCGGTGGCCGGTAATGTGAGGGTGCATGGTCAGAACGAAAAGTGTCCGCTCCTGATAAGCACCGTCGAACTCATGCTTATAAACCTTGAAGACCTCATCGGCCACAGGAAGGGATCCGGCGGCATCAGGCTCATAGTAGGGGTAATCGTCGAGAATCCAGTTGATGGGCAATTCAATAAGACCAGCAGGTTTTCCATTGGAAATGAGCTCGTAGGGCTCATCCATCGCCATCAGGCTGGTGTCGTACAAAAAACCCGCCTTGAGTATGTGATCAAGGGTATTCGGACTGAATTGCCAGGAGGGTGCGCGAAACCCGACGGGACGTTTGCCGGTTACTTTCGCCAAGTAATCAATCGACTGGTTAATGAGCTGCTCCTCTTTGGCAGCGTCACCGATCATCGGCAGCTTCTCGTGCACCCAGCCATGCACGCCAATCTCGTGACGTTTGCGCTTGAGGATCTCGGTAACCATCTCAGGGTGCAGGATGGAACTCATGGCGGGGATGAAAAACGTGGCGGGAATCTGCTGACGGTCAAGCAGATCGAGAATGCGCGGCAGTCCGGTTGTAGCGCCGTACTCGCCGGCGGACAACGGTACGGGCAGCGGCGTCTCCCGCCACAAGGTCTCGTTATCAATATCGAAATTGAGGGAGACTGCTATCCGGCTGCCGTTGGGCCACGACTTGGGAGTGAGCTTGCGGCCGGCCCTCACGCCTGCGACCGCCTGCCTCATCTGTTCCGGCGTAGCATCGATGGGTATCGGACTGACACCGGGGACGTGCTGCGTCTGCGCAGAGACCCGCAACTGTCCGAACGCGAGGCACAGGGCTAGTGCGTACCAGAGGCAGTTGGGTTCGAAAGACATGATGCTCCTCTACCAGTCTCGAGTTGCGCTCTGAGCCGAGCGAGTCTGACCTCCGCGTTCGCCGCTGTCCTCCCAATAGGGAATCGGGTGTGCGCCAAAGTAGGCCGAACTCACCCCCGAATACATCGCCTTTGATCGAGCAGCGACCTCGGTTATATAGTCCATGCCCGGGTTCTTGTCCACCCGATTCAGGTTTTTCGGCCAAGTCCAATAGCTGCTGGAGGTGGCGACTCAGCCAGCCGACGTAGGTCAAGCGAGATGTTTTTCGCCGAGCGGTTCAGATCCTCGGCTACTGGCGTTACGGTCGAGTCTTGCCCAGTTCTCGAACGTATTCGACGACTGCTTGGACTTGGTCGGGAGCGAGAATTTGTTTGAAGGACGGCATGTTTTGCTTTCCTTCAGCGACGGTTTGAACGAGTTCCGCATCGGATTTCTTCTGCACTTCTTGAGACCGCAAATCGGGCGCTTGCATGCTCTTTCCCAATGATGTGCCAGCGCCATCTGAACCGTGGCAACCCACGCAGTTTCCTTTAAATGCCGCCTGTCCAGTCTGATTCACGCTACCTTTATCGCGGTTGGCGGCGGGCGTAGATGGAACTAGCAGCACCGCTGCGATTATGAAAGCAACAGTCAAGATCACGGTTACTCGGATCACTTGCACGTTGATTTTTCTCCCTAAATAGTTGTTGTGTTCGAGCGCCGCATGAAGCACCGAAGAATATTCCCATTCCGACAACTCGCGGCACAAATAAAGCTGCCAGATTGGCTCTCGTTAAAAGTAGTTCGCGGATGCCTTTGCTGGTTGCAGTGGCATCTCCGGATCGCCATCGAAAGAACGCTCCACTCCATTTAATAAATTTTGTCCCAACCGGTGAATTTTGCTGACCTCAAGAAGCCCTGGTTGCAAAGCAACTTTACCACAGGCATGCAACGTTGAGATTGTAGTTGTGTGGCGGTCGAAGTGGGTCGCTAGTGTGTGCCTCCAGATTTCAATGATGGCGGTACTCGCTTGCGTCCGACGACCTCCTGTGCAGTCTGAAGAATGTTTTCCTTCGCGAAATCATCGAAGAAGCCCCAGGCTCCGTATTTGTTCTTTAACGACGGCAGAATGGCGTTGACCAGAGCATTGCCGGACTCTCCTCTGCCTTGCGCATCCTGGACTCTCGTGCGCAGATCAACCAAGTAGTCCTTAAAGGTTGTTACATCTGCAGAATCGGCAATGCCGCCATGACCTGGAACGAAAACCGACTGGGGATAGTTGTTTCGTAATACATCCAAGGTGGCAATCCACTGTTCTGTGGATGCATCGATGAGATTCGGAACATGATCCTTCCACAAGAGGTCGCCGCAAAAGACAATCCTGGCATCGCTTATTCGCACCAGTGTGTCTCCTCCCGTGTGGCCCGGGAAGAAACGGAGTTCAAGCAACCTCCGCCCAAGGTAGAGATCCATGCCATCATCGTAAACAGCGTCTGGCAATTTGAGCGACTGCACGCGGGCTTTATCCTCGGGTTTAATCGCTTCTCCCCACCACTTCAGATTCTCGGTACGTATCCAGGCGCGCACATTACGGTGAGCAAAAACTAGCGCGCCCGTATTCGCGAACACATCGTTTCCATTTACGTGATCGAGGTGATAATGCGTATTGATGACGAAACGTATGGGCAGTGGGCTGACTCTTCGGATGGCCGCGAGCAAGTTACCCGCAGCATCCGGGTGCTCGAAAGTGTCGATTACAGCGATGCCGTCATCGCCGATGACAAATCCGGCGTTGCCGCCGGCGCGCCCCGTATCAGTCGCAATGGCGACCCAAACACCGGTTGCTACCGATTGCAGGCTGAAGTCCTGACTTTGGGCGAACACCCAGGTTCTCGCAAGAGACACTATTGAGAGCAATGCAAGAAAAGCTGCGATAGCGGCGGCAATTTTTCTCGTCATAGATTCGCTCCAAAAGATAACGTCCATCGACGTCCCGCCGGAAAAGATACATTCTTCTTGACAGTTGAACCAGCTTTTCCTAACCTTACGAACTTATAGTAATGTGCCTTACTACGACACGCAGTTCTCCTTGGCGGCAATGGTGGGAACGTTCCATGCGCCGCCTGGTTATTCTATTCGCACTCTTCTGTTCTTGCTTGCAGCCACTCCTGGCGCAAGATCGCGTCTATGGCCGTTCCATGGTAGTCACCGACCGCGGTATCGTGGCCACCAGCCAGGTTCTGGCTTCACAGTCCGGTGCAATGATCTTGGCGAAGGGTGGTTCGGCCATCGACGCAGCCATCAGCGCCAATGCCGTTCTAGGTGTAACCGAACCCATGATGAACGGTATCGGTGGTGACCTTTTCCTGCTCTATTGGGATGCGAAGGCCGGCAAGCTATACGGGTTGAACGCCAGCGGCTGGGCACCCCAAGGTCTCACCATAGATTTGCTGGAGAAGCGCGGCATCACGTCCATGCCAGAAGCGGGCATCCATAGCGTGACCGTGCCCGGGGCGGTCGACGGGTGGGCAAGGGCTCATCAGCGTTTTGGAAGGTTACCTTGGAAGGAGTTGTTTACACCCGCTATTTATTATGCTGAGAACGGCTATAGCGTCCCGGAAATTATTCGCGACTTCTGGGTGATCGGACGGAACAGGCTGAAGCAGACGGAGGAAGCGCAGCGGCTGTTTCTTCCTAAGGGCAGGCCGCCCGCCGTAGGTGAAGTGTTCTCCAATCCAGATCTCGGCAGGAGCTTGCGTGTGTTGGCGGAAAAGGGGGCTCGCGAGTTTTACGAAGGAGATATCGCGCGAGCAATCGTTAAGACCTCCACCGCTCTCGGGGGGACGATCGAAGCTGCCGACTTGGCGGAATTTTCGTCAGAATGGGTCGACCCAATTTCCATTGATTATCGCGGCTGGAAAGTCTACGAGCTTCCTCCCAACGGGCAGGGGATGGCTGCACTGGAAATGCTGAACATCATGGCGACCGCGCAGCCAGACAATCAGGGCTCGCTGGGAACAGTCGAGCTACACAAGAAGATCGAGGCGATGAAGCTTGCCTACACCGATCTCTATCGCTACAACGGCGATCCGCGGTTCGCGAAGATTCCAGTGAAAGGTCTGCTCTCGAATGAGTATGCCGAAGAACGTGCCGCCCTGATTAATCCAGCAAAAGCGAACTGCGCCGTGGTGAATGGCACACCGGCCAAGAGCGACACCACCTACCTGGCGGTGGTCGATAAAGACGGGAACATCGCTTCGGTGATCCAAAGTATTTACGACTATTTCGGCTCCGGCGTCGCCGTGAATGGCATGGGCTTTGTACTGCAGGATCGAGGCGGCCTGTTCGTACTTGACCGCAATCATCCCGACGCACTCGCTCCGCGCAAACGTCCTTTTCACACGATTATTCCAGCATTTATGGAACGGGGCGACGAACACATCGGTTTCGGCATTATGGGCGGCTCCAATCAGCCGCTTGCGCATGCGCAGTTCGTCTCCAATGTGGCCGACTATGGCTGGAATATCCAAAAGGCTCTTGCCGCGCCGCGCTTCACCATCCCTGACACGGGAGAGCCGATCAAGTGCACCGTTCTGCTGGAATCCCGGGTTCCGAGGGAGGTTCAAACTCAATTGCGCCAGAAAGGCCATGATCTGATCCTCCGGAAAGACTATTCCGCGATGATGGGACGGGGCCAGGCAGTGCTTCATAACTCTGCAACTGGTATTAACTTTGCCGCTTCTGATCCGCGGGCTGATGGCTGCGCGGAACCGGAACCGATGCCATCAAGATAGGGAACGCTGTGGTCGGCCTGGAAAGGAGACCGCATGTTTGAGACTTCACGACGCAACTTCCTCTTCGGTTTAGGGGCACTTGCTCTTTTTCCGATGGAGCGCACCGAGCCAGATCTCATCCTCTACAACGGGAAGTTTTGGACCGTCGATCCCCGTCTGCCCGAAGCCCAGGCGGTAGCCATCAGTCGGGGACGATTTGTTGCCGTGGGCTCGAATGAAGAAGTCTTGCACCTAGCGGCAGGCATCAGCCGCAAGGTGGATTTGGGCATGAAGAGGGTTCTGCCCGGCTTCATCGATGCGCACTGCCACCCGGCGGTTTCCGGCCGCATGCACCTTCGTCAAGTTGATTGCGATCTGCGATCTATCTCCGCTATCCAAGCCGCTCTGCACGAGCGTGCTACCAAAACGCCCTCAGGACAGTGGGTTCTTGGTTTTAAGTATGACGACACCAAGACATCTGACGGGCGCATGCTCACGATCAAGGACTTGGATGAAGCTGTGCCCGACCATCCCGTCTTCGTCAGTCATCGTGGCGGGCACGTCGACTTTGCCAACTCTCTGGCTTTTAAAACTGCGAGCGTGAACCAAAACACTCCCGATCCATCCGGAGGAAGTTTCGAGCGAGACTCATCCGGCCAGTTCACCGGGCGCGTGATCGAGCGGGCCTCGGCGGCGTTCAACAAGGTCATTCCCTCCACCTACACGCGCGACGATTACCGTGAAGGCGTGAAACTGATTTCCCGGATGATGACCAAGACCGGCATTACGTCGGTCGGAGACGCACTGGGAACACCTGAGGATCTTCAGGCCTATCAAGATGCACGCGACAGCGGCGATCTGGGAATGAGAGTCTACTGCTTCATTGGCTGGTTGGCCATCGACCGCATGATCTCTGCAGGGGTGCGCACTGGATTTGGCGATGATTGGGTAAGAGTCGGGGGTATGAAGCAGATCGCTGACGGCGCCATTTCTGCGCGCACTGCCCGTTTGTCACAACCCTATATTGGACATCCCAATGACTATGGAACCTTCTCTGCCACGGAAGAAGAGCTTTACGAGTTCGGCCGCAAAGCCTATGCCGCCGGTTGGCAACTCGGCACACATGCCAACGGGGATGTTGCCATTGAAAGGGTGTTGAATGTGTACGAACGCATCAATCGCGAAATTCCACGCAAGGATCCACGCTTTCGGATTGAACATTGCACGCTTATCAATGATTCCATCATCCGCCGCATGCAGGCGTTGAATGCAATTCCAACTCCGTTTTCTACCTATGTCTATTATCACGGTGAAAAAATGCCCTACTACGGCGAAGAACGGCTCAAGCGAATGTTTGCTCTGCGTACGTTCCTGGATGCAGGCCTGCATCCGACACAGGCGTCTGACTATCCGCCAGGAGAATTTCCGCCTATGATGGCGTTGCAATCAGAAGTGACGCGCACGGATATGAAAGGGCACGTATGGGGCGCGAATCAGCGTATTACTCTGGAAGAAGCGATTAAGGTGGGAACCATCAACGGAGCGTACGCCTCCTACGAGAAGCGCCTGAAAGGTTCCATCGAACCGGACAAGCTTGCAGATCTGGTTGTGCTGGGCCGCGATCCCTTCAAAGAAGATTCATCCACCTTGGTTAATATACCCATTGAGCGAACTATGACGGGCGGAAAGTGGGTGTACGAATCCTAAATGCTTAGTATTAATCCATGAACGAAGAACAACGAGACCGGCAGCTGGGAATCGATCGCCGCATCACGCGCCGCGATTTTCTTAATGGCATGGCCGTAGGCATCGGAGCCTTGGGGTTCAGCCTGCCCGACATGGCCACAGGCTTGCAGGGAAGATCTCAAGCCGTTGATCATGCCGATGAAACTTACCCCCCAGCCTTGACCGGCATGCGAGGAAGCGCCCCAAGTTCGTACGATGTTGCCCACGCTCTGCGTGACGGAACTTTTTGGGAAAGCGCCGGAACTCCCATCGACAGTCGCGAGAGCTATGACCTAATCGTTGTAGGGGCCGGCATCAGCGGCCTGGCGGCAGCACATTTCTACCGCCAGAACGCAGACAAGAACTCACGGATTCTCATTCTCGACAACAATGATGACTTCGGCGGACACGCCCGGCGCAACGAGTTCCGCGTCGGGCAACGTTTGCTCCTGACGAATGGGGGAACTCAGTCAATCGAGAGTCCCGCCAACTACAGCGAAGTAGCCAAAAGCGTTCTCAAAGATCTGGGAATCGAACCGAAGATTTTCTACAAAGCTTACGATCAGAAGCTCTATTCCCATCTGGGCACGGCGTGCTTTTTCGACAAGCAAACCTTTGGCGAAGATCGCCTGGTGCCCGGCATGGGTGCACTCGCCTGGCCCGTGTTTCTCGCCAAGACTCCACTCCCGGACAAGGTCCGGCAAGAGATCGCCCGACTTTATACGGACAAGAAAGACTACTTGCCCGGACTCTCGCCGGAAGAGAAGCGTACCAAACTGGCGAAGATCAGCTACGCCGTGTTTCTTACCGAAATCTGCAAGGCTGATCCCGCGGTGCTGCCCTTTTTCCAGACCTATACCCATGACTTGTTTGCGGTCGGAATCGACGCCGTTTCGGCCCTGGCCTGTTACCGAAATCCTGATGATTATGGGGCATATAGCTATGCAGGTTTTGCTGGGATGGATTTGGGTCAAGGCGATGAGAACGAAGAACCTTACATCTTTCATTTCCCCGACGGCAATGCTTCTATCGCACGCATGCTGGTGCGGAGGCTGATTCCAGGATCGCTTCCGGGCCACACGATGGGCGACATTGTCACTGCCCGCGCCGATTACAACAAGCTGGATCAGCTTTCATCTCGAGTGCGGATTCGGCTGAACGCTACCGTGGTTCGCGCGCGGAATTCGGGAACCCCAGAGTCGGCGAAAGAGGTGGAAGTTTCATATGTGCAAAACGGAAAGCTTTGCCGGGTGAAAGGAAAAGCGTGCGTTCTTGCCTGTTACAACTCGATGGTGCCCTATCTTTGCCCCGAGCTGCCGGAGGAGCAAAAAGAGGCTCTGCGCTATTGCGTTAAGGAACCTTTCGTTTACACCCACGTGGCCATTCGCAACTGGACGGCATTCTACAAGCTTGGGATACGACAGATCGGTTCGCCGGGAAGCTATCACAGCTTCACGATGCTGGATTTTCCGGTGAGCCTCGACGGATATCAGTTTTCCAGCAATCCCCGAGAACCGATGGTGCTGTTCATGTTGCGCACACCTTGCAAGCCGGGTTTGCCGCGCCGCGACCAATACCGCATGGGCCGGTTTGAACTCATCACTACTCCCTTTTCCACGTTTGAACGCAACATCCGCGAGCAGCTGAATCGCATGCTCGCGCAGGCGGGCTTCGATTCCGCCCGCGACATCGCGGCCATCACGGTAAACCGCTGGGCACACGGATACGCCTACGAATACGATTCCCTATCCGATCCCCACTGGGAACGAGACAAGCGTCCATGCGTGATTGGACGGAAGCAATTTGGGCGAATCTCCATAGCCAATTCTGATGCTGGCGCCAGCGCTTATACGAATGTGGCCATCGACCAGGCCTATCGTGCAGTTCAGGAACAAGTGAAAGGTATGTAGAGAATGGCTGACCTGAAAAATAAAAACAGCGGACGCTCCCGTGACCGTGAACTTGGCATGAACCGTGACATCACGCGGCGGGATTTCTTGAATGGTATTGCTATCGGTCTAGGTGGAGTGCTCGCCAGTCCTTGGCTCGGGGGGTTACTGGCCGCCCAAACAGGCGTACCTTCCGGTCAGGATCGCCCCGGCTACTATCCTCCGACCCTCACCGGCATGCGAGGCAGCCATCCCGGTTCGTTTGAAGTAGCGCATGCCCTGCGCGACGGCCGCTTCTGGGAAAAAGCAGGCAAGCCCGTGGAGACCGGAGAAGAGTATGACTTGATCGTTGTCGGTGGCGGGATCAGCGGCCTTGCCGCGGCCTATTTCTACCGGAAGCATGCCGGATCTTCCTCCCGCATTCTGATTCTCGACAATCACGACGATTTTGGCGGACACGCTAAGCGCAACGAATTCCACCTCCACGGGCGAATGCTGTTGACCAACGGCGGAACCGTTGCTATCGAGTCTCCATTTCCTTACAGCAGGGAAGCACGTGGGCTGCTTACCGAACTGGGCATCGATCCCCCGGCACTGGAAAAGAAATACGCCGATCGCGAAGCCTATTCCGACCTCGGCTTCGCTTACTTCTTCGATAAAGAGACTTTTGGAACCGAGCGGCTGGTAGCTAATGCGCCAGGCGGCTTCTATGGCCGCCAGCGCGGGTCGAGTAAATGGGCGGAGTTTCTCGCGCGGACGCCGCTCTCCGCGCAGGCGCAGCAGGACATTGTCCGCATTCAAGAGGCAAGCATCGACTACATGCCAGGAGTGCCCCAGGCGGAGAAGAAGGCACGCCTCTCAAAGATGAGCTATAAAGATTTCCTGCTCAATGCCGTGAAAGCTCATCCCGAAGTCATTCCTTTCTATCAGACGCGCACGCACGGGTTGTACGGAGTCGGCATTGACGCCGTTCCAGCCCTGGATTGCTGGGCTATTCACTTTCCCGGATTCCAGGGAATGGGTTTGGACCGCGTTCCTTCGAAAGGCCTGAGCTTCACCGCATTGGGAGAAGTTACTCCGCAAGAGGAGTACCACTTTCACTTCCCTGACGGCAATGCATCGATCGCCCGCATGTTGGTACGTTCCTTGATTCCCGGTTCGGCTTCGGGGAGCACGGCAGAGGACATCGTCACGATGAAGATGGACTACAGCCGTCTCGATAGTCGAGATTCACCCATCCGCATGCGTCTGAACAGTACCGCGGTTCAAGTCCGACATCTGGGCGATGCTGGTTCGGCAAAGCAGGTCGAAGTTGTATACGGCCGCGAGCCGAAGGCATACAGCGTTCGCGGGAAGGGAGCTGTGCTGGCCTGCTGGAATATGGTTATTCCCTATCTTTGTCCCGAGCTTCCGGCCGAACAAAAAGAAGCCCTGCACTATGGGGTCAAGGTGCCGCTGGTTTACACAGTCGTAGCCCTCCGCAGCTGGACTGCGTTCCACAAGCTCGGAGTCAGGGGCATCTCCTGTCCGGGCATGTATCACTCCTCCATTGGTCTGGATCAAGCGGTTAACATCGGTGATTACAAATCTCCACAGTCTCCTGACGAGCCGATCCTGGTACGCATGCTGCGTACTCCCTGCCGGCCGGGCCTCTCCGCAAGAGACCAACAGCGAGCCGGTCATTATGAGTTGCTGGCTACACCGTTTGATACCTTCGAGCGAAACATACGCGACCAGCTTGCCCGTGTAATGGGCGCGGGTGGTTTTGATCCTGCACGCGACATTGAAGCTATCACGGTCAATCGCTGGCCACATGGGTATGCGTATGAGTACAACCCGATGTGGGATCCAGATTGGCCGGAGGGTCAGCAGCCCTGTGACATCGCACGCCGGCGCCATGGTCGTATCACCATCGCCAATTCCGATGCCGCCGCGGCTGCCTACACCGACCAGGCAATTGATCAGGGTTATCGTGCGGTTCAGGAACTGTTCTCCAGTTGACGTGACTCGGTTATTTCGATTTCCCCGGAGGCAAGAGGTGATTCATCGACACTTTGCAGTTCTCGTTGTGCTGGTAGGAGGCGGGTTGATAATACCGTGCTTTGCCCAGCAATCTCAAACAGAGAAAAAAATTCGTGATCTGGAAGATAAGATGAACGCGGTATACGCCGCCAACGACCTTCCAAGTTACTTTGCCTATTACGCCGAC